>Ga0180435_10003537_pt1 | contig 15574 bp, 12 predicted proteins | sample SS_ome_3_FD_132467 | JGI IMG/M metagenome (GOLD analysis project Ga0180435, IMG submission 132467) | Hypersaline lake sediment archaeal communities from the Salton Sea, California, USA - SS_3_S_1 metaG | ecosystem: Environmental > Aquatic > Non-marine Saline and Alkaline > Hypersaline >... | reverse complement strand
TGGGACGCTTTGATCAGTTCATGTATCCTTATTTTCGTCGGGATATTGATGACAAAACGCTGACCAGGGCCGAAGCCCTGGAGCTGATTGAGAACCTGTGGTTGAAACTGTACGGCAACATCTGGCCGCTGAGCGAGGCCGGCGCCTTTTACTACTCAGGCTATCATCCGTTCTGTGCGTTGACGATCGGCGGCGTCACGCCCGATGGCAAGGATGCCACCAACGATTTATCGTATCTTTGCATCGACGCCACCATCAATCTGCAGGTCACGCAGCCGTCTCTGGGCACCCGGGTCTACAAGCAGAGCCCCCAGAAATTTCTGCTTAAAAACGCCGAGCTGGTGCGCCGGGGGCTGGGTTTCCCCGCGTTTCACAACGATGAGCCGGCCATAAAAATGATGCTCAAAAAAGGCGTCACCATGGACGAGGCCCGCAACTGGAATACCCTGGGCTGCGTCGAGCCCAGCCTGGCCGGTAAGCTTCATCAGTGGACGGCCTCGGGCAATTACAACTTTGCCTCGGCTGTCGAGTTCGCCCTGTTCAACGGCCGCCACATCATGAGCGGCAAGCAGCTGGGCCTGAAAACCGGCGATCCCGCCGCCTTTGCGACGTTTGACGACTTTAAAACGGCGGTCAAAAAGCAGCTGGCCTACATCATCAAACAACATGCGATCGCCACCACGTTTATTGAGCGCATTCACCGGGATGTTTTGCCCTGTCCGCTGCTGTCCTGCCTGCACCTGGACTGCGTGGAAAGCGGCAAATCGTTGATGCAGGGCGGTGCGCGCTACAATGTGGGGCCGGGCAACCTGGGCATCGGCCTGACCGATTGCGTCAATTCGCTGGCGGCGGTGAAAAAGTGTGTTTACGATGAAAAAACCGTGGGATGGGAGGACCTGCTGGCAGCGCTGAAAAACGATTTTGCCGATGACGGCCGCATCCGCAAACAGCTTCTGGAAGCGCCCAAGTGGGGCAACGACGACGACGCGGTGGATGATTTCGGTCGTGAAATCAGTGATTTCATGGTCAAGGAGCATCACCGTTACAAAACGCTGACCGCCGATTACCTGATGCCGGCCCTGCTGCCGGTTTCCTCCAACGTACCCATGGGGAAGGTGGTCTGGACCCTGCCGTCGGGACGTAAGGCCTATGAACCGCTGGCGGACGGCATTTCCCCCAACCACGGCACCGACAAGCTCGGCCCCACGGCGGTGTTGAAATCGGTATCCAAGCTCAATCACGAGGATGTGGACGGCGGCACGTTGCTGAACATGAAGTTCGATCCCAAAAGCCTGTCCGCCGACGAGGGCCTGGAGCGCTTCGCCGCCTTTTTGCGGACCTTTGTCGATCTGGGGGTTTACCACGTGCAGTTCAATGTGGTCGACCGGGACACGCTGCTGGCGGCCCAGCAAAATCCGGAAGCGCACCGCTCGTTGATGGTGCGGGTGGCCGGCTACAGCGCCTATTTCGTGGAGCTGTGCGCCGAAATCCAGAACGATATCATCGGCCGGACGGCGCATCAGGGAATGTGAACAGCCGCATGCAGGGCACCATTTTCAACATTCAGCGCTACAGTGTCAATGACGGCCCGGGCATCCGCACGCTCATTTTTTTCAAGGGCTGCCCCCTGCAGTGTGTCTGGTGCTCCAATCCCGAAAGCCAGCAGCGGCGGCATCAGATCATGTATTTTGAAAACCTGTGCAGCCGCTGCGGGACCTGTGCGGCGGCCTGCCCCAACGGGTGCATTACCATCGAAGACGGCCGGCGGCTGTACGATGCGTCGGCCTGTGAACGCTGCGGCCGATGTGCGGCCGTCTGTCCCAACAGCGCCGTCAAACGCGTGGGACGGGAGATGACGGTGGCGGAAGTGACGGCGGAGGCCGAGAAAGATTATCTGTTTTTTCTTAATTCCGGCGGCGGTGTCACCCTGGGCGGAGGCGAGCCCACCCTGCAGCCGGATTTCGCCCGGGCGCTGCTCAAATCCCTCAAAGCACTGGGCATCCACACGGCCATGGAAACCTGCGGCGATGCCCCCTGGTCGGTTTTTGAACGCTTGACGACCCATCTGGACCTGCTCCTATACGATGTCAAGCATCTGGATGAGAATCTGCACCGGCAGCACACCGGCAAATCCAATGGGCGCATTCTGAGCAACCTGAAAACACTGCTGCGGGAAGAGACGCCGCTGATTGTCCGCATCCCCGTCATTCCGGATTTCAATGACAGCGTTGATACCATGGCGGCCATCGCGGCGTTTCTTAAGCGCCACAACCAATGCGATTTATTGCAGCGGATTGATCTGTTGCCCTACCATAAGCTGGGGGTGGGCAAATACGGAGCGCTGGGACGCGACTACGCGCTTGAGGGATATGAAACACCGCCCGAAGCCGTCATGGACGCGTTGAAAAAGCCTTTTATTGACCGGGGGTTCGAAACCCTGGTGGAATACCTTTAGCGTCTTTTTCACGATGTTTTGGCAGCGGTGTTTCTAAATTTTTATCGGAATGTGGCCGGCTGTGCCGCGCATGAGATCCAATCGTCATATATTGCTGGCAGCCGTAACAATCCCGGACTTGCCGCCGGGGCTGGGGCGGCAATTATTCAGGAGGTGAATCAAATGACTGCAAGCGTCAAGAAAGAAAACCAGACTGAACTACCCCCGCGCATTCAGCGCATGAAGGACGCCTTTCTCAAAGTCAAACCGTCGGTTTCCATCGCGCGGGCCAAGGCGACGACCGAGGTGTACAAAAAAAATCCCAACCTGCCGGTCAAGATCCTGCGCGCCCGGGCCTTTTACCGTGCCTGTGAAACCGTCCCGGTGCATATCGGCGGGGATGAACTGATCGTCGGCACGCCGTCCGGCCGGCAGCGCGCCGGCGTGTTCTGCCCGGAAATTTCCTGGCGCTGGCTGGAGACGGAGCTGGACACCATTCACCAGCGCAACCAGGACCCTTACGAGATCGATGCGGAGGACAAAAGGGTGCTCAAAGAGGAGATCTTTCCCTTCTGGCGCGGCAGAAGCATCGACGAAAAGATCTACACCCAGCTCGAAGACCTGGGCGTGCTGCCCCTGACCCTTGAAAGCGGCATCATCGACGCCGAGTTAAAGGCCACCAACGGGGCCGGCGAATATGCCCCGGGCTATTGCAACATCCTGATCAAAAAAGGCTTCAACGGCATCAAGAAGGCCGCGCGCAGAAAGCTCAAAGAATTCGACATCGCCGATCCGGATCACACCGAACGCATCTATTTTTTAAAATCGGTGATCATCGCCTGCGAGGCCATGGTGCTGCTGGGTAAACGCTACGCCAAAAAGGCCAAGCAGATGGCGTCCAAGGAAACCAATGCAAAGCGCAAGGCCGAGCTCGAACAGATCGCCGCGGTGTGTATGCGCATTCCAGGCGAAGCGCCGCAGACCTTTCACGAGGCCCTGCAAATTGTCTGGTTCGGCCAGGTGGCCCACTATCTGGAAGAAAACGCTCCCTCGTATTCTCCGGGCCGCATCGATCAGTATTTTTACCCCTACTTTGAGACGGATCTGGCCGAGGGCCGGCTCAGCCGGGAGGCGGCCCGGGAGCTGCTGTACTGCTTTTTGCTCAAATTCAACGAGATTCCCTGGATGCTCAACGAGTTCGCCTCCATGTACTATGCGGGCTACATGGCCTTTCAGAACGTGTGCGTCGGCGGCCAGAAGCCCGAGGGCGGCGATGCCACCAATGATCTGTCCTACATGGTGCTGGACTGCGCCAAAAATCTGCAGCTTTACCAGCCGTCCATCGCCGCCCGCATCCACAACAAGTCGCCCCAGGTCTTTTTGAACAAAATCGGTGAAGTGGTCAAAACCGGCATCGGCTTTCCGGCCAGCCACTTCGACGACACCACCATCAAGATGCTGCTCAGCTACGGGGTGGATCCGGCCGATGCCAAGGACTACTGCCTGGTGGGCTGTGTGGAGCCGGGCATCAGCGGGCGCCTGTACCAATGGAGCGCGGTCTGTCTGACCAATTTTCCGATTGCGGTGGAATTCGCTTTGACCAACGGCGTTCAACTGGTGAGCGGCAACCAGCTGGGCCTCCCCACCGGCGACCCCGAGGCGTTTGAAACCTTCACCGATTTTGAGGCGGCCGTCAAGAAGCAGCTCAAACACCTCATTCGGGTCAGTGCCATCACCACGGTCATTACCCAGCAGGCGCACCGCGACTACCTGCCCAAGCCCATTGTATCATCCGTGGTGGCGGGCTGCGTGGAAACCGGCCGCGGGGTGATGATGGGCGGTGCCAGGTACAACTCCGGCCCGGGGATCATCGTTGCCGGCACCGCCGACTACGCCAATTCCATGGCCGCCGTTAAAAAGCTGGTTTACGAAGATCGCAGCGTGACCATGGGGCAGCTGCGCCGCGCCCTGGAAAATGATTTTCAGGGTTTTGAAGACGTTTACAAGTTGTGTCGCGAAGCGCCAAAGTACGGCAATGACGACGACTATGTGGACGACTTCGCACGCGATGTCATCGACTTTATCGCCCGTGAAATTAAAAGTTACCGCGGCCTCTACTCTCCGCTGGCCCTGGGCACGCTGCCGGTGTCCTCGCACACGCCCCAGGGCCTGGTGGTGGGCGCTCTGCCCAGCGGCCGCGGGGCCACCCTTCCCCTGGCCGACGGCATCAGCCCGGCCCAGGGCACCGATGTCAACGGACCGACCGCCATCATCAAATCCCTGGACAAGATCAACCAGGAAGTGTCGACGGTGGGCGTGCTGCACAACATGAAGCTGGATCCCGGCCTGATGGCCGATGACCGCGGCATCGCCAACTTCACGGCCCTTTTGCGGACCCACAACCAGCTGGGCGGGGCGCACATCCAGTTCAACTGCGTGGACGCCGCCAAGCTCAAACAGGCCCAGCAGCAGCCCGAAGCGCACCGCTCCCTGATGGTGCGCGTGGCCGGCTACAGCGCCTTTTTCGTCGAGCTCTGCAAGGAGATCCAGGACGAAATCATCAGCCGCACGCCCCAGGGAAAATGGCAATAGCCATCACCTATCAGGCCAAATGCGTTTTTCAATGTTTTCATGAGCAGGTGAGGGGGTATCTTATTGTGGCGAACCGCGATCAGCTGCTTAAACAGATCCTGTCTGCCGAACTGGAAACCTATTCGTCAAAAACCCTTAGGCAGTTGCATCAGGATCTGCAGCGGCTGGCGGCGGAAGGGATCAATGGATCCGAGGTTGTTTATCGCCATCTGATCAAAAATCAGTTGTCACCCGCTGTCGTATAAATAGAGAGGATGACAGCTGATTTCTGTCGAATTTTATTTCACAAAGGGCGCTTTTCTCCCTTTGCAGGGACGCGAATTATCCATAACCATTGGAGAATAGAAACAATCCGGCCGGGGGATTTAGCGAAAAGAAGGTTTATTTTTTTGGTGAATATGATACAGATAAGCATCTTTGGGGAATGAATGCACTCTTCCGAGGCGATGAATTTCTTTCCAATCGCCGCTGTTGCTGAATCAGGGAATAAACCGATGCTCAAGGCAATAAATGTGACCAAAAAATTCGGAGCGCTTAAAGCCGTCAACAATTTGAGCTTTGAAGTGCAAAAGGGTCAAATCTTCGGTATTGCCGGGCCCAACGGCGCCGGTAAATCGACAGTATACAACCTGATTACCGGGTTTTATCCCTACGAAGGTGTTATAGAGTTCGAAGGCCGCAACATCGCCGGTCTGCCGCCGCACCGCATTGCCAAGGCCGGTATTGCACGTACATTTCAAATCCCGCAGGTGTTTCCGAGTCTGACGGTCCAGACGAGCATTTGCGTCGGCAGCCGTTTCGGCGCCCGCGGCGGTCTGGATGAAAACCATGTACAGGATGTCATTGACTGTGTGGGCCTTGAAGCGGTGCGCAGGCAACACACCGATCTGCTGAACCTGCTGGACAAGAAAAAACTGATGATCGGTGCGGCCCTGGCCACCAAACCCAAAATCTTGATGCTGGATGAACCCATGGGCGGCTGCAATGCCGGCGAAATCAGGCGCTTGATTGAGCTGATTCGGCGCATCAATCAGGAGCTGGGTGTGACCATTATCATTATCGAGCACTTCATGAAAGTGTTGACCGAATTGACCGAAAATCTGCTGATCATTGAATCCGGTACCAAGATTTGCTGTGATGTACCGCAAAAAGCAGTTGTCAATCCAAGGGTGATCGAATGCTATCTGGGGGAATCCGATGCTGAAGGTTGAAGACTTGAACGCATTCTACGGCCAGGCCCATGTGCTGCGGGATGTTTCCATATCCGTGGCGCCGGGTCAGGTGGTGGTGATCCTGGGTCCCAACGGGCACGGCAAGAGCACGCTTTTAAAGTCCATCTGCGGTCTGGTTGAAAAGACCAAAGGCCGCATCCTCTATAATGATCAAAACATTCATGGCATGGCCACCGAAAAAATCGTCAACCGGGGTCTGATTTATATTGCTGAAAACCGCGAGCTGTTCCCGTATCTGACCGTATTGGACAATCTGAAGCTGGGGGCTTATTCCAAGAATGCGCGGGATTATGAAAAGCAAAACCTGCAACAGGTATTCAAGCTGTTCCCGCGCCTGGTGGAGCGGCGGAAGCAGCTGGCCCACACCATGAGCGGCGGTGAGGCCCGCATGCTGGCCGTGGCCCGCGGATTGATGTCCAATGCCGATTTTCTGTGCATCGACGAACCCTCCTTGGGGTTGCAGCCCAGCCTGCGGCATGAGATCTTTGCCACCATCAAGCGCATCAATGAACAGGGCAAGACCATCCTGCTGGTGGAGCAGAACATTCCCCAGATTACGACCCTGGCGCACAGGGTCTATGTCATGGAAGAAGGTCGCATGACCTTTGAAGGCAGCACCGAGGAAGCGCTCGGCAAAGAGGACTTGAAAGAAATATTTCTGGGGATGTAAGTCATAAGGGTGAAAACATGTTGAGCGAAGACACCATTTTGCTGTTGTATGAGATCACCGACGTGATTATCGCCGGCCTGTCCATCGGTTCCGTGTATGCGCTCATGGCGGTGGGCATGACCCTGGTCTACGGGGTGACCAAGGCCTTTAATTTTGCCTATGGCGATTTTTTCAACATGGGCGGCTATTTTGCCTGGATTCTGATCGTTGGTCTCGGCATTCAGTTCGGCGGCTACCTGACGATTATCGTTCTGGTGATACCGATGTTGTTCGCCGTGGGCTATGGTCTGGAAAAACTGCTCATCGCCCCTTTGCGCAAACGTAAAGACTGGGAGAACAAGGTCATGATGCTGACGCTAGGTCTGGCGCTGTTTCTTACCAGCTTGTACACGGTGGTATTCGGCGCCAAACTGAAATCGCTGCCGCCCATGTTGACCGGCATCCTCGAAGTCGGCCAGCTGGTGTTTGCGTATCAGGACATCCTGATTTTCGTCATGTCGCTGGGCGGCATCCTGCTGTTCAGCTGGTTGCTCAACAACACCCGCATCGGCATGGCGGTGCAGGCTGTGGCCCAGAATCCGTTGGGCGCCAAAATCGTCGGCACCCCCCAGGGACGAATATTCGCCTCTACTTTTGCAATTTCCACGGTCATGGTGGGCTTCGGCGGCATTCTGCTGAGTCAGAAATGGTTTATCAACCCCATGTCCGGCGGCATCATCATGGTCAAAGCCTGGGTGGTGACGGCTTTCGGCGGCATGGGCTCCATCCGCGGCGGGCTGTATGCCGCCTTTATTATCGGAATGCTGGAGGCCTTTGTGGGCTGGCTGTTCGGCTTGAGCTACGGCATCATCGCCCTTTTTGTGCTGCTGTTGGCGACACTGGTGTTGCGACCGCAGGGTTTGATGGGAAGAGGGGAATAAGGTATGCGTTTGAAATCCATGGCCGTCATTATCGGTGTGTGCTACGGGATCATGGCGATCATGCCCATCTTTGTGGGCGACATCAAGTTCATCATGAATCTTTTAATCATGTGTCTGATCTGGGCCGTGGTGGCATCCAGCTGGGATGTCATGATGGGATTTGCCGGTATTTTTTCATTCGGTCAGGTGGCGTTTTTCGTGATGGGCGCCTACTGTTCGGCCATTCTGGCCATTAGTCTGAACATACCGCCGGTGTTGGCCATTCCGCTTGCGGGGTTGTTCTGCGCCGTGATGGGGGTTCTGGTGGGACTGCCGTGCCTGAAGCTGGCCGGTCCTTATGTGGCCTTGGTCACCTTCGGCGTACACATGGCGCTGCAGGCGGTGATCAAGGGCGAAATCGGCCTCGCGCTGGGCACGCGCGGCTCCTGGGGGCTGCTGGATATTCCGCCCGTCAGCCTGTTCGGCTATCCCTTCAGCTCCGCCAATATGGTGCCCACCTTCTACCTGATGCTGGTTGTGTCTCTGGCCTGCGCCCTGACAATCATGTTTATGCTCAATTCCTATTGGGGGGTGGCCTTTCTGGCGCTCAAGGATTCGCATGACTTTGCCATGAGCCTGGGGGTCAACGCTTTCAAATACAAACTGATGGTGTTTGCCCTGACCTCCTTTTTAACCGGCATCATCGGTGGCTTTTACGGCCACTTCTACGGCATGCTGTCCTATCATCTGCTGGATCTGGACCTGTTCAGCATATTGATGGTCATGATGCTGGTGGGCGGCCTGGGTCATTTTCCGGGTGCCATATTGGGCGCATTCCTGGTGGTGGCCGGCAGCGAACTGATGTCACCGCTGGGAGAGTACCGCTCCGTCGCCATGGGCGGTCTGGTGGTCATTCTGGTGCTGGCGCTGCCCAACGGTGTGATGGGTCCTTTCTTAAAGCGCCTGGGTGACAAATCATCACCGGGTTGATCCGTATGCCCGCTGTTTCACTTTTTGTGTTGGGGCCAAAAAGTTTGCATATAAAACGCAGTCAATTGCAGGGAGTCAAGCAACGCTAACCATCAATGCAAAAGGAGGATCCTATGAGGAAAATGACGTTTTGGGCAGTGGTGATGACAATTTGTCTGCTGGTAGCACCGGCGGCCATGGCCGCCGATACCATGCCGGTCGGAGTGCCGATTCCCATGACCGGCTGGGCCGCCGGATCCGGGGCGGATTATTTCAAGGGCATTAAAATGGCGATTGACGAACTGAATGAATCCGGCGGCGTACTGGGCAAACAGCTGGAGGTCATTCGCTTTGACTCCAAGGGATTTGAGCCGGAAATCGTGATGCAGGCCGCCGACTACCTCTGCGGACAGAAGAACGTGGCGGCGGTGTTTGCCGGCTGGGCCGGTTGGGGCCAGGATGTGCGCGCCTACGGCAAATACGACGCGCCTTTTTTTGCCGACGACGGCTCTAAGGCGGCGGTGGACGTGTTTCGGGAAGATCCTGAAAAATATTACAATATCTATCAAATGACCCCTACCGGTCCGGGTCAGGCCATCAGCATGTTTCGTGCACTGTCGAATCTGCCCTACGATTATCCCAATAAAAAACTGGTGATCATCAACACGGATGATTCCTGGGGCCTCGAGGTCATGCAGACCTTGAAGGAAAATTTTGAAAAAATCGGCTGGAAAGTGGCCAAACAGGAGACCGTGCCCTACGGCACCAGCGAGTGGGGCGTCATTCTGTCTCAGATCCGCCGCATCAACCCGGCCCTGATTCATTTCGAGATCGCCAGCGGCCAGGAGAACATTACGTTTATCCAGCAGTTTCTGCAAAAGCCAAGCAATTCGATTTTGAGCATCGGCTGGGGCATCACGCCGCGCGAAGTGGTGGATGCCATGGGCGACACCGCCGACGGGGTCATCGGCGAGATGCCCGCCGGACTGCCGGCGCCCAAGGCGCCCAATGCGGCCGCGCAGGCCTGGGTGGACAAATTTATCGGTCTATACAACCATCAGATACCGGCCGGTGCCTGGATTTTTTATACGGCCGTCAAGGCCTGGGCCAACGCCGCCGAACAGGTGGGCGATGCCTATGATTTCAAGGCCGTCAACCAGTATCTGCAGGAAAACGGTTATGAAGGCCTTCAGGGGCTGATCAAATGGGACGAGGTCAATGTCGCGCGCGCACAGCCCAGTTCACCGGTGGTCCACTACCAGGTGCAGAACGGCGAGCTCGTACCGATTTTTACCGATCCGCCGCTGACGCCGTACCCGCATGGCCAGTTTAAAAAGCCACGCTGGGTCAAGTAATCACACGTGATCAGCTTCTGAATGCCGGTACAAACGCGCGGCCGGCGGAAAAAAGAACGGGTGTTCTACCGCGGAAGCGGTTGAAACACCCGTTTTTTTTGTTTATGAATAGAGCGATTGCCGTTAATGAAATCCAACACGCGATCCCTTATCTTTTTGGAAAATTCAGGAAGTTCTATGCCGCTGCATGAAAAATCCCATCCATGGCAACCGCAGGAGCCGCTGGCGGATATCCATCGCGACACCCTGCTGAAGATGCTCGACCATTCCTATGACGAAATATTCGTCACGGATGCCAGGGGAACGGTCATCTACGTCAATCCCATCTGCGAGCGGCATTACGGTTTGAAATCAAGCGCGGTTTTAGGCCGCAAGGCCGAGGCGCTGGTTCGGGAAGGGTATTATTCGCCGCCCATCATTCACAAGGTGCTGGCGCAGAAACGCCAGGTCAATCTGGTGCAGCAGACCCACATCGGCAAAACCCTGCTGGTGACGGCGACACCGGTGTTCGATGACAAGGGCGAACTGGAGATGGTGGTGCAGAATGCCCGCGACGTGACCCAGCTTGAGGTTATCAAACAGGAGCTGGAAAAGGCCAACCGCCTGGTGATGGAGTACCGCGACGACATCCGGCCGCGTCTCAGCTCCGATTTGGGCGCTTTCGGCCTGATCGGCCAGAGCCCGCGTTTCAAGGAGCTGATCGCCTTTGCCGCCAAGATCGCTCCCATCGACGCCAATGTCATCCTGCTGGGGGAATCCGGCACCGGGAAAGGGCTGTTGGCCCGCTACATCCATGAAATGAGCCGCCGCTCCAAAGGTCCTTTTGTCAGCATCAATTGCGCCGCCATTCCCAACGAGCTGATCGAAAGCGAGCTGTTCGGCTATGTGCGCGGCGCTTTTACCGGCGCCCACCGCAAAGGCCGCATCGGGCGGATGGAAATGGCGTGTGCGGGCACCCTCCTGCTGGATGAAATCGCCGAGCTGCCCTTCCAGCTGCAGGCCAAGCTGCTGGAAGTGGTTCAGGACCGACAGTTCACGCCGGTCGGCGGCAGCCGCACAAAGTCGCTGGACACGCGGATTATCTGTGCGACCAACCGGGATTTGCATGCCATGGTGGAAAACGGCGGCTTCCGCAGTGATTTGTACCACCGGCTGAAGGTCATCGAGATCGAGATTCCGCCCCTGCGGGAGCGGCCCGAAGACATCCTGCCCCTGGCCTACTACTATCTGGGACAGTTTGACAAACAGTTTGACAAGATCCACACCCTGTCGCCGGAAGCCACCGACCGGATGCTGTCCTATGAGTGGCCCGGAAATGTCCGGGAGCTCATGCACACGGTGGAGCTGCTGGCCGCCACCGTCAACAATGGGGAAATCAGCCCTTTGGATCTGCCGGTCGCGGTGTCGCGCCAGCCGCTCGAAGCCGACGGTCCGTTTGTCGACCAGACAAAGGGCTTGGAGGCGGCCGTCGAAAACCTGACCCGGCAGATGGTGACGGAAGCCTACCAGAAGCTGAAAAGTTCTTACAAGGTAGCGGCTTTTTTAAAAATCAGCCAAAGCAAAGCCCACCGATTGATCCGCCGCTATCTGGATGCAACCGCGCGTTAACCTGGAAATGACTTGTCTGATTCGTTTTTGAATTATATTGCAATGCAGGCGGCCGGGCTGACAGCTGAAAGCGCGGGGGGAACATTGTTCGGGCCAAGGCATTAATTCAAAATTGCATTAATTGCAGTGCTGAAACGGCGGTTTCCGCCACAACAAATATCCTTTGGGGATGTTTTTGGAAAAAATATATGCCGGATGCGGGCGGAAAATCCTTATACGGGCCGGGAATAGGGAAAAAAACCCAGACAAAAAACGATGAACGACATATTGGCACGTTTTTTGAATATAACCCGTTGTCGATATGGTAAGGAAGGGGTCAGGAACAACGATCGGTGCGCGCCCCGCGGGCCGGCTGATCCATGAACCGTTAACCGAAAAGGAGGCACACATGAACCAGATACTGGCGTTTTGGGTCCATCCCCGGTCTATTTCCACTGGGTTTGAACGCATTTTCATTGAGAGAAAAGATTTCAAGGTGCTGCACGAACCCTTCAGCCCCCTCTATTATGTGTATGAAAAGCGGGTGGACTGTCCCGGCCAGCACATCGATCCCAATGTGCCCATGCGCTACCCGGACATCAGGCAATGGATTCTGGAGGAAGCCGAAAAAGCGCCGGTGTTTTTCAAGGACATGTGCTACCATCCCTTTGACCACGTGATCAAAGACACGGATTTCATCAAACGGATGACCAACACCTTCCTCATCAGAGATCCTGAAAAAACGGTGCTGTCCAATTATGTCATGAATCCGGACATCACCAGCGAGGAAATCGGCATTGAGCTGGAATACAACCTGTTCATGAAGGTCAAGGAGATTACGGGCAAAACGCCGATTGTCATCGATGCCGACGATATAGAGGAAGATCCGGACGGGGTGACCAAAGCCTACTGTGATGCGGCGGGGATTCCCTTTATCCCGGAGGCCATGCACTGGGAGGCCGGCCGCCACATCAAAGAGTGGGACTCCTGGAAGGAGTGGCACGTCGACGCCACCGAGAGCAGCGGCATACAGAAGAACATGGAAACCTTCGATTTCGGTCTGGATGACAAACCGCACCTGCGCGGCTACTTTGAACATCATCTGCCGTTTTATGAAAAACTGTATGCAAATCGCGTCACCGCAGACTGAATACAGCGGCCGCCGCGGCTCTTGGCCGTGGCGGCCGTAACGGCATGGCGGGCGGCTGTGAAACGGCGCCGATGAAATTCACCTGATTTAAAAAGAAAAAGAAAATGGAATTGGTATCGGAAATTAAAGACAAACAGCTCACTGAAATAATTCGCCGTCTGATGGAAGAAAAATACGCCCTCGGGCGTCTGACGCGCGTCAGGGAAGTTTTGGGCGGATACTGCAACAAAAGCTATGCGGTCTGGATGTCATCACCGGAGAACAGCCGACGCTACTTTCTGCGCCTTTATAACGCCAAGGCCGTTGAAAAAGAAATTCGGTTTGAACATGCACTGGTGAATCATTTGAGATCGAACGGTTTTACATTGGCCGCGGCGGTTATTGCGGCGTCTGACGGCAGCACGCTGGTGCGCACCCCGGCACCGCAACATCACGGCGCCCCGTAAGCGCTGTGGGCTTTATTCGAATTTTTAGAGGGTGAAGACCCCTATTCCTGGATTAAAACCGATCTGACGGATACCGCCTTTGCCAGCGGGGCCGAAATTTTGGCCCGCCTGCATCAGTGCGGTCGCGACTTTCGCAAGCCAGCCGGCACCGATCGGGTTCAGCCCCGGATCATGGATTTTCTGGCCACTTTCCAGGAGACGTTCGCCAACTATTTGAAACAAGCCGGTGAACGCCGCTGCGACCGCTATTTTAAAGAACACTTTCCAACCATCACCAACGCCATCGAAGAAGGCCTGGCATTCACCGATCGCTTTCGCGGCATGCCGGAATTGCCGATTCACTGCGACTATCATCCCGGAAACCTTAAATACCGTGATGAGCAGGGTGTGGGCATTTTCGATTTTGACTGGTCCAAGATCGATTATCGGCTGTTTGATCTGGCGCTGGCACTGGTATATTTTGTCAGTGTTTGGGACGATCAAAAGACCGGCCTGCGGCAGGACAAATTCATTCTGTTTCTGCAAACCTACCATACCACCTGCGGACAGCTGGATCAGATTGAGCCGCTGACGGACCAGGAGCGGCAATATCTGCTGCCCATGCTGGCGATCGCCAATTTATACCTGGTGAACTGGGATTTGACCGATTTTTATGTGGTGGTGGACCAGCCGGAAGATGACGAATATTTTTATTATATCCACCACAATATCGCCATGATCGACTGGATAAACGCCCACAAAGCGCATCTGGAGCGCTGGATCGACAGTGCGTTAGCAATGTTTTAATCGCATGCCGGGGTAGACTTTCACGACACCAGATCCGAAAGCGCCTGAAGAAAGCGGTCCACTTCCTGTTTGGTATTGTAGTGCGCCAGACCGACGCGCACCATACCGCCGTATTCCTCGACGCCGAGCCGCTCGGTGACGGCAATGGCATAATAGTTGCCGTCCCAGACAAAAATGCCGTGTTCCCCCATAAAACCGGCGATGTCGGCGGGCGAATGCGCCGCATGCCGAAAGGCCAGAGTCGGGCAGCGGTCGCGGGCGTCCGCCGGGTCGGTCAGGCCGTAAACGGTGATGCCGGGGATTTTATGAATTTGCGCCGTCAAATACTGAAAAAGGGGCCGCTCATAGGCGGCGATTATTTCCATGGCCGCCTTGAGCCGTCGGCGGCTGCCGGTGTAGGCGGCGATCCGGTGTTTGCCGTCTTCGGCAAGGGATGATTCAAAACGCTCTCCCAGCTGCGCCAGATAACCGACGGCGGCCTTGACGCCGGCCAGGCCTTCGTGGTTCAAAGTGCCGGTTTCGAACTTTTCCGGCGGCTCAGGGTCGGCCGGCCGTACCTTGTAGGACGGCAGACGGCGCAGAACGGGCAGCCGTCCGTACAGAACCCCGACATGCGGACCGAAAAATTTGTAAGCGGAGCAGACCAGGAAATCGCAGTCGAGCGCCTGCACATCAATGGGGCCGTGGGGGGCGTAGTGCACCGCGTCCACCCACATCAGCGCCCCTTTTTGATGGGCCAGGCGCGCAATGGTCTGAATCGGATTGATCGTGCCGACGGCGTTGGAGGCATAGCCGACCGCCACCAGTTTGGTTTTGTCGCTGATCTGCGAAGCCAGGTGGTCGAGGTCCAGGCGGCAGTCCTGCGGATTGAAATCGGCTTGCCGGATGACCATTCCTTGCTCCGCAAGCGCCTTCCAGGGGGCGATGTTGGCGTCGTGATCCAGATGCGTCACCACAATCTCATCGCCGGGTTCCAGCGTCCGACCGATGGCCCGGCTGAAACGGTAGGTCAGGGTGGTCATATTGGCGCCGAAGACGATTTCGTCTGCAGAGGCGGCATTTAAAAAGTCCGCCATGGCCGCCCGTGCTTCGCCGATCATGGTGTCGTTGCGGAAACTGGTCACGAAGCGGCCGCCGTGGTTGGCGTTGGCGGTTTTGAAGTAGTCCCCCATCGCGTCGATAACGGTCTGCGGCACCTGCGTGCCCCCCGGGCCGTCAAAATAGACGTAGGGCCGTCCTTTTTCATCGGTTTCCTGCAAGGCCGGAAACCAGGTTCTTGCCGCTGACAGGTCGATTGGTTGATCGGTCATGCGGATCCTCCCCTGCATTGATGGTTGGATTGACAGGCAACCATAGCGTTTGTCGCCCTGGATGGCAAACACTTTGTTATCTATGTTGAGATCCTTAGATTCGTTAGGATCGTTGCCTTCGCTTTTTGTCGACGACCGTCATTC
>Ga0180435_10003536_pt1 | contig 15580 bp, 16 predicted proteins | sample SS_ome_3_FD_132467 | JGI IMG/M metagenome (GOLD analysis project Ga0180435, IMG submission 132467) | Hypersaline lake sediment archaeal communities from the Salton Sea, California, USA - SS_3_S_1 metaG | ecosystem: Environmental > Aquatic > Non-marine Saline and Alkaline > Hypersaline >... | reverse complement strand
TATCTACCCAATCGGCTGTGGATCAAAAGGCACGCCCACGGCCTCACCGGCTTCCTTCAAGGAAGCCACCACGGTTTCCAGCAAGGGAATACCATTTTCACGGTACCGCTCCTGCAATTCAAATTCCTTCTCGCCGTGAATGTAAATGCGCTCCTGGCCGTCCACCTTGGGGGCAGCTTTCAATCTGCGGATCAGGTCATCCATGTCGGCCTTGAAACCCAGCAGGTCACGCAGGGCATCGATCTGGATAGCAGCGAAGAAATGGCCCACATTGGTACCCGGATTGGTGTCGTTCGGCTTGCCTACCTGGTCGGTAAAGGCCGCGCCGGAAAGCACACCGGAAAGAATATCCACCACCAGGCTGAGACCGTAGCCCTTGTAGCCGCGCATGATGTCCGTACCGCCCAGCGGGTGCAGCGCGCCGCCGTCCAGCACAGCATTCGGGTCGCTGGTCAGCACCCCCGCCTCGTCAATTCCCCAACCCTCGGGGATATTTTCCTGCGCCTTGGAATATACCGTAACCTTACCGATCGGCACAATACTAGTGGCCATGTCGAGCACAAAGGGACGCTCCTCACCGGCGGGCACGGCGACTGCGATCGGGTTGGTGCCGATCATCGCCGTGCGCCCGTAGGTAGGCGCCACCAGTGGGCGGGAATTGGTCAGACTGATACCAATCATGTCATGCGGCAGGGCCATCATGGCAAAATAACCTGCAATACCATAATGATTGCTGTTGCGCACTGTCACCAAAGCCGCACCAGATTCCTCAGCCTTCTCGATACAGCGCGTCATCGCGCGGTATCCCACTGCCTGTCCCAAACCGTTACCGCCATCCAGAGCCAGGGTAACGCCGCTTTCGCGCAGGGTCTTCACCGGAGACAGCGGATCAATACGCCCGTCCACCAACCGCTGTCCGTAGTAAGAATGCAAGCGGATGATGCCGTGCGAATTCACACCGCGCAGATCCGCGCTAAGCAGCACATCCGCAGCGATCCTTGCGTCCAACTCCGGAACGTTCAGTTTGGTAAAGAAACGAATCACATAATCATAAAGATCTTCATATCGATACATCCAACTATTAACCATTTTTTCTCCTGTACCTAAGTATTCACATGAAAATGCTGTGGCACTGCCACAGCATCAATGTTTATTAATCATCGCAAAATCAATTGTCTTTATTCTGCCCAAGGCACCTCTGGCACCTCAATGGAAATTGTGCCTGTATCCAGAACAACGCCAGCATTCACAGCAACGATCTTCTGCACGCCAACACCCTGATAACCAACCACAAGATTGTGCTCCCCGGAAGGAACATTTTCTAGTAGAAATCTGCCGTTTGCATCCGTGAATGTGGAGATATTTCCACCTTCAATGAAAGCTTCGGCTTCCTGTAAAACATCGCCATTCCCATCCACAACCCGGCCACTGATGCTTCCGTTTCCAAGCAAACCTTTGCCAACGTCACTCTGCAGTAAATTCACCGCACCCAGGATCAGGACAACCACAAACAAGACTGCGATCAAAATCCAAATTCGCCTCTTTCCCCATTTTGGCGCATCTTCGGTACCGGTTGACAGACTCTCAAAAGATGGTGAATTATTCAGTGACATAACAATAGGCTCCTGTTACCAAAATTGTGTTCTCAGTACAACGGCTCAATAGAAAAGTCATCCATACACACGGCCGTTCCATCCCAGGTGCGTAAACCAACACCACCCGATTCGTAATCCGGATCGGTAAAAGTCAACACCTCTTCCCCATCAACAAAAGCGGTGAAGGTGTCACCTTTAACCTGAACTTCCAAATCCCGGGGATCACCATGCCAATCATAATCTGAAGGGCGATTATATACAATGGGCGGATTGATCTCATAACCATTGATCCACTTGCGCACAACAAATGCACCACCCAGGCCGGGATCATATTGAAAAGCATAACCATTGGGCCGGTCATCATAGTTTTGCAAACGGAAGAAAATGCCGTAACCGTTTCCCCTGTCCAGGGTTGCTCCATTAATTTTCACGCTGTAGTCATCAGGTAAATTTTCTGAAGAACACTCATTGAAAAGATAATTGCGATAAGGATTGCTGGTATTACACAATTGACCTTCCCGCACTTCCCAGCCATACCCTTCCGCCATTGTCCATCCATCTATAGAATCAAAGGAAGACTCGCAATATGCAGTGCTGCAATACTGGTTAGAAAAACCCAATCCGTCTACTGCCATGCAATACACTTCCCGCACACTGGTCCCAGTTGCCTCAAGACCAAGCACTGATACAGCAATTACAAGCGCAATGATGAGCGAATACTCAACCATTCCCTGTCCACGAAACCTGTTGTGATTTTTCATCTTGATCATCATATCCACCTGTGGAAAATGCTATCTGTCATTTAAAAATAGTATCACAAATTGATCTTTACCATGATGAACAACGCGTAAAATTTCACACCTTACTGATGGAAGAATACGAAAAAGCTGCCATCTTTTCCAGCAATGCATGTGGATCATCATCGACCAGCAGCATTTGCAAATGCCCATCACGCACAAAACCCTGCTCAGCAGTATGGCGCAGGAATGCCAACAGATGATCGAAATATCCATCCACGTTGAGCAAAGCCACCGGCTTGCGATGGATGTCAAGCTGCAGCCAGGTAAGCGCTTCAAAAAGCTCTTCAAATGTACCGAATCCGCCGGGCATGGCAATAAACCCCTCCGCCAGGTCGATCATAGCGGCTTTGCGTTCATGCATCGTGCCCACCACGCGCAGGTCATCCAGCTCGTTCTTGCCAGTTTCCAGGTCGTACAACGCTTCCGTGATCACACCCGTAACCTCGCCGCCATTCTCCAGAACAGCGTCCGCAACGACGCCCATCAGCCCCACCTTGCCGCCGCCATACACCAAACGCAAACCGCGCTCCGCAATGGCCGCGCCCATCTCCTGGGCCGCGCTGGAATAAGCTGGCTGGCTGCCGTTGTTGGAACCGCAATAGATACAAATACTTTTCATACCAATATCCTCTGATCTGTGAAATTTTTGTGTTATTATACCAATCACAAGCCTTGAAATGTTGAAGGAGAAAAATATGTGCATTTTCTGTACTGCCGTGCCCACAGTCGCCGTAATTGGTTTGTCTCAAAAATTGCGGCTGGATAAAGAGAAATACGAAGCCCTTGAACAGGGACTCGAACCCCCTACAAAGAAATCCCCCATTGATCCTTCCAAAGCAGTTGTGGTAGCAACCGGTGCTGCGATCACCGGATTGATGGCCGCATCAGTCTTTGTGCATTCAAAGAGCTAATTCCATCAATCACCAACCTTTGAAGAAAAAAACAAGCCGCCATTCTGGCGGCTTATCTATTTTCAGGCTAACGACTAAATATCCAGGTTCCTGACTTCGCTAGCGTGGGTCTGGATGAAACGTGTGCGCGGGGGCACAGCAGCGCCCATGAGCATATCAAAGGTGCGGTCGGCGACGGCCGCATCCTCGATCGTCACCAGCAGCAAGGTACGCGTCTCAGGATCCATGGTCGTGTCCCACAGTTGATCGGGGTTCATTTCACCAAGACCCTTGTAGCGCTGCAAACTGACCTTGTCCTGTGATTCACCGATCTCCTTAAAGTACGCATCTTTGGCCGCTTCGGTATAAAGATACCGTGATTTTTTCTTGTAAGTCACCTTGTAAAGCGGCGGCTGGGCGATGTAAAGATGTCCCGTCTCGATCAGCGGCTGCATATAGCGGAAGAAGAAAGTCAACAATAAGGTGCGGATATGGCTGCCGTCAACGTCAGCATCCGTCATGATGATCACGCGGCCGTAGCGCAGGTTCTCAACGTTAAAACCTTCGCCGATACCCGTGCCCAATGCTGAGATAAGGGCCTTGACTTCTTTATTCGAAAGGATCTTGTCCAGCCGGGCGCGCTCAGTATTGAGGATCTTACCGCGCAGAGGCAGAATAGCCTGGAAGTGACGGTCGCGGCCTTGCTTGGCCGAGCCGCCTGCCGAGTCACCCTCGACGATGTACAGTTCTGTGCGTTCAGGATCACGTTCCGAGCAGTCAGCCAACTTCCCAGGCAAGGTCAGGCTTTCCAGCGCTGACTTGCGGATCACAAGGTCACGCGCCTTGCGGGCTGCGTCACGCGCGCGGTATGAGGTAAGGCATTTCTTTACGATCGCCTTACCAGCCGAAGGATTCTCCTCCAGGAAGGTGCTGAAGGATTCGCTGACAGCCTGGGTGACCAAAGTCTGTACTTCGGGGTTCATCAACTTGACCTTGGTCTGGCTTTCAAACTGCGGATCAGGGTGCTTAACACTGACAATCGCAGTCAGCCCTTCGCGGGTATCTTCCCCCGAGAAATTGGAATCAGAGTCCTTAAGCAAGCTGTTACGACGAGCATAATCATTGATCACACGGGTGATTGCCGAGCGCAAACCGGTAAGGTGCGTACCACCGTCCATCGTGTGAATCGTATTGGCAAAAGAATAAACCGATTCGGAATATGAATCCGTGTACTGAATAGCTGCTTCAATACCAATGGACTCGAGTTCTGAATTGGCATACACCACCGGGTGCAGGGCTGAACGGTTACGGTTCATATAGCGCACAAAGGAACTGATGCCACCTTCAAAATAGAAACTCATCTGGCGGTCTTTGCGTTCATCCACCAGGCTGATCTTCACCTTGCGGGTGACAAAGGCCATTTCACGGAAACGCTGAGCCAGGGTTTCAAAGCGAAAGGTGATATCACCAACAAAGATGCTCGTGTCAAAGCGGAAGTGAGTCTTGTTCCCCGTAATGCTATCCTTACATTTTCCGATCACTTCTACATGTCCTGTGGGGCGGCCCTTCTCATAGCGCTGCTGGTGTACCTTACCTTCACGGTGCACGGTCACTTCGCACCATTCAGAAAGGGCATTCACAGCAGAAACACCAACACCATGCAGACCACCGGAAACCTTATAACTGCCGCTGTCAAACTTGCCACCGGCGTGCAGGATGGTCATGACGACTTCCAGTGCCGATTTGTTCATCGTGGCGTGCATGCCCACCGGAATACCGCGGCCGTTATCCTCCACAGTAACACTGTCATCTTCATGGATGGTCACGCTGATCTCTGTACAATACCCCGCCAGCGCTTCGTCGATGGAGTTATCCACCACTTCATAGACCAGGTGGTGGAGCGCCTTGATGTCCGTGCCACCCACATACATACCAGGGCGGCGGCGGACAGCTTCCAGGCCTTCCAAAACCTGAATGTCATTTGCATCATATGAATGGGCAATTTTCTCTTGTTCTGCCACAAAGTCCTCCAAAACGAGTAATTAGAATATCAAGTATGCGAAAGCTCTTCTTGCTGCTTTTTCTTCTTCAGTTGTTCGAGCCAGTCGATTCCCTGACGATAATAAACAAAGGTTGCTGCCAACAGTCCGGAACTAACGAAAGCATGGCCGGCAATGCCCACCAGCGTCATCCAGGAATCCCAATCAGCCAACAACCAGATCACATTCATCCCCTGACCGATCAAGATGATCAAAAACACCATCAATCCAGTGTTAGGCATGAACATGCGCGCCAGACGCAAGCTCTGAAAAACAGCATCGCGGGCGCGGGTTTTCTGCATGAAGATGCCATGCGGAGAGAAGAAAAGCGGCAGGATCAACCACAAAATCACAAAGGTGATCGCAAAAAGCACAACTTGCCCCAACATAGGGTTGATCAATGCTGACACTGAAAGCACGGCGAACAAAGGCACTGAGATAATGATCAGGATCAACAACATTGTCAATGTCAACAGCATGGTCTGCAGAAACTGCCGTGCCAGCATACGTGCAGAAAACGGTTGTTCCTCCGCTGCACTGGAACGGGCAACCGAACTAAAATAGATCGTCCCCAATAGAATGCCGCCCAAAACAATAAGCGCCCAACTGCCAAAAGCCGCCAGGAAAGACGGGGATTCATAGATACCAACCTGATGCAGCGGATTGCTGAGCACACCGCGGAAAGCAAGCAGACTGGGAACACCAACCGGCAGCGTACGCAAGACACTGAATAGGTTGAAATTCTCCAGGATCAGGTCCCAGGCTTCCTGACTTTGCTGCACAATATCCACCAGCTCTGGGGAAATCTGCGTATCCAGTTCCAAAGCCTGGGCATTCAGTGCGTGCATGCCAGGCAGCAACAGATTTTTAATGCGCAAACGTGGTCCGAACCAGAGCAGCAAGTCCACCAGAACGGGAAAAAGGATCAAGGAAATGTTATTGGCAACGGCATTAAAACCCGCTCCCAGCGAAGGAATCAACCGGGGCGGGCCATCCGTCACCTGTTCAAGCTTTTGTTCCATAATTCTTAATTTTACCATATTCACCTTCTTTTCCTTCGAAAGTTGAACAAATTTTCGGCGTATTCATGCCTTGGGAAGATCAGATTTTCCCAATGATTTTTGTGAACATATCACGGCTACACGCAATTCTCCAAACACTCTCTCCGATATCTGGTAAATGTCCGCCTCCAGGTGTTACAATCTAAATATGCAAGAGCAACAGACATTTCCCGATGCCAATCGCCTGAGCGTATTGCTTGCCATCATCCTGTTCATGTACGCCCTCATTCCATTTGTGAATGTGCCCACACAGGAAATTGCGTTCAATGTTTTTGGCGTTGCCTTCAATTTCAACTTCAATATTCACACCCTTGTTTCGGTTCTTGTGGCCGGTCTGGCGGCCGTGGGTGCTGAGTGGCTGGTGCGCAGCCACCCCAACCTGGCAGCAAACCAGCCCACCTATCAGCACTGGATGCTACCCGCCTTTTCTGCCTGGGTGATTGATGTTCCCCTCTCCACCATCGCCATTGGCCCTGAGTGGTGGATCATCTTCGGCTTTGGCGGACTCTTTCTGATGATGATCTTCGTCGCAGAATACATCACCGTTGACCTCTCAAATGCCTACCAAGTACCGGCCAGCGTGGTACTATCTGCCGTTTCATATGCATTTTTGATCGTCCTGGCAATCACAGTGCGCGCGGCCAATATGCGCCTGTATCTGTTGGTACCGGCGATGTTCATATCTTCGGGGCTGGTGTGCCTGCGCGCACTCTATCTGCGCCTGAATGGGGAATGGTCCCTCGAATGGGCACTTTCAACCGCTTTACTTATCAGCCAGCTCAGTATCGGACTCCACTACCTGCGCCTCTCTCCCCTCGCTTTTGGATTGATCCTGCTCAGCGCACAGTATGCGATCACCAGCATCGCCGCCGCTGTGATAGAAGATCGCCCTATGCGCACCGCGTGGATAGAACCTGCCGCAATGACAACTACCTTCCTGGCACTTGCAGCGGTCTTTCAATTCTAGTTCGTCACATATTCTATCCTGCACTCATGCTAAAATAGGTACGTTTAATTTTTTCCTTATCTTATTTTTTTCTGTGGTGAGCCAGCCAACTGATCATGTGCCTCACCAATCAACCTGGAAAGAGAGTTTATGAAAACCGCAATCATTCTTATCATCAGTTATCTGGTCGGCGCAATTCCTTTTGGACTGGTATGGGTCAAGCTCTTCACCGGCAAGGATGTACGCACCATTGCCAGCGGCCGAACTGGCGGCACAAATGCCATGCGCGCTGGCGGTCTAAAAGTGGGCCTGCTAACAGCCTTCTCAGACATTATGAAAGGCTACTCCACATATTGGATCGTGAATGCCTTCGGGGCCAATACCCCCTGGGTCAGAGTATTTGCTGCGCTGATGGCCGTCATTGGCCACAACTATTCCATATTTCTACTGCATCGAAATGAAGAAGGTAAGCTGCGTCTGCGCGGCGGCGCTGGCGGTGCAACTGCCCTGGGCGGCAGTTTTGCCCTTTGGTCGTTGAGCGGCTGGATCATCCTGTCCCTCTCCCTGCTGCTGTTTGCCACCCTGGGTTATGCTTCAGTGACCACGATGGGCATTGCTTTCTTCTCATCCATGATCTTCCTTATCCGTGTACTGATCAAAGCCCCCGGCGCTGAATGGGCCTATGTTTTCTACGGTCTGGCAGCAGAAGTCTTGCTGCTGTTTGCGCTGCGTCCCAATCTAAAGCGTCTGCGTGAAGGGAATGAACGCCGAGTCAACTGGCGCTCCGTACTTAAGAAAAAAGAAGACACCGCTGACACATCGAACAAAAAAGCTTAACAACAAAAACGTACGCTTTTTTCAACTCAGCGTACGTTTTTGTTATTTGATCTTTTGTAACAGGGTTACTTCTTTGCAGCTTCTTTTTCTTCCTTCATCTTCAAATAAAGAGATCGCATATTGCGCTGGTGCAGGTCTTCAGCCAATCCTTCCAGATATACGCGGCTCTTCCCGCAGGACTCCACGTCCACTTTTTGCAGCGCTTCGTAAGGATGACGGCGGCGAGTTGCCATTTTGGCAGCTTTATGAACATCAGATAAATATTGAAGATTTTCCTCAATAATGCCACCCACTTCGCCGCGCAGGATGATATCACCGTGCCCCTGCACAATATTCTCCAATCCCATCTCGCCGATCCGAATCATAGTCTGACGCAGCTGCTCATAATCTCCATCCACAATATAGGGAATGGGCATAAATGCATCACCAGCAAACAACACGCGGTCCTCTTCTACAAGGATAGAAATGCCATCTGGGCTGTTGCCTGGCGTTGAAAAGAGCATCAGGCGTTTTTTGCCAACCGTCAAGGACATATTGCCCGTCTCAAACGTCAAATGCGGCAGTACGATCTTAACCTGCTTGAAAACCGGATTGCTGTGGCGGGTTTCTTCCAGCGCAGGAATACCACGCTCGCTCATCAATTGACGGCACAAAGCAGATGAAACCACTGTTGCTCCAGGGAAAAAACAATTCCCCCAAGTGTGGTCGGCATGATAATGTGTATTGATCACATAGCGCACTGGAACCTTGAGTTCCTCTTCCACAAAACTGCGCATTGCCAATGTTTCTTCCGGCATAGCAAGCGTATCAACCACCACTGCCCAATCAGTACCCAATACAACACCCGCTGTCACCTGGGCATAAATTTCACTTTGAAACCAATACACGTTTTCCGAAACGCGTTCTCGCTGCATAACACCTTCCTGATAATCAATATCCGAACGTGTCCCAGGCAAATCACATCCCATTGTTCAATGGCAGGCGCTGCTTCACCTTCCTCGCAAAGACAAAGCAGCGCAGGCATTTGCCTGAAAACACTGTTCCCTAAATGAGTAGAATAGCACAAAAGAAACAAAAAGTCAAAAAATCGACTTCTGTTTCTTTAAGATTAAAGATTTATCAATACGCTCAATATTGTGACAGGATTCTGTACATACGGTCCAGACCGTCATAGAGATAATCCTTGGGCAAGCCAAAGCTGATGCGCAGGTGATGGTCTAGGCCGGAGAAATGCGCCCCAGGCACCATATAAGCGCGTTCTTCGGCAATCACACGGTCGATCAACTCGATTGAACCCACATTCCGCTGGTACTTCACAAAGGCAATTGCTGCTGCCTGGGGTGGCACCAGGCTGAATTCACCCGGATACTGCGCCATCCATGCTTCCAGGTTGTCGTACCCTTTGCGGATATAATCACGCGCACGGGCGATTACACGCGGTCGTACGGCATCGGACAGCGCGTACGTAGCCAATTTATTGCCCAGCATGGTATTCCCAATTGTGATGTAATCCTGCCGCGCCCACATTTCCTCTGCCAATTCCGGCGTGGTCACCGACCAGCCAACCCGCAGGCCGGGCAGGCCGTAAGCTTTGGACGTACTGGCATGAGCCAGAACCTTGTCATAGCGTCCCCAGAAGGAAGGTGTCTTCTCATCCTGAGTGCGTTCAGCGCCAGCATACACTTCATCCGCCAGCAGCCAGGCCCCCACACGATCAGCCGCGGCCACCACGGCATCCATTTCCTCTTCGGACATAATATGTCCAGTAGGATTATTGGGGTTACACACCGCGATCAACTTTGTCTTGTCCGTAACTGCGCGGTTAAGCTCATCAATATCCACCCGCCAGCCATCTTCTTCCTTTAATGAGAATGAATTCAGCTTGAGCTTCAAATTCTTGGCAATTCCCCAGATCTGCTGGTAATTGGGCATCAGCATGGCCATCTCATCACCCGGGGAAAGCAAGGTTACCAATGCAGTGAAATTGGCCTGTGCGCAGCCAGTGGTAATGAGCACATTGTCCGCTGTCGCGCCCGGGTACATGGCCGCAACAGTCTCACGCAACTCAACTGTACCGTTGGTCTGCGGATAATTCAATTCAGTTGCCATCAATTCTGACAGCAAGGCAGGGTCATCCACCAGCTCCCCTAACGTCATGGGATGCACGCCGCTTTCCGATAAATTCACATCCACCTGGTTTTCCCAGATCGACATGATGCGTTCCAGTTCAAAAGGCACAAATTCATTACCCATTTTCATTCCTCCAGTTCTTATTCGCCCAGCATGGCGCCGAGACCCTGCGCCTGTGCGCGTTCATAGGCCATCAAGGCAATTGCCGTGTCCTGTACACCTACGCCAGTCAGGTCACAGATGGTGATCTCATCCTCGCGCACGCGGCCCGGGCGGACACCCAGGGTCAGTTCGCCCAATTCGGTGATTTCCGCATCCTCTCCGATCACACCTTCTTCGATGGCGTGGTGCAGTTCACCCAGGCGCACGCACTGTGCCTTGCGGTCACAGCAAATGCGGTCGACTTTTCCAAATACGCCTGCCTCACATTCTTGTTTGTTTTCCGAATCTGAACCCATGCAGGTGAGATGCAGGCCGGGGTGCAGCCACTCGGCTTTGAGGTAAGGCTTATGCGCTGGTGTCGTCGTAACAACGATCTGGCTCCCGCGCACCACCTCTTCTGCTGATTTCGCCGTGACCACTTCCACACCCAATTCCTGCGACATCTCGGCCACATATTTTTCCACATCTTCGGGCACAATGCCAAAGACCAGCAGGCGTTTGTAATCGCGGACCAGTTTGAGCGCGCGCATCTGGTAGCGTGCCTGCATACCAGAGCCGATCACACCCACAGTGTCAACGTCCTCACAGGCCAGGTATTTGGCTGCGATCGCGCCCGCCAGACCGGTGCGCACATCGGTCAGATAGCCATTGTCCAAAAGGAACGCCTCGGCACGGCCTGTAACCGCGCTCATCACCACCATCATGCCGCTGCCGGTGGGCAGGCCAAGCTGGTAATTATCAAAGAAGCCAGCCGCGATCTTGATCGCAAAATGATCGAGACCATGCAGATAAGCTGTCTTGACATCCACCTCGCCATTGTGTTCAGGCACATCAATGCGCAGAATGGGCGGCACAGTAGCTTTGCCTTCAGCCAGTTTGCTAAACCCGCCCGCCACGGCATCCAGGGCATCCAGGTCCATCGCCAGACATTTTCGGATCTCCGACTCAATCAATATTTTTACAATCATGGTTTTGTCCTTTATGAATCCTGTTCACGGATTCTTTCACTACTTCACTGAACAGCTAATCCAACGAATTCAACAAATGCCTTCCCTGAGTTACATCTTCTTGTAATTTGGGGCACGATGCAATCCCAGGAAAGCGGGGATTACGATGGGATGTGGCTTTCCAACGCAGTGGAAATTTTTTCCTACCCCAACCCATGCTCATGCGCAATGCGCAGCAGAAGCGGCAAATTCACGTTGCTGCCACTGATCACCACGGCCACATGCTGCCCGTGCTTCTTCACCTTACCGGAGAGAATCGCCGCCATACCCACCGCGCCAGCACCTTCCACAACCAGACGATGCTCATTCAGGGCAAACGCCATTGCACTGGCAATTTCCTCTTCCGATACCAGAACCGTTTCATCAATATACTTCTGCACCAGGGGGAAGGTATAGCAATTATGCTCACCCAGACCGCCTGCCAGGCCATCAGCGATCGTGGGTTCTTCTACGATCTCAACCACTTTACCTGCCTCCAGGGAGCGCACCATACATGGTCCACGTTCCATGGAAACACCGATGATATGCAGATCAGGCTTGGCAGACTTGAGGGCCAGCGAAATGCCGGAAAGAAGCGAACCACCCGATAGCGGGATGATGGCTGTATCGATCTCCGGGAAATCCTCCAGCAATTCCAGGCCAATTGTGCCCTGCCCGGTGATGACATACGGATCATCAAAGGCAGACACCATGATCAACTGGCGTTCTTCCTCCAGCTTATCGGCATAGGCCAATGCTTCATCAGCATTGTCCCCCGCAATGATCAACTCCGCGCCCAGCTTGCGGATGGCTTCGCGCTTATTCTCCGGCACAGGTTCCGGCAAACAAACCACAGCATGAATGCCCAGCTTCTGTGCTACATAGGAAAGCGCTCGCCCGTGGTTCCCACTCGAACAGGTCACCACACCGCGCGCCTTTTCTTCCTCACTCAGGGAAAGCAGTTTATTGGTTGCGCCGCGCATCTTGAATGCACCTGTGCCCTGCAGGTTCTCCAGTTTCAACATCACCTGCGCACCCAGTTTCTGTGAAAGTTCCGGTGCATCGGCCAAGGGCGTGCGCCGCACCAGGGGACTGATGCGCTTCCGAGCCAGGTAAATATCACGCAGGGTTAGATCCTGCCATTTAATTTTTTCCATTGTCTTCACCTTTTTCAATAATGAACCGGACACAATCACGCTGCCTTGTGCCCGGCTGTCTTCCATTCTTTATAACGCTAACTGCGTGTGCTGCCCAGTTTCAACCCCGGGATGGCACTCGTCTTCTCCACCCAACTCATCACGCCATTCACAATGAATGAGAGCACCAGATAAACCACTGCCGCAGCCAGATAGGAAGAAATCGGGTTATAGGTTTTGGAGGCTACGTATTTGGCTTCTGTCATCAGATCAGGCACCGAGATCAAGAAGGCAATTGCTGAAGTCTTCAACAGGGAAATCGGTTCATTTGACCATGCCGGGATCACCAAACGCAGGGCCTGAGGCAGGATGATGTAACGCACAGCCTGAATGCGGGTCATACCAATCGCCCGCGCAGCCTTCATTTGTCCGCTGCCGATCGCCTGTATGGCGCCGCGGAAATATTCCGCCTGGTAGGCTGCACTGTTCAAGCCTAGAGCAAGATACGCTGCCGTCAACCGGGAAAGGGTTAGACCGATATCCGGTAGGCCAAAGTAAATGACGAACAACTGCACGAGGGCCGGTGTGCCGCGGAAGAGGGAGATATAGGCATTGGCAAAACCGCCAATCCACTTGCCGCCATACACCCGCGCCACCGCCACCGGCAGACCGATCACAAAGCCCAGCCCAAGGCCAATCGCAGTCAGCTTGAGGGTGATCAGTGTGCCTTCCAGCAGGACAGGCAGATACTTTCCAAAAAACGCGAGGAAATCAGCCATCTTCTAGTCCTCATCCTCTTCATCGTCATCATCGTCGTCGTGGTCGCCGTATAACTCGGTGATCTTCCACAAAAACTCACGCGTGCGCTCGAATTTTGGTTTGTAGAAGATATCTTTGGGCGCGCCCTCTTCTACCACAAGGCCCTTTTCCATAAATACGATCTTGTCTGCCACCTCACGGGCAAAGCCCATCTCATGGGTCACCACCACCATTGTCATGCCCTCTTTGGCCAGCTTTTCCATCACTTCCAGCACCTCACCGATCAGTTCAGGATCCAGCGCTGACGTCGGTTCATCGAAGAGCATGATGCGCGGATCCATGGCCAGGGCGCGGGCGATGGCCACACGCTGTTTCTGTCCACCGGAAAGCTGACCCGGATAATGCCCAGCGCGGTCTTCCAGACCAACGCGCTTCAGCTCATACATGGCGTGCTCGCGGGCTTTTTCCTTATCCATACCCAGCACGCGCACCGGCCCAACCATCACATTATCCAGGGCGGTCAGATGATTGAAGAGCAAAAAATCCTGAAACACCATGCCGATATGCTGGCGCACCTGGTCGTGGTTAACACCGGGGGCAGTGATCTCTTCATCGTCAAGCCAGATCCGACCACTATTAATAGAAGTAAGCTGATTGATACAACGCAGCAAGGTGCTCTTGCCCGTGCCAGAAGGGCCGATCAGGACAACGTTATCGCCCTCCTTCACTTCCAGCGAAATATCCTTGAGGACTTCGGTCTCCCCATAGATTTTGGAAACATTCTCAATGCGTAGAATAGTATTTTTCACAGTTATTTCCTTTAATATAATAATCAATTCTCACAGGACTAGAAGGCCGGTATACGGGTCTTTTCTTCCAAAATGGACAAGCCGCGGGAAGTGAGAAAAACCAGACCGAAATAGATCAAAGCCGCAATGGAAAACGCCATCAGGGGCTGGTACGTCCGCGCGCCCACAAATTGCGCCCGCCGCAGCACCTCAGCCACACCCAGGGCATAAACCAGTGAGGAATCTTTGACCACAGTCGCCGCCTCATTGGACCATGGCGGGATCGCCAGACGCAGGGCCTGAGGCAGGATGATGTAGCGGATACCCTGCATGCGGCTCATGCCGATCGCCCGAGCGGCCATTTCCTGACCTTGACCAACGGAAAGCACTGCCCCGCGGAAGATCTCCATCTGGTAAGAACTGCTGATGATCGCCAGAGAGATCGAACCGGCCCAGAAGGGTTCAATATTGATCGAGCCGGCAATGATGAAGTAAAGGATAAAAAGCAGCACAATTGGCGGCAAACCACGCATCACCGTACTGTATACAGCTGCAAGACTGGAAAGCACCTTTCCGCCATAGATACGCAGCAAAGCAAATACTATTCCCAGCACCAACCCCAGGGGCAGGGCCACCAGGGTGACTGCGATGGTAATGCCTACCCCCTCCAGAATATAGACCACAATATCAAATAATGCCATACACGCCTTCCTGCCTTGCTGAATTTATAACTGATCCAATCACTGCATCCCCAAACAGTGTGGGCAAGTATTTCTCGCTGTATTTTTCTTTCTTGAAAGGGACGACATCTACATTATATAAAAATGCGCCCTGAAAAGAAAGTAACGAAATGCACCAATTGTCTTATAAAGAAAAAACCTTCCTATGAGGAAGGCCAGCCGCAATCAATCAAATCAAACCAACGACAAAAAGCCGCAACCTCTCAAAAGGTTCGGTATGTAAACTGTCGTCGTCGAAGATTTCTATACATTTCCATTGGCACGTTTATACATGCTACAGAAACATCTGTCAAGGTTTTTTGCCTTGTTTGCACAAATGCGCAGACCTCAACGTCTCCCTCATACAACCTTAACTGCCTCTAACCTGATGATGTGTTAAAATGAAATCCGTCATATTCTGACCTGTTAAATACTATGAACCCAAAACCCTTCTCACCGATTTTCTCACGCATCCTCAAGTGCGCCCCGCTGAAAAGCATGCTCAGCGCCGTCCTGCTCTATTTTCTCGGCGTGGGTATCGCAGACTACCTGGGCAATACCTCCCACTGGAATGTGATCTGGTCCGGATTGGGTATCTGTCTACTCCTGCTATTTGCCTCCGCTTACCTGCGCGCCTATTTTGACGTACTGGAGAACGATACGCGCAGTAAAACCTTCCGCGAAGCATGGGTTGAGGACAATTTCCAGTCAGAAAAACAGGTACGCCCCACT
>Ga0180435_10003535_pt1 | contig 15582 bp, 13 predicted proteins | sample SS_ome_3_FD_132467 | JGI IMG/M metagenome (GOLD analysis project Ga0180435, IMG submission 132467) | Hypersaline lake sediment archaeal communities from the Salton Sea, California, USA - SS_3_S_1 metaG | ecosystem: Environmental > Aquatic > Non-marine Saline and Alkaline > Hypersaline >... | reverse complement strand
TTGTACCCCTCAGGCAGAAATGCCAGATTCCACACCAACTCAAACCGCGACACCGACCTCGACTGCAGTGCCGACGATAGCACCGACTCCAACGCCAACCCCGACGGCGATCCCTCTCGTCGAAGTAGAAGAACCGGCAGTCGATCCCCCCATCATCGAGGGATACGCCTTCGAATTCAGCATCAACTACGCCGGCGACGCCACGATCACAGGACACGCCATCACGTGCGACGACATCAGGGGGCCGTGGCATCTGGAGGTGGCTGTATCTGGCAGCCCCGAAGCGGGCGCGACGCTGGAAACGACCGGTGCCGTTGACTTCACCGTCCCCGCGGACACCTACCTCGTGGAGACTCGCATTCCGACGACGGGGACCGGCACCTTCGACTACGGTGACGGAGTTGGCGAGGGAACCATCGATGATCCTCTGCTGTTCATGTTCGAGCTCGCCCCGGACAACAGCAGCGCGGCTATCACCATCACCAGCACTGCAGACGGGACGGTTACACTTCACCTATCGGACGGGGATATCACAACCAAGTTCGCCACGGTGTTCATGGCGGATCCCGAGTTCATACTAGACTTGACGGTCCTCAGCGACTGTCCGTAGAGCGACCCGAGCCACTCCCGTTCTGTGCGAGATCATTCACACGTGACTTGTGACTCGTCACTCGTGACTTTTGTCAGTTTGACATATCCCCGACCCCATCTACAATATCCTCAGTTCTGGAGGAATCCGACACGATGGCAAACGACAACTAACTCCTAACACCTACGCCTGGTCAACGCCTACACGAAGTGTAGGTGCGTGACCGCCCTACGGTGCCGGCTCTCAGTAGCCATACCTGCGGCGGGGCGCGTGTTGTGGAGCACGTTGTCGCAGTGCGTCTCCTGAGGGACAACCCTCACCAGTGTTGCTTCTAGGCCGCGGACGTCTGTGACGTCCGCGGCTTTCTGTTATCTAGCGCAATCTCGGACACGCAAAGGACCACTATGAAGATTCCTATCAGACAGTACTGGGTTCTGCTCCACACCTACCTCCGCCCGCAGTGGCGGCGCATCCTCGTGCTCGCGTTGCTTCTGGCACTCAAGATCACGGCACACCTGATCAACCCCCAGGTGGTCGGCCGCTTCCTGGACCAGGTTCTTGCCGGGACGACCACCGGCACGCTGCTGCGATCGGGCGCGCTCTTCCTGGCCATCGCAGCGGCGGGTCAGATACTGACGGTGATCAGCAAGTACGTCAGCGAGACGGTGTCCTGGACCGCCACCAACGCGCTGCGGCTGGACCTACTGCGCCACATCCTGGGACTAGATATGGCTTTCCACAAGGCCCATCGCCCCGGCGAGCTCACCGAGCGCATCGACACCGACGTTGACGTGCTCTCCAACTTCTTCTCGCGCTTCGCGGTAAACATCGTCGGCAACGGCATCCTGGCCATCGGTATACTCGTGCTGTTCTTCCAGCTGGGCTGGCAGTATGGCGTAGCCTTCACCGCCTACGCCATCGTCGGGCTGGCGGTGATGATGCGACTCCGTAACGTCGCCACGCCCTTCTGGACCAAACTCCACGAGGTCCAGGCGCAGTTCTACGGGTTCCTGGGCGAGCAGTTCTCGGGCACCGAGGACATCCGGGCTAACGGGGCCCAGGACTACGTCTTGCGCCGGCTCTACCGATTCTTCCGCCGCTGGATGCCCATCAACCGCGATGCCGCGTTAGCCGGCTACTCCGGTTGGATGACCAACGCGGCCCTGGTTGCTGCCGGAGAGATGCTCGCAATCGCGATCTCCGGCTACTTCTTCTTTCGCGGGGAACTCACCATCGGCCAGGCCTACCTGATCGACAGGTACATGGGCCTTCTCTTCGGCCAGGTCGCAGAATTGCGCTGGCAGATCACCGATCTGCAGCACGCCGACGCCGGCATCCAGCGCGTCCAGGCCCTCCTCAACCGCCGCCCCCGAGTCGCCGATGGCACCGGCGCCCCCCTCCCAGACGGCCCTCTCTCCGTGGCCTTCGACGCCGTCTCCTTCGCCTACGACGATGAAGAACCCAGCGACTCAAGACTCAAGACCCAAGACTCACCACTCGCGACTCGTGACTCGTCAGTCGATGATCTCGTCCTCAGCGACATCACCTTCAACCTCGCCCCAGGCCACACCTTGGGTCTCCTCGGTCGGACCGGCAGCGGGAAGACAACGCTAGCACGACTGCTGCTGCGACTGTACGACCCGGTCGAGGGTCAGGTCCGCCTGGCGGATCGTGCCTTGACAGAGACGACGGTGGCCGACGTACGGCGGCGGGTCGCCCTGGTGACGCAGGAGGTACAGCTCTTCCAGGCCACGGTCCGGCAAAACCTGACGCTCTTCGATCCGGTCATCGAAGACGACAGCATACTGAAGGCGCTGAACGACCTGGGCCTCGACAGCTGGCTTGCTGAGTTGCCCGACGGGCTGGACACCGAACTTGGCGCGGCAGGTGCGGGCCTGTCAGCGGGTCAGGCCCAGCTGCTGGCCTTCGCGCGCGTCTTCCTTGCGGACCCCGACCTGGTCATCCTCGACGAGGCCTCGTCCAGGCTGGACCCCGCGACGGAGCGACTCATCGAGCGCGCTGTAGACTTGCTGCTGGCTGACCGCACCGGCATCATCATCGCCCACCGGCTGAACACGATCCAGCGAGCTAGCGAGATCATGATCCTGGAGAACGGGCACATCCGTGAGGCCGGTGCACGCGTCGCCCTGGCCCAGAAGACAGACTCGTACTTCCACCATCTCTTGCAGACGGGGATGGAAGAAGTGCTGGAGTAGTGGGACGGAGAACACAATGACTGCTACTACACAACAGGCACCCCTGCGGTCCGGCAAGTCCAGGGCAGGCAACATGGTCCTCACAGCGGGCCAGATGATCTGGCGACTGGTGACCTACCGCCCCTGGCTGTCTGTGGGCTACCTTGCCATCTGGATCGTCGTCCACATCTTCGAGCTGGCCCCGCGCGTGGTGACGAAGCTCTTCTTTGACACCCTGACGGGTGACCAACCCTTCCGCTTTGGCATCACCGGGATCGTGATCGTCGCCTTCGTGACGCGCGTTATCCTGATCGTGAGCATCGGCACCGGCGCAGTCGCGGGCGCGGCACGGAAGTTCACGGTGGGATCCCTGTTGCGGCGGAACCTGCTGGCGCACATCCTCAATCGCCCTGGGGCCGACGCCATCGCGGGATCGCCCGGGGAGGCCCTGAACACCTTCCGTGACGACGTGCGCGAGATCGAGCAGGTGCTGGGTTGGCTGGCGGACCAGATCGCGATCGCAATCTACACGCTCATCACGCTCGGGCTGATGATCCGCATCAACGCGCGCATCGCCCTCCTCTCGCTGATCCCTCTGGTCGTCGTCATCCTGGTCTCACGCGGGATGGCCTCGCGGGCAGAGCACTATCGTCAGACGGGCCGACGGGCCACCGCACGTGTCAGCGGCGCGCTGACCGAGGTGCTGGGGGCGGTACAGGCGGTCAAGGTCGCCGGTGCAGAGACCCACGTGGCCACCCACGTCGACGCACTGGGGAAGGTCCGCCAGCACGCGATGGTGCGGGATCGCGCGCTCAACCAGGTCCTTCAGGCCATCTGTGAGGAGGCCGGCGCGTTGAGCACGGGTTTCATCATGATGCTCATCGCCGGCGCGATCCAGGACAACAGCTTCACCATCGGCGACTTCGCCTTCTTCGCCACCTGTCTGGACAGCTTCACGATGCTTATCGTCGAGGCCGGTGGGTTCACGACCCGCTTCAAGCAGGCGGGGGTGGCGCTCAAGCGGCTGATGGCACTGATGCAGGCAGACGGTAAGGATCTAGCCGAGGCGCAGGCAAGCGTGGACCTGGTGACACACCATCCCATCTATGTTCGGGAGGCGATGCCGGAACTCGCTGCGCCCAAGAAGACGGCGACGGATCAGTTCAAGTCGTTGGGGGCACAGGGGCTGTCCTTCCGGTATGAGGCCCCAACGAACGGCAACGGCAGCAACGGTGCTGTACACGGCATAGAGGATGTCGGTTTCGCGATGAGTCGCGGGGACTTCGTCGTCATCACCGGGCGAATCGGTTCAGGGAAAACGACACTGCTACGGGGCCTCCTGGGGCTGCTGCCGGCAGAAGCGGGCACCGTCCGGTGGAACAACATCACCGTGACCGACCCCGCATCCTTCTTCGTGCCGCCGCGCAGCGCCTACACTGCGCAGATCCCGCATCTCTTCAGCGAGTCCCTGCGGGACAACATCCTCATGGGTCTGCCGGAGGATCGCGTGGACCTTCTGGGCGCCATCCAACTAGCCGCGCTGGCACCCGATGTCGAACGGATGCCCGACGGCCTGGAGACGGTGATCGGACCGAAGGGCGTGCGACTCTCCGGTGGGCAGAGGCAACGGGCCGCTGCCGCGCGAATGTTCGTGCGCGATCCGGAGCTCCTGGTCTTCGACGACCTCTCCAGCGCGCTGGACGTGGAGACCGAACAGGCGCTCTGGGAGGGCGTTTTCTCACGCGCCGGCGCCGACGGCACCACGTGTCTCGTCGTCTCACACCGCCGCCCGGCACTCCGCCGCGCCGACCACATCATCGTGCTCAAGGACGGGCGTATCGATGCACAAGGCACGCTGGTGGAGCTGTTGGAGACATGCGACGAGATGCAGCGCATCTGGGGACTGGAGACTGGGGAATAGGGATACGGGAAAGGGAAAAAGGAGACATTGATGAGGACCAACCATCGACAGTATGAAGGGCCGTCCGACTTCGAGACCGTGAGCAGATTCTTGGTCAACCACTATCAGCAGGACAACCGTGACGGGAACTGGTTCCAGCCGACGTGGGAGTACATGCACAGCCACCCTGCTCTCGACGAGTCCAGCCTCGGCAGAATCCGCATCTGGGAAGATAGCGGAGAGACCGTTGCTGTCGCCAACTACGAGAGCACCCTGGGCGAGGGCTTCTTCCACATCAAGCCGGGCTACGGTGCGCTAAAGCCGGAGATGCTGGACTACGCGGAGGCCCACCTCTGTGGCACGGGTGACGATGGAAAGCGTCGCTTGAACGCCTTCGTAAACGACTTCGACGATGACTTCATCGCCCTCGTGAAAGGTAGGGGCTACGCCATGAAGCGTGACTGGTCACGACCGGTCTCGCAGTTCGTGATCCCCGATCCCTTCCCAGAGATCACGCTACCGGAGGGGTTCAGGCTCACCACCCTGGCAGAAGAGAACGATCTGTACAAGGTCAACCGCGTTCTGTGGCGCGGCTTCAACCACGAAGGGCCGCCACCGGAAAACGAGGAAGACATCAAGGGACGGAGGAAGATGCAGTCCGGGCCTAACTTCCGACACGACCTAACCATCGTCGTCGTGGCGCCGGACGACAACTTCGTCTCGTTCTGCGGCATGTGGCACGACCAGGTCAACCACATCGCCTATGTCGAGCCTGTCGCAACCGACCCGGACTACAGGCGGATGGGGCTCGGCAAGGCGGCAGTCTGGGAAGGCATCAGACGCTGCGGCATCGAGGGAGCAACGGTGGCCTACGTGGGGTCCGATCAGACCTTCTACCACGCCATCGATTTCAGGACGCTGCACTATCGCCACTGCTGGGTCAAAGAGTTCTAGTATGACGCTCAAGATGAGGATGCACGAGACCGATGCCGACTGCTCCACCCTCCCAGCGACTCGGGCTGGCGCGGGCCGCGATGCACAGAAGGTTGCCAAGAGCACAGCGGCTGGGCGCGACGGTAGCCTTCGTTGGCGGGCATTCCGTCGCGGCAAACGCCCTCTACGACAAGGTCATGGGGCCGCCATACGCACGGTCCGAACGTTGGGTGAAAGCGATGGTCGGCTGAACCTCCTTGGTCAGCGGGAACTTGCCGCGCCACCGGACTGCCGTACCATAGAAACGTAGCGGCAATCCCCAAGATCGACGACGCTGCAGCCCCGGTCATCGCCACGCCGCCATGCGTAAGTACAGTCTGCGCCGATTCATCAGTCGAGCAATTGGAGGCAGAAATGGAACCGAAGACGCGTCAATCAGTGAGCATCGTGTTGCTGGCCCTCGTCGCAGCCCTGCTTCTGTCTGGCATGGGCTATGCCCAAGAACATAGCACACCACGCATCAGGGTCCTGATCAGCTATCGTACACCCCCTGGCCCCGCTCAGGCCAGAGCCGTACGGCGAGCCGGCGGGCAGGTGCGATATGCCTACCGTATCATCCCCGCCATAGCTGCGGCAGTGCCGGAGACAGCACTGGCACAGCTTGCCGCGAACCCATCGGTCAGGCGTATCGAGGCCGATCTGCAGATGCAGGCGCTCGAAGTCTATGATGACGAGATGACCAACGCTTGGGGCGTAGACCGTGTTGGGGGTGACGTCGCTCACTTCGACGGCGTGACCGGCGAAGGGATCAAGATTGCCATCGTCGACTCCGGCATCAACTACGATCATCCTGACCTGGATGACAACTTCGCCGGCGGCGACGACTTCGTCGACCTTGATGGAGACCCTTGGGATGTCTATGGTCACGGGACACACGTCGCCGGGACAGCCTGTGCGGAGGACAACGGCAATGGTGACCTTGCCGGCCCGTATGGCGTGGTCGGCGTCGCCCCGGCGTGCGAGCTCTACGCACTCAAGGTGCTCGACGACAACGGCTTCGGGTTCGCCAGTGACCTCATCGCCGCCCTCGAATGGGCAATCGACAATGGTATCCAGGTCGCCAACTTCAGCCTTGGCTGGGACCTCGAGCCCGGCGTAGCGGTAGCGGAGGCCTTCGAGGCAGCTGAGGAGGCCGGCATCGTCCTCGTGGCTGCCGCCTGCAACAACGGTAACCGGCCCGGCCGGGGCGACAACGTCTGCTGGCCCGCCAAGTACCCATCGGTGATCGCGGTGGCAGCCACCGACGAAGATGACGTGCGGGCATCCTTCTCCAGCACAGGCATCGACGTGGAGCTGACTGCGCCCGGCGCCGGCATCTTCTCTACCTGGAATGACGACACCGGCTATGCCGATCCGCAACCGGTTTGCCGAGAAGCGGATGGCGTTGACTGCTACAAGGTCGGATCCGGAACATCGATGGCATCGCCGCACGTCGCTGGCGCAGCGGCGCTGATCCTGCAGTCCGGCATCGGAAACACTAGCGGACGGGTCAACGATGTGGTGCGGATGCGGTTGCGTGACACAGCCGACGATCTAGGAGCCACCGGATGGGACCCGCTGTTTGGCTGGGGCATGATTGATGTGGCGGAGGCCATCGACGCCGGAGGTGTGCCGCAGCCTCAGATCGAGATTACCGCGATCGAACCTGCGGCAATCAGCGCTGGGACTACACAGGTTACCATCACCGGCGCCGGCTTCACGTCCGATGTGAACGTGTCCTTCGATGGCGGAAGGGGCCCGGCTCCAGTCCCCACAATCATCGATGTCAGCCCAAACGGATCCGCGATTACCGCGGTTCTCTATGTGAGGCTGGCCAAAGCCACAAGCTGGGACGTTAGAGTCACCGACCCGGACGGCGCGACAGATGTGCTGATGGATGGCCTTACAATAGCACCTTAGGCATAACTCAACAGGTGGGCAGAGGGCTGATGCCCTCTGCCCACTATCGCATTTCTCCTGACCGTAACACCTCTGTATACTGAGGGCATCGGACCAGCTTTCGAAGCCAAGCCCCACCATACCCCCGGAGGAATCATTGTGACCAAAGACAAGGTTAAGGTCGGCATCGTAGGCTGCGGCGTCGTCGCAACTGCCTACTACCTGCCCTACCTGATGAGGATGGACACCGTCGAGCTGACTGCAGTGTGCGATCTCTACAAGACGCGCACAGAGGCCTGTATGCGCCTTTTCGGCGCCAAAGAGCAGTACCTCGACTACTACGAGATGCTGGAAAAGGCCGATCTGGACGCGGTCTTCATCCTTACTGCACCGGGGACGCACGTGGACTTCACCAAGGCCGCCGTCGCCGAGGGCAAACATGTGCTGATTCAGAAGCCCCTGGCGACGGACATGGCCGAAGCGCGCGCGATCGCTGATGCTATCCGCAAGGCCGGCGTGAAGGCCATCGTCGAACCCAGTTCCAGCACCATGCTCGACCCCGACTGGGCGCATATGCGCGAGCTCGTGAAAGCCGGCGTCCTGGGCGACGTCCTCTACTTCTCGCTTGGGTGGACCGGGCCGACGACCTATGGGCCCGCCCTGGGCGGCAACCCCTACGGACAGGCGGCATTCTACGACAAGGACAGCGGCGGCTTCCTCTTCGACCTGCCCTACGCGCCGACGCAGATCGTCTCGCTTCTGGGACCGTGCAAGAGCGTCTTCGCCCACGCCGGCATCAAGGTTCGCGATGGCCACATCGTGCCGGAGGAGAAGTACGATGAGTTCTTGGCGACCGCCACCGACCCCGACGACGCCAACTATTGGGACGTGGTCGTGGATCTGCCGCGGACCAAGGCTGTCGAGATGCAGGCGGTGGACCAGGTCTACTCGATGTACGAGATGGCCGACGGCAGCACGGGCACCTGTCACGTGGGCCGCATCTACCACCCGGTGCTGCCGGGCACCGGCGGCGGCGCGCTCCACATCTTCGGCACAGAGGGCAACCTGATGCTGGGTGCTGGGCACTCGGCCTCCATCATCTCGTCCCGCAGAGACCTACTCCCCCACGTATCCGACGACGGCTGGTACCATATCCCGCCGCGCGGCGATGGAAGCAAAGCCAAGTGGCCGCAGCCCACGCCCGGCGCCTTCAACTACTACCACCAGTCCAGCCAGCACCTCATCGACTGCATCCTGGAGGACCGTGAGCCCCTGGTGGGCATCGACTGGGGCCTGCACATCACGGAGATGATGGCCGGCGCGCTGGAGTCGTCGCGGACCGGGCAGCGCTATGACATGACCACGACGGTAGATGTGTAGAACCATGAGTCTAGGGGCTTGAGTCTCAAGACTTAAGACTCAAGGCTTCACATGGACAGCCTCGCAGAGGGAGGGCTGCAATGAACCGCATCCGCATCGGTGTCGTTGGCCTTGGTTTCGGGCGCCATCACGTGCGCACGTTGGCCAATATGGAGGAGGCCGATCTGGTCGCGATGGCCGACCTCAACCCAGACATCATGGGTGGGCTGGAGGCCTACGCCGCGGGCTACGGCGCGAAGGCGTATCTCGACGGCGTGGAGATGATCGAGAACGAGGCGCTGGACGCGGTCACGCTGTGCACGCCACCCAGCACGCGGGCACAGCTCATCGAGGCGGCTGCCAGCCGGGGCGTCGCGCTTTTCGTCGAGAAGCCGTGGGCCACGAACGTCGCCCACGGTCGTGAACTGGCCGCGCTATGCGAACGACATCGCGCCACCGTGATGACGGCCTTCAGCTTCCGCTTCCATCCCGCCATCGTGAAGCTCAAGGAGCTGGTCGAAGGCGAGCTAGGCGCGCCTTGGATGCTCAACGGCGAGTACGTCTTCAGCTGGCGACCCGACCCGACCGGCTGGCTGTGGGACCCGGCGAACGGCGGAGGCTTCTTCAACGAGAACTCGTGCCACCTCTTCGACGCGATCTGCCACCTGCTGGGCGATCCGATCTCTGTCGCGGCGGAGGCTATCGCGCCGATGGACACACCGTCCGAACACGCCGCCGCGCTATCGGTGCGGTTCGCGGGCGGGCCCATCGCCGCAATCACGGTCGGCGGCATCGCGGCGGGTGGCTTCCATACGTACCCGCGCATCGATCTCATCACCGCCAACGGGCAAGCACACCTGGCCGGCCACGATCACATCTGGGAACAACTGACCTGGACCACGCGGGACAGTGCCGAGGTCCACACCCTCAGCGCCTCGCCCGAAGCCCTGGGCAACACGAGGTACACGGACGCGTTCCAGCACTTCTTCGCGTGCCTGCGCATTGGTCAGACGCCGACCTCAACGCCGGCGGACGGCATCCGCGCGGTTGCACTGGCGATGGCGCTGTATGAGTCCGCGCGAACGGGGCGGCGGGTTGACGTGCAGCATGGGAAGGAGTAGACGATGCGACTAGGACTCGAAGCAGGTGCGCACACCCACGACCTGGCTGTCGAACAGGGCGTCAGAGGTGTCCCCATCTCCATCGATCAGTTGGTGAACGACGGTGTCGATGCGACGCTGGCGCCCTTGAGGGAGCGCGGGCTGGAGGTCTGCCAGATCGGCGCATTTGGCTACAATCCTCTGTCGACCGATCGTGAGGCACAGGCCAAACAGACCGAGATACTCGAGAAGGGAATCCCGCTGGCTGCGGCCACAGGGTGTCCCTACATCGTCTTCTGCGGCGGGAACTACCACCCCTCAGGGTTCGGCGCCGGGGATGCTCGGAACTTCACGGACGAAGCGCTGGACGAGATGGCAGCCATCCTAGCGCCGATGCTCGAACTGGCGGAGGCTCACGGCGCCAAGTTGTCCATCGAGGCGTATCTCAAGACGGCGATCTACAGCCCAGGGCGATTCCTGGCACTGTGGGAGCGGGCGAAGTCTGAGGCCCTCGTCGTGAACATCGACCCCACCAGCCTCTACGCCTACTGGGACCTGTGGGATCCCACCAAGACAGTAGAACACGTATGCACCGCCCTGGCCGGGCACTACGGCCTGGTCCATCTCAAGGAGATTGGCCTATATGAAGGCTTCCACATCCAGAGCGGGTTGACGCCGATCGGGACTGGGCCGACCGACTGGGGACAGGTCCTGCGCTTGGTCGCCCCCCACGTGCCGGAGGATAGCTGGGTGATCCTTGAGCACGTGCTGAGCGCGGACGAGGGCCGTGCTAGCCTAGCGCTGCTCCGCGAGGCAGCGAAGGTGCAGGGGGTGGCCCTGGCGTATTGGCGCTCGACAATCCATTCGTAGGGGCACCTCGGTTAGGTGCCCGTCTGTGGCGTGCGATGCGAAGAGTTGGCGACGGAATGCCTGTCGCGGATCGCAGCCTGCCGCGTCCCTACGCCAGGTATCCACGACACTGTAGCGACCTTCCAGAAACGTACAACGGCCCGGCATTTCAGCCGGGCCGTCGCCACACTGCAGCTACCACCTCTAGAGTATGGGGCTGCAGAATGTTTTCCTAGGGACGCTCCCCCAGCGTCAGCGGAAGCACCACCTCCTCACCATCACGGATCACGGTGATGTCGATCGTGTCACCCACTGCGGCTTCAAGGACCAGGTAGCTGTTCAGGTCCGAGAAGGTGTCCACCTCGCGGTCGCCGATGGCGATGACAAGGTCTCCGCCGCGCCCAGTCTCCGGATCGGCGCCGATCAGGCCGGCCTCGTCCGCCGGGCTATCCGGCGTCACCGTGATAACATACGCGCCCCGTGTCTGATCTATGTCATAGACTTCCATCTCAGGAAGAGAGATCTCGCCGTCAAAGCTCACACCCATGTAGGGGTAGGCCACCTCGCCGTCCTCGATGAGGCTGGGCACGACGCGCTTGACCACCGACACCGGAATTGAGAACCCCACACCCGAGCTGGTGCCCGACGTGCTGGCGATGGCAGCGTTGACACCGATCACCCGTCCATCCAGGTCCAGCAGCGGGCCACCGGAGTTGCCAGGGTTGATCGGCGCGTCAGTCTGGATCACTGCCGGGAGCGAGTACGTGCTGCCGGATGTAGTCGCCCGCTGCGAGGGCAGGCTTCGATCCAACCCACTGATGATGCCCATTGACATCGAGCTCTGCTCGCCGAAAGGATTGCCGATGGCGATGGCGAACTGCCCGATCTCGATAGCATCGCTGTCGCCCAATGGCAACGGCCCGGCATCCTTCGGCAGGCTTTCGACCTGCAAGACGGCCAGATCGCTATCAGGATCGGCGCCGATCAGCTCGGCCTCCATCCGCGCTCCGTTGGGGAACACGACCTCGAAGTAGCTACCGGACTCCACCACATGGTTGTTGGTCACGATGGTGCCATCGGCGCCATAGACCCAACCCGTGCCGGTACCTCCCGAGGCGGCAAACCCGGTCTGACCATTGGTCACCACGATGTAGACCACCGATGGATTGGTCTCGCGGTAGAGCTCGGTCAACTGGTCCTCAAGACCGAGCGTCGCGCCCGGCTGAGCGACTACAGGCGTCGATCGATCACCGTCGATCGCCACATTGCCATCACCTTCCAGATCCAGTTTCGAGTCGAGCTCTCTGGAGACCGGCTGAACCACGACATCCTTCTGCTCACCTTCCGACACCGGCGCCACAACCGGCGCGCACGCTGTGATGGTCAGAACCGCTATCGCCACTACAGCCAGTACTCTCAAACCTCGTTTCCCGTTCATCCAACTCTCTCCCTGTCCAAGGACGGCGATCTCTTTTCTCCCGCCCGTTCTTTGTGATTATCTCTGTAAGCGCTGTCTCTGTCGCTGTGTATTCTAGACTACAGCAGTACCCTTAGAATTACCTTCACAGAAGCTGAAAGGTCGCTGAGAAAGGAAGTGCCCCTGTGCGTAGCCAACCGCACAGGGGCTTGTCAGGAGGAGTGGCTGACCCAGGAATCCACGGGAGACTCTGGGTCAGCCCAGAGGAGGAAACGCTTGTCTACAGGTCGCCGTCACCCTCTGGCGACAACCATCGGAAACTGCCCTCACCCACCTTGGGTATCCACAAGGGAGGGGCAAAGCCCGTATCGGTCGCATCATCATCAAGCGGACCGAACCATTGGCCCTCGAAGCGCTCACGGTCCATCAGCGCACCGAACCGCCGCGACCGCGGCATCCGGCGACGTCCGCCGCGCTGCCACTCCAGAAGCCCGCGCATAGTATCAGCCGACAGGATCCTATCAGCCTGCTCCTGGGTGATGACACCGCCCGCCACAGCCTCGGACAGCGCGTCCGCGAGGCCCGCTTTGACAGTCTCGAACACGGCGGCGGCCTCGAGGCCCCTCTCTTCCATCAAGTCCGCCAGGTTGCCCTCGTCAGCGAGAGCGGCCGCGAGTTCCTCGGCGGTCATTCCCATTGCCTCAGCCAACAGCGCCTTGCGGTCGATGTAGGTCGCGAGTTGCTTGCCTGCCTCGATCTTGTCGGCCTGCTCCTGCGTGATAATGCCCTCCTCGATAGCCTGCTCCAGCGCCATCTCGCGGGCTTGCTCGTGCGCGGACGCCAGTTCATCCGTGGTGATGCCCAGAGCATCAGCCAGCAGTGCCTTGAAGTCGATGCTCCCGAACCTGCCCATACGGGGCAGGCGGGGTGGCCACCACGGACCGGCGCCGGCCTGCTCATCTTCCTGAGCAGATACAGCTGAAGCACCTACTGCGCCGACGGCCACCACGACCAGAGCCAGGACGCCTACGGCAATCGTCAGGATCCGCTTCATCTATGCTCACTCCCTTTCGGTTCTTTTCGTTCGACACACGTCTGTCTCAGAGCGCGAGGGCGTGTCGTTGGTTGACTGGGTTCGTCGGCCGGGGCTCGCACCCCGGCCGACAAGGTCGTAGTTCTCATCTAATGCTACCTGTCATCGTATCAACCTGGTCTCACCTCCTTGTGCGTGAAGGGACGACGCCAATCTCTCCAGATCTGGCCGTCCAGCGCCCTAACCATACACAATCAACCTGAGAAGACGCTTAGAGAAAGCTGAGAACATGGTGAAGCAAACGACCCCGAGCACGATGCGATCGGGGTCGTCGATTGCCGGGTATCGGGCCATCATCTGAAGTCGCCCTCCGCCTGGGCATAGATCCCGTGGGTCACGTAGGCCTCGGCAGGCACCATTGCGGTGAAGGGCACAGAAGCACCGGGCGCGATGCTCAGCACATAGTAGGCCGCGCCCATGCTTGTGATCTGGTTGTTGCCGTCCAGCAGCACGCTGTCGACGACCACGTTCTTGATCGTGTAGTCGTTGGGGTTGTGGACCGTACCGCTGATCCTCACGTTGCTGCCCTGATCGACCAAGCTGGTGTCCCGAATCTCAACCGGTGCCGGCTTGCGCCACTCCGCAACAACGGCGTCGGCATGGACATAGAACGACCCCATGCTATAGGCCGCAATCTCGGCGATGAAGGGACAGGCCTCATCCGGCGCCAGGAGCATACAATCGAAGGTCGCCTCCATCGCACCGTGTTCGATCCACTCGCCGTAGCGCCGTCCGGGGAACCTGTAGAAGGCACCACGGAAACCGTCCGCGTCGTAGAACGTGAAGTTGACCGTGTTGACGGCATAGACTTGATCACCGTCGTTGCGCAGCAGCCCGCTGACCGTGTACACAGTCAGCCCATCGAGCAATGGACTTGGCGCCGCAAGGTTCAGACTGACCTCGACCGAGAATGGCGGTCCGGGGTTCTCATCCGGCACCTGCGTCAACGTGGGTACGGATGGAGGCCGTGCAGGCGTCACCGCCGCCGCAGCAGAGTTCGGCTCCAGGACTATCTCTCCGCCATCGGCTACGAGGATGGTGCCAGCATTATCACCGATCTGGCCGGCGGCTCCGTCCGGCGTTGCCGTTGCCTCATCGGGAACATCGGACGGCGTTACTGTTGGGTCAACCTTTGGCGTTGCCGTCGAATCTGGTATCGGCGTCGTCGTTGGTGCCGGCGTTGCGTCCGGTTCTGTGTCGGCGGGCTCACGTAGGTCGGCCGTCGCTTCATCCTCGCCAACCACGACTGTGGAGGTGGCCGTCTCGCTCCTGGGCACCTCAGCAATCTGCACTGTCGCGTCCGACTCCATGACTGGCGGGTGACCGCACGCCGTCAGCAGCGCGACAAGGGCGAGAAGCCCCAGTAGCATCGCGACCATCGCCTCACAGGAGGATCGCATGGCAGCCCTCATCACTCCGCAGCGCGCTCGGTGAGCAGATCGATCAGCGGTCGCAGCAGCGGGTTGCCGCTTCCGGCAAAGCCGCCCGCGCCGCCCTGTCCACCACGCCCCGCGCCCCCCGCCGGACGCTCAATGCCTCGCTCTGCCATTGCGGTCGCGCGTTCATCGGCCGTCATGCTCTGGAACTGCTCACGCATCTCGGCGCGCTCCTCCTCTGACATGCTCGCAAAGGGGGCGGGCGCTCCCTCGGGCCCCTGCCCCTCTCCCAAACCGCCACCCAGGCCCTGCTCCTGCAGCCAGGTGCGCCAAGCATCTGCCGTCAGCCCCATCGCATCAATGGCAGCCAGTTGCTCCTCGGTCATCTGGCCACGAATCTGCTTGAGCACGGCATCGGACTCCGCCGTGCCACGCAGTGCCCCGGACTGGAGGGCGGTCCACAAAGGCAGCAGCTTCTCAGCCTGTTCCGGCGTTACAGCATCCCCGGTACCCTCCAGTCGCAGCGTCCCCATCGCCAGCAGGTTCGTGTCGTTCATCCCCGCGAAGTCGCCGCGGCCATTCTCATCCGATGCTGTATCCGCCGGAGCAGCAGCGCCACCGGTCTCTCCCTGCGCCGCCTCCTTCGTCCCGCACCCGCCAACGACTAGCATCGCCACTACCATCAGGCTCAATAGCAGAGTCCTACGCATGCCCATTCCTTCTCCCCCACATCACGATTCACCATTCGGGCCTTGTGCTAGTTAGAGATTGACAGAACGTCCTCCGATGGGTTAGTTTAGGGTTGCGAGACCAAACCGACCCACGGAGGACAG
>Ga0180435_10003534_pt1 | contig 15582 bp, 9 predicted proteins | sample SS_ome_3_FD_132467 | JGI IMG/M metagenome (GOLD analysis project Ga0180435, IMG submission 132467) | Hypersaline lake sediment archaeal communities from the Salton Sea, California, USA - SS_3_S_1 metaG | ecosystem: Environmental > Aquatic > Non-marine Saline and Alkaline > Hypersaline > Sediment... | reverse complement strand
GCCTTCAATCGTTACCATCTGCTCCTGCATCGCCTGGAAAAAACTGCCCTGGGTTTTCGGGGTGAGGAGGTTGATCTCGTCACAGAGAATGAAATGGGCGAATATGGGTCCCTCGGTAAACAGCATTTTATCGGAAGAGGGCACAAACCGGGTGTAGCCCAGAATATCCTGGGGAAGAAGATCCACCGTACATTGAATACGGGAAAAATCCCTGATTTTTGCCCCGTTGGATGAGGAAAAAGAATCTCCCCACTGGATCGAGCCGGCAAGGGCGCGGGCCAGAGAGGTCTTCCCCACCCCGTGAAAATCGGCAAGAATCACATGTCCCCCCGCGATTTTCGCGGCGATAATGTACTCCAGCTTTTCCGAATCGATAAAAATAATGGAACGGATATTCTTTATAAGTTTCCCGATTTCCGATTGTACAGCAGTGGTTTTCATCAGCACCTCTTCCATTATACCGATTCCGTATCCCGATGAACAGTCTCCATTGAAAACGCGGGCAGGCAGACAGCAATATACTCAGCGCCGTCCCTTCCTGGAGAACTGTACTGCACCCACTCACCCTTTGGGACAATTACGGCTTGTCCAGCCTGAATATCCAGGTCCCCATCCCGGGAGTGTACATGCAGCGTGCCTTTCAGCACCAGGGTATATTCGTCGAAATCCGGTGTTTGACCCGGCTCCAGCCATCCCCCGGGACTCTTCATGCGGGCAATACTGACCCCTTCGGTCCTGCTGTTCACCAGACCGATATATTCCTCAATACGTTTCGGAGGCGATCCTGCCGCCTCGATGACTGTTGGTTTCTCAATAAGCTTTGCCATAGACTGATTTTCTCCTGTTATCTTTGAATATAATAGAAAATTGATCCATTGTCCCGAAAATATGTGCCGCCGAAAGCCCTCGCCGCGAGGGAGAGTCTATCTACCCTCCCCGGATCCATTTCCTTTTGGAAAAATGTTTGACTTATTTGGGCAGTTATGTATAATCAAAATATACTGCAGAAGGTGTAATACCGACCGCATTCTTTCATAGAGGGGACTAAAAATGAAAAAAACACTGATTCTTATAACAGCTGTTCTGTTTTTGGCGGCAGGGCTGGCCACTGCTCAGCAAAAAAAGATATACAATGACGGTGAAATAGACTATGTGCCTATTTCAGCAAAATTTGTCCTCGATGCAGATGATGACGGGTCGTCGATAAGTCAGGTTCAATATTCAATTGACGGCGGGAAAATCAAAGTCTACCGGGAACCGATTAAATTTTCCGCAGAAGGGCGGCACGTAATAGCATATCGGGCTATCGATAAAACGGGAAATATCTCCAAAGAGACATTCTACTCCTGTATAGTAGACGACACTCCGCCGAAAATACTCGTTTCTGCCACCGGTCCCGCCTACGTCTTGAAAGACAAGGCTTATCTCACCAGCAAAACAGCAATCATTCTTGCAGGCGTAGATAATCTTTCCGGAACCGACGCTATTTATGTAAGCCTGGATAACAGCCCGTTTAAAAAGTATCCGGGTTCAGCAACTATTAAAGGGGAAGGACTGCATACCGGAAAGGCGTACGCTGTTGATAAGGTTGGAAACAGAACAAAAACCTATCTTGTCCAGGGCGTGATCGACAACACCCCGCCCACAGTCGAAATTGTAACCGACGAGGAACTGGTGAATCTCAAGGGAACCCTCTACGCGAGCACCGATACCGGTTTCAGCCTGAAAGCCAGGGACGCGGTATCGGGAGTAAAAGATGTCCTTTTTTCGGTAAACGGGAGCGACTACATCGCCTACGTAGAACCGGTTAAAGCCCAGAGGCCCGGCAAGTACACTGTGCGGTACAAGGCTATCGACAATTTAGGCAATGAATCCCGGGTAAAAACAATATCTTTTACCGTAGATGCAGAAACTCCGGAGGCTTCACTGACACCGGTTCTCGAATAAACTCCCCAACCCGAGTTGAAAACAACAGCAGCTGCATCTTTCAAGGAAGGTGTAGCTGCTTTTTTATTTATACATGAATATTCCCCCTCTTTGCGGGGTATACTATAGAGAAAACTTAAGCGGAGGATAATTATGGGTATCTGGGATAAAGTAAAAAAGCAGCTTCGATCGGTCATACAGTGGGAAAATCCGGCGCCGGACGCGTTATTCGAACGGTGGACCGACAACGGCGATGAGATAAAGAATGCTTCCAAGCTTATCGTGGGGCCCGGTCAGGGATGTATTTTTGTTTATGAAGGGCGGGTGGAGGCAATCCACCTGGAGGAGGGAATAACGGAACTCCAAACCGAAAACATCCCCTTCTGGACAACCATTTCCAATTTCATGCAGGCGTTTAAAAGCGAACATAAAGTGGGAATATATTTTTTCAGGCGGACAAAGATCCTGGATCAGAAATGGGGAACCCCTTCGGTGATAAAATATGACGACCCGAAGTATAAATTCCCCGTAGGATTGCGGGCATACGGCAACTACACTTTCCGTATTACCGAGCCCGGCGCTTTTTTCGTCAACGTCATCGGCGGCAGTTCAGTTTTTTCCGCCGATGACTTCAGACAAGTGATGAACGGCAGGGTTGTTCAGAATTTGACCGATTTTATGGCGGAATCCAGCTACAGCTATGCCGAGATCGACGCGAACAGGGAAGAACTGGCAGCGGGGCTGATCACCAAAATCGAGCCGGAGTTCGAAAAACTCGGTTTCGACATAACCGATTTCAGAATCGAAGGCACCAGCTTTGACGAAGATACGGTACGGAGAATAGGAAGAATAGCCGATCTGTCTGCTGAAGCCCAGGCAGCCCAGGCTGCGGGTCTGGACTATTCCCAGATGCAGCAGCTCGAAGCGATGAGAGAAGCGGCACGAAACGAAGGGGGCGCCGCGGGGATGGGTATGAGTATGGGTGCCGGTCTCCAGTTCGGCCAGGTGATGGCAGGTTCCATGGCTGGAGGCGGGGGAAAAGAAAATCCGGTGGAAACGCTTAAAAAGCTTAAATCCATGCTGGACGGCGGTCTGATAACCGAAGAGGAATACAACGCGAAAAAGAAATCAATCCTCGATTCAATGTAAAACCGGGAGACCTCTATGAAACCGATAAACAAAGGTTTTAGGATACTCATCCTTGTTCTCATTCTCTGTTTTATAGCGGGATCAGCATTTCTCTATGCCCGGGCTGGAGGCGCAGGCGGAGGGAGAAGCGGCAGTTCCGGCGGAGGCGGCGGTGACGGCGCCATCATCTTTTACATCATCATGATGCTGGTACAAACAATCGGGCCCATTCCGACCGCTATCGTTGTAATTGTCGTAATAATACTTTTGTCGGTGTTCGGGAAGAAAATGAAATCCAGCTCGCCTATGAAAAATCTCAATCCGGTGAACCGTTCGGTGGAAAACCTTAAAGGGTACAGGGAATTTATAAGCGGCAATCCCGGTTTCAGCGAAGAAAATTTCAAGGAAAAAGTTTCAACCGCTTTCATCGCGATCCAGGAAGCATGGACGGAACAAAACCTAACATCAGTGCGAAGGTTTATCTCGGACGGTGTTTACCAGCGGTTCTCTACCCAGTTTACCATGATGAAGCTGCTGAAACAGACGAACCCGGTGGACCGCGTTCGGATCCACACCATCCAGCTGGTAAAAATCGATACCGATGGAAGTTATGACACCATTGACGTTGCAGTCAAAGCGTCGGCACGGGACAAGTTCGTGTGTGAATCAAATCACGCCCTCGATTCCCCGGGAGGGGAAGATACGTTCCTCGAGTACTGGTCGTTCCTCCGGAAACGGGGAGCCGACGAGAAAGACATGTACGCCACCAACCTCTGCCCCAACTGCGCATCCCCCCTGGGGGACGAGATGGGTGAAGTCGGTAAATGCCGCTACTGCGGGGTAATGGTGAACAGCGGCGAGTTCGACTGGGTATTGTCGGAAATAACACAGGCTGACGATTATTACCGGGGCACGGCTCTTAAGAGAGCCCAGAATTTGCAGAAGAAAATTGACACCCTGGGCTCCCGGTATGAAGATTTCGCCGTTCAGCTGGTGGAAGATAAAGCCAGCAACGGGTATCTCCAGATTAAAACCGCCTGGGTTATGAAGGATCCCCGGATCATGCGCCGATTCGTTTCGGATGAGGCCTTTAAAAAGATTACCAGGGGATTCCCGGAGAAGCAGATCGTCTACAACAGGCTCTACCTGAATGATGTATCCCTCATCGGTGCACAGCTCAGTGAAAAAAAGGGAAAAAACAAGCTGGTCGTTTCGGTTACCCTCTCGTACCAGCGGGTCATTCTGAAGAACAACGGCAAGGCGGATATTATTGATCCGTCAATTATCTCCGAAACAGAAATACTTATCCTGGAAAGGGAAAATCAGCCGGGATTGAGCAAAGGATCACTCTACACCCATACCTGCCCCTCCTGCGGAGGTTCGGTACAGGATTCCCTGGACATAAACTGTACCTACTGCGGCTCCCCCCTGAACAGCCCGGAAACCGAGTGGATCATCACTGACGTGCAGAGCATGGCGGAATACCGGGAGTTCTACAAGGAAGAGTCGAAACAGCTGGATATCAAGCTGAACCCCACGGTCCTGGACAGCCTGTACGAGGTGAAAGACTACGCGTTGAATAACATCATGGTGATGATCGGGGCGGACGGCGTTTTCGCGGAAGAGGAAAAACAATTCGCCGAAGGGCTTGCCCGGAAATGGGGCTACAATCCGGCCCGTATAGGACCTCTTTTTTCCCTTGCCCAGGCGGGAAGGCTGTCAATAAAAATGCCGGGAAATCCGGCAAAAAGGAAAGCCATCTACCAGCTGATGATGAAAGCCGCCGAGGCCGACCGGAACGTGTGTGAAGAGGAGAAGAAAATACTTCAGTTCGTGCAGGAAAACTACCTGGCGGTGTCCTAAAGCAATATATTCTTATTTGCATATTTCCGCGGAATATGTTTTCATTACATGCGTACTCAAATCTCAATCTATTGAAGGCAGGGGGATATGAAACGACTGGGTATCGACATCGGCTCTCTCTACGTTGGCGCGGTCCTCATGGACGACGCAACAATTTGTGAAACAGTATACAGGGAGCACAACGGGGATTTCCGAAGAACCGTAGAAGAAATCATAGAGGAAGAGGCTTTCAGCAGCTACGATTGGGCGGGCATCACCGGCAGTGTCTCCCTGCCGAATTTCAAGGTCATTGACCCGATTCTTGCCCAGGTGGAAGGTCTCCAGCATATCTATCCGGGCTGCCGAAATGCCTTCGCCGTTGGTGGGGAAACATTTTCCCTCATCAGGTTTGATGATGACGGCGGTTACAAAGAACACAGCGTCAATCCCCCCTGTGCCGCCGGGACCGGCAGTTTCCTGGAACAGCAGGCGGAACGGATGGAACTGGATGTTAAAAAACTCGCCGAAATCGCTGCTGCCCTTTCCGGGAAAACCCCCTCCATAGCCACCAGGTGCTCCGTTTTCGCTAAAACCGACATAATTCACGCCATGCAGGAGGGCTATTCCAAGGAGGCGATCTGCGCCGGATTGTGCGAAGGTATTGCCAGAAATATCCTGGATGCCCTGGTAAAGGGCAGGGAAATTCTTTCACCCGTCGCGATCATCGGCGGCGTCTCCCTGAACGGGAAAATCGTCGAGGAGATGGGCCGGATGCTTGGGCTCGAGGTAGAGGCTCCCACCTATTCCCATCTTTCCGGGGCTGTCGGCGCCGCCGTATTGGGAAAGGAGAAAAAAATTAACCTCGCCGCGACCGAAGGGGCAGGCCGGAAAGAGAGAGATCTAAGAGACCCGTTGAAGCTCTCGTTGAGCAGCTACCCCGATTTTTCAGAGATTGAGACCCGCCAGTCAGGTGACGTGGAGGTTATTTTTCCCGACGGACGCAAACCGGTTGAATCTCCCCTGTATCTGGGAATAGACATCGGATCAACAAGCACGAAAGCACTGCTGATCAATCCGGGGGATGAGATTGTGGGAGGTTTTTATACCTACACGGAGGGAAAACCCATAGAGGCGGTATCAAGGATCCTGGATACCCTCCGGGAAACCCTTCCTGGAGCCCTGGAGAATTGTAAAAATGCCTCTACAACCGGGTCCGGACGGAAAATGATCGGCGAACTCTTCGGCGCCGACTTGATAATTAACGAAATAACCGCTCACGCGAAAGCAGCCATGTTTCTCCATCCGGAAGCCGACACGATAATTGAAATCGGAGGACAGGATTCCAAGTTTACCCGGCTCCGAAACGGAGATGTCTATTATTCCACCATGAATTACGTGTGCGCAGCCGGCACTGGAAGTTTTATCCAGGAGCAGGCTAAGAGGCTGGGTATCACTCTGGACCAGTTCTCAGAAATGGCGTTGGGAGCCCGGTCCCCTTATACCAGCGACAGGTGTACCGTATACATGGAACGGGATTTGGGGATGCTCATGAGCGAAGGGTTCAGCAAGGAGACCCTGGCCGCCGCTGTTCTTCATTCCGTTCGGGATAATTACATTTCCAAAGTTGTCGGGAAAAGCAGGATCGGCGACTTTGTTGTGTTCCAGGGCGCCACTGCCAGGAACAAGGCACTGGTCGCTTCATTCGAGGAACTTCTGGAAGTGCCTATCCATGTATCTCCGGTCTGTCATCTCACCGGCGCTCTCGGCGCGGCTTTGCTGGTAAAAGAGATGGAGCCGGCCTCTTCCCGGTTCAGAACCGACATGGGGAATTTTACGATGGAAGAAGAAGTCTGCACAGTCTGCCCGAATGCCTGCTCCCTGAAAGTGATTACAACGAGTGAAGGGAAAACAGGCTGGGGGATGAAGTGCGGTTTTGAGTATTCGGAACGGAAACCCAGAAAGAAAGAACCGTCCAAACCTCTTCTGCGGCGGAAAGAGGTTATGAAGTGCCTTTACGACAACAGGAGCTCTTCCGGAAGTCGAAGCGGTACGGTAATCGGGATCCAGGATTCCCTCTATAATGCATCTTACGCTCCCCTGTGGTCAAATTTTCTCTCTCGTCTCGGTTTTTCAATTGAAGAGCTTCCCACTTCCCGGTCGGCCATGGCTGCCGGAAAGGAGCTTGTAAACTCCGATTTTTGCACGCCCATGATCTATGCCCACGGGTGTGTCAAAGAGCTCCTTGAAAAATCTGTAGACTACCTGTTCTACCCTGCCGTCGAAAATGAAGAAAATAATGATCAGGCAGAATACCTGTACAAGAAAAAGACCCAGGATGCTTATTTCTGTTATTATTCTCAATACCTTCCGACAATCGTGGAAAACCTGACTACTTTGGCGACAAAGGATAAGATGATTTCCCCACTCCTCTCATTCATCAACCCTGAAGCGGTACAGAAAAGCGGCGCGAATATCGCGGAAGAACTGTGCGCCAGGTTTTCCGACATCACCCGTGAAGAGGTTGAAAATGCATTCCAGGCGGCGTATACAGCCTTCACGGAAGCCAGGCTGGAATGGAAGATCTCGAAACCGGAGACCTTTAACACCCATGAAAGCAACATTCTCATTCTCGGAAGGCCCTACGTCATGTTCAACGACGCGGTGAATCTGGGTATTCCGGAAAAACTGGAGGAAATGGGGGCCAATATTTTCTGGATGGAGGAGATCGACCTGGAATCCTTCGAACCGGCCTATACCGGAAAATATCTGGAAAGAATGCACTGGCACTTCGGTAAATCGATCCTGAAAGCGGTTGAATACGCCTGCCGTCAAACCAACTTGTTCCCCGTATTTCTCACCTGCTTCCGCTGCAGCCCCGACGCGTTTCTCCTGAGCTACGTCAAGGACATTTGTGAACATTACGGAAAGCCCTATCTCATCCTCCAGCTGGATGAACACGGTTCCGATGTGGGGTATGAAACCAGAATCGAGGCGGGACTCCACGCGTTCAGAAATTATCTTCATGGACCTCGGGAAAAGGCGGCTGTTCCGGAAAAGACCGTACCGCGGAACGATCATTTGAATCCCGGCGACACTGTCCTCATCCCCTATCTGGACAGGGTCACCGGTAAATTCTGGGCCGCCTGCTTCCAGCACGCCGGATACAACGGCCTGCTCCTTGAAGCGACGGAACGGACGCTGAATACCGGCTATAAGTACTCCAGCGGCGGGGAATGCATGCCCCTTACATCCATCGTGGGAGGCGCCATCGATGCGGTTCGGGGCGAAGCCCTTACCCCTGAAAAGACCTACCTGTATCTGCCAACCTCCTGCCTGGCCTGCAATTTTCCCCAGTTTCCCATTTTCGCGGATTTGGCTTTCCACAGTGCCGGTATAGGGGGCGTGAAAATCGGCCTGGTTAATTCCATGTCCCCCGGGGACATCCTGCCCCAGAGCCTGGCCATAAAGATTCTGGAATCGATGATTCTTGGAAGCATTCTTCACAAACTCTACTTCAGGGTGAAACCCTATGAAGTGGTCACGGGTGATACCGAAACCGCGATGGAAAAGGGCATTGAAAAAATTGAAAAGGGAATTTTCGATGGTGCCGATTTGAAAGCTGTTTTAAAGGAGATTGTCGCCGATTTCTCCGGTATTAAGCGGGATGAATCGGAAGGACGAAAACCCCGAATCGGAATTTTGGGCGATCTGTATGTAAAGTTTAACGAGGTGGTAAACCAGCAGCTGGTTTCAGTTGTTGAAGAGCTGGGGGGAGAACTTCACGTCCCATCTTTAACGGAGTATTCTTTCCACCTCTATGATGCGGATGTTCGCATACATAATGATAACCCCAGAGCCTTAAAGCTGCTGAAAATAATCGAGGGAAGGTACGAAAAAATAGCGGAAGAGCTCCTTCCGGACGAGATGGAGCCCGATTTTGCCGAGTGTGTACAATTACTGGAAGACTATGACATCCGTCATTATCTAGCCGGGGAAACGTCCATCAACATCGGGAGGGCTCTCTATGAAATCAAACACGGGCTGGTGGATGCCATTATCCATATCAATCCCATGTTCTGCTGTCCCGGGGTTGTTACCTCTTCGATTTTCAGGAAGATGCAGAAGGATTTCGGAATACCCATTATCGATATTTTTTATGATGGAACGGGAAATCCCAATAAGGTTCTGGTGCCCCACCTGCACTATTTGCACAGCAATACTTAGGTGCGATCAGGTTATTCTTTGCCCAGGATCTTGAGCATGTAAATCTCAATGTACTGCTGGAATTCCGCCTTCCGTTTAATCTCCGCAAATGCCTTGTTTCCCGACAACCGTTCAGCCATCGTCCGTATACCGTTTGCGTCGGGGGGACGGATGAGAATCCCCTTTCTCAAGCCCCGGACGAAGTCCCTGATCATACTGTTTACATCTTCTATCAGGTTCTTCCGCGCTTTTTCATCAAAAAGAGGATTCCACTTGTCGGTCAGTTCTTTCAGGGACTGATCGACTGTTCTCCCCTTACCGGTGAACTCTTCGGTAAGGGCGGCGATTTTTTTCCGGAACGCTACCATCTTCGCTTTGGCAGTCTGGGCGGAAGATGGTGCGCCGCCGCCTTGCAGTTCATCCGCTGACGCGGCGGTTTCGTTAGAAACCTTCCTGAACCCTGAACGCGGCTTGTAAGAACGTACTGAGGCTGCTTTCCCTTTGTTCGCGGCTGAGGGCCGGCCCGTTTTCTTCTTCTCTTTTGTACGCCTCGACCCTTTCATGAGCCTCTTGAAAAAAACAAGAAGGGGGCCAAAGAACGGCATAACCTGCCAGATAGGCAGCCTCCGCCGGGCATCCGCAAGTAATTCGCTCCTGTCGAGTTTCAGGATTTCATCCAGAGGGATCAAACCTTTCCTGTTTACATCAAAGAGGCGTTTTATCTGATATTCCACGTTTTGAGTTGCCTTGCACTCTTCCAGGGTGAGATAGAGAAGCTCGAAATTCAGCAGTGAATACAGGAGTGGATCCTCTGTTTTTACAAGTTGCTCCAGGTCCCTCAAAAACCGCTGATCATCTGTCATGACATCCGAGCTTTCCAACTCCCGCAACTGTTCTTCCCACCGCTCGACATACCTGTTCCGATATTCCGACGACGCATCAAAAATCTTTTTCACACACAGCGGCAGAAGTACTTCCTGGTGGATGAAATACTGTTTATCATCAGGGGTCTCCAGCCTGAATATTTCGGGGATTGTGTTTTCGCCGACGGGCTTGGTCTTTTCCGAGAGATGTTTATGCAGCTCCTCCCTGGAATATTTCTTGGTAAGAAGAATGCCTTTCGCGTCTTTGAAATTATAAATATCGGATACGGCAAAATAATAGGGGGCTTTCTTCAACGATTTCTGGAGCACCTGCAGGGCGGCATGGGTGTTCTTTTCCTGCTGGACCTGCCCCTTGTAATGAACCGCGTAGAAACCGATGAGGAAACAAGCCTGGCAGATACTGAGTTCTCCGGCCAGCTTGTTGGTCTTCTGCCGGAATTCCTGGATAATGACATTGGCCAGGGTCGTCCAAAAACGGAATGAAAAGTCGGTGGGCTGGCGAATCTGGGTTACACACTGTCCGGGTTTCCGCATCACCCCTTCAACTGTTTCCTTCACCATCATCTCTTTCGGCCCGAATATTCCGGAAAGACGATTTAAAATATAATTGCTGTTTCTCCTGGTGCCCAGATAGACACGGATTTTACCTACAGAAAGTTCCAGTAAGTCGGCCTTCACCAGTTCTCGTGTTACAATTATCGATTTGAATCCCTCAGGGAACACCAGGCGAAGAATACCCGGTTCTCCTTCAGATCCGCCGTTCTTTAAGAGATCAACAAAATCATTTTTTACATTTATAACCGTCAGCAGGTCCTGGGGGATCTGCGTCAGCCCCATGCTCTCCTCAGACGGGAACGGGACTTCCTGGCTGCCGCTTACCCTGCGGTATTCATTCGAAATTGTTTCCAGAAAAAAATCGGGATAGAATATTTTCGCAGGCGCGTTTCCCTCCATGTCCAGCTTGATTTTACCCGAGGAAACGAGCCCCTCCAGCTCGGAAATGAGAACAGTAGATGTATTTTCACAAAGGAAATCGAGTTCCGGGTGTTCTTCCCGGTGCTGTTGAGCGTACTCTTTTACAAATCCAAGAAACTGTTCGTAATCCAGCGTCGATTTCTTCTTCTGCTTCGCAAACAGTGTTACAAGTTTCAATGTTTCGCTGGTTTCCGGCATATTGTTGATCTTAATATCGTCAATACCTTCTGTCAAGAAAGCGAAAAATAATGTACAGACTATAGCGCTTTGATGAAAAAGACAAAAAACGCGCCGGTTACCGCCAATTTCAGTACCGTCCCAAGCATGGTACCGACAAATACACCCCAACCGGCTTTCAGGGCTGTTTTTTTGTCCCGGTTGAAAACCATCTCTCCCAGGACAGCTCCTGCGAAAGCTCCGATCAGTACACCGAATGGGGGAAAAACAAACATTCCGATAATCATACCAAGGACAGAGCCCCAGATACCCGCCTTCGTCGCCCCCTTCTTCCTGGAAACGACTAGAGGAATAATATAGTCGAGTACCGTAACCGCAACAGCCACCGCCGCTGTGAGAATGAGAAAAAGAGGGGAAAAGGCTTCCCACTTTCTAACGATCGATATAAGGATTAAAGCAAGGTAGCTGAGTATAGGTCCCGGCAGAATCGGGAGGATACACCCTGCCAGTCCCGCCAGAAGGGTAATAAATCCGATAATGATTAGAATAACATCCAGTAACATCACCCGCGCTTAAGATTTCTTCCGGGGAGGAAGTGGAATCAGAACCGACGTGACCTTTTTATATTCACCGTAGGAGGGGCGTGATTTCATCAGGTGCTTCTCCATCATTGGAATGCTGATGAACAGGAACAGCACTGTTATCAGCACGGGGCCGGGGAGGAGCATCCAGCTGAAGCCGGAAGACGCGCCGAAAAGGAATACCCCCCACCAGAAGAGTATTTCCCCCAGGTAATTCGGATGCCTGGTGCAGCGCCAGAGGCCCCTGTTACAAACCATCCCTTTCCCCTTATTTTCCCGGATGAACCGGTGGACCTGCCTGTCGGCGATCAGTTCCAGCAGAACAGCGGCAATAATTACCGCCGTTCCAACATAATCGAGGGGACCAAATGGTTTTGTTCCAGTCGCCAGGGCAGGGAGAAATGAAAGACATCCGAAGAACACAACTACCGTGGGAAAAAGCTGAATACCCAGAAAACTGGCAAGCCAGTAAGCCTTTCCCGTCTTTTCCCGAATGTTTCGATATCTCCAGTCTTCGTGGGATATCCCGGTCCAGGTTATAATCCAGTTCACCGTTAGCCTGACGGCCCAGAGACTGAGCAGACACAGCAGCACCGCCTGCCGTACTGCCGACCCATGTTCCGGCACGGCCAGGGAGAAAAAATAAACACCGATCACCACCGGCGCGACACTCCAGTAGGCATCGTACATGCTGGAATTATTGACTCCCACACTGAAGAGAAACACAACAACCGTAGCCGTGAGATCCGCGACTGCCACAACAACAATAGGATGAGCATCCTTTAAAAAAGAAACCGCGAGTATCGCCGCCCCCGCTGCCGCAAGATATACCAGGAGGCAGAGAAATAGCGCCCTCGCTTTGGAAATAGATAAACCGCTGCCTTCTCCCTTCATGCTGCTCTCCTATTTTTTCTTTTTCCCAAATTTCGCCGATTTAATTTCCCGGGTACTGAGGCGTACCCCCTGAGCCCGGACGCTTTTTACGAGAAATGATTCAGTATCAAAGGTTTCTTCTAGTATCCGGACATGGGGCTTTGGTTTATAAACAACCTCCAGCTCCTGGTTCTGTTTATCCGTCAGCTTGAGAATAACCGATTTCTCGGGAACGATAGTATAGCCTTTATCCAGGATATACTGCTCTATTCTGCACCGTTTGATATATCCCTGTCCACTGTTTTTATCCCGGTATACAACTGAGAAAACAGTCTCCGCAAGTTTCTCTTTGTCCGCCAGGCCACAGTACCACATTCCTTTATCAATAAAAACCTTTTCCGGCGCGTTGATAACCGAATAGGTCCCGCTCTTCCGGATAATCAGGATCCTGTCGTATATCGATACGTCAAAGAGGGCTTTTCCGCCGCTTACCTGATAACCTAAATAGCCGGTGCCGGAATCGTACCGTAGGGCGAGGTTTCGCTGGGCCGCTTCCCGGATATCTGTTTTCGCGAAGGATGTTATTTCCGTCCTCCGCTGATGTTTCTTTTTTTCCTGCTTGATAATATCGCTTAGGAATCCCACGGCATAATCGGTGATATTGGCCAGGTACCCTTTTATCTTTCTCAAGCGGGATTTTATTTCGCTCATCTCTTTTTTTGCCTTGTTAATATCGTAGAGCGAAATTCTTCTGATAGGAATCTTGAGCAGTTTTTCCACATCCTGCGGGGTCACTTTTCTCTTGATCTTCTTATGGAACGGTTTAAATCCATCCAGAACAGCCGTAATGACCGCGTCATGGGTCTCCATTTCCTCTATCCGTTTGTAGATACGTTCTTCTATAAAAATTTGCTCTAAGGTCCGTTCGTGGAGCCGATCCCTTAAGTGCCCCTCTTCAAGCTTCAGCTCTTTCGTGAGTATTTCCACGAGCCGTTTCGCATGGTACTCGATAACTTCGGTAACAGTCATCTGAACCGGTTTCTTGTCCTTGATTATCAGCAAATTTACCGAAATTGATTTTTCACAATCGGTAAACGCGTAGGGCGCATCCAGCATATCATTCGTATGAATACCCCGGGCGAGTTTAATCTCAATTTCAACTTTTTCGGTAGTGTAATCGCTAATCCCGGCTATCTTTATCTTGTTCTTTTTTGCAGCCCCCTCGATGGAGGCTATAAGACTTTCAGTGGTGCTGCCGTAGGGCAATTCCCGAACGACGATCTTCTTTTTATCTTTCGTATCCAGCTGCGCTCTCACCAGCACTTTCCCCAAACCATCCTCATAATCTGTTACATCAACAAGGCCCCCGGTGGAGAAATCGGGAAACAGCTCGAAGGTGTCCCCCCTGAGGGCGGCAGTAACAGCATCCATGACTTCGACAAAATTATGGGGAAGAATCCTGGTGGACATTCCGACTGCTATCCCTTCCGCACCCTGCACCAGAAGAACCGGTACTTTTGCCGGGAATGTAACCGGCTCCCGGTTTCTGCCGTCGTAAGAATCCTCAAACTCGGTCAATTCCGGGTTATAGAGAATCTGTTTCGCCAGGGGAAGGATCCTGCATTCGATATACCGGGCCGCCGAGGCCTCATCCCCGGTAAACTCATTACCGAAATTTCCCTGTTTATCGATAAAAAGGTCTTTATTGGCCAGGACTACCAGGGCGGAATAGATGGAGGCATCTCCATGGGGATGGACCTGCATTGTATGCCCAATAATATTTGCAACCTTGTTGTATCGTCCGTCGTCGAGACGTTTCATGGAATGCAGAATTCTCCGCTGAACCGGTTTGAGTCCATCATTCACATGTGGTACGGCTCTTTCCAGGATCACATAGGAAGCATATTCCAGAAACCAGTCCTGGTACATCCCTGAAAGCTGTACTACTGTGTGCAGCTCATCGGATTCAGAGCTCCATTCTACCTCTTCACCAGGTCCGAATGTATCATCATCCATATACTCTTCAGAGTTCTCAGTATTTTCCAGATCCTCAACGTTCATATGGTCTTCTTTGCTCAGACCTCGACAAGGTCTTCTTCAACTCGCAGATTATCAATTATGAAATTCTGTCTCTCGGGTGTATTTTTGCCCATGTAGAATTCCAGTAGTTCCGAAACCGCATCACTCCTTTTAAGCGTAACCGGTTCCAGCCTTATGTCATCTCCTATGAAATTTTTAAATTCATCAGGTGAGATCTCTCCAAGTCCTTTGAATCTTGTGATCTCCGGGTTTCCACCCAGTTTGCTGATTGCAGTCTCTTTTTCTTCTTCTGAATAGCAGTAATGTGTCTCCTTCTTATTCCTTACCCTGAAAAGTGGGGTTTGAAGTATAAAGAGGTGACCTTTGCGGACAAGGTTGGGGAAGAACTGAAGAAAGAAGGTGATCAGCAGGAGGCGGATATGCATCCCGTCGACATCTGCATCGGTGGCGATCACCACATTCTTATATCTCAGGTTGTCAAGTCCCTCTTCAATATTCAGGGCAGACTGCAAAAGATTGAATTCTTCATTCTCGTAAACTATTTTCTTTGTCAGTCCATAAGTATTGAGGGGTTTCCCTTTCAAGCTAAAAACGGCCTGGGTTGCCACGTCCCGGGATTTCGTTATGGAACCACTGGCAGAATCACCCTCCGTAATAAATATGGTCGTTTCAAGACGGCGGTCATGCTTGCTGTTGTAATGGACTTTGCAATCCCTCAGTTTCCGGTTATGCAAGCTGGCCTTTTTTGCCCGTTCGCGGGCTATCTTTTTAATACTGGAGATTGCTTTTCGCTCTTTTTCCGATTCCAGTATCTTCCTAAGAATAGTATCAGCTGTTTCAGGGTGCTTATGCAGATAATCGTCAAAATGCTTCTTCAGAAAATCGTGTATAAAGTTCCTTACACTGGGGCCATTGGGCCCCATGTCCTTTGATCCGAGCTTGGTTTTGGTCTG
>Ga0180435_10003530_pt1 | contig 15613 bp, 13 predicted proteins | sample SS_ome_3_FD_132467 | JGI IMG/M metagenome (GOLD analysis project Ga0180435, IMG submission 132467) | Hypersaline lake sediment archaeal communities from the Salton Sea, California, USA - SS_3_S_1 metaG | ecosystem: Environmental > Aquatic > Non-marine Saline and Alkaline > Hypersaline >... | reverse complement strand
TGGTCAATCAGATTCTCTACCCGGCACTGGCGAGAAGTCTTCACAACGTGACGCTCAGTGTGGGCAAGCACCGTCGTATTCAGGGCCTGGCAAACCTCAACAAGGTTATCAATATCGACCAAAAAGCCATTGGCAGAACACCCCGCAGCAATCCAGCCACATACACGAAAGTATTTGATCATATCCGGGAGCTGTATGCTCTGCTTCCGGAATCAAGAATGCGCGGCTACAAGAAAGGGCGATATTCTTTCAATGTCAAAGGCGGCCGATGCGAGGCCTGTCAGGGTGATGGACACATCAAAGTGGAGATGCATTTTCTGGCTGATGTGTATGTCCCCTGTGAAAGCTGTAAGGGCAAGCGTTTCAATTCATCTACGCTGGAAATCAAATACAAAGGACATTCCATTTCGGACATCCTTAACCTGTCGGTTCATCAGGCCCGGGATTTGTTTGCCAAGCATCCCAAAATCACATCAATTCTCAATACGCTCATGGACGTGGGACTCTCGTATATCAAGCTCGGTCAGTCCGCCACGACCCTTTCCGGGGGAGAGGCGCAGCGAATCAAACTGGCGCGCGAATTGGCCAAACGTGCTACCGGCAAAACGCTCTATATTCTGGACGAACCCACAACAGGCCTTCACTTTCATGATATTAAAATGTTGCTTTCCGTGCTGCAGCGTCTTCGAGATGCCGGCAATACCATTGTGATCATCGAGCATAACCTGGATGTCATCAAGACATGTGATTGGACTATCGATCTCGGTCCCGAGGGGGGGCACCACGGCGGTCAGATCGTTGCCCAGGGATCTCCGGAGAAAGTGGCAGGCGTCAAAAAGAGCTATACCGGTCAGTTTTTGAAGAGGATATTGTAACTTATAATATCAACTCCCGGATAAATTCGATGAGCTGGTTCAGATTGCCGCAGGGCCTGACTTCATGGCAGATTCCCTGGTAGGTCTTCATTTCGCTGTCACCGGAATACCAGAAGACCTCTGTTTCAGGGTTAAGCCATATAATGCGCCTGGATTTTTCGCGCATTTCTTCCAGTATGCCGGCTTCTGGATTGGTGTAATTCGACCGGCTGTCGCCAATGATGATGAGGGTTGTCTTTTTGTTCAGAATATCCAGGTAAGTGTCTTTGAATTCACGAAACGTCTGGCCATAATCGGTGGGCGCGTCATAAGCGATGTCCGCGTCGTTCATGACCCGGTCAATGGCTTGTTCCACATCATGGTTTTCAAAAAAGCAGGTAACCTCATCGAGGCCTGACACGAAAACAAACGAACGGACTTTTGTGAAACACTCTTGCAGTGAATACAACATATTGAGCATGAATTTTGCAGAAGACCATACCGAACCCGACACATCACAGAGAACCACAATTTTGCCCCGCCGAGGCGGCTTCTTGCGATAGACAATCTCGATGGGTAGCCCCTGGTATTGGGCAGCCTTTCTCAATGTCCTTTTTACATCCAGCGTCCCTTTCGATCGAAGCGCATACCGAAGTGAAACCGTGTCCTTTAGCTTGCGCACCAGCATACGAATGGCATCCCGCATTTCTTGGATTTCTTTCCGAGTCAAGGATGTAAAGGCGGTTTCACCCAGTTTCCCCAGGTGCCGGTCATACGACTTTCTTTTCCTAACGGAGGTGTTTGCAGTGGCGCGATGGCCGTGCAGGAGCCGAAGGGCAATGTCCAGACGGCGGTGATAATGCAGCTCGATGTCTTTACGGGTCTCCCAATGAATATCCCGGCGGCGATTGGCCAGAAACCGGGAAACCGAATTTTTCGTTTGGTTGATCGCCTGCACAATGGCCATGCGTCTCACCATGCCACCCAGATTCGAGCCTGTCCCTGTGACGGCAGCGGTTCCCTCCGATGCAATTTGTTGCAGTCGCTCGAGGTAACCTGCCGGGTTCCCGTCTAGAAAATCAATGAGGGGTGTCATGGGATCTTTTTCATCCATGCCGTTTGCCAGCTTTGCCCGGATTTCTTTCTTTATGCTCGAAATTTTTTCGGCGCCACTGAGATCTTCTTGATCCCTCAGTTCGTGAAAGAAAAGATCGTAGAGATGGTTGAAGAGGTGCTGCTCCCGATGACTTTTTGCAAAATTGGTTCGCAGTGTTCTCGAGAACTGGGATTCCTGTAAGGGATCGATATGTTGAAGCTGGTCGAGGCAATCCAGTGTTTCTGATGTCGATATCCGCAGCCCGGCTGCCCTGGCGGAATTCACAAAGTTTAAAAGAAGGTTTTTCATGCTATCCTGCGGTTTTCAGGGACGGCCCAAGGTGTTCTTTAACCATGTCGGCATCCGAGCGGTGTTTGACGATAACGTTGAGTGTATTCAGAATGATTTCGGAAGATAGGTCTTGCACCTGGAGAGCCAAGAGTGCCTGCGCCCAATCCAGCGTTTCTGAGATAGCCGGTTTTTTCTTCAGGTCCATTGCCCGAATATTCTGTATGGTTTCAACGATCTGGTCACGCAGCACCCCTTGGATGCCGGGTATCTTCAGCTGAACGATTTGGGACTCGAGGTCCTTCTCAGGATAATCGATGTAGAGGTGCAGGCATCTCCTCTTGAGAGCATCGCTCATATCCCTGAAATTGTTGGATGTCAAAAAAACAAAAGGGATATGCGCGGCTTTTCGGGTGCCGATTTCAGGTATGGATATCTGAAAGTCACTCAGAATCTCCAGAAGGAAGGCCTCGAACTCTGGATCGGATTTATCCACTTCATCCACCAGCAGGACTACTGGCTTTTCAGATGAAATCGCTCGCAACAGAGGTCGCGGTTGAATAAACCTCTCTGAGAAGAAGGCATCTTCCTGGGCCGCGATTCTGTCGGCTGCTTCTGACAAGGTGGCCGCGTGGTCGATGACTTGGTCGATTTTTTCTTTCATCATTTGGGTATAGAGCAGCTGTTTGGCGTATTCCCATTCATAAAGCGCCTTGGCCTCATCCAGCCCCTCATAGCACTGCAAGCGTATGATCTCCCAATCGAGAGATGTTGAGACGGCTTTGGCCAGTTCGGTTTTTCCTACCCCGGCAGGGCCTTCCACCAAAATGGGTTTTCGTGTTTTTGCCGATAAAAACACCACCGTGGCAATCTCGGTGGAGCAGATATAGCCGGCCTCCTTTAAGCGTTTTTCAGTTTCTTCGATCGTTGTAAACACGGTGACATCCTATTCTGACGGCTTTTTTTCGAAACCGTCAAACGTGTTGAACTTCAAAACGTTGGCGATTTGCGGTTTTGTAAAAAGTCTAAATTCAAGGCGTGCAAATGTTGCAATCATGAGGCGTACGGGGCGTACGTTGAGTGATTGCAAAATGCAGCACAACGCCGAAGTTGGGCTTTTTACGAAACCGTCAAACGTGTTTTAAAAACATCGCCACACCAGGTGACTGCGCCTGGCGGGCCTGATAGTCTTGTGTCTGTTGTTTTTCAAACCCGAGATCGCGATAAAGCCTTTGCAGTTGCGGGTTGTTGGTAAAGGAGATAAAATGTTTATAGCCTTTCTTGGACATCTGTCGCAGAAACGCGTTCACGGTAAATTTTCCCACGCGCTGGTTGCGAAACCTTGCTGAAATGGCCAGCGCACCAATCTCGACCGTATCTAAATCGATATCGATCTGTTCCACGCACCCCACGATAATCCCATCGATCTTGGAAACATAAAAGTGAGAGGTGTTTTCGATGATGTATTGCAGGTTGCGAGGTTTAAGAAATGGTTCGCGCCTGTACATACTCAGAATACCGGCCACAATTCGGGCTTCATGTTCGCTGGAAATTTCGTGAAACGCCTCTTCATAGTTGTTGGCGATCAGGGTGCCGGAGCCTTCTATGGAAAACAGTTCGTGCTTGATGGTATGTCGGCCTGCCGGGAGAATATGTACGCGGTCGATGCTGCCCTGATCGATCTTGTGACAAATCATTTCCAGTATGGACTTGAAGTTCACATTTCCGATCAGATCACCATATCCACTAAAGGCTTGCCGGATTCTTTGGGTGGTAATGGCATTTATTTTAGAACCCTTCTGATCGATAAGGTATTTCCTTTCCAGAAATATGATTTTGTATACGGGATCCTGAAAGGACAGGACGTGGTGATAAAAATTAATTTCTGGAAGAACCTTGACGACGCGGGTCTCTGGCAGGCGCTGGGCGATTTCACGAAAATGTTTCTGGTTGGAGAATCGATTCGAAATGTTGTGAAACAGCGTGGTCTTGACACCTTGACGGTTCAGGAATTTGATATCGGCAATGATGCCGGAAAAATGATCCCTTAAAATGCCTTCCCTACAGGCAATGAAGACATGCTTCCCTGACAGTGATTTGGTATATTCTTCTACGTAGAGTTTTGGCATCGACTTTGCGGGCTAAAATGGCGGGTAAGAAGGCCCAAAGATCCCGTGCACCTATCACCCTCCTTTTGGGTAGCAGCGATGGCAGCTAGGCGAGAATCGGTTTCCAGGACGGCTGATCATATTGGGTGATGAATGAGATTGAAATCAAAAAAATGACCGGAACGGCTTGTGGGAAAATTCATCCGTACCGGCGTTGTACCGTAGACTCAGGATTGCTGATTATCCTCGATTTTATCATCTTCCTTGTTATCGGTGTTGGACGTTGCACTCCGAAAATTTCGAATGGCCTTTCCCATGCCACCGCCGATTTCCGGCAGTTTTCCAGCTCCAAAGATAATCAGAATGATAACGAGTATGATAATCAGTTCAGGCATTCCTATACCAAACATTTAGGCCTCCTGTTTTGTTAGATCGGCTCGTCCTGCTTCAATTCCTGCAAAAGCCGAGTAAATTCCTTTGATTTTAGAAAGGTGTCTATCGCGTGTTGATAATGAATCCATTTTTGCCATATGTCAAGCCAGGCATCGTTGTGCCAGTAATAATCGGGGTTACCTTTGCCCTGCAGCCTAGCAATGTAGTCGCTGTATTCCTCAGCACAGCTTTCACAAAAATTGTAGGGGAGATGTCGATGATCACTTGCCTGACGCCCCTCCCGCATGCTCATGCCCATCTGCGAGCCGCATTTTTCACACTTGGAGGCACATTGGGTGCAATGCAGGACTTTTCTGACGGCCAGGATCTTATGCATCCGGATCTGTTCAGCCTGCTCTTTGTCTTTTATTTTTCGTTTCTTGTCAATGGCAATGATATCAGCCATAGAAAATCCCCTTGCTATGAACTCCAGAATACCGGAAAATGATAACATTTGGGTCTGGTGGTGTCAATATTGCAAACCACGCTCTCCCTTATGCCCGTATGATGGATGAAAATGTTTTGTTCGGTTGCGCTTTGTCCCGACTTTTATTATGACATGTTGCCAGCAAAACATCGCCGCCCTCTCGAAATGTGTATGTCGGGAGCGCCTTTTAAGCGATCGGTATACAAATGAAACAGACTGCACTGACTGCGAACTGCCTGCCGCTATTTCTGGGAAGTCTCCCGGAAATGGATGACGACAAGGGATTCAACCTTGTTGCCAGGTATTCACCGGCCATTCCGAACTGGTCTCAAATGCCTGGATCCAATAAGCGGGAAGGCATGGTTGCGCAGTTTGCACCGGGCCTCCCTGGATTGAAAAAAAACCAGAATGTTTTGTATGTGGACAATACCGATGTTGAATTTCAGGAGGAGATGCTTGGTTTTTATGAAGCCTATTTAGACGCGGCTTCGCTGGATGGAACGGCGGGATATGCGCTTTCACCGGAAATCGCCCGCGGTTTTTTTGCTTTTCTCGATCGGCTGGACCGCTTGAGCGACCCCCCCATGGCGATCAAAGGGCAGATCACCGGTCCTTTTACGCTCGGCACGGCTGTGAAGGATGCGTCGGGATCGGCGATTTTTCACGATGAGACCCTTCGGGATATGGTCGTCAAGCTGCTGGCCATGAAAGCACGGTGGCAGGTACAGCAATTATCACAAAAAGGATTCCCCGTCATTCTTTTGGTCGACGAACCTGCATTGGCCGGTTATGGGACATCCGAATTTATCAGCATATCGCGTGAGGTGGTCATTGAAGCGCTTTCAGAGCTTTTTGGCGAGATACAGAATGCCGGTGCATTGGCAGGGGTTCATGTGTGCGCCAACACGGACTGGTCGATGCTGATGGCCTCGGGTGTTGATATCATTAGTTTTGATGCCTATACTTATTTCGATCGCCTGGCACTGTATCAAGATGAGATCGCCCGCTTCATCGATGCAGGAAAATGGCTGGTCTGGGGAATCGTACCGACCCTTCAGGCCGCTGATATTGTGAAAGAGACCGTCACGTCTTTGTCCCGGCAGTTCAGGCGCAAGCTTGAAAGCCTGGTCGCCTTGGGCATCGACCAGACGGTGATCTTGAGACAATCATTGATCAGTCCCAGCTGTGGTGTCGGGACCCTCGACATAGCGCTGGCTGAAAAGGTGATGCAGCTGACAAAGGGTGTTTCGGACAAGGTCAGAAGAGAGGAAAAATATGCTTGATACAGAGAAAAAAGAAGTGTTTACAGGGGCAACTCAGTATGTTTTGGACGAGGAGCTGGCCAGTATCGTGAATGTGTCCATGGCACTTGAAATGCCGCTGCTGTTAAAGGGAGAGCCCGGTACCGGGAAAACCATGCTGGCGCACGCGATTGCGGAAAGCCTGCATATGCCGTTGATTGTGCTGAATGTGAAATCGAGCATGAAGCTCGTGAATGCCCTGTATCAGTACGATACCCTGACGCGGCTCAACGACAGTAGATTTAGTGACTCGGGCCGTGATGTCAGCAATATAGAAGATTATATTAAGATGGGTAAAATCGGTCAGGCATTTACCTCAGATGTCCGAACGGTTCTGCTGATCGATGAAATCGACAAGGCCGATACCGATTTTCAGGACGATATGCTTGATGTCCTGGACCAGATGGAATTCGACATCATCGAAATCGACAAGGTGATATCGGCCCGAACGCGCCCGGTCATCATCATTACATCCAATGCCAAGAAAGACCTGTCCGATCCATTTCTGGGACGATGCAACTTTCATCACATCGCTTTTCCAGATCCAAAAATGATGCGCAAAATCATTCAGGTTCACTTTCCGGATCTCGATTCGGAGCTGGGCGAGACCGCTGTGGCCACTTTCTATCGTCTCAGAGAGCTTGATGCCATCGAAAAGCGCCCCGCCACACGGGAGCTGATCAACTGGATTCGGGCACTGGCTGCAGACCCGGATTTTAAACCCAAGAAACTCTTGAAAGGGGACGTTCCCTTCCTGGGCGTTCTTTTTAAGAAAAGCCAGGACTACCAGCGGGCCCTGCAGCAGACTGAACGCCGGCGACTGTTTTAAAAATGTTTATCGATTTTTTCTATAAATTAAAGGAAAACGGCGTGCCGGTCAGTCCGACCGCTTTTTTAACCCTTCATAAAGCGCTCGATCAGGGCCTCATCAGATCCCTGGATGCTTTTTACACGAGCGCACGCGCCATACTGGTTAAAAGCGAGCGCTATTTCGACCTGTTCGACCAGGTTTTTGCGCACCATTTCAAAGGGGCGGAGCTACCGGACTACGAAGGCCTCGAACTGGATGAGATGGCCCGATCGTTATTGGCCTCATGGCTAAAAAACCCCAAGGAGATCGCCGACGCACTCGGCATCTATGAAAAGGACCTTCAGAACCTGACACCCGAAGAGCTGATCGCATATTTCAAAGAGCGCCTCAAGGAACAGACCGAAGAGCATCACGGCGGAAATAAATGGATAGGAACCGGCGGAACATCACCGGTGGGACACTCCGGCTTTCATCCGGGCGGCATGCGCGTTGGCGGTGTGTCGCGCAATCGGTCTGCCGTCAAGGTGGCCATGGACCGGCGCTACAAGGATTATTCCCTTAGCGGTCCTTTGACCCAAGCCATGATGGGCGAAGCATTGAAGCGTTTGCGTAATTTGGTGCCGGTGGGGCCCAAAGATCAGGTCAACATCGATGAGACCATTTACCAGACCATGAAAAATGGGGGTGAGATTGAAATTGTATTTGATCGGGATTTGAGAGATCGCTTAAAGGTGATCATTGCCATCGATAACGGCGGCTGGTCCATGGACCCGTACGTTTCCGTGGTACAAACCCTGTTTGACTACGCCCGTGCGCAGTTCAAGGATATCAAAACCTATTTTTTTCACAATACCATTTACAGTACGCTTTGGGAGGATCCACCACGCTATAAAAAGCCCTTTCGCATTGAAAACTTTTCCCGCTTCGATCCAGATACGCGCTTCATCATCGTGGGTGATGCCAGTATGGCGCCTTATGAGTTGATGGCCACGGACGGCTCTATTCACCTGGAGGAACGCAGCGGCAAACGGAGCCTCGACTGCCTGCAGTTTCTGACCGATATTTTTTCCCATTGCGTCTGGCTGAATCCCATTTCCAAAAACATGTGGGGGTATACCCAGACGATCATGACCATCGGCAATTTGTTCCCCATGTACGAGCTTTCCATAGACGGCCTGGAAAAGGCGGTCACCCAGCTCATGTCTCATTGAAATATGACGCTGCCATCCTCTCTAAAATTCGCGAAGGTACGGTTGTCCAATATGAACGCTCGGAAGATGATTGGGTGTTGCTGCATCTGTCAGAAAATAAAAGAGGGTGGGCGAAAGCCGATCAGCTGGAGCGAATTGCTCCTTAATTTAAGGGCGGGCACTAAACAGGTTTTGTGCGTTGTCGTAAGTAATACTGGCCAATGATTCAGGGGCCATTTCACGGCATTCAGCAAGCTTGAGCAGGACGGACATCACAAAAGCGGGCTCGTTCCTACGGGTCTTGTTTTTTTGCGGGGTGGGTGTCAGATAGGGGGCATCGGTTTCAATCAGCAGTCTTCCTAAGGGGATATGCCGAACCAGGGCCCTCAATTGGCGGCCTCTTTTCTTCAAGGTCAGGATGCCGGTGATTCCAATATAATATCCCAGCTCGAGATAGCGATCCAATTCGTTCAGATCACCGCTGAAGCAGTGCACGGCACCCCGCCGCTTTTCATTGGGGTGTCTGTCTAACATCTGTAAAAGCTTTCCTTGGCTATCGCGTTCGTGCAGAATCACGGGCAGGCTCAGTTCGTCCGCTGCCTGAAGTTGCCGGACAAACCATGTTTCCTGGTCCTTCCGGGATGAGTACATCCGGTTAAAATCAAGACCGATTTCGCCCCAGGCGCGCACCTGCGGGTTTTTTGCGAGGTCTGAAAGGGTCTGAATCATCGGCTCTGAGCAGGCGGAGGCCCGGTGGGGGTGAACACCCACGCTGGCGTATACCCCTTTGAATTTCCGAGCAATTTCTATAGCAAGCCCCGAAGTTTCGAGATCAATACCAATGGTCATTATCTTTTGGATGCCCATCTGGTTTGCATGGCGAATAACCGTTTCCAGGTCATTTCGGTAGGAGCGGTCATCCAGATGGCAGTGGCTGTCAAATAGTTTCATCCATCGTTTCCAGCTTGGGTTTTCAGCTATCTTCTGATCTCTCGCTGTCATAGTGAAAACCCGGGCTGGGATCAAGCAATAAATACCGTCAGGGCACTGAAAATTTTATGTTGCTTTCATTATGGGTATATGATTAATTCAACGGTCGCACCAATGAAAGGAACACAATTCGATATTTGGAGGTTCGTATGTTTAAAATTGTCAGACGGGAAGAGATGGCTGAAGGCACGGTCATTCTCAATGAAATAGAAGCTCCCGCCATCGCCAAGAAGGCCAAGCCAGGTCAGTTTGTCATTCTGAAAGCCAATGAAACCGGGGAACGCATCCCCTTAACCATGGCGGAAACCGATACTGAAAAGGGCACCATTACGATCATTTATATGGTGGTTGGAAAGTCGACAGCGCTTTTCAAAGAGCTCAAGGTCGGCGACGCCTACCAGGACGTGATTGGTCCACTCGGAAAAGCCACCCATCTGGAGAAGGTTGGAAAGGTGGTTTGCGTCGGCGGCGGCACAGGCGTCGCTGTACTGCACCCCATCACGCGGGCCCTCAAGGAGATCGGTAACGATGTGACGTGTATTATCGGCGCACGGACCAAAGATCTTTTGATCCTGGAAGAGCAGATGAAGGCGGCATCCAATGATCTTCGCGTCTGCACCGATGACGGCTCATACGGGCACCATGGCTTCGTGACCGAAGTGATGAAAGAGATCCTGGAAGAAGGGGACGTCAAATTGGTGGTGGCCATTGGACCGGTGCCCATGATGAAGGCCGCTACCAGTATTACCAAGGAATATAATGTCAAGACGCTGGTCAGCCTGAACCCGATCATGATCGATGGGACCGGCATGTGCGGTGGCTGCCGGGTAACCGTGGGCGGTAAAACACGATTTGCCTGCGTCGATGGACCTGAATTTGACGGTCATGAAGTCAATTTTGACGAGCTCATGCTTCGCCTCCAGGCCTATCTGGAAGACGAAAAGAACAGCTACGACCACTACTGTCAGGTAAGGGAAGCACAACCCGGATAAACCGGCAATGATAAATGACAAGCACCCAATGACAAATAACCCCCAAATCCCAAACCCCAATATTCCAATTTTTGGATTTTGATCATTAGGGATTTCATAAAATAGATACTCGCTCGCCAGGACAAAAAGCACAAAGGAACAATGTTGCATATTTTAGAGCTGCAAGTCAGCTTAGGTGGATGGAGGAAACAATGGCAGTCACAGAAGTAAAAAAAGTGAAAAAAGAAAAAGTGCCCCGGCAGCCCATGCCGGAACAGGAGCCTGCGATCAGGGCCAGAAATTTCGAGGAAGTGCCCCTGGGGCAGGATCCCGAGGTGGCCATGAAAGAGGCCCAGCGCTGCATTCAATGTAAAAAGCCATCCTGCGTCCAGGGATGTCCGGTTGAGGTTGATATTCCCGGATTCATCAAGCACGTCAGGGAAGGGGATTTTACCGCCGCAATAAAGAAAATTTGGGAAAAGAACGCCCTTCCGGCTGTCTGTGGTCGCGTGTGCCCCCAGGAAATGCAGTGTGAGGGCAAATGCATCGTTGGAAAAAAGGGAGATCCCGTGGCCATAGGAAACCTGGAGCGATTCGTGGCAGATTACGAACGCAAGCACAAAAAAGCGGAATTGCCCACAAAAGCGGCACCGACCGGTAAGCGGGTTGCCGTGGTAGGATCCGGCCCGTCCGGTTTGACCGTCGCGGGTGATTTAATCCTCAAGGGCCATGATGTCACCATTTTCGAGGCCTTTCACAAACCCGGCGGGGTTCTGGTTTACGGTATTCCGGAATTTCGGCTGCCCAAAGAAATCGTTTTCTCGGAAGTTGCGGGACTCGAGGAGCTGGGTGCCCGGCTGGATTGCAATACGGTGGTGGGACGGTCCGTAACGGTTGAAGAGCTTTTTGAAGAGGGCTATGATGCCATTTTCTTAGGGGTGGGTGCTGGCTTGCCAAGGTTTTTGAATGTTCCGGGTGAGAATTTGATCGGTATCTTTTCAGCCAACGAATACCTTACCCGTTCCAATCTCATGAAGGCCTACATGTTCCCAAAATACGATACACCGGTTATCCGCGGCAAAAAAGTTATCACGCTGGGTGCCGGTAACGTTGCCATGGACTCCGCCAGAACAGCCCTGAGGCTGGGTGCAGAGAAATCGCTGATTGTATACCGACGGTCCAGACAGGAAGTTCCTGCCAGGGCCGCCGAGGTACATCATGCAGAGGAAGAGGGCGTTGAGTTTCATTTCCTGACGGCGCCGACCCGCTTTATCGGAAACGAAAAAGGGCGTGTTGTGGGCATGGAAGGGTTGAAAATGGAGCTTGGCGAGCCCGATGCATCGGGTCGGCGCCGTCCCCTTCCCATAGAAGGATCGGAATTCGAAATGGATTGTGATCTGGTCATCATTGCAGTGGGCGCGAATGCCAACCCGCTGTTGACCCGGTCCACGGAAGGGTTGAAGCTCAACCAGTGGGGATACATCGTGACGGACGAGGCCACGGGTAAAACCAGCAGGAGAGGCGTTTGGGCCGGCGGCGACATCGTCACCGGATCCGCAACCGTTATTTTGGCCATGGGGGCTGGAAGAGCCGCGGCCAATTCCATCCATGACTATCTTACCTGGGGATGGTAGCATCGGCGTCCCCCTATAAGGGATTTTAAATCCTCAGATAGCGTTCAAAAAAAGTTAAATGCACAAAGCCGGTCAGCTGACGTGACGCTGACCGGCTTTTTTGCTTCGCTTCAACGGCGGGGCGGAAACCTATCGGGAAGAAGGCACCTTTACGTTGAATACCGATGGCTCTGCTTCCAAGACATCCGAATGGGTCAGCGAAGACGGTCTCTGCAGGGGGCGGTGCTCGGATGATCTGCAGCGGCAGGAATAAAGCAACTCTTAAAAAGGCTTGACAGAAAGGCAATAAACACATTTAATGAAACGTCAAGTGAGTGGTTCAGAGACCATCGTTCACTTAAGGCAAAAGAAACAGACAATAAAGGCTAGTCGGGAGCTCGAATCGTCGGGCTGAGAGGGATCCTGTGTAAGTGGGATCCGACCGTTGAACCTGATCCGGATAATGCCGGTGGAGGAAAAATGGCCATGGTGACAACGCCCTCCACTGGAGGGCGTTTTTTGTTGCGTTCCCCTCTTATTCAGTCCTCTTGCTCCTGCCGATGTCCATTTATATGTTAGAGGAGGTTGACATGTGGATCCCTAAATCCCTGGTGTTCATGTTACTGATGGCGGCCCTGGCTGGTGTCGCGAGCGCCAAAGACGACACATCCTATATCACCCTGATGACCCATGACAGTTTTGCCGTCAGTCAGACGGTGCTGGACAGCTTTAAAAAGCATACCGGGGCCGAGATCAAGATTCTGAAAAGTGGCGATGCCGGCGCTGCCTTGAACCAAGCCATTCTCTCGCGAAAAAATCCTCTGGCAGATGTCTTCTTCGGCGTAGACAACACGTTTATGAGCCGGGCGCTTAGCGCAGACATTTTCGTGCCGTATATCTCTCCTTTGCTGGCGGACATCCCGGATTCATTGAAACTGGACCTTACCTATCGCCTGTTGCCGATCGACTACGGCGATGTCTGTCTGAATTACGACATCGACTGGTTTTCCCAAAAGGGGCTCGCACCGCCAAAGGGACTGGCTGATTTGATCAAGCCAGATTTCAAGGGGTTGACTGTGGTGCAAAACCCGGCCACCTCTTCCCCGGGGTTGGCGTTTTTGTTCACGACCATCGGAACCTATGGCCAGGAGGGCTACCGCGACTATTGGGAGCGATTGCGCCAGAACGATGTTTATATCGCGTCTGGATGGTCAGAAGCCTACTACGGCAAATTTTCCCGTGCCAAAGGGGGGACGCGTCCCATCGTGGTCAGCTATGCCACCAGTCCGGCCGCGGAAGTGTACTATAGTGAAAAAAAAAGGGGGGCCGCGCCAACGGCAGCCATCCTCAGTCGCGGGTCTGCCTTTCGTCAGATCGAATTCGCGGGTATTCTCCGGGGAACCCGGAAGCCGGAATTGGCCAGAATGCTGATCGATTTTATGCTGAGCCCGGCATTTCAGAAAGATATCCCCTTGCACATGTGGGTGTTCCCGGTCAGGTCGCAAGCAGCCTTGCCGGAGGTTTTCCGCGAGCACGCCCACAAAGCGCAGGCACCGGTGATGCTGCCTGCATCGGTCATCGAAGCCGGTCGTGATGACTGGATCGAGTCCTGGACGGAAGTGGTTTTAAGATGATCTCGCGGTGGTATTTCTGGCTGGTGGTGCCGGTGCTTCTGTTTATGGGCATGTTTTACTTTTATCCGCTCATCAGCATATTTTTCCTGAGCTTCATGCCAGAAGGCAGCTTAGATGCCAGCCGGGTTTACAAGCTTGTCAACAACAGCTACTATGCCGGTGTCTTCTGGTTCACGACCTGGCAGGCTGCGCTATCGACCCTTTTGACCCTGATTGTCGCATTGCCCAGTGCTTATGTATTTGCCCGCTACGCCTTCAAGGGCAAGGCCCTGATTCAAAATCTGACAACCATTCCCTTTGTTCTTCCCACCGTAGTCACTGCCGCTGGCTTTCAGGCATTGCTGGGCCCCAGAGGGCTCGTCAACAATGGCCTGATGCACCTGTTTCAATTGGAGCGTCCGGTGATCGACATCGATCAAACGGTCTGGTTTTTTCTCCTGGCCCATGTGTTTTACAATTATACAGTGGTGTTGAGGATTGTCAGTGGCTTCTGGTCACGCTTGCCCGAAAACCTCACCGATTCTGCACAGTTGCTCGGCGCATCCAGGTGCCAGGTGTTCATGACCATCACGCTGCCCTTGTTGTTGCCGTCCATTCTGGCGGCGGCACTTCTGGTTTTCGTATTCTGCTTTACCAGTTTCGGTGTGGTCCTGATATTGGGGGGGCCCCGCTATGCAACAGTCGAAGTGGAAATCTATCGTCAAGCCCTGCACCTTTTCAATTTGCCGATGGCCTCGGCGCTGGCCCTGATCCAGATAGGCTTCACTTTCGGTTTGATGGCCATCTATACACGGCTCGAAAAAAAAGTGTCCATTTCGATGATGCTGCAAGGCAAGCACGGCGACGGCCGGTCAGCCCAAAAAAAACAAAAATGTTTTTGGGTGACGGTCACGGTTCTCTGGATGGCTTTGCTGTTGGGCGCACCGCTCTTCGCGCTGTTTCTTCAATCCATCATCACCGAAGACGGTTTGGGCTTGCTGTACTATAGGGGTCTGTTGGAAAACCGCACAGATTCCATACTCTATGTGGCCCCCATTACAGCTATTGCAAATTCACTCCTGTTTGCTTTGGTCGCTACCCTGATTGCATTGACCCTGGGCTGGCTTTCGGCAGCCTTTCTTGCCCGATCCAAAGGCAAAGCCTCTACCATGCTGGATCCCGTACTGATGCTACCCTTGTCGACCTCGGCCATTACGCTGGGGTTTGGTTTTGTGATCGCGCTGGACGAACCGCCGCTCAACCTGCGTTCTTCCTTACTTCTTCCTGCCATCGCCCATGCCATGGTGGCCTTTCCTTTTGTGATTCGAAGTATTTTACCAGCCCTGCGAAGCATTCCACAAAACTTGAGGGAAGCGGCCGCCATCCTGGGTGCTTCGCCCTTTCGGGTATGGACCACGATTGAATGGCCCATCTTGAGGCGAGCCCTCCTGGTGGGCGCTGTTTTTGCTTTCGCCATCAGCATGGGAGAGTTTGGCGCGACGGTTTTTGTGGTGCGTCCCCAAACACCCACCATGCCGCTGGCCATTTATCGCTATTTAACGCATCCTGGTGCCTTGAATTATGGTCAGGCCATGGCCATGAGCACCGTGCTGATGGTAACGACGGCGGCAGGGTTTCTTTTTCTCGAGAAGATTAAGCCGCGTCGTGGGAGATGCTAGTATGGCCCTGCTGACCGTAGACAAATTGTGTAAAACATACGGAGCGTTCCGAATGACCGATATATCCCTGTCGCTGAATCGAGGACAGATTCTGTGCCTTCTGGGTCCCTCTGGTTGCGGGAAAACCACCCTACTGCGGCTTGTTGCCGGATTGGAGGCACCTGATGCCGGTGCGATATATCTGGAAAACCAAAAGGTGGACCCTATACCGGTTCATAAGCGCCAGATCGGCCTGATGTT
>Ga0180435_10003528_pt1 | contig 15618 bp, 13 predicted proteins | sample SS_ome_3_FD_132467 | JGI IMG/M metagenome (GOLD analysis project Ga0180435, IMG submission 132467) | Hypersaline lake sediment archaeal communities from the Salton Sea, California, USA - SS_3_S_1 metaG | ecosystem: Environmental > Aquatic > Non-marine Saline and Alkaline > Hypersaline >... | reverse complement strand
TTGGACAAATATATCGGGGATGGCATCATGTCGGTATTCGGTGTTCCCTACGTCAGGGAAGACGATGCCATCCGGGCGGTCACTGCGGCGGTTGAAATGCGGGAACGGCTTAAGGCATTCAACAAGGACAGGGAAAAAAAGGGAGAGACGGCGATTCGCATCGGCATTGGAATCTGCACAGGCGATGTGGTTTCCGGGAATATTGGTTCGGAAAGACGCATGGATTACACCGTGATCGGAGATGGGGTGAATGTGGCTTCGCGTATTGAAACGCTTACCAAATACTATGGGGTGGACATTCTGATGAGCGAATCCACCATGGAAGCGCTGGGGAATAAGTTTTCTACTCGTCTGGTGGATCAGGTCAGGGCCAAGGGAAAGCAGAAACCGGTCCGGGTCTACGAAGTGATCGGCACAAGCGAGCAGACCCTCTCTCCATACCATACCCTGTTTTGTGAGGGGTTTGCCCTCTACCAGCGAAGAGACTTTGAACCGGCAGCCAGATGCTTTGAAAAAGGATTGGCCGGCGATCCGGTGTGCCGCGTTTTCCTGGACCGCTGCCGCCATTTTAACATATTCCCGCCAGATGAAAATTGGGACGGTGTGTGGGCACCCGGGGAATAACAGGACCAGAGGACAGATGCCAGAAGACAGAGGCCGGAGATCAATTGCGGGTTGTGAATTTCGGATTGTGAGCTGTGCCTTTGTGGTTAAAAAATGTTTTCTTTGCTGAACACCATACATGAAATAGGGGATGATAGCCCATGCCGATTCAAGTCGCTAAGGATGAGCTGAAACATTTAACCATTTTTACAGTAAGGGGTGAACTGAATTTCGAAGACCTCTTGGGTTATATGAAAACGTATAATGAGGATTTTGCTCTCACCCGGAACTGTGTCTGGGATTTTCGTAAGGCAACCGGCGGGGAAGTGATCTCAGAAGATCAGTTGGGCTATTTTGCGTCAATTATGAAGCAATATGCCTTTGAGTCGCCTGTGAGTAAAATGGTTTTCGTCATAGAGGGAGACCTTGGATTCGGCCTGGCAAGGATGCTGTCCACTTTTGAGGAACTGTACGATGTGACCCTGGATGCGAAGGCGTTCCTGTCAATGGACGAGGCGATTGTCTGGCTGGATAAGGACTGATTGTGCCAACAGCTGAATTGGAAATTGGGGATTGCAAAACATTGAACCGCCAAGGCGCAAAGGTCGCAAAGAACACCATATAATGGCCCCTTCGGGGCAGGTAAAAAGGGTCTATTGCCTGTAGATGAAAGTCAAGTTTAACCGTTGTTGGATGAAAGAAAGTTAAAAGGAACAAAGGTCGCAAATTTCAGAGGACAGAAAACAGAGACCAGAGATCAGAGTTTTCTGTCTTCCGTCCTCTGTTCTCTGGCCTCTGGATAGTTTTGGCGTCTTGAGCGCAGCGGGCGGTTCAAGACCTTGATTAACAATCACAATTTCCGCAAACGGTGAAAAGAATGAAAATAGTTCGTCTTATGATGACCGCCTGGCTGCTTTTATTGCTGGGTTGCACGTCGGCCATTCGTCTGGATAAGCATGTGAGCGATGAAATGGCTGTAAATTTCGGACGGCATGCCTACAGCCAGAAGTTCAAGATGGTTTGCAGTCCTGAGCTGAGCAGTTATGTTTTTAATGGATATCCAAAAGGACTTACCGGGTCGGAGATTGAAACCAGTATCAATGTCGGCGAAACATTGTGTGCCCTGATTGAGCAAACCGAAGGACTGCTCCAGTCCGGCAACGCCAATCCACCAAAAATATATTTGAATCTGGAGAACATCAATTTCGCATTTTCTTACGAGGGCAATTCCATCCTTACCGATAAGGGGAGAGATCTTGATGCGGCTTATATCCTGATCCGACTAAATGCAGTTTCCGGGGCCTGGTCCCGTGAATACACGTTTCTCTCGGAAAAGGAGCGGTTTGATGAAAAGGGCGGGGGGAGTTCAAGGAAATATGACATCGTGAATAAAGCCCTTGAAGAGATCATCTACCAGTTGTACAAAAAATTGTATCGGGAATTTCCCTAGTCGGGTTGCGAGCGTTGTATTGTGTCTTTTGGATTGAGGATTAGTCAGAGATCGGAGGTAGGAATCAATTTAACCGCAAAGATGCCCCGGTGAAACAAAACAAAAGAAAAACCTGGTTTCACTGGGTAAACAAAGGACGCCAAGGAAAACATTTAATGCCCCCTTCGGGGAGGATGGGAAGCGTCTTCTGTCTGCAGATGAATATCTTGTTATACCGTTGTTGGTTGAAAGTAAAAGTGTTGAACTGAACAAAGGCCGCAAATTTTAGAGGGCAGAGACCAGGGTTTTCTGTCTTCCGTCCTCTGTTCTCTGGCCTCTGGATAGTTATGGCGTCTTGAGTGCAGCGGGCGGTTAGGTTAGGGATTGTGAGACGGAAGGCGCAACCCGCAATATGCAACACTAAACACCAAGCACCAAAAACTAAATACAACACACAATACACCAAACATAGAGATAATATGCCATGTACATATTCCTAGACACGGAAACCACCGGAACCGGCCCAGATGACCGGCTTTGCCAGATTGCTTTTAAAACCGACAAAGGACTGGTGGTCGACGAGCTTTTCAATCCAGGCCGGCCCATTGCCATTGAGGCCATGGCTGTGCACCACATTACCAATGAGATGGTGGCAGACCAACCGCCGTTCAAGGATAGCCCCGCCTATAAAAAGCTGGAAACCCTGTTGAATGATGAACAGAGTATCCTGGTGGCTCACAATGCACGGTTTGATCTCGATATGCTCCACAGGGAAGGTATGCAAACCGATAAGGCCATCTGCACATATAAACTTACCCGGTATCTTGATAATGAAGGACGTATTCCCCAGTACAACCTGCAGTACCTCAGGTATTATCTGAAACTCGATATAGATGCCGTGCCCCACTCCGCCCTGGGTGATATTCTCGTATTGGAGGGGCTGTTCCGCCGGATACGCGCCCAATTTGAACCAGCAGATGAAGCGGATGCAGCCGCTCAGATGCTCAAGATCAGCAGGGAACCGGTATTGGTGGCGCGCATGCCCTTTGGCAAACACAAAGGGCAGAAGATGGATCAGATACCACCCGATTACCTCCAGTGGCTGCTGTCCACGGATCTGGATGAAGATCTGGCCTACACGGCGCGGCATTACCTGAAACGGTAGTCCAGAGACCGGAGGCCAAAGCCAGAAGCCAGAGACCAGAGAACGGACTATATATAGAACCGCAAGACGCAAAGTTCGCAAAGAAAAGAACATATTAGCCCCTTCGGGGCGGGTAGGAATGGTCTATTGCCTGTAGATGAGAACCTGTGCTCAAAAGCTGGTGATTAAAGCAAGAGCATCGAACCGCATAAAATTCGGAAAAGAGTATCTTTGTTGTTATTTGATGAGCTATATACCCGCAGGGTCGAAGTATTTGGCGAATCGTAGTCGCTCTTGTGAAAAGCGGTCTTTTTTCACAGGGGCGGCACCCGATTCGGCAAATGGTCTTCCTTTGCGACCTTTGCGCCTTTGCGGTTAGAGGTCTTGCACTTACCACTGACCTCTGCGACTGGATGCCACGTGCGATCCGACAACGGATAATATAACACCAAAGGCAGACATTAATGGCGGTGAAAATGGAACGCAGAAAACAACCCCGTAAATCCATAGGGTGTCAGGTCTATTTTATCTGTATCAGTGCGGACGGGCGTGAGTCGGTTCAGGACATCGGCGTGGCCCGGGACATCAGCCGGGGAGGGATGATGCTCGAGACAGCCGCCCCCATCAACACGACGGAAATCAGAATTCTTGCGTCAACATCCGATAATCAGCAGATGGAAATTATAGGTGGTGTCATCTATTCCATGGAGATAGGGGCGGGTAAGTACAGCACCGGCATCTTTTTTCAGACTGACCTGGAGGAAACGGCGAAATTTGTCGAGCAGCTCATGCTGCTTTGCGATGCCGCTTGATATCTAATGTACATCTTTTATTTCACCGCAGTCGCAGATAACGCAGAGGGTTTTATTCTTGGATCATATCCCGATTCGTTGTAGCTGCTCTTTTCCAGCTCATTTGGAGAGCGCCTTAAATCTTAAAACGCCCATCTTAGGTAAATGGAAGGAGGTAAGACATGGCCACTTTTTTCATGTTCGGGAATTACAATGCTGAAGCAGCCAAGGGCATCAGCATCAACAGGACCGAGCAGGCAATGGAAACCGTCCGGCAGCTCGGTGGGGAAGTCAATGGCATGTACGCGCTTTTGGGAGAATACGACCTTCTGTTCTGTGTCGAATTACCGGACGTGGAACAGGCCATGAAAGCCTCGGTGGCCTTGACAAAACTGACCGGCATAACATTCAAATCGTGCCCTGCCGTCAAAGTGGAGGTCTTCGACCGCCTGACCTCGCAATAAACGGAGTTATGGTGTGGCTCTATGCCCTGGTTGTCAGGTGGGTATAAACATTGGTAGCTGGATCTTTCAGGTAGTGAAGGTAAGGGGAAGCTCCGGCTGCCAGTACAATTGATAGGCCCGACACCTTCTTTTATAGCGGCATCGTTTGCACACGGCAATGTGCTTTTTTGAGTGCCCTTTGCTTTTATTGCAGACGATGTACGGGTCTGCATGATGAATTTTTTCAGTGCGCAGTTCCGGCATATTCAACTGATTTTGTTCCAGGTTCCCAAGCTGCTCCAACGTGAGATCGTGCCATAACAAACACCACAAACACCACGCACCTTATGCCGAATTTCTGCATATAGCAAGTATCATTAATTGTCACTTTTGAAGCTTCAAACAGGATGTCTCCTCTTTCCATTATCAGACACGGATTTCACGGATTACATGGATTAAGATAAGAACAAATATCTGTGAAATCCGTGAAATCCGTGTCGAATGTTTTACCCCGTTCTTAACTCTTTTTGACCTCAGTCCTTGACCCCTTCCTTTTTATCGCTTGCTCTCCATGAGCGGGATGAAAAAGGATTTTTCAAACGCCTCATCCGTCAGCTTGATTCTTCTGGCCAACGCAAGCGTCAGCATAGTGAACGTACTCTTGGATTGGGCGCAGATTTCTTGGCCGGCATTGTAAATAACCGCATGGCTGATGGCTTCGCGTTTGCCCGTGCGTTCCTGGACCCATGCCTCGCAGCGGAGTTCCTCCCCCACCATGACCGCCTTGACAAAGTCGATGGTCATGGTTTTGGTGAGGGTAAGCTGCTCCAGCAGATAGATACCTGCCCAGCCCATGGTTTCGTCCAGGATGGTGGCCACGATTCCGCCGTGGGCGATACGGTTCCAGCCCCCCATGTGCCCGGGAACAACCACTTTAGCATAGACGCGCTTGTCGTCCGTGTAAAATTTCATCTGCAGTCCCGAGGCGTTGACCGGACTACAGGCAAAGCAGTTGTGGGTATCGGTGTTGGGCAGTTCCTTTAATTCTTTAAAAGGCGGGGCTTCTGTCATGCATCTCTCCTCTGATCATCTGAATGCTGCACGAGCCGAAGGGTGAAATTGAAAATGATCTTTCCGAATCATTAGGAGAGCATAGCACGGAACAGGCGTGCACACAATCTGTTCGCGCTGAAGTCTAAGAGCAGCTATTGCTTCGGTGAATAAACATGCCCATGTTGTCATTTGCGGTTCAAGGTTTTGAGGGATCAAGTGATGGGCTATTAAACCGGCAAGTTAATATGCTAATCAATTTTCAGGAACCCCAGCAATTGTGGCACTTCGCATGTTTTTATGTACATAGTTTATTGCCGGTTTAATAATACCTTTCAGTGTTGTTAGCTGATGATTCAGGACGCTCCCAAAGGGGGCTGACGCTCATTTTTTTACTCTCCCTTTAAGAAGCGCAGGAAGAGAGCGTCTTACGGGCGTTTTCTTTTGGTTCGTTTTCTTTTCTTTCACGTGAAAGAAAATGAACGACGTTTAAAAAAACGTTGAAACGAAAACACGCGGCTCCATGAGTTCTTGACCCTTTGGATCCTGATTCTTCTACAACTTTTTTGGAGATAAACCTAAAATATCAACCCCAACGCTGCAATCATAACAGATAAAACATGACCCACGGCTGATTCGGTTTTGGAACGGTTTATACTGCCAACCGCTATCGTCGGGATGCCGCAGCATTTGACATTCCAAAGCTTTTCTGCCAGATTTCCTTGATTGGTATTTTTTTAAACTTGGATACATTAAAAATCACGAAATTTAATGCAAGGTAATATAAGGAGTTGAATCCCATGAAAATCATTTTATACGCTTTCAGCCTGATCTACATCGCCGCCGGCGTCTGCATGATCCTGTACAGCGATGAAACCAGAAACGTGTTCAAGAGACTTGTGCAGATGGGACTGAAGGCCATGTCAGTCATCGCCGCTGTCATGGGCCTGCTGCTCATATTTGCGGCCTCGGCCAGTCACTACCCATGGTTTTTGCGGATAATCGGCCTTTTTGCCCTGGCCGAAGGGGTGTTGCTGTTTATCAATCCCCAGGACATCATGGGCAAGATATATGATTGGTTTCTGGAACAGGCCTCCGAACAAACCTTCAGGGCCACCGGCATCATTACCGTGATCTTCGGGACGGCATTGATTTCCTGGATTGTTTAGGCCCTTCAGGGGCAATCCGCATATCGCATGACAACCCCCTTTCTGCCGGTCACCTTTGCATATTGTTCATCAGGATACCCCAAAGCAATTACAGCATAGGGGGTTTCATTGTCCGGCAGGCCGATAAAGCGGTTGATGCTTGTATCTCTTTTCATGGCTTCTATGACATGGCCGATCAAACAGGTGCCCAGGCCCAGGGCATGCGCCCCAGAAGAATGTTCTGTGTTGCCAGAAGTGCATCCTCCGACGGGCAGGAAGCATCGTTGCGCGACCCAACAACGATAACGGCCGGGGCCCCGTGGAAAAGAAAGCCTGCCGCGGGACGTGGCCATGTATTTAATGCGTTCAATCCGTGGGGAACGGTTGCTTGGTATCGCTGACCTCATGGGCCTGCGGAGCTACAGTTCTGTGAGCACGGCTGTTAATCGCATCAAAAAGAAATTACCAACAGATAAAAAGCTAGAAAAGGATATACGATTAATAAGGGAGATGGTGAAAAGAGGTCAAACGAAGACTTGACCCCATATTTACAGGTGTCAACATGCGTGTATGGGATATCAGCCCGGGGTATCTGAACAGACAGAGCCTGTTGGGGGAGCACCGGGAACTTCACGGTATTGTGGCGATCCTTACGCAGGGGAAGAAAGGGTATGCGAGGCATCCTGAAACCATGCGATGGTCGGGCTTTGGCTGGGCCTTGAAGCAGCGTCACCGTTTATTGGCTGCGGAAATGGCCCTGCGGGGCTATACAGACAGGTCTGCGGTACTGACGCGCTCCAGGAAAGACCAATGGCCGGATGTTTATATCGATACACCCTTTCGACAGTTTCAAATACTGGCTGTAAAATATAAGGACAAAGAACCAGGTCGAATCCCTTTGCCGGATTCGGCTCAGGCCCTGTGGCGCCAGCACAAGTACTCGGTTCTTGCGCGGAACCCGGATCTTTATGCATCCATCGGCCGACAGGTGGCGCGCACGAAACCGTCTGATGATTTTTCAACTCTGGCCGACCAACTCGCGGAACTTCTGAGAATCCGCCCTTCTGATGGCGGTATACGCAATGCATTGCAGCACATGGCGGGATATGTGAATACAGCAGCGGAAAAGGGCAGCAAAGTCAACGCCTGGCCGCCCTTGAAACTGCTTCAGGCGATCCAGCAGTGTACCCAGGACGGCAAAGCGCCCTATCTGTTCCAGTCCACGGCATTGAGTGAACTGCGGGCCTGGATCTGAAAGGCAGGAGGCACAGAACTACAGATGCCCGGAAGTCAGAGCCCCAGAGGACGGAAGACAGAGGACAAACCATGAAATAGTGACAATTTTAAATCAGGACTTGACCAGATGTAGTCGGTGGTCAGAGCGGGGTAAAGCAATCGACACGGATTTCACAGATTCAGTTCTTATTTTAATCCATGCAATCCGTGAAATCCGTGTCTGATTAATTTATGCGGGAGAGAACGCTAATACCGTGACAACTTTTGATCATGACTTGACCGTAAAACGGATGACATCCTGTTAACAATTCGCCATTAATTATTGATTATTAGTTATTAAAATAGGCTGTTAGACCGAAACCCGAAACCTGAACGATTAAATCCTGACGCCCTACACTGGGGTTCTTTGAACCCGTTCTCTGTGGCTCTGGTGCAAATTCCACATTCCGGACTCCGCATTCCGCATTTTATTCCGCCACTCCCCGATAGGTGCCGGCTTCCTCAAGTGCTTCTGCCATCTGTTTGACGCTCACTTTTTCCGGGTCATATATCACTGTGTTTATTTCCTTGGAGCCCCTGAATCCCTTGGTAACGTCTGTTACACCATCCAGCCCTTCCAGGGCTGATGCACCGACGCTGTATCAGTGGACGTAGAAAGTGGCTTCAGAAGTCGTCTCGGTCTGGCTCAAGGCCCCCGATGGGGAAAACAGGGTTGCGGCCATTAAGATGAGGAGCAGGGCGGTTGGCTTTTTCATGATGGGCCTCCTTTAATCCGGAGTGTCGGGTCTGGGTTACGGGTTGCTGGTTGCGAGTTACGTGTCTGCTTTCCGTCTTCTGTGGTTCTGATTACCGGCCTCTGACAATCTGTCTTCTCAACCCCAACTTTCCATTACTCCAACACTCCAATATATAATCTGGTATTTTAACAATGGAGCGACTATTCTTAATATTTGAAATGCTTATTCAGGATCGAACAAGCGGCTGTACTGCCCATACCCTTCCTTTTCCAGATCTGCTTTTGGAACAAACCGTAAGGAGGCGCTGTTAATACAGTAGCGCATGCCTGTGGGTGCCGGGCCGTCGTTGAACAGATGCCCCAGATGGCTGTCACCGTTACGGCTGCGGACTTCTGTCCGCACCATGAAGATACTGCGGTCAGTGTGTTCCACGATATTATCCGGCTCCAGCGGTTGGGTGAAGCTGGGCCATCCAGTACCTGAATCGAATTTGTCCGTCGAACTGAACAGGGGCTCTCCGCTGACGACGTCTGCATATATACCCGGCTGCTTGTTATCCCAGTACTCATTGTTAAAGGGACGTTCCGTACCGTTTTCCTGGGTGACCTGGTATTCTAGGGGCGTCAGCCTTGCTCTAAGCTCGTGTGCGGCGGGTTTCGCGAATTCCCCTTTAGCAGAATGCGATTGGTTAGGGGTTGTTTTAGCCGTTTCAAGACTTTCCGGCCAGGCCTTTTTCAGAAATGCATCACGTCCTGATCCGGAGCGGTACCACTTGTAGCGGATGGGATTTTTCTTATAGTAGTCCTGGTGATAATCCTCGGCCGCATAAAACACACCCAGGGGCTCGATGAGCGTGGCCACGGGCTTGGTGAAACGCAGGGATTCCTGCAGGCGGTCCCGGGATGCTTCCGCTATTTGCCTTTCATTCTCGTTGGCATAGAAAATGGCGCTCCTGTACTGGTCACCCCGGTCCACGAATTGGCCACCCGGGTCGGTGGGGTCCACGTGCCGCCAGAACACGTCCAGAAGTTCTTCATAGGATATCTTTGACGGGTCATAGATTATTTTGACCGCTTCGATATGACCGGTACTCCCGCTGGACACTTGTTCGTAGGACGGATTTTCGATCTGCCCGCCGGTATAACCGGAAATGACCTCCACAACCCCGTCAACCTTTTCAAAATCAGATTCCGTGCACCAGAAACACCCGCCGGCAAACACTGCTGAGGCGGTGGCTTCATAATTAAATTTTACTGTTTTTTCATATTTTTCCATACTGTCAACCTGTGAGAGGGTGATAATCGTGATAACAAAGAGGGCAAGAGCAATATATGTCATTCTCATAAAGCACCTCCTGAAGAATTTTAATACCGTATTGGTAACAATTACCAGTAATATAAGTATTCGTATCTCATTGTCGAGGAAGCATCATCATCCGCATTCTTAATCCATTTGAAAAATCCTCATTCTTTAGGCACTTTAGATCACTTAAGCCACTTCGTGTAATATAAAGAAACACTCCCTTTCAGGGACAAACCAGTGCTGGATACCTTTAATCCGGTTATCTAATGTGCGTTTTTTTACAACATTTTTGGCACGCCATATCTTGCAATTGTTTGCATAATAACCTACATACCCTTGCTCAGGAACAGTTGCGCGAAACGAAAATTACAACAACATCCGTATATTGATCTCATGGGTCCTATGGCCGGTATTCCGAAAATTACAACCGTACGATTGATCGAGCAATATGATGTGCTGCTTTTCGATGCATATGGCGTGCTCGTGGATTCATCCGGCGCCCTGCCAGGTGCTAGGGAACTGATCAAGGGTTTGAACAGCACGGGCAAATCCTATTATATTCTCACCAACGATGCATCACGCCTGCCAGCGACAGCGTCAAAAAGGTATCGAAAAAGCGGGCTTGAGATACCCCCCGGGCAGATCATCACCTCGGGATCCCTGCTTACGGGATATTTTAAACAGTACCGCCTATCGGGTAAACGCTGCATCGTGCTGGGGACCGACGACAGCCGGCTGTATGTGGACCAGGCCGGCGGCCGGATCGTCTCTCCGGAAGACGACATGGATGTTCTTGTGATTGCCGATGAAAGGGGATACCCATTTCTCGAGGCCATTGAGGCAGCGTTTTCATCCCTTTGCCGGGCCATGAATAATGAGCGCAGCATACATCTTATCCTGCCGAATCCGGATTTGATTTTTCCCAAGGGCGGACAGGCGTTTGGTTTCGGGGCCGGCAGCATTGCAGGTATGTTCGAGGCGGCCCTGGCACTGAGGTATCCGCATTCTGGACCCCCGCGCTTTGTGCGGTTGGGAAAACCCGAACGCGGCCTGTTCAAGGAAGCTTTTTCCCGCACCCAGACCCGCGACATGGTCATGGTCGGCGATCAGTTGGAAACCGACATCCGGGGGGCACTTGCTTTCGGGATCGATGCCGCCTGGATCGAGACCGGGGTAACCGCTGCCGGAATCCCGACGATACCACCCGATCTGCAGCCAACATATCGGCTTGCCTCACTGTAATACAGTACAACCTAAGTTAATCGTTTCAAATTATAAAAATGGTTAGAATGTATTTACTTTCAATGGATTGGATCCTTTTGATTTTTTATCTGTTTTCATGTAGAAGATTTCCATGAATTACGCTTCTATCGCCCATGTCTTTGGAAAACTCCTGGTGGTGACGGGCAGTTCCATGGCCCTGCCCATGATCTGTTCCATCTATTATGGCGAGGACGACCTTGTTCCCATCTGCATCTCGGCCATCGTCATCATCGCCATTGGGTGGCCTTTATGGCGGTTTTTCCGACGCTACAACGAATTGAACATTAAGGACGGATTTTTCATCGCAGTTCTCGGGTGGGTGCTGATATCGGCCGTATCAGGCCTGCCCTACATGTTTCACGGGTCCATTCCCTCTTTTACCGACGCTTTTTTCGAGATGATGTCCGGGTATACCACCAGTGGGGCGACGATTCTTACGGATATTGAAATCGTTCCCCATGGTCTGCTCTTCTGGCGGAGCCAGACACACCTGCTGGGCGGCATGGGGTTCCTGACACTAACGGTCATATTCCTGCCCCACGGGATGGGCGGCGTACGCATCTTCCGGGCAGAGTCGAGCCCGGGCCAGGTGATCACCAAGGAAAAATTCATCCCGCGCAACCGCGACACCATGATTTGGCTGTGGGGCATCTACCTGACCCTGAATATCCTGGAAACCATGTTGCTTTGTTTTGGCGGGATGTCCCTTTTTGACTCGCTGTGCCATGCCTTTGGGACTGTGTCCACGTCCGGGTATTCGCCCAAGAATCTCAGCATCGGACACTACAACAACGCCTATTTTGACTGGGTGATCATCGTATTCATGTTTTTGGGCGGCATGACCTTCATGCTCTTTTACCATATGGTCAAAGGGGAATGGAAAGTCATCAGAATCAACACAGAATTGCGCTATTATGTGGGTCTGCTCGTTTTTTTCTGCGGTGTGGTTTCCTGGATTTTATGGAACCAGGGAACCTATGCCAACCTGGCAGATGCCTTGCGGTACGGTACGTTTCAAATCATGTCCCTGCTGACCACCACCGGATTTACCACCGCCGACTATGAAAAGTGGCCCCAGGCCGCACAGATGTTTCTTTATGCCTCGTGTTTTATCGGTGCCTGCGCCGGGTCGACCACCAGCGGTATCAAGGTGGTTCACTATGTCATTGTCTGGAAATACATGGTGGCTTCCATAAAAAAGATATTTTTTCAACCCATGTCAGTGGTTGCGGTCAGGCTGAACGGGCGGCCCATTGACCGGCTGATCATCGATTTGGCCATCTGCTATTTCATTGTCAACATATTCATGATCCTGGGGGGCGGATGCCTGATGGTGCTGATAGATGATATGGACTATGTTACTGCCATGAGCTCGATCATCGCTTCGCTCATGAACATCGGCCCTGGATTCGGCAGCATCGGACCATCGGAAAACTATGCCCACATATCCGCCTTTGGAAAGTGGTTCCTGGCGTGGAACATGCTGGTGGGGAGGTTGGAGATGTTTTCGGCACTGGTGGTGTTCTACCCCAGTTTCTGGAAAAAATAAAAATGAATCCCCCGCTCACACTTGCGACCGGGGGATTCATTTTTATGAAAAGAAGAGTTGCTGCACATCTTTCAGTGCCAGGGTACGGCACACCACGATGGCGCTTTCATTGGCATGCACCTGGGTGTCACCCACCGCAATTTGCCATTGGTCATCCCTGAACACAGCACCGATCAGAAATTTTCCATAAAAGGACGGGTCCAGCTTGGAGAGGGGCTTGCGTGTGATTTGTGAGTCGGGTTCGGCCACGATTTCAACCATTTCCGCCTCCAGGCCGTGCAGGTGAGATACGGAGAGCAGCTGCCCCCTGCGGATGAACTTGAGAATCTCGTTGCCGGCCAGGATCTTTTTGTTCAAGGCGATATCCGACCCCATGGTGGCTGCCAGCACCAGGTAGTCCTCTTTGTTGACCAGACAGATAGATTTGCGATTTTGGGATCTGTCCTGCCCTTCTTTTCCATTCATAAGATGCTTGGCCAGAAGACAGCTCATGATGTTGGTTTCGTTATCCCCGGTGGCAGTGATAAAGGTGTCCATATCCAGCAGACCGGCGGCCTGCAGCACGTTGGCATCCGATCCATCGCCATGCAGAACCTCGGCGTTCTTCAAGGAAAAAGAGAGCTCTTCGGCCGAGGCTTCATCCTTTTCCAACATCGTAACTTCAACAGTTTTTTCAAGTAGTTGGGCCACACGGTTGCCCACCAGACCGCCGCCCAGAATCATCACCCGGTGGCGACTCTGCTGTTTAACGCCTGTGAGATCCATCAGTCTGGGCAGATCCTTGGTGGCAGCCATGATGAACATCTGATCCTGGGGCAGGAGTTTATCGTTTCCGCCGGGGATGACGGTTTTAATGCCCCGTGCCAGGGCCACCACCCGGAAAGGGAACTCGTGGTACGTCTGGGAGAATTCCTTCAGCCTTTTGTTGGCCAGGGGCGAAGATTCATGTATGCGTGCGGCCAACACCTGGATCTGGTCGTCGGCGATGTCGATGATGTCGTTGCCGGACCTGAGCTTGATGATCCTGACGATTTCCTGGGCTGCCAGTTCCTCGGGGTGAATGATAAGATCGATGTTAAGGTCTTCCACAGGCATGAAAGAGTTGTTGCCGCCGAACTCCAGAGAACGAACCCGAGCAATTTTTTTCTTAATTCCAAACCGATGGCCGATCATGGCCGCCATCATATTCACGGCATCGTTGTCGGTGACGGCAATGAGGTAGTCCATATTTTCCGCGTTGGCATCACGCCAGCATGCAATACTCATGGCATTGCCCTGAATCAGGCGTGCATCTAGTATGCCGTCAGCCTCGCGAATCAACTTGCTTTCCGATTCGATGACCGTAATGGCATAGCCCTCATGGGTGAGTCGCTTGGCCAGATAGTAACCCACGCCGCCAAGGCCGAGGATCAGGATGTTCTCAGATATGGTTTTCTTTTTTCCAAACATGGGTGATTTTTGCTATGGACCTCCTGATTTGTCAACCGAATATTCAACGAATAGATTCGCGGCCATTTTTTGTGAGTGCACAGGTGTTGAACGTACAACCGAAAAATGCAATAAAGCCAGCCAGTAAATACAGGGATAACCAATGAAGATGATGGACACGCTGCATTCGTCGGCATTGAGGAGAAACACTATGAAAACATGGTTGAGAATATCAATAATGGTAATAGTTATAGTGGGTTTTGCAGCGCCCGCATGGTCCCATGAAGTGGTTGTCTTGCCGGCAAATGCTGTCATCGACTGGCTGAAATTGTCTATTGCTTCAAGTTGCGCATTTTTATCCAGTTCTAAGGCTGAGCGGCATCCGCACGGCTCGGCAGGGTTTCTCTGTTTTCGACAAAGGGTTTGATGTCCAGGATCGGCGTGCCGTCCAACATGTCTAGGCAGCGCACATGCAGCACATTATCATTTTTGGCCAGCACCTCCAGAACCGACAGCCCGATCGGGTTCGGCCGCCAGGGGGAACAGATGCTGAACACACCCAGGGCCTGATCCCGATGCGGCGGGGTTTGCTTTAACAGATTCCGTGAAAAAGGAGGGCTCTTGTGAAAGTGAAACAACACAACGATCCTCTGGCCAACAATGATGTCCGCCAGCGCTTCGGTGTATTCAGGATCGATATTAAGCGTACCTTCGACATCCGACACGGTCCAGTGGCGGGGGATGTCAGCTGCATCCGTGTGGGCCGTTCCAATGGTCGTTAATGTGATCTGCATGGCCGTCCTTCTATGTTTATTGTTCTTGGAAGTTATTCCCGCAGTCGCGCTTTCAGGGCCCGGATGATCCCGAGGCAGGCCTGATTGGCGTCAGCCACCATGGCCACGTCAGCCATTTTCATCATGGTGGCGTTTGGGTTTTTGTTGACCGCCACGATGAAATCCGCATCGGTGAGCGCGGCTGTGTGCTGGATGGCCCCGCTCACGCCAAAGGAAAGCAGAACCTTGGGTTTGATGTTCTTTCCGGCCTGGCCCACCAGGGCGTCCGGGGATATCCAATCGGCATAGACGACCGGCCGGGTGGCCCCCACTTCCGCATTCATCAATTCCGCCAGGTCAAAGAGCTTTTTGAATTTTCCCTTGCTGCCCATGCCCCGACCGCCGCAGATGACGATGTGGGCGTCCTCGATTTTCTTCTTTTTTGACGGTCGGTGTTCCGACGTAACCAGCCTCACCCTCTCTTTTGGAACATCTTCGGGAAGCGGCAGGGATATCACTTCCCCGGTGGCTTCATAGTCGTGGGGCAGTTCATGAAAAATGCCGGGACGCACGGTTGCCATCTGGGGGCGGTGATGGGGGGTGACGATTTTGGCGATGAGGTTGCCGCCGAAGGAAGGCGCGATCTGCACCAGCAGGCCTTTTTCATCGATGGTAAGATCGATGCAGTCTGCGGTCAGGCCGGTTCCCAGCTGCTTGGCAAT
>Ga0180435_10003524_pt1 | contig 15633 bp, 14 predicted proteins | sample SS_ome_3_FD_132467 | JGI IMG/M metagenome (GOLD analysis project Ga0180435, IMG submission 132467) | Hypersaline lake sediment archaeal communities from the Salton Sea, California, USA - SS_3_S_1 metaG | ecosystem: Environmental > Aquatic > Non-marine Saline and Alkaline > Hypersaline >... | reverse complement strand
CGAGGGCCGGTTGCTGCGGGCCAATGCCAACCTTCTGGACATGCTGGGCACCCCGGAGGAGGCGGCGCGGGGCCGCGCGCATGACCAGATCGTGCGCTACGATCCCCGGCTGGCGGCCGAACGTGGCCCGGTCTGGGCGCGGATCATGCAGGGCGAAACGGTTTTCGGGCGGTTCACGCTGAATGCCGCCGCCGGCCGCGAGGCGGTGATCGACGGCGGTTTCACCCCGGTGCTGGATCGCAACGGCCAGCCGGTGACGGTGCTGCTGATGGGCTCCGAGGTGACCCGGGCGCAGGCGGCGATCCGCGCCGCGGAACAGGAACGCCGGGCGATGGCGCAGGCGCAGGAAGACGTCGTCGATGCGCTGCGCGTCGGGCTGAGCAAGCTGTCGGACGGCGACCTGACGGTGGCGATCGATGCCGCCTTCGGCCCCGACTACGAACCGTTGCGGCGCGATTTCAACGAGGCCGTGCGCCATCTGCGCGAGGCGATCCAGGGCGTCGTGGACAATGCCGCCGCGATCCGCAGCGAGGCGACGGAGATTTCCGGCGCCGCCGAGGATCTCAGCCAGCGCACCGAACGCCAGGCCGCGACGCTGGAAGAGACGGCGGGGGCGCTGAACCAGCTGACCTCGTCGGTGCAATCCGCCGCCGAGGGCGCGGACGAGGCGAACCGCGTGGTCGGCGAGGCACGCGCGGCCGCCGAGGCCTCCGGCGGGGTGGTGGACGAGGCGGTCTCTGCGATGGGCGCGATTTCCGACTCCTCGGTGCAGATCGGCAAGATCATCGACGTGATCGACGACATCGCCTTCCAGACCAACCTGTTGGCGCTCAATGCCGGGGTCGAGGCAGCGCGCGCCGGCGAGGCGGGCCGCGGCTTCGCCGTCGTCGCCTCCGAGGTGCGGGCGCTGGCGGGCCGGTCGTCGGAGGCCGCGCGCGAGATCGCCGGGCTGATCGAGGCCTCGTCGGACCAGGTCAAGCGCGGCGTCGACCTCGTCGGGCAGACCGGCGAGGCGCTTGGCCGGATCGTCGCGGCGGTCGGCGACATCGCGCAGCGGATGTCGGCGATCGCGGCCTCGGCGCAGGAGCAGTCCGCCGGGCTGGGCCAGATCAACGTGGCCGTCACGCAGCTTGACCAGGTGACGCAGCAGAACGCGGCGATGTTCGAACAGGCCAGCGCCGCGAGCCGCACCCTGACCCGCGAGGCCGAGGCGCTGAACGCCACGACCGGGCGGTTCCGCGTTGGATCCGGGCCGGTGCCGGCGGACGGCGCGGCGACCCGGCCGGCGGCGCCGGCCCCGGTGCCGCGTGCCGCGGCCGGTGGCGCGGTGGCCGCGCTGGCGCGGCCGGCGGAAGACTGGATGGAGTTTTGACCGTTTCCCTCCCGCGCCCCGGCGCGGGTCCGATTGCAGAAGGACAGAACCATGGCGAGAACCCGCGTTCTGATCGTTGACGACTCCCTGACCATCCGCAGCCTGATCCGGGCGCGGCTGTCCGAGGATCCGCGCATCGAGGTGGTCGGCGAGGCCGAGGATCCCTACGAGGCGCGCGAGAAGATCAAGGCGCTGTCGCCCGACGTGCTGACGCTGGATGTCGAGATGCCGCGGATGAACGGGCTCGACTTCCTCGAACGGCTGATGCGGCTGCGGCCGATGCCGGTGATCATGGTCTCGACCCTGACCCAGAAGGGCAGCGCCGCGGCGCTGGAGGCGCTGTCGCTGGGCGCGATCGACTGTCTCGGCAAGCCCGCCGCCGACAAGATCCCCGAAACCTTCGAGCGGCTGGGCGACCTTCTGGTCGCCGCGGCCTCGGCGCGGGTGCGCGATCCGTCGCAGCGCCGGACGCCGCAGGCGGCACCGACGGATTTCCAGTGGAACGGCAAGCACCTGCTGATCGGGTCGTCGACCGGCGGGGTGGATGCGCTGGAAACCGTGCTGGCCGGGTTCCCGGCCAACTGCCCGCCGACGCTGATCACCCAGCACATGCCCGAAAGCTTCCTGGCGAGTTTCGCCGGCCGGCTGAACGGCCGGATCGCGCCGAAGCTGCAACTGGCCGAAACCGGGCTGCCGCTGCAGCCGGGCCATATCTACCTCGCGCCCGGCGGCGACACGCATCTGACGGTCGAGCCCGGCGATCCGCCGCGCTGCAGGCTGGCGACCGGCGAAAAGCGGTCGGGCCACCGGCCCTCGGTCGACGTGCTGTTCGAAAGCGCGGTGCCGATGGCGCCGCGGGTCGTCGCCGCGCTGCTGACCGGGATGGGCCGCGACGGCGCCGAACAGATGCTGGCGCTGCGCAAGGCCGGCGCCCGCTGTCTGGCCCAGGACGAGGCGAGCTGCGTGGTCTTCGGCATGCCGCGGGTGGCGCTGGAGACCGGCGCGGCCGAGGCGGCGGTGCCGCTGGGCAACATGGCGCGCGAGATGCTTGCGCTTGCCGGGGCCGACCGCGGCGCGGGGAGGGCGATCGCATGACCGCATCCGCCGCCGGCGCCGATCTCAGGCCAAGGCATATCTCGCAGGGCGAATACGCCACGTCGGACGGCTCCGGCCGGCCGATCTCGACGATCCTGGGCTCCTGCGTGGCGACCTGCCTGCACGATCCCGAGGCCGGCGTCGGCGGGATGAACCATTTCCTGCTGCCCGAGGCCAACGGCTCCGCCGCGCCGGCGGCGAGTTTCGGGATCAACGCGATGGAGCTTCTGATCAACGACCTGATCAAGCAGGGCGCCGATCGAAGCCGGCTGACGGCCAAGGTGTTCGGCGGCGCGCGGATGGTCGCGGGGCTGTCGGACGTGGGCGCCAAGAACGCCGAATTCGTGCTCGACTTTCTCAGGCGCGAGGGCATCACCTGCACCGGCCAGTCGCTTGGCGGCACCCAGGCGCGGCGGATCCAGTTCTGGCCCGAGGACGGCCGGGCGCGGCAGAAGCTGGTCGGCGAGGCGGTGCTGGTCGAAAAGCCGGTGGCCGCACCGGCGCCGGCAAGCGACGTCGAGCTGTTCTGACCTGCGGCGGCGCGGGTGTCCGCGCCGTGCCGCGGGCCCGAACGCGAACGGCCGGAGCCACGCTCCGGCCGTTCGCCGTTGGGTGCCGCCGGTCGCGCGGTCAGAACCAGGTGATGTCGCCGGTTTCCTCGACCTTGCGGGGGGCGGCCTTCGCCACTTCCGGATCGAGATGGTGCAGCAGTTCGTGCAGCCGGAGCCGCGACAGGATCGGCACGGCCTTGAGAAACATGCCATCGGGCATCTCGCCCGAGACCGCGCCCATCAGCCGGCCGAGGTCTTCGAGGGACTGGGTGATCCGGTCGATCCCCTGCAGCCCCCGGATCGCCGCCGGGTCGGTGTGATCGGAGAAATGGCACATCGACAGGGCCTGCTGCACCTCGGCCGACAGCCGCGCGAGCGTGTCCAGCTCGTCGGCCACGCGCGCGGCAAGGGCGTCGAGCGGCAGGTCGCGATGGTCGGGCAGGGTGGGCGCTTCGAGGGTCATGATCACAGGCGGCCCACGACGGCTTCGATGCAGGTGCGCAGATCCTGCGGCGTGAACGGCTTCTTGATGAAGTTGTTCATCCCCAGCCGGCGGCCGGTATCGACGATTTCCTTGTCGGCCCGGCCGGTGATCAGGATGAAGCCCACGCCCTTGGTCTTGGGCGCTGAGCGCAGGGCGTGCAGCAGGTGCAGCCCGTCCATCCCCGGCATGTTGTAATCCGAGATCACCAGGTGCACCGGCGAGCGTTCGATCGCGGCCAGCGCGCTCGGCCCGTCGCTGGCATAGCCGACCTGGCGGATGCCCATCGCATCCAGTGCCTGTGTGATCAGGCCGCGGCTGGTGGCCATGTCGTCCACCACCATGATCCGAAGCTGGTCTCTGATGCCCATCCTGGGTGCCCCCTTACGATTATTGCGGTGTGCCGCCGCGAAGGCGGTAGGTGGTGATCCCGGCCGTGTCGAACGGCGTTCCGGGCCCGGCCGGCACCCGTTCCGAATGGCCGACGAACAGCCAGCCGCCCGGCGCCAGCGCGCCGCCGAACCGCTGCCACAGCGCGGCCTGCGCGGGCGGGTCGAAATAGATCACGACATTGCGGCAGAAGATCGCGTCGAACTTGCCCTTCATCGGCCAGGCGGCGTGCAGGTTCAGCTCGCGGAAGGTGACCAGCGCACGCGCCGCGGCGCACAGCCGGTAATTCGCGCCCGCGGGTTCGAGATACTTGCGCCGCATCGCCTCGGGCACCGGCGAGACCGTCTGCGCGTCGTATTCCGCCGCCCGGCCGCGCGCGACCACCATCGGATCGATGTCGGAGGCGAGGATCCGGACGTCGCGCTGATGCGCGTCGGGCAGCGCCTCCAGCACCGTCATCGCCATCGAATAGGCTTCCTGGCCGTTCGAACATCCCGCCGACCACAGCCGCACCCGGCCGCCGCTCTTGGCCCGTGCGGCAAGCTCCGGCAGCACCTTGTCGCGAAAGATCTCGAAGTGATGGTTCTCGCGGAAGAAATGCGACACGTTCGTCGTCAGCTGCGAGATCATGCGCTGGCGTTCCTCGCGGCCCGCGTCGCTGCGCACGTAGTCCAGATAGCTGCCGTAATCGGACATGCCGAGCGCGCGCAGCCGCTTGGCCAGCCGCGACTGCACCATCGACCCCTTGCCGGGCGAGATGACGATGCCGGCCTCGGTATGCGCGATGGCGGCGATCTGCTCCAGTTCGGCCGCCGTGGGCGGAACCGAACCGGGGGGCATGACCGACGGGGGGGCGACGGGCGCGTTCATGCGGCCTCGATCCTTTCGGAGGGCAGGACGGCGGTCAGGTCGAGCACCCGGATCATCCGGCCGTCGACGATCGTCAGCGCGTTGACGAAACTGTGCGCCTCGTCGGCGGCGAGGTCCGGCGGCGGCTGCAGCTCGGTGCGCGGCAGCGCCAGTATGTCGGACACCGCGTCGACCAGAAGGCCGGCCGACTGGCTGCCGACCTGCACCACGATGATCACGTTGCGCGCGTCGCCCTCGACCGGCGGCATCCCCAGCCGGGTCGACAGGTCGACCACCGGCAGCACGGTGCCGCGCAGGTTGATCACGCCGCGGACATGCGGCGGGGCATGCGGCAGCGGCGTCGCGCGGGTCCAGCCGCGGATCTCGCGCACCGACATGATGTCGACGCTGTATTCCTGTTCGGCCAGGCGGAACGACAGCAGTTCCACTTCGGCGCTGGAGTGGGATTTGTCTTCGTTGGTCATCACACGGGTTCCTGGTTGAACTCTGGTCGGGTCAGGCAGCGTTGCGGGTGCGTCCGGAGGCGGAGCGGACGAGGTCGGGCGGGTCGAGGATCAGCGCGATCTGGCCGTCGCCCAGGATCGTCGCTGCGGCGACGCCGGGGATATGGCCGTAGCTTTGCTGCAGGCCCTTGATCACGACCTGGCGCTGTTCGTTGATCGCATCGACCACCAGCGCGGCGCGGCCGCCGTCCTCCTGCGTGGTCAGCAGCACGATGTCGCCGACATAGCTTTGCTTCGGTTCGCGATAGCCGAGTTCCGCACCCAGATCGTACAGCGGCACGAAGCCGCCGCGGATGTGGATCACGTTGGTGTTGGGCCCCAGCGAGCGGATACCCTCTTCCATCAGCGTCGCGGTCTCGACGATCGCGGACAGCGGCACCACCAGCGTTTCGCCCGCGACATGCACGACCATCCCGTCCAGCACCGCCAGCGTCAGCGGCAGCGAGATCGAGAAGGTGGTGCCCACCCCGGCCTCCGAGGTGATCGTGATGCGGCCGCCGAGCGCGGTGATCGCGCTTTTCACCACGTCCATGCCGACACCGCGGCCCGACAGGTTCGACACCTCGGCCGCGGTCGAGAAACCGGGCAGGAACAGCAGGTTGTCGATCTCGGTATCGCTGAGCTGCGCATCCTCGGGCACCAGCCCCTTGGCGACGGCCTTTTCCAGAACCTTGGCGCGGTTGATGCCGCCGCCGTCGTCCTTGACCTCGATCACCACGCGGCCCGACCGGTGCTGCGCCGACAGGGTGATCACGCCTTCGGCTGGCTTGCCGGCCGCGACACGCTTCTCCGAGGTTTCGAGACCGTGGTCCACCGCGTTGCGGATCATGTGGGTCAGCGGGTCGGCAAGCCGTTCGATCACCGTCTTGTCGACTTCCGTCGCCTCGCCCTCGGTCTTCAGCCGGACCTCCTTGTCCACGGCGGCGGAGGCCTCGCGCACGATCCGGGCCATCCGCTGGAACAGCGGCTTGACCGGCTGCGCGCGGATCATCATCACGCTGTCCTGGATGTCGCGGGTCAGCATCATGAAGGCCTCGAGCCCGGTCATCACCGAGGAATTCGGCGGCAGCCCGGCCTCGGCGACGCTTTGCGCCAGCATCGCCTGGTTGATCACCAGTTCGCCCACGAGGTTCACCAGCCGGTCGATCCGGTCAAGATCGACGCGCACGGTGGCCGAGGCGGTCTCGCCCCCGGCGGCCTTGGCGGCGGCGGGCGGCTGCGGCGTCGGCGTCGGCGCGGGGGCGGTTTCGGCCGTCGGCCGGGCCGGTTCGGCCTGCGGCGGCAGGGCGGCGGCCGGGGCCGCGTCCTCGTCGGGGCCGGCGGCGGGCAGCGACGCCAGATCGGGCAGGTCCGGCAGGTCGGGAATGCCGGGCAGGCCGGGCAGGGCCGGCGCGGCGCCGGCCGCCTGCAGCCGCTCGATCTCGATCGTGCAGACATCCTCGACGAAGTCGAAGACCTCGCGGATCTGCGCCTCGTCGACATCGCCGCGCAGCGTCACCGTCCAGGCCAGCGCCGGGGTCTCGGGGTCGAGATCGGCAAGCGCGGGCAGGGCGGAGGTGTCGCAATCGACCTCGGTCTCGCCCAGCCCCTGCAGGGCGCGCAGGATATGGAACGCCTCGTTGCCCGAGGCATAAAGCCCGGGATGCGGCTGCAACCGGATGCGCCAGGCCGGTTCCTCGTCGATCGCGCCCTCCGCGGCGGTCGCGGCATCACCCGCATCGGGCCCGTCGCCGCCCAGATCGAGATCGAGGCTGAGGCCCATCGGCACGAAATCGGCGACCTCCTCGGCCTCCTCCTCCGCGGGTTTCGGCCCGCCCATCAGCGCCTCCAGCGCGCTCAGCACCTCTTCTGACCCGGCCGGTTCCTCGCCGCCGTCGCGGGCGGTGCGGACATGGTCCTGCAGCAGATCGGCGGCCTGGAAGAACAGCTTGGTGGCCTCGTTCGTGACCTCCATCTTGCCTGATCGGACCTCGTCCATCACCGTCTCGTAGCGATGCGCGAAGTTGACCAGCGCGGTCAGCCCGAAGGCGCCGGCGCCGCCCTTGATCGAATGGACGGCGCGGAAGACGATGTTGATCGTCTCGTTGTCATGCGCGCCCTCGTCGATGATGTTGAGCGCGTCCTGAAGGCTTTCCAGCAGTTCCTCGCATTCGACGAAGAACGAGGCGCGGATTTCGGCCATCGGGTCGGACATGGCGAAACCTCCCTAGCCGGCGACCATCTGCAAGGCCTTGACCAGCTTCGGCGGGTCGAAGGGCTTGACGATCCAGCCCGTCGCGCCGGCGGCGCGGGCGCGGGCCTTGAGTTCCGGCGCGCTTTCGGTGGTCAGCACCAGGATCGGCGTCGCGCGGTGCTTGTCCTGCGCGCGCACCGCCTCGATGAAGCCGAACCCGTCCAGCCGGGGCATGTTGATGTCGGAAATGATCGCGTCGGGCTCGATCCCGTCGAGAACCTCGAGCCCGTGCATCCCGTCCTCGGCCAGGTGCAGGGTGAAGCCCGCCTCGGTCAGCGCGAGCTTGAGCATGTCGCGGATCGTGCGGCTGTCATCGACGGCCAGGATGTTCAGGCTCATGCGTTCTTCTCCGAAATGAGCGCCTCGGGGGTCAGGCCGAACACGGCCAGGGCGGCGGTGAAATCCTCCGACATCGCGGAAATGGACAGGGCGTTGCCGGCCTCGCGCCAGGCGGCGGCGGCGGCGATCAGAACCTGCAGGCACAGCCCGCCCAGATGCGACACCGCACCCGCGTCGATCTCGAGGTCGGTGCCGGCGCGGGCCCGGATCTCCTCGGCCAGCGGCCCGGCCGCGGGCAGGTCGAGCCGGGCGGCAAGCGCGATCGGGGCCGTCATGCGAATGCTCCGGTGATGGCGAAAGTCGGCATGGCGCGCCTTCTCCCCTGAGGTTCGGTTGATCCGAAGGGTTAGGCACGACGGGTTAAGATTGATTTGACGCTGACGGGCCGCGGCCTCAGCCGGCGGCCGCGGCGTCGAGATAGACCGCACAACCGGTGAGTGCGGCATAGTCGTCCTCGATCAGGCGCAGCGGGAAGGCCGCCATGAACGGGCCGAACCGGCCCTTGTCGCGGAACGCTGCGGCAAGGTCGAACCAGTCGAAATGCGCCGCGAAGGCGCGCGCCACGCCGCCGCAAAGATAAAGCCCGCCATAGGGCAGGTGGACCAGCGCCAAATCGCCCAGCACGGTGCCGAGCAGCCGCACGAAGGCGCGGCCCGTCGCCTCGGCCAGCGCATCGCCGCCGGCATCGATCCGCGCCATGATCTGCGCCGCCGCCAGGCCGCCGGCTTCGCCGGCTTCCTCGGCCAGCCAGGCATGAAGCCGTTCCAGCCCGCGGCCCGACAGCACGTCCTCGACCCCCGCGAAACCGTGCGCGCGCTCGACATGGCGGGCCAGCCGCAGGTCGGCCTCGCTGCGCAGCGGCAGGCTCATGTGGCCGCATTCCGACGGCGCCACCAGCCGGCCGCCGGGCACGGCATGCACCGGCGCGGCGTTGAACCCGGTGCCGACGCCCACCACCAGCTGCGCCGCGCCGTGCCGCGGCGCCGCGGCGCCGGCGAGGATCGGGCGCAGGCTGGCGGCGGCGAGATGGCCCAGCGCATGGCCCTGCGCCTGCAGGTCGTTCAGGATCGCCACGCGCTCGGCCCGGCTGGCGGCGGCCAGCGTCGCGGCGTCGATCTGCCAGTCGAGATTGGTCAGCCGTCCGGTGCCGTCGGCCACCGGGCCGGCCACCGCCACGCAGGCCCCGGCGCAATCGACATCGTCCTCGGCGGCGAGGAACCGGCCCAGCACGTCGGCAAGGCTTCGATGCTCGGCATTGGCATAGCGCCGGATCGTTTCGGGCAGCAGCGCCGTGCCGCGCGCCAGCGCGACGCGGGTATTGGTGCCGCCGATATCGGCGACCAGCGTCAGCGTGTCGGGCGCATGGGTCATTCGGGGCTCACCGGGCGAGGGCGCGGGCCAGCGCGTGATAGGAGGCTTTGGGGGTGCGCCGCAAGCTTTCGAAGTCGACATGCACAAGACCGAAGCGCTTGGCATAGCCCAGCGCCCATTCGTAGTTGTCCAGCAGCGACCAGACGACATAGCCACGCACCGGAACCCCGGCCACCAGCGCCCGGCGCACCGCGGCCAGATGCGCGTCGAGATAGGCGATCCGGTCGGCATCCTCGATCCCGCCGCCGACGATCCGGTCGGGCGCCGCCATGCCGTTCTCGGTGACGTAAAGCGGCAACTCGCCGGTGTAGTCGCGCGCGGTCGCGGTCAGGAAATGCTCCAGCCCCTCTGGGTGGATCTCCCAGCCCATCTCGGTCTTGGGCAGCGGGCCGGGCACCTCGGCCAGCGCCGGCCAGGGGCCGGGGGCTGCGGCGATCCGCTTGCAGGTGTAGTAGTTCAGCCCCAGCCAGTCGATCGGCGCGCGGATCGTGGCGAAATCCGCCTCCCAGCCGTTGGGCAGATGCGGGGAGAAAGCCTCCATCACCGTGTCCGGGTAGCGGCCATGGAACAGGCCGGACAGGAAGAACCGGTTGTAGACCGCGTCGTAGCGGTCGGTCGCGGCCGCCGCCGCCGGGCTGTCGTCGGCCGGCAGCGCGCGTTCGAAGTTGCAGACCGCGCCGAGGTTCTTCATCCCAAGCGCCCGCATCGCCGTGATCGATTGCCCGTGCGCGAGCAGCACGTGATGCATCGCCCGGACGGCGGCGCGGATGTCGCGCAGCCCCGGCGCGTGCTGGCCCAGGAAATGGCTCAGCCAGGCCACGCACCACGGTTCGTTGATCGGCGCGGCCGACCAGACGCGGTCGCCGATGCGGCGCATGATCACCTCGGTGAACTCGGCGAAGCGGGCGGCGATGTCGCGGTTCTGCCAGCCGCCCCGGTCGGCGAGCGGCGCGGGCAATTCCCAGTGATAGAGCGTGGCCGCCGGTTTCAGCCCGCGCGCCAGCATCCCGTCGACCAGCCGGTCGTAGAAATCCAGCCCCTCGGGATTGGCCGCGCCGCGGCCCTCGGGCTGCACCCGGGCCCAGGAGGTCGAGAACCGGTAAAGGTCGAGCCCCGCGCCGGCGACGAGGTCGAGATCGGCCTCCCAGCGATGGTAGTGGTCGCAGGCGCGCGCGCCGGTCTCGCCGCGCACCACGTTGCCCGGTGTCGCGGCGAAGCTGTCCCAATGCGTCGGGCCGGCGCCGCCGAAGGCGTGGCCCTCGATCTGGTAGGCCGAGGTGGCGGTGCCGAAGACGAAGCCCTCGGGAAACTCCGAACGGGCGTGCGAAAGCTCCATGTCAGTCCTCCGTCGGGGCCGGGCCGGTCGATCCGCCGATCACCAGCTGCGCCTCCATCAGATCCTGCGCCGGGCCGGAGTCGGGCGCCTCGATCAGCCCGATCAGCGCGGTCGCGGCGCGGCGCCCGGCCTCGCGCACCGAGGATCGCGTGGCGGTGAAGATCGGCACTTCCTCGCCATTGGCGAGATAGCTGAGTTCGTCGTCATGGGTCACGACCGAGACATCGCGCCCCATCCGCAGCCCGGCCTCCTCGATCGCGCGGCGCAGGCCGATCGCGGTGATCAGCGACGAGGCGAGGAAGGCGGTGGGCCGCGGCCCGGCCTGCGCCAGCATCGCCCGCGCGCTGCGGTAGCCATAGGCCTCGGTCATCTCCTCGGAGCGCATCAGCGCGGGATCGGCGGCCAGCCCGCGCGCCGCCAGCGCCGCCTCGTAGCCGTGGCGGCGGCGCACGGCGAAATCCATCGTCTCCAGCCCGTTGAGAAACGCGATCCGGCGATGGCCGAGGTCGAGCAGCAGTTCGGTGGCGCGCTGGAAGGCGCGGCGGTTGTTCACGTCGACCCAGGAATAGGGGGCATCGGTTCCTGTGGCGCGGCCGTGGACGACATGCGGCAGGTCGAGCCCGGCCAGCAGCGGAATTCGCGGATCGGCGAGTTTCGGGCCGTGCACGATCACGCCGTCGACGCTGCCCTTGGCGCGCAATTCCCGGTAGGCGCGTTCCTCGGCCGCGTCGGACACGACCGACAGCAGCATGTCGTAGCCCGACCTTGCATAGACCTCGCCGGCGCCGGCGATGAAATCGGAAAACACCGGGTTGACGATCTCGTGCCGGGTCGAGATCGGGATGATATGGCCGATCGCCATTGCCCGGCCGGTCGCCAGGCTCTTGGCGCGGGTGTTGGGCCGGTAGTGGTAGCGCCGCGCCGCGTCCAGCACCCGCGCCCGCGTCGCCTCGTTGACCTCCGGGTAGCCGTTCAGGGCGCGGCTGACCGTCGTCTGCGACAGGCCGAGTTTCTGCGAGAGTTCCTTGAGGTTCATGGCCGGCATTCAAAGCGCTTTCAAAACCGAAGTGTTAGGCGGCGGGGGCAGGGCCGTCAATCGCAAGCCCGTCTTTCTGCACCTGCGAAGGGAACGACTTTGATTTTGTTGCCGCCGCGGCGGGAGGGACGGTTGACAGCCTGACCGGCATGGCCCACGGTTCCCGGGTCCAAAGCGCTTTGGCACAAAGTCCGGGCGCGGATCACGGCGGGCGCGAGCGGCCCGCAGCCATGGGAGGATGACATGAGTTCGAGACTTCTTTCGGGCGTCGCGATGCTGGCGCTCCTTGCGGGTGCCGCCACGGCGCAGGATCTGAAATTCGCGCCGGGCGAGGATGACCGCTTCGCCTGGGACAGCTACGAGGCCTTCGCGGCGGCCCATGACCTGTCGGGCGAGCAGGTCACGGTGTTCGGCCCGTGGCTCGGCCCCGACCAGGAACTGGTCGAAAGCGTGCTGGCCTATTTCGCCGCCGCCACCGGCGCGGATGTGCGCTACACCGGGTCGGACAGTTTCGAACAGCAGATCGTCGTCGATCTGGAGGCCGGATCGGCCCCGAACATCGCGGTGTTCCCGCAGCCCGGCCTTGCCGCCGACATGGCCGCGCGCGGCTTCCTGACGCCGCTGGGCGCGGAGGCCGAGGCCTGGATGACCGAGGCCTACGCCGCCGGCCCGTCGTGGGTGGCGCTTGGCGTCTATCCGGGCGCGGACGGGTCCGAGGCGTTCTATGCCTTCCCCTACAAGGCCGACGTGAAATCGCTGGTCTGGTATTCGCCCGAGAACTTCGAGGATGCGGGCTACGATATTCCGCAGACGATGGAGGAGCTGAAGGCGCTGACCGACCAGATCGTCGCGGATGGCGAAACGCCGTGGTGCATCGGCCTTGGCTCGGGCGGCGCGACCGGCTGGCCCGCGACCGACTGGGTCGAGGACATGCTGCTGCGCACCCAGACGCCCGAGGTCTATGACGGCTGGGTGACGAACGAGATCGCCTTCGACGATCCGCGCATCGTCGCCGCGATCGAGGAATTCGGCTGGTTCGCCCGCAACGATGCCTATGTCGCCGGCGGCGCCGGCGTCGTCGCCTCGACCGATTTCCGCGACAGCCCCAAGGGGCTCTTCGACAGCCCGCCGCAATGCTACATGCATCGCCAGGCCTCGTTCATCCCGGCCTTCTTCCCGGAAGGCACCGAGGTCGGCGTGGATGTCGATTTCTTCTACTTCCCGGCCTATGCCGAGAAGGATCTCGGCTCGCCGGTGCTGGGTGCCGGCACGCTGTTCACGATCACCAACGACAGCCCGGCGGCGCAGGCGTTGATCGGCTTCCTGCAAACCCCGATCGCGCATGAGGTCTGGATGGCGCAGGGCGGGTTCCTGACGCCCTATACCGACGCGAATTCCGAGGTCTATGCCAACGACGTTCTCAAGGGGCTGGGCGAGATCCTGACCAACGCCACCACCTTCCGCTTCGACGGCTCCGACCTGATGCCGGGCGGCGTGGGCGCGGGCAGCTTCTGGACCGGGATGGTCGACTATGCCGGCGGCAAGCCGGCGGCCGATGTCGCCGCCGAGATCCAGGCAAGCTGGGACGCGCTGAAGTAACCGCGCGGGCGACGAGCAGGTCGCGGGCCGCGCCGGCCCGCGACCGCCAGGATACGCCGCCGCGGGGGAACGGCGCGCGCCAGGGGGGAGAGGGCGATGAACCCGGCCTTGCAGGGTCTTTTGACGATCGTGATCGGGGTGGGCGGCTGTATCGGCTATTTCTGGCTGTCCAACCAGGTGCTCGACAAGGTGATCTTTCCGCCGAAGGGCGCCAATCCGGGGCGCAACATCACGCGCGCCAACATGGTCCGGCCCTGGCTTTTCCTGTTTCCCGCGATCTTCGCGCTGGGGCTTTACCTGGCCTATCCGGTGATCGAGACGCTGCGCCTGTCGCTGACCGACCGCGACCAGGGCGGCGCCTTCGTCGGCCTTGCCAACTACCGGCAGATGATGAGCGAGGAGAAGTTCTGGGAAGCGATGCGCAACAACATGCTGTGGCTGATCGTGGTGCCCGCGGCCTCGACCGCGCTGGGGCTTCTGGTCGCGCAGCTGACCGACCGCATCCGCTGGGGCAGCCTCGCCAAGTCGCTGATCTTCATGCCGATGGCGATCTCCTTCGTCGGCGCCTCGGTGATCTTCAAGCTGATCTACGACGTGCGGCCGGTGGACCAGGCGCAGATCGGGGTGATGAACGCGATCTGGCTGCAGTTCGAAGGCGGCATCGGTTCGGTCCTGTTCCTGAAACTTCTGCCCGCGGTGATCCTTGCCGGATTCGCGGCGGCGGTGGGCTATGTCGGCTGGCTGCTGGCCTGGCCGGTCTTCGGCGCCCATCCGCCGGGGTTCCGCGCGCTCAGGCTGCTGGCCGGGGCCGGGGCGGCCTGGCTCGTGGTCCTGTCGCTGCGCTCGATCCTCGCGCTGGTCACGGTCGACCTGGCCTATGGCGAGCCGCAGGCCTGGCTGGCGATCCCGTTCTGGAACAACTTCCTTCTGATGGTCGTGCTGATCTGGATCCAGACCGGTTTCGCCATGGTGATCCTGTCGGCGGCGCTGCGCGGCATCCCCGAGGAAACGGTGGAGGCCGCGATCGTCGACGGCGCCAACCCGTTCCAGGTGTTCTTCCAGATCAAGGTGCCGCAGATCATGGGCACGATCGTCGTGGTCTGGACGACGATCACGCTGGTGGTGCTGAAGATCTTCGACATCGTCTTCGCCATGACCAACGGCCAGTGGGAGACGCAGGTTCTGGCCAACTACATGTTCGACAAGCTGTTTCGCGCCAACGACTGGGGCGTCGGCTCGGCCGCGGCGATCGTGATCATGATCCTCGTGACGCCGATCCTGGCCTGGAACGTCTGGAACGCGCGCAAGGAAATGCGCTGAGGGGGCGGCAATGGACAACATCGCGGGATCGAAATCGAGCCTGAGCTGGGCGGTGCAGATCAGCACCCTCGCGATCGTGCTGCTGTGGCTGTTCCCGACCGTCGGGCTGCTGGTCTCGTCGTTCCGCACGGCCGATCAGATCTCGGCCTCCGGCTGGTGGGCGGCGCTGTTCCCGCAGGAACAGAACGAGGTGATCCGGCTCGCCGATCCCGACGAGTTCCGCCGGCCCGACGGCGCGATGTTCGTGGTCGAGGGCAACCTGTTCGACGGGGCCGAGCGGCAGATCACCGCCTGGGGCACCTCGTCGCGCCGGATCTCGGAATTCGCGCCGGGCGAGACCGCCGATCTCGGCGAGGGCGAAACCCTGACCATCGCGGCCAACGGCGACTACGTCTGGCGCGGCACCGACGACCAGATTTCCGGCCGCGCGCAGCGCAGCTTCGTCACCGTCGTCTCGCAGCCGGAATTCACGCTGGCCAACTACGACAACATGCTCTTCGATCCGGGCAATTCCGAGGGCATGGCGCGGGCCTTCTTCAACACGCTGACGGTGACGATCCCGGCCACGGTGATCCCGATCGTGATCGCCGCCTTCGCGGCCTATGCGCTGGCCTGGATGCAGTTTCCCGGCCGCGCGCTGTTGATCGCCTGTGTCGTGGGGCTTTTGGTGGTGCCGCTGCAACTGGCGCTGATCCCGCTGTTGCGGCTGCATCTGGGGATCGGGATCGGCAAGGGGTACCTTGGCGTCTGGCTGGCGCATACCGGCTTCGGCCTGCCGCTGGCGATCTACCTGCTGCGCAACTACATGGCCAGCCTGCCGCGCGACATCATCGAGAACGCCAAGGTCGACGGCGCGACGGATTTCCAGATCTTCACCCGGATCATCCTGCCGCTGAGCTTCCCGGCGCTGGCCAGTTTCGCGATCTTCCAGTTTCTCTGGACATGGAACGACCTGCTGGTGGCCAAGGTGTTCCTGATCGACGCGACCGGCGACACCACGGTGATGACCAACCAGATCGTCGAACTGCTGGGCACCCGCGGCGGCAACTGGGAGATTCTCGCCACCGCCGCCTTCGTCTCGATCGCCGTGCCGCTCGCGGTGTTCTTCGCCATGCAACGCTACCTTGTTCGCGGGCT
>Ga0180435_10003522_pt1 | contig 15636 bp, 11 predicted proteins | sample SS_ome_3_FD_132467 | JGI IMG/M metagenome (GOLD analysis project Ga0180435, IMG submission 132467) | Hypersaline lake sediment archaeal communities from the Salton Sea, California, USA - SS_3_S_1 metaG | ecosystem: Environmental > Aquatic > Non-marine Saline and Alkaline > Hypersaline >... | reverse complement strand
CCAGAACCACTTCCCCCTTGATGGACCGTGCGCTAGATCCGAATATCGAATCTAGAATTTGAAATCTCGCCCCAACCATGCCCCACTATATGCGAGATTGTTGATCGAATGTATTATAACACATGGAAAAAATGAGCCGCCAAACCAGTTGATTTAAGTGGGTTTCGGTGCAACCCCGGTGCAATTAACAGGAAAATCACCTTGTTTTGACACTAAAAAGGAGATCTGCAGCTTGGATTTGCCCTCTAAATGGGGGAGAAAGTAGGTGTAAAAATGCTGTCGTCTGACTGACGGTCAGGTTGCTAATGAACTAAAAAGCGCAAAATTAATGTCGCCTGACATCCGATCAGGATGCTGGATCATCAAGAAGGATGGAAGGCTGATGCCTGCCTGGAAGTCAAGAAGCAACCCAGGCGTCCATCTACAGGGATGAGTAGATGCACAGGGAGAATTCTTGCTGGTGGGATACTGGTTGTGTACAGGATTGTATGAAAGCAGGCGACCCTCTTGCTTTCACAAGCGTGAACCATAAACGCTTGGGCAATTTCTCAAATCTCCTGGTAAATGGCTAAAAATACTCATTTGTAAAATCAAAAAACAGAAAAGTCACATCTATTACCTCTTTACCAGGGAAATGCAGCATCTATAATTACAAATATTGACTAAATATCATAATTCAACGGAAGTGGTATTTTTGACATCCCTAACAACCCGCCAGCGAGATATTCTTGAAGTCCTCCTATCGGTAGAGAAACCGATAGGGACTGAGGAGATTGCTGATAGCGTCCGGCTTTCAGCCCGGCAGGTAAATTACAGTATGAAGGGGATCGATCAGTGGTTGAAGGCCAGAGATGCTCGCCTGCAGGCAAAACCAGGCGTGGGGACGGTTATTGACTGTCTTCCTGAACAGAGGAACAATATCATCACAGAACTTGAAGGATCATCCCGCCTGCACCTGGTGCTGACGCCGGAGCAGCGCCAACAGCTGCTCTGTTTGTATCTACTTTTCGAAAACGAACCCGTTATCCTGGCCCAGCTCACTCGCTTCGCAAATGTTTCCCGCACGACTATTCTGGCCGACCTCGATGCCATCGAAGCCTTGCTTGGTCAGCGAGATCTGCAGCTGGAACGAAAGCAGAATTATGGGTTTCTGATTGAAGGCACTGAGAAATTTCGCCAGCAAGCAATCCTATACCTCTTATGGGGAGAGACGCCATTTGGTAAATCCTTATTCTCTGCCTCATATCAGCAAGGATTGCAATTCACCCTCCACAAGGATGCTCATTTCTTGCCCTTGGTAGAAGAGGTCAATGAAAAATTAAGTCGAATTGATTTGAAAAAGATCCTTAACAAAATAGTCCTTGTTGAGGATTTTTTGGTTGGAAGATTTACGGATGAAGGTGTGCTGTATTTATCGTTGGTCATTTCTTTATTAATAGTCCGTGCACAATCCGGGATGCATATTGAAGCCTCACCCATCGATATCAAGGATCTCAAAGTGCTTCCGGCTTGGGAAGCAGCAGTTCTGTTAATGCAAAATCTTGACGAGGTGGAGCTGTTTTCCTGGACCGAAAACGATATTGCCTACCTGGAAATGAATATATTATCATCACCACGCGTGGATAGCTGGCCAAGTGTTGTCGAACAGGAAAAACTTTATAGAGAACTATCCAGCGAACTGATCAACGAAGTCAGCAAGACCTATGAGATCGAAGCCCTTCTCAATGACCTGAACCTGCGGGAAGGCCTCATTAATCACTTGGTCCCAGTTTGCAATCAGCAAAAATTCAATCTGTGGTTCCCTGAGATCCAAGCCGGGTTGTCGAGTGAATCAAAATACAAAAATGAGTTTAATCTAGCAAGGATAATGATCGATATTATTCAGGACCACACTGGGTTAGAATTTCCAGCCAATGAAGTCAATATGATAGCCGCTCTGCTGCGGGCAACTTATATCCGGCTGCGTCCGTATCATTTCAAGAAAGTGTTGGTTATTTGCCCGAGTGGAATGGTGACCGCGCAGCTATTAACTGCCCGCCTAACAACCCGGTTTCCTAGGCTGGGCAAGCTTACAGTCATATCTTATCGAGAGCTTGATCCGGACATGGTAGCACAAGCTGATTTGATCATAACGTTAATGCCGCTTTCGGAAGATCTGGTGAAAGATAAACCAGTTATTAATGTATCAGCCCAATTACTCCCTGAGGATGTTGAAGCAATCACAAACTTCCTCACCTGAATTAGGTTTTACATCAGTACCCGATCGCTGATAGTAATTCAAAAGAAATTAAACTAAACTAAGAAAAGGAGAAAGAAGATGAGAGAAAGAATTCAAAGATTAGGCGGTTTTCTCGCCGGGATGATTATCCCGAATCTGGGCGCGTTGATTGCCTGGGGTTTAATCACAGCGCTGTTCATCCCCACGGGATGGACGCCAAATGAAAGTTTTGCTGAGTTGGTTGGGCCAATGATCGTGTATCTTCTGCCGGTATTGATCGGGTATACCGGTGGTAAGATGATTCACGGTGTTCGTGGCGGTGTGGTTGGTGCAACGGTGACGATGGGTGTTATTGTAGGCACGGATGTCCCGCAGTTTATGGGCGCGATGGTCATGGGCCCCCTGGGTGGCTGGTTGATTAAATTATTTGACGATGCTGTTGAAGACAAAGTACCTGTAGGGTTTGAGATGCTTGTCAACAACTTTTCGGCAGGTATCCTGGCTACTGTTGTTGCGATACTGGGCTATTTGTTCATGTCTCCAGTCCTCACGGCTATCAGCAATGCATTTGGTGCCGTGGTGGACTTTCTGGTAAGCGCAAGATTACTGCCGCTGGCGGCAATCATCATTGAGCCTGCCAAGGTATTGTTCCTGAACAATGCGCTCAATCATGGTGTGTTGGCCCCCCTGGGCGTAGCTTCTGCAGAAGAAACTGGAAGAGCGATCCACTTCTTGCTGGAAACCAACCCCGGTCCTGGGCTGGGTCTCCTGGTTGCTTACTGGATCGCGGGTAAAGGCATGCTCAAACAGTCTTCTCCCGGCGCGATGATCATTCACTTCTTGGGTGGTATCCATGAAATCTACTTCCCATACGTGTTGGCTCATCCCATCATGATCCTGGCGATGATTGCTGGCGGTTTTTCAGCAGATTTATGGTTCACGATAATGAATGCTGGTTTGGTGGCGACCCCCTCCCCGGGTTCCATCTTTGCTTACTTGCTTGTAATTCCAAAGGGACAGCACTTTGCAGTTCTCACTGGCGTATTGATCGGCGCAGTGGTCTCTGCCCTGGTTGGTGTTTTCCTTCTCCGTGTAAGACCAGTCCGCGAAGAAGCGAGTGCAGAAGAAGTCGAATCCAGCACTGGCTCCGTTCCGGGATTGTCCTAATCTCATTAGGACTGGAAAGGTTCCACACTTGGTGGAACCTTTCCAGCCTTTAAAAAAAAGGATAGAACAATGGCAAACTCAATTAATACTGCAGAAGTACAAACAATCATATTCGCTTGTGAAGCTGGGATGGGATCCAGCCTGATGAGTGTAAATTCTTTGAAGAAGGAACTAAAAAAAGCCAAGGTAGAAGGCGTATCGGTCATCCATAAACCGGCGCGTGAGATACCGAGTGACGCTCAATTAGTTATCGTGCATGAAGGGTTAGCAAAAACAGTCCAATCTAAAGCACCAGAAGCGGTAGTGATAGCATTCAAGCACTTCTTTAATGATCCTGTTTTTGAGAAGGTGGTCACCGCATTCTCGAACGGGGAAGAAGTTTTGAGCAACGTGGAGTAAATCATGTCTATTCTTACAGATGACCTGATATTACTGCAAGCAAAAGCGGAAAGCAAAGAAGACGCGATTAGAAAATGTGGACAGCTATTAGTTGATGGAGGTCGCGTTGAGGCTGGCTATGTGGATGGTATGCTGGCAAGAGAAAGAACCATGTCGACTTATCTGGGAAATGGTGTTTCTATTCCCCATGGTGAATATGACAATCGGGCACAGATTCTAAAAACTGGGCTTTCAATTCTTCAAATTCCCCAGGGGGTTGAGTGGGAAGATGGTGAAAAGGCTTATTTGGTTATTGGAATAGCGGCTCAGGAAGATGAGCATGTAAATGTGCTAGCAAATCTGGCAGAAGCTGTGGAGGAAGAAGAAATAACTAGACTGCTGATCTCAACGAAGGACAAACAGGTTATCTTGGATTATCTTGGAGAAGGAGATTAATAGTTATCCAAGATAACTATGTTCATATTTAATAATGAGAAGGTTGCGCAATGAAAAAGCTAGAGATTGTAATTGAAAATCCTACTGGCCTCCATGCTCGCCCTGCCAAAACATTTGTGAATATTGCCAAAAAATTTTCATCAGATGTCTTTGTTATTCACAATGATAAACGGGCAAAGGGCAAAAGCTTGATATCTTTGCTAACGCTGGGAGCAGAAACAGGGGCAAAGATCCAGATTGAAGTTGATGGAGCCGATGAGGATCAAGCCTTAGAAGCAATAAAGGAAGCGATCGAATCTGGTTTGGGAGAAGAAGAACTCATCCAGGAGAATGAAACACGGATGACACAAGAATCCATCGTTGACCACGTACAAGATCCAATCACCGTAAAAGAAGGGGTCTTTTCTGGAATACCGGCTTCACCTGGCGTTGCGATTGGTACAGTATTCCAGTTCAAGCGGGCAGACCTTGTCATTGAGGAAAAGTCTTCTGGGCGAAAAGAAGAAAAGAAACGACTGCAGGATGCGATAAAAACTGCAAAGTCGCAGTTAAAGCACTTAAATGAGCAAATGCTGGAATATGGCGCCACACAGGAAGCTGCCATTTTTGATGTACATATTGAACTGCTCTCCGACGAAGAAATTCTGGATGAAATTGATGCGCAATTGGAACGTGGTCAGAGTGCTGCAAAGTCTCTCCAATATGTGATTGATCATAAAGCAAAGGTCTTGGCAGGGCTTTCAGACCCGGTACTTTCAGGGCGCGCTGCCGATCTCTACGATTTAGGCTATAGGGTTTTGAGAAATATGCTTGGTGAAGAAGTTGGGAGTATTGAACTTCCCGATACCCCAGTGGTTATTTTCGCGCGCGACCTATCTCCTTCTGATACTGTTTCTTTGGACCCAGGTAAAGTGTTAGGGTTTTGTACCTCAGAAGGTGGACCTACTTCGCATACGGCAATCATTGCCCGTGCGTTGAGCATTCCGGCCGTTGTCGGAGCCGGGGAAAAAATCCTCGAGGTTGTACCTGGCTCGAAGGTTATACTGGATGGAAAAGTGGGAACAGTATTAGTAGAACCAAGCGCGGAGCAGGTCAAACAAGCACAAGTTAACCAGGACCAGGAGAGATCACGACAGGAACGCATGCTGAAAATTGCCTCAGAACCAGCCGTCACCAAGGATGGGCACCGCATTGAAGTGGTTGCTAATATTGGTGGGGTGGCAGATGCAGAAAAGGCACTGCAAATGGGGGCTGAAGGGGTTGGGCTATTACGGACCGAGTTTTTATTCTTAGAACGCAAGACGCCGCCTACTGAGAATGAACAGCAAGAGGTTTACAGCAAGATTTTAGAGATGATGGGCAGATTCCCAGTGATTGTGCGTACCTTTGATGTAGGAGGGGATAAACCAATCCCCTATATCCAAACTCCGCCTGAAGAAAATCCTTTTTTAGGGATTAGAGGTATCCGGCTTGGGTTGGCTAACCCGGAAATCCTCCGGGAACAAATTATTGCATTATTAAAATCTGCTACCTGCGGGAATTTGCATATCATGTTCCCGATGATCTCGGATATTAAAGAGATCAGCGAAGCTGTTCAGATTGTTTCCGAAATCCAAGAAGAATTAAATGCCGATCCCGTAAAATTAGGTATTATGATCGAAGTCCCTTCCGCCGCATTATTGGCAGACATACTTGCTCCGGAAATTGATTTCTTCTCCATTGGCACAAATGACTTGACCCAGTATACGCTGGCAACTGACCGGATGCATGGCGTCTTATCAAAAAATCTGGACGGATTGCACCCAGCAGTTTTACGTCTTATCGCGCAAACGGTCCAAGGTGCACATCAGTATGGAAAGTGGGTAGGGGTATGCGGCGAACTCGGTGCAGATCCAGCAGCCATCCCGATACTCGTGGGGTTGGGCGTAGATGAACTAAGCGTTAGCGTCCCAGCGATTCCTGAAGTGAAAGAAATAATCAGAGAGATTAGTTTTGATGAGGCGAAAGAAATCGCTCAAAAAGCGCTGAAGTGTAAAACTGCTGCTGATGTTAGAGCATTACTGAATCAATCGGAATGATCGCAGAGGAATGGAAAATAGAAATGTCTTCCAAGTATGAACGTTATCAACAGCATTTAGATCTGCCAGAGTATACCTGGGCTTGGAATATCTATGGGGCAGGATTAGAAAATTTTGGCCGAGATGCTCAACCGGAGAAATTACCTGCACCCCAGCAGCCAGATCCGGACCAGTTACTGGTCCGGATTGACAGTGTAGGGATGTGCTTTTCGGATGTGAAGATCGTCAAGCAAGGCAGGGATCATCCAAAGCTATACAACCGGGATTTGGAAAATGACCCTTCAAGGTTAGGGCACGAAGTTGCTCTGACAGTCGTGCTGGTCGGAGATAACCTGAAGGATAGATATTACCCTGGCCAGCGGCTAGCTGTGCAGCCAGATATCTATCAGAACGGGATGAGTACTGCCTATGGCTACACCATCCCCGGGGGTTTGATTCAATACCACTTGATAGGACCGGAAATCCTCGAGACAGACGAGGGTGAATGTTTGCTTCCTGTTGGCGACCAGATGGGATATACCGAGTCAGCCTTATTGGAACCCTGGGGATGTGTCATTGCGGCATATACCCAGCGCCGCCGGCTATCACCCAAGCAGGGTGGCACGATGTGGATCATCGGCCAGCCAGGTGATGATCGGTCTTATCAGTTTTCAAAGTTCCTGGATGCACCAGGAAGGTTTGTTGTCACAGATGTTCCCCCATCTTTGAGCGTACTGATTGAACAGACGGGAAAAGAAGTGATCGAAAAGAATGGTTTAGCTAATTCTGAAATCGCATCGCTTTCAAAGGATCTGACCACTGGCAGGGGATTTGATGATATTGTGGTTCTTTCACCTTTATCCGCAGATCGTGTTGGAGAAATTGCCAAAGTGATCGCCCGCCGTGGGATATTGAATATGGTTGGCAACAAACCTCTGGACGGCTTGGTACAGGTGGATGTCGGGCGATTGCACTACGATTACATCGCTTTTGTTGGTACTGATGGGTCTGAAATCTCCATGGCTTACGGGGAAGGGCGGAATCGCTGTGAACTGCGGGAAGGAGGAACGGCAGTTTTCATAGGTGCTGGTGGGCCAATGGGCCAGATGCATGTGCAGCGAGCGATCGAGATGCCGGGCGGTCCTTCAAAGATCATTGCTACCGAGGTGGGTGCAGAACGCTTAGATGTACTGCGGCAAAGCTATGCTCCTCTAGCAGAAAAACATGGAGTAACGTTTCACCTGCATAACCCCACTCAGGCCGAGAATTCTATCTATGACCTGGTAATGGAAGTGACAGGCGGGGTGGGGGCAGATGATGTTGTGGTGTGTGTCCCCTCCGCAAATCTGATGGAAGAGGCTGTGACGCTTATGAAAAGAGATGGGATGTTGGTGCTGTTTGCTGGTGTGCCGAAGTTGACCTACGCTGCTGCTGATCTCAGTATCGTATATCTTCACAATGCTCAATATACCGGCACTTCGGGCCTGACAATCCAGGATCAAGCCCAGGTGATGGATCGCGCCATGGAAGGAAGCCTCTCGCCAGAGAGAGTTGTAGCTGCCGTTGGTGGTATTGAGGCCGCACGAGAGGCAATGAAAGCGGTCATGGAGGGAAGCTACCCGGGTAAGGTAATGATCTTCCCTCAAATTCATGATCTACCATTGATGGGGCTGGACCAACTGAAAGGGAAGTATCCGGAAATCGGAGAAAAATTAGGGCAGGGTGATATCTGGACCCTGGAAGCAGAAATAGCTTTGATCGAGAAATTCTGGGAACCCGAGAAAAAAGTGTGATTGAACCATGATCTATACTGTGACATTAAATCCAGCTATTGACCGGGAATTGTTGGTGCCTGATATAGAATTTGATATTGTCTTGAGGGCCTCATCATGGCAGGTAGATTTTGGCGGGAAAGGTTTCAATGTTTCCCGCCTGTTATCCGGATTTGATACACCCAGTATTGCTCTCGGTTTTGTTGGTGGTGATAGTGGAAGGATCATGGAGAATGGCCTGAATTCATTAGGTATTCAAACCGACTTTGTATGGGTCGAGGGGGAAACTCGGACCAATGTCAGTATCCGGTCAGAATCCAAGCCCCATTACGTTAAAGTCAATGAACCCGGTCCAACAATCACAGAGAAAAATGTCCAGAACCTGTTAGAGAAAACAGAGTCATTTGCCTCACCTGGAGACTGGTGGGTGTTGGCAGGCAGCTTGCCTCCAGGTTGTCCCAAAGATATCTACAATAGAGTCATCACAATCGTGCAGGCTCAAGGAAGTAAGGCGATCCTCGATACAAGCGGTGAGTCGCTTGTATTGGGTCTAGAAGCTGCCCCTTTTCTATGCAAGCCGAATCTGCAGGAAGCAGAGGTGCTCACGGGTGGTCGCGGAAAATCAGCTTTGGAGATGGCATCTATGGTCAGAGAGCTTGGGCCTGAGAATGTCGTGATTTCCATGGGCGCTGATGGTGCGGCTTATACAGGCAAAGGTGGCAGTTTTGAAGTTCTTTCTCCAAGGATCGATGAGAAGAATCCCATAGGCGCAGGAGATTCGATGGTAGGGGGTATGCTTTGGGCTATGGCACAGGGTCTTGATTTTCAAGATGTTATCCGTTGGGGCGTGGCATGTGGGGCAGGAACTGCCAGTCTTGAAGGTACATCTGTTGCTGATATGCAGATTGCGGAAACTCTGTTGGACAAGATTGTAGTGAGTTAGCGAAGGAAGAAAAATATGCCTTATACAATAAACGAAGAAAAAACCTTTTCACAATCTCCCGATGCAGTATTCAATGCAGTTAAAGCTGCAGCTGCGGGGCTTGAGGGCAAGATATTACTTGAGGATATTGAAGGGAAACAGGTAAACATCCAATTCCCTAAAACTATCCACGGACAGGTCCTGGGTGATAGGACAGTCTTCAATACACAGGTAGAATTTGATAACGGAACCGTCAAGTTGGTTGTGGAAGCTTTCCCGGTGGATGCTGTGGGAAGGAAGCTGATGTTTGGCGCGCGAAAAGGGGTGACCCGGAAAGTTCTGGATTGGTTTTGGGCCCATATCGACCATAATCTAGAAGACAATTGATTTAAGGATTCCATTTTTTCCTCCGTTTCAGTGAGACACTCCTTATTGGAGTGTCTCACGCTTTTAAAGGACACCATTATAATCAACAAAATTCATTGTGTTTTTTCTTTTATAGATTGAACTCAAGCAATGGAAAAGAGTAGCAGGGAAACAGTGGGACATAGACTGACAGTTGACCAATATCTAAAACTTGCTCATAATTCTTTCATATATTAGGGGAATGCTTTTAATATAATCAAACCGCCAAACCAGTTGTTATATAGGTCGCTTCGCGACCGACGGATGACCGAAGACAGAAGACCGAAGTAAACAACTGGCCTGGTGCTTAAAACCCGTCCCCGGTCATCGGTCCTCGGTCACGAGCGCAGCGAGTATTTCTCGGTGCAATTGTGGTGCAATCAGCGTGGAAAAGATGGAAATTGTGGACTCAATGGGCGATCGTGAGTTGACTCCATCGAGAGAATGGACGTAGTTTTCCCCCAGATACAGCATGGACACCACCAACACACAATTCGAAGTCAAGAGTTTATCCTGAGCGAAGCGAAGGACCCCCATTGATCTACGGGTGCGTGTGGGAGAGATTGTATCTTTTCAGAGGGCAAAAGTCAAGAAATGGGCCTGGTGGGAGTGTATTTTTGGATGGTTCAATCGTTTTCTGGTGCAATCCCGGTGCAATAACTGAGAAAATGATCCTATTTTGATGCCAAACAGGGATATGCATCTTAGATTTTCCCTCTAAATGAGGGAAAAACAGGGAGTGAAAAAAGCTGGCGTCTGACAGCCAGTCAAGGATATTCTCATGTCGCCTGACATGAGATCAGGTGAAACCATTGCATTATTTTGCCATTAATGGCAAATTAAATGCACGGAATCTAGCCAAATGCTTGAAATCGGGGGGAATGAACCAAAATTCAGAACGGAATTAACCCTGGCATGGTATGCAGAACAAAGCTTGTCATTCTGCCTGATCGATGGTGGTTTGCAGGGAGTTTGGGGGAAGTCAGGATCAAGCAAGGATCAATAGCAAACTCTTGATAATTAATATTCTTGGTATAGAATGAAGAATATCGATGTATGCATCCCAGTTATTTGATTTGCTTAACCTTGAGGCTGAAATCATGTCAGCTTTAAATCGAAGGGAACATGTATCTATCTTCTTCCCGCCTCAGAATCTTTTTCATTTTGTTATTGCTCGCTCTGCTGGGCTCATGTTCAAAACGGCTTAGCGGTATATCTGGCCTGGTCATTGACGAAGAAGGAAATCCTGTTATCGGGGCGGTGGTTCGTATACAGGCCACTGAGGTTGAGATTCTCACAGACGAAGATGGAAATTTTAAATTGACCAATCTGCCGCCGGAAAAAGATTTTTTCGTCACCGCCTGGTCTCCGGGCTTTTTCATCGTTGGCGCATCAGCAATGCCCGGTGATCGTGTAGTAGAGATTGAGCTTCACGCCCATGCTTCAGAAGATAATCCCGATTACGTTTGGCTGCCCTCTAAGTACCATCCAGGCCAGGGAGAAAATCAGGGCTGCGCCGTCTGTCACAGCAGCGCCGGGACTGAGGACAAAACACTGCTTCCGGTAGATGAATGGCTGCTGGATGCTCATTCCCAATCGGCGCAAAACCCGCGCTTCATCACCATGTACAACGGCACCGACGTAAACGGCAATCAAAGCCCTCTTACCCGATACGCTTCCAACCAGGATTATGGCAGATTCCCTCTTCCTCCAGACCTCAATAAACCCTATTATGGCCCCGGTTATAAACTTGATTTCCCCGATTCTGACGGAAACTGTGCGGCCTGCCACGTTCCTGCAGCCTCCGTTAATGATCCTTATGGTATTGATCCGACTAAGGTGACAGGGGTTGCTGCGGAAGGTGTGCCTTGCGACTTCTGCCATAAGATCTGGGATGTGAAGCTTGATCCTGCCACTCAGATGCCTCGTCTTAATATGCCTGGAGTGCTCTCCTATGAATTACGCCGGCCGCCGAAAGGGAATCAATTCTTTGCAGGTCCACTCGATGATGTCGCCCCGGGGGAAGATACCTATTTGCCCCTCCAGCAAGAAAGCGCCTACTGTGCTTCCTGCCATCATGCTATCTTCTGGGATACGCTCATCTATAACTCCTACGGTGAATGGTTAGAGAGTGCGTATAGTGATCCTGAGAGTGGGCAGACATGCCAGGACTGCCATATGCCTACTGGATTGGTTGACCATTTTGCGCTAATAGAAGAGGCTGGTCTGGTAAGAGACCCGAAAACCATCTCCAGCCACAAGATGCTAGGAGCGATGGACCTTGCATTCATGCGGGATGCAATCACAATGACCAGCAGCGCCGATCTGACCGGAGACCAGATCCTTGTCCGGGTGGAAATCTTCAACGACAACACCGGACATCATATTCCTACAGATAACCCAATGCGTCACTTGATCCTGGTAGTTGAAGCTGAAGATTCAGCAGGTGAGCCACTGGAATTGGTAGATGGTCCAAGATTAGAAGATTATGCCGGGATTGGCAATCCGCAAGAAGGATATTATGCCGGGCTGCCGGGAATGGTTTACGCCAAAATATTGGAAGATCTGTGGACGGAGAATACACCATCAGGCTCGTACTGGAATCCGACCCGTCTGATCATCGACAACCGCATCCCGGCATTGGAAACCGCCAGCAGTGATTACGCTTTCTCGGAACCTGAAGGTGGAGAAGCAACCATCACGGTCAGACTGATCTACCGCCGGGCGTTCATTGAGCTCATGGACCAGAAAGGTTGGAATACCCCGGACATCTTAGTTGCTGAAGAAACGATAAATTTAAAGTGAGGAGGGAAAAATGAACCCACATTATATACATACCAGAAAAGCTATCTTCCTGATTTTGATCTTTCTCCTCGCAATAATGACTTTCACCACACAGGCGCAGGAAGGAGATTTCTTTGACCCTTTTGATGACCCTGCGCTGCCGGGTTGGGAGCGCTCTCCTGGGGTATTAGCTACTGACAGCATCATGCGCATACCTCCTGGACAAAACGCAATATATCCAATGGGTTGGGGGGATGTTCGGATCATTACTCAGCTTCGCTGGGATGGAGAAGGAGAATTTATCCTCGGTTCACGAATCGCTGAAGGTGGATACCTACACTTAGTCGGGCGAGATTATATCGTTGCTCAACGTATGCAGGGTGAGATGGTAACCGAGTTAGCTACTGCAACCGGGATCGAGGTACCTTACATGGAATGGTTCCAGTTGGAGGTATTGCTCCAAGGCAACACTCAACAGGTCTTTATGAACGATGTGTTGGTTCTAGAGAAATCAGATCCTGTACCTCTGCCTAGGGGAGGGATCCTCTTCGAGGCCCTGGGAGGGGCGTCCCTGGAAATCGAAAACTTGGCCATATATCTGGATGGGGGCGGAGAGAATGTTTCGTTTATTGAACCTACTCCAACTGAAGGGGAGCATGTAGAACTCGAAGAGGAGGAAACAAAACCCGACGAGGAGGAGCAGGCAGAGGTAATTTTCGAGGGTGAACAAATCTGGATTCGTACTGGTGGCCCGCCGGGAGGGTTGGGATATGACATCCGCATGAATCTCGATAACCCGGATACCATGTATGTCACTGATGGATTTGCAGGGTTATTCAAGAGCATCGATGGAGGGAATAACTGGTTCCCTGTCAATGATGGGATCACAGTCCGGATAGGTCCCTCCGGCGATCAAATCCCAATCTTCTGTCTAACCATCGATCCAACCAATCCGGACACAATCTGGGCTGGAACTCAGAACAAACGAGGCATCTTCAAATCCGAGGACGGGGGAGCTTCCTGGGTGATAAAAGTAAATGGGATTGAAGAGGCAGAGGGAATCACTTTTCGCGGAATTACGGTGGACCCGAATAATCCAGAGGTCATATTTACCGCTGCGGAGATTCACAGTTGGCTCTGGAAGGGGGAGGAGGATCTCGGCCGCGGTTTTGATAAAACGAAAGGCGTGGTGTACAAAAGCACCAACGGCGGGGAAAGCTGGAAGGCTATCTGGCGGGGGGATAATCTGGCGCGCTATATTCTAATCGACCCGAGGGAAAGCAATGTGCTGTATATTTCCACCGGTATTTTCGATCGGGAAGCCGCCAACTCTGATCATACCACTAACACGCCAGGCGGAGAGGGAGTACTGAAATCCACCGATGGCGGCCAGACCTGGACTTCTATCAATAATGGACTGACCAATTTATACATCGGCACACTGGATATGCATCCTGATAACCCTGATATTTTACTGGCTGGGGCGGCCAACAATGCCTACCGTGAGAATGCAGGTGTTTTTCTGACCACTAACGGAGGGCAGTCCTGGACCAGAGTCCGGGAAGAGGAGGCTCATTCGGTAGCGTTCTCTCCTTCCAATCCGATGATTGCCTATGCTGGGAATCCATATATGATCTTTCGAAGTACCGATGGCGGTTTTACCTGGGATATGGTGCTCCCAGATGAAGGCTGGGGCTCACCGGGTATTGAAGCTGGATTTCCGATTGATTTTGAGGTCGATCCCCGCAATCCGGACAGGATCTTTGCCAATAACTACGGAGGCGGTAATTTTCTGAGCGAAGACGGCGGTCGGACCTGGAAGGATGCCAGCGTTGGATATACTGGATCGATCATGCGGGGTTTAGCAGTCTCTCCTACTGAACCTGGAGTAGTGTACGCGGTAGGCCGGAGTGGGATATTTGTCTCAACGAATGGAGGAAGGAAATGGGATGGGCTGATTTATCCCGAGGCATACGGGTTGGAATGGAATTCAGTGGCAATTGACCCTGAAGATCCCCGGCACATCCTGGGCGCCAACAATTGGAGCCAGTCGGTATATGAATCTTTCGATGGAGGACTGAGCTGGTCTACAAAGAAGTTCCAGGGCTTGGGTCTGGATGGGGGCCGAGTGATCTCTTTTGCTCCTTCTGACCCAAAGGTGGTCTATCTTGGTTTTGGAGTCTATTTAACGGCTGGCAACTTTGATGATACTCGTCCTGGTTCCGGGGTTTATATTTCACGTAACGGAGGGGACACCTGGACGGCAGCAAATGACGAAATTACTGAGTCTGCCAATATCTCTGACCTGACGATTCACCCAACCGATTCACGAGTAGTAATCATGGCTTTACCCAGTTATGGGCTGGTTAAGACGATGGACAGCGGAGGAGACTGGATAAAACTGGGAGGGGGTCTTCCAGATAACGTGCGGCCATTATCAGTAGCCATAGATCCCCATAACCCGGACCTGGTATTGATGGGATCGGATCGCCAGGGGTTATACCGGTCTAGCGATGGCGGCCAGAGCTGGACGCAGGTTTACTCCGGCCTTCCGGCTGAGGCGACTATCTCTACCGTCCTCTTCCACCCGATCACGCCCGGGACCGTATTCTGTGGAGACATGTTCTCTGGAGTGTATCGATCCAGCGACAGCGGTCAATCCTGGCTGTTGATGTCTAACGGCCTTCGCACACGGACAGTGACATCGCTGGCAATTTCTGGTGACGGCTTGCATTTGTACGCTGCTACGGAGGGCGAAGGCGTGTTCCGTCTGGACTTCAACGGTCGGCCGCCAGAAGCTGACGAGATGCTATTTGAGGAATACTTTCTGGTAGATGAGATGCATGATGAGGAAGGGATGGAATCTATCCAGGAGGGAGAGACACAACCGGAGGAGGAACCATCTGAGCCGAAGGAAAATGGCCTTGTGGCTACCAGTATGGGACAAAGAAATCTGGTTTACAGGATAGCAATTGGAGCAGGCGTTACTGCCGTGGTGGCAGTATTTATCTTTAAAGTTACTAGTAGAAAGAAAAAGAAGGAATAAACACGAATTGAATGAGGTAGTCTATCCTTCATGGATTACTAGTTATCTGAAAGGGGCTCCTGATTAATAATTTCACAGGAGGACTCTTTTTAATTTTATGGCTTGTTTCTAGGAGTCAATTTGATTCAGTCACTTTATGACTAGAGGCCAATTCTAACTGTTTTTGATAAAACACACAGGACCACAATTGATTTAGGGTAAGTAGTTTCAATAATTAATCTGAATGAGAAACCAAGCCACCAAACCAGTTGATTGAGTGGTCGCTACGCGACCGACGGAAGACCGGAGACGGAAGACCGGATTGAGCGCCTACGGCGCGACGGGAGACGGATGACGGATGACGGAATCGTTGACCTTTAGAGGAGTCAGTATTCCGTCCCCGGTCGTCGGTCCTCGGTCACGAGCGCAGCGAGTTTTTCGGTGCAACTGTG
>Ga0180435_10003520_pt1 | contig 15647 bp, 11 predicted proteins | sample SS_ome_3_FD_132467 | JGI IMG/M metagenome (GOLD analysis project Ga0180435, IMG submission 132467) | Hypersaline lake sediment archaeal communities from the Salton Sea, California, USA - SS_3_S_1 metaG | ecosystem: Environmental > Aquatic > Non-marine Saline and Alkaline > Hypersaline >... | reverse complement strand
CCCGTACTTCTGGTACAGCGGCTTCAGCTTGCCGAGGCCGAAGTCGTGGTGCATCAGCCGCCGGTCGAGATCAAGCGTCGCGGTGACGAGCGGGGCGGAGCCGGTCTGGTCCGCGACGTTGCGGTCGATGCAGATGATCTCGCGGCCCGCGACGTCGACGAACGAGGACGCGCCGCTGTGCAGGGCGCCGATGTGGAACCCGAATTCGAGGGCCCACTTGGTGAGCATCCGCTTGCCGGTCCACATCGAGGACCAGATGACGAGCTCGGCCTTGTTGGTGCAGAGACCGGCCCCGACCTCGTGGTAGTTGAGGTCGAAGCAGATTGAGAGGCCGACGCGCCCGAAGTCGGTGTCGAACACCGGGGTCTCGGTGCCGGGGATGATGCCGATGTCCAGCTCGCCGTGCGTGGGGACGTTCTTGTGGTAGACGCCGGCCACCTTCCCGTCGCGGCCGATGAGTACGGAACTGTTGCGTCGTACCTTGCCCTCCATCGTGCCCATCGGGCATACGACGCAGATCGAGTGTTGTTTCGCCTTCTTGGACATGGCCGTTATCGTCGGCCCGTCGAGCTCCTCGAACTGCCACGGGTCAGGCGCCCACAGTGTGTTGCAGATCTCGGGGAAGGCGACGAGGTCGCTCTTCAGAGCGGCGGCCTGATCGACGTGCGAGCCCATCAGTTCGAGCGTCTTTCCAAGCCGGTCTGGTGTGTCGCCCGGCAACGGCCGGTAGCTGACCAGTGAGATAGTCGCGTTTCTGCTCATGGTATCTCCAGTCCTCACGATGCCGGCGGAACGAAGACGACGCCGAGGATGCCGTCCGGGTCCGCCAGAGCGGCGACCATGTCTTGCTCGATGGTTTGGAACGGGACGGTGTGCGTCGTGAGGGCGTCGACGTTTAGCCGGCCCTCGCCTATGAGGCGCATGCAGAGTTCGAGGTTCGTCCGCGTGGTCCAGCGCATGACGGTCGGCGGGTAGGCCGGGCCGAACTCCCAGTGCTCGTCGTGGTAGCCGAAGCCGGTACGCGACGCGCGGCGGATGTCTATGTTGGTCATGCCGCGCGATTCGTGCGATGAGTATTGGAACGTCGGATTGCCGACGACGGTGATGACGCCCATGCAGTGGCCGTCGGGCGCCATCTTCATGCACTGGCCGAGACTTTTCAGCGCGGAATTGCCGTCGCCGCCGAATGCGAGCACGCCGCCGTCGAGGCCGCGTCCGCGTGTGAACTCGTTGGTCACGGCGACTTCGTCTTCGACGCCGACCGTCGCGGTCGCGTCGATGCCCCATTTCCGGGCGAGCTCGGTCCGGAAGGGTATCGTGTCCCATCCGATGACGTATTGTCCGTTGAGTTGGTGGAGTTGGGCGCATATCTGGCCGAGGAGGCCGAGCCCCACGACGCAGAAGTTTTCGCCGAAATTGAGATCGGCCCGGCGAAGCTGATGAAGGGCGGTGGCCGCGAGCATCGCGTAGGAGCCCTGTGCGAACGTCACCTCGTCCGGGAGGGCTGCGCAGAGATTGTGCGGCATGACCGCGTAATCGGTGTGGAGCGCGTAGCCGCCTCCGAGGCAGGCGACCCGCTGGCCGACCTCGAATTCCTCGGCGGCGCCTTTGGTCACTTCGATGACCGTGCCGGCGTTGGAGTAGCCGAACGGGTTGGGGCCGGAGTCGTTGGGCTTTTTGAGCCAGTCCGCCAGTGTGCGCCAACTGCCGAGTTCCGTGCCGGGGCTGACGAGCGAGGCGCCGACCTTGACGAGAACGGTGCCCGGCTTCAACTCTGGCACGTCCTGCTCGACCAGTCGAATGTGTCCGTCACCAAACCTTGCCGCCACATGCCGCTTTTTCGGTCTTACCATGCGTCGCTCCTTACCAATTGAATAGAACATCCGTGCCAGTTGCCAGACAATGTTCCGCTGGCCATCTTCGCCACCATTGTGCCTTTCCAGCGGGAAATTTCAATAGAGCGGCGGGAGCGTCCTGTTTCACGTCTGCCCGACCTCGCATTTCAGAGTCTTGATTTCGAACGGGCTCAAATGGAGCCGCACGGCGCCGCCACGAAGGGCGAGTGTTCGCACTTCTTCCTCCAGCATGTTCGTTTCTTCGACGCGGTGGACCCTTTTGTCGAACCGCACGGCGGCGCGAGAGCCCCTTCCGCCGGCGTCGTAGAGCCGCGCGACGAACGCCCGCCCCTGTTCCGCCCACTTGACGGACTCGACGATGACGGCGGGCGCGTCCACCGTCAGCAGTGATCCGAACGCGTCTGCGCCTTTGGCGACGTGATGGACGACGGGCGCGACGTTGAGCTCATACGCAGGACGCACGACCGATTCGACGGAGAACCCGCCCTTGTGCGGCAGGAGCGAATAGGTGAACGTGTGGCGGCCGCGGTCGCCGCGCGGGTCGGGTTTGCGTCCGGATTTGATGAGCGTCAGGCCGAGTGTGCGGTCGTGGACGCTGATTCCGTACTTGCAGTCGTTCAGGAGCGCGACGCCGAAGCCCCGCTCGGAAAGGTCCGTCCACTTGTGGGCCGGGACCTCGAACCGGGCGCGGTCGTGCGGCGTGTCTCTGTGCGTCGGGCGCTCGACGTGGCTGAACTGCATTTCGTGCCGAGCGAACCGGGCCGCAACGTTGACCTCGAACGCGACCTTGAGGAGTTTGTGCAAGTCCGCCCAGTCCACCACGGTCTCGAAATCGACGCGCGGCGTACCCGCGTGCAGGATCATGTCCTGGACAAGTGTCGATGCGTCGCCGATCCGGCGCCTGTAGCGGACGCGGAGCTGGAGCGGGCCGTCGGCAACGACCTTGCGGTCGATGAGCCGCTCGTCCGGGAGCATCTTTCGCTCCTGGTCCGAATCGATGTTCCAGTTGTCGTACGTCTCGGGGACGTCCTCGCCGATTATAAACGTGTTGAACGGACCGCCTGCGACGAGTTCGCGCCCGGTCGCCTTGTCGACGAAGGACGTGATCCGGCCGTTCTTGTTGAAGCGGATTCTTGCGTGCGGCGTCGCTATTGTTCGCGCGGTGACCTTGAACGGCGAGGCGCCGTTCGATCTGCCGCGCCTGAGCGGGACGACGGCCGAGCCCAGCGCCGGCACGCTCAGGCCGTCGACCAGCAGGGTGGGGCGGCCTTCTATGTTCTTGACCCACTGCGCCGCGATCGTATCGTCCGCCGGTACCATGCTCGTTGGTATGCCGTTCAGGAGGATTTCGCTGGTGCGATCCCAGCTCAACGTGTTGGCGACCAGCGCCCAGCCGCCGCGCGGGCCAGCGAGTTTCGCGAGGGCGGACCGGGTGAGTTCGTCGGCGTCGCTGCGAAGGCGGTCGAGCGTCTCGACTGCCCAGTCGTTCACCTCGGCGATGGACGTGCCGGGGAGCACGTCGTGGAACTGAAGCGCGAGGAGCGTCTTCCAGAGTTCGAAGAACCGGCGGGCGGGGTAGCGTGCTCCGTTGACCGCGGCGAGCGTGCAGAGGAGTTCCGCGTCGCGGACGGCGAACTCGGTCTTGCGGTTGTGCCGTTTGATGCCGGCGATGCTGGTGAGTGTACCGCGGTGGTTCTCGATGAGCATTTCGCCGGACCATGTCGGCAGTGAGCGCCGCCGGTCGCCGAGGTCGCGCATGAATCTGCTTACCGTGGTGTAGGACGTGCGCGGGGCGCCTTCGAGGTCGGCCAGCCGGCGGAACAAGTCGATCTGCTCGGCGGTCGGCCCGCCGCCGCCGTCGCCGTGGCCGAACGCGATGAGCCGGCGGTCGACGATGTCGCCCCCCATGTCGAGCGCGGGCTGGTGCGCGATGACGGTTGAGCCGTCGATGCCGCGCCAGACAAACGACTGGTATGGGAACCGGGTCGTGTCGCTCCACCCGAGCTTCTGTGTGCAGAAGAACTCGACGCCGCACTTGCGCATTATTTGCGGAAGGGCGCCCGAGTAGCCGAAGACGTCGGGCAACCAGAGCGTATCGGACGTTGTGCCGAACATATCGAGCGAGGCGTTGCGGCCGACGAGGAACTGGCGCACGAGGCACTCGCCGGCGGGCAGGATGGTGTCGGACTCGACCCACATCCCGCCGTTATGCTCCCAGCGGCCGTCGCGCACCATCCTTTTCATTCTGGCGTAGACGTCCGGATACTCGCGGCGCATCATGTCTGCGTGCAGAGCCGAGGACTGGAGGAACTTGAATTCGGGGTATTGGTCCATCAGGTTGAGTACGCTCGCGAACGTGCGGGCGGCCTTGCGGACCGTCTCGTCCAGCGGCCAAAGCCATGCGGTGTCGAGGTGCGAATGGCCGATGATGCCGAAGCAGGGCGAGCCTGGCAGATTCTTTGACGCGAGAAACGGGCGCATTATGCCGCGGGCCGTGCGAAGTTTCGGGCGCCAGCTTTCTTCCGGGCGTTCAGCGGGCACCGCGTCGACAACCTCGAACACGTCGCCGAGAGCGTCGGCGACGAGCTGGCGGCGGGGCGTGTCGGGGCCGAGCGTCGCGACGAGTCCGAGCAGTATCCTCAGGTCAACGACGAACGCGGTGACGTCCTCGCTCTCGGTCAGCAATTCGGCCCCGTCAAACGTGTGGCAGTTATGTGTGACCGTTCCGCCCGTGGCGTCGGGTGTCAGATGGCCAGGGTACGAATGGCCGGCGTAAGCTTCGAGAGACAGGTGGATTGTCCGTCCGGCCGCGGCTTTCTGTGAGATCACTACCTCGCGGTGGGGCATGTTGAATGCGCCGGCGGGGCGGCCGTTCACGAAGAGCAGGGTTTCGCGCACGGCGGTCTTGGAATCAGGGCCGCCCATGAGGGGCCGGAGAAGGAGTTTGCGGCCGCGGAAGCCATTCGGCAGTCGGACGTCGCCGCGGAACCACGCGGTGGCCCCGTCGTTTCCCCACCTGGTTCCGGGCGGCGCGGGGCGCCAACGGACGCCGCGCGGTTCGGCGCGGAAGTGCTCGCGCGTCTCGAAGATCTGCATCGGCACGTCGCGGACCTTCTCGAAGCGCAGGCGGTCGTACCGCCGTGCGATTGCGTCGAGTTTCCGGATTGTACGTTCGTCGGTCGCCATCGTCTACTCATCGAGAGCGGGGCGGCCGGAGTCGTCGCGCCTGCACCTGCTCATCGTGTGGTCACCTCGTCTTGGTGTTTTCGTCGTACATCGCCAGGATGTTGTCGGTCGGGATATCTTCGATGAATTCCTGGCTACCGCAGAGTATGTAGCCGCCGTGGTCGCGGGTCAGGTCGAGGTACGAACGAACTTCGGCGCGCACGTCGTCGGTCGTGCCGAACGGGAGCGTGTGTTGCGTGTCCACGGCGCCGTGGAACGTCAATTGGTCGCCGAAGTCGCGGACGAGCCCCGCGAAGTCCATTCCCGCCGAGCGTACCTGTATCGGGTCGAGCACGTCGACGCCGTCCTCGATGAGGCAGGGGATGATGCCGCGGACGGCGCCGCACGAGTGTTTCATTACCTTGCAGCCGAACTCGTGCGAGACATCGAAGAAGCGCTTGAGCGGTTTCCGCATGAACCGTTGCCACATTGCGGGCGAGATGAAGAGCCCGCGCTGAGTGCCGAAGTCGTTGCCGAAGTATGCGATGTCGAGCAGGCCGCCGCAGGCCTCGAAATAGCGGCGCGTGACCTCGACCTCGTAGTCGACGACGTGGTCGATGATGGCCTGCATGGCGTCCGGCTTCGTGCCCAGCCAGACGTAGAAGTTCTGCTGGCCGATCATCCAGCCGACCTCGTGGAAGAACGGGCTCCACGGCGCGCCGTAGGTGGCGTAGGTGTCGTGATGCTTCTTGCAGGTCGCGCGGACATGGGAATAGTCAATCCTGGCGGGGTCGGGCCACTCGTGTGCGTGGACGTCGTCGACGGTGCTCGTTTCATCGAAGGCCGGCAGCCAGTCGGGCTTGACGCCGTCGCGTAACGCGGCATCCAAGGTGCGATTGCCCCACATGTTCCGGCGGTATCCGTCGGCGTCGGGCCCGGTGTCGGGCTGGCCGTAGTCCATCGGGATGCGACGCATGTCGGTGCCGAGCGCCCGGAGGAGTTCCTCGCGGTCGGCAAGGCCGAGTCGTTCGATCAGGCGGTCCGTGACGTCGTCGTGGGCCATGTAGTCGGCTGGCGCGCGGTCGGTGCGCTTGTGGTCTGTGGCGTCGAGGACACGTTCGCGTGGTGTCATTTCAGTAAGTCTTCACTTGAGATGCTCGGGCACCAGAACTTCTCGATGAACTCGACGACGAGCCGTGTGCCTTCGTCGTGGCTGACGTAGGGCGGCTTGGCGGGGTTGTACATCGTGTCGGTCAGATCGCGGAAAAGGGCGACGTTGAAGCCCCATCTCACCATCTGTTTTATGCCGAACTGGCGGCCGAGGACGCACATGTTGGTGTGGACGCCCATTATCAGGACGTTCCTTATGCCGCGTTGGCGGTAGAGGCCGTAAAGCTCCTCGCCGTTGTCGGAGATCGCGTCACGATCGTCGTCGATCTCGATTGCCGGGTGCTGGCGTGACCACGCGCCGTGCGACTTGTCGGGCAGCGTGTCGCAACCCCCGTCGGACGAGTCGACGGGCAGGGGCGGGTCGTCGTGCGGGAGGTTCTCGGGCGGAGTGACGCGCGGTGCGTCGAGGACGCGCCGGCGGGCCGCGCTGTCCTTGTAGAAACCTATTGTGTCGGACGGAGCGTGCACGATGAGTGCTCCCTTCTTCCGGGCGGCCTTCACGACCCCGTTCATGCGCGGGAGCAGGGGAGCGAGCCGCTCGTTCGCGCCGCGGCACCAATGCAGGTCCCACACGTCGCAGAGGAGCACGGCGGACTCGGCCACTGGCAGTGTCTTCGTCTCCTCGATCACTTTCCAGACGTTGAAGCCGTTTTCGTTGACGAGCTCCCGGCGGCGGCAGGTCACAACAATCGGGGAGGTCGCTCCGGTCATTTCGTTGCTCCGATAAGGCGGGTCATTTCCTTTGCGTACCGCCTGCCCAGCTCGCGTTGGGCTTCGGCGCCGAAATGAACTGCGTCCTGGTTCTTGAGTCCGGTGGAAAGAGCGCACGCGGTGTTGTGAATCTCGTTCGGTACGTTCATCAGGGCGTTGTTCAAGAACCCGGTGAGCGGGCTGAAGTCCACGATGAAGTCGCCGAGTGTTCCGACGACGACGGGCAGATTCTTGACGCCGAGGTCGGCCCGCAGGTCTTTGACCATCTGCGTGAAACGCGCGGCGTAGGTTGGGGCGTCATTGTCGTTCAGGTCCGATTCGCCCTGGTGCCAGAGGACGCCCTTCATCGAGCCGGCCTTCATCGCTTCCCTGGCACGGGCGACGGCCGCATTGTAGTAGTCGGCGCCTTTCTGCCACATCCTGAGGGGGGAGCCGCCGACGGCGCACGGGATGAGGCCGACCATGACGGACTCATCGGCGTTCGCCATCTCCTTTGCGAAGCTGAAGCCCGGCCCGACGCCGCGCGCCTCGACGTCGAAGTGGAGCGGCTCGGCCGCTGGGATCCATTGGCCGCCGGGGTCGATTCTCAGGACGCGCGGATGAGCCGTCTTGTCCTCCTCCTCGACGGTCCCGCAGCCGGACATGTTGGATTGGCCCATGAGCAGGTACAGGTGGACGTTCTTCATTGGCGGCGACACTTGCGTCTCCTATCAGCTTCGGTTCCCGCCGGACCATGCGCGGCGGGAGCGCATCGTATCATTGTCGGAACTTTCACGTCGCCAGCCACGGAGTATGCGGCGACGCGCCGCCGAACGGCCCGCCGCCGCACCCCGCACGGCCTCGTTCATTCTCCGTTCAGGAGCGCCTGCGCCAGGATAACCTCGCAGACCTCCATCGTCTTGACCGTGTCGGTGAAAGGTGAGGACGTGAGCACCTTGCCGGCCTTGAGCGAGTCGATGAACTCGCGGTTCTTCGACTCGAACCCGCCGAAGACGCGGGCCTCGTCGCTGTCGGCGATCTTGCGGGTGTCGTATTCGACGCCGTTGTAGTCGCCGTCGGCGTACAGGTACCCCTTGCCCTCGACCTCGGCGTCGGTGTAGATGCCGAGCCCGTGCATCTGGACTCGGAGGATTCGGCGGCCGCTGCACCATGAGTTGATGACGTAGCCGGTGGAGCCGTTGTCGAACTGGATGGTCGTGCCGATCCAGTTGATATCAGGGGTGCCGACTCGTTTGCAGTGGGACTCGACCTCGACGACCTCGCCGCCGCACATCCAGCGGACGGTGTCGACCGAGTGTGTGCAGTCGTCCATCATGTGGTCGCGGGGGCCGGTCATCGGCGAGGGGCCGTGCTTGATGAACTCGCACACCGAGTGGATCATCGGGCCGCGCTCGAGGATCTTCTCGCGGAGCATGACGAGCATCGGGCAGCTCCGCCGCTGGTGGCTAGTCTGTGTGATGCAGTTGTTTTCTTCGGTCAGGTGGGCGAGCATCCGGGCCTGGTGGATGGTGAGCCCCATCGGCTTCTCGATGTAGAGGTTGTGACCGTTCGAGAGGCACCAGTGCCAGATGTCGTAGTGGATGTGTGGCTGGCCGACCGCGTAGACACCGTCGGGCTTGAGCTTCGCAATCATCGCCTGGTAGTCGTCGTACTGGCGCGAGACGTGCCGCCGGTCGTCCGGCACCTTCGCCACGTCGCCGAGCGCCTTGACGCGCTCGGGCACCAGGTCGCAGATGCCGACGATCTCGACGTCCTTGAACTTCGCGAGCGAGGCCGCGTGCATGCCGGTGGCCATGCCGCCGCACCCGACCATGCAGACGCGCACCTTGGACTTGCCCTTCGCGGCCGCGGGAACCTTCTTTGTCGCCTTCTTCTTTGCCATCGTCGTTCTCCTGAGAATGGTTGTGATCCGTGACATCAAACGCCTTCGAGCAACGCCTGGCTCAGTATTGCCTCGCAGACCTGCATCGTCTTGACGCAGTCCCTGAACGGGGACGACGCGACCTCGTGGGTCCAGTCGCCCATCGTGCGGTCCAGCGCGGTCTCCTTTCCGGGACAGGGTCATTTCGGACCGGCCGACTGCCAGTCGGTGATCCTCTTCTCCACCTCTCCGGCGGGCTGGGCCATGAGGAATTTGAGGTAGGCGATGTCCTCGCGGAGGAGGCGCGGGACTTCCATCTCCATGAACTGGCCGCCCGACGGGGAGCTGTACTCGGCCGGCAGACAAAGGTCGCCTTCGTAGCCGCGCACCTTGAGAGCGTTGATGGACTTGCTCCACGAATAGCCGGAGTGGTGGCACGTGGTCCAGTGCACGCCCCACTGGGCCTCGACGGCCTCGGGGCCGTTGGTCCGGGCGTGGAACGCGCTTTTGAAGTTCACCAGGCGCAGGTGCGACCAGCAGATGTCGATGGCCATCACCTCGGGCTCTCCGTCAACCGCGCAGTGTGCCATGTCGAGAACGGCGCACACCTGCTTCGGGTCGTAGTTCTCGATCAGGTGCATGATGCCCATCGCGCTGCCGACGCAGTAGTCGCAATGGTTCTGGACGCCGATCGCCACGCCGGCCTTCTCGAGAGCCGGGATGAGCTTGTCGTATCCCTTGCGAATTTTCTTCTCGGACGCCATGTAGCCGATGCTCATGTCGATGCCGACGCAAACGCGGATGATCGGGACGTCGCACTCGCCGCACGCGGCGATTGTCGGCTCGTCGGTGTTGCCGGCGACGCTGCCGATCTTGACGCCGTTGTCGGCGAATACCTTCACCGCCTCGGGCAGGCCCTTCGCTATGTTCTGCGGCTCGACCTGATAGCCCGGCCTTACGGGCAGTTCGACTCCGTCGAGGCCGAGTCCCTTCACGAACTTCGCAAGCTCGGCCAGCGACATCTTCTGCCATGGCTTTGAAAACACCGTCAACGGCCACGCTTTTTCGCCCATCTTCAGCTCCTTTCGTCAGGTTTCGGCGGGAGCCACGCGCCCCCGCGGCAAGAAAATCGTCTCGTCACTACAGCGGACGCGGTGCGTCCGTTCACACATACGTTCAGTCTTCGCCGGTGCGCCGCGTGTTGCGGCGATACGCGCTCGGGCTCATGCCGAGCTCGATCTGAAAGGCGCGGTTCATCGCCTTCGTCGTGCCGAAGCCGCCGGCGGCGGCGATGTCCGAGAGCTTGCGAGCCGTCTCTTGCAGGTTCCGCCGCGTCTGCTCGACGCGAACGCTCCGCAGGAAGGCGAAGGGCGTTGTGCCTGCCTCCTTCTGGAACACACGGCAGAGGTGGGACCCGGATACGCCGAGCGCGGCCGCGACGTCTCTGAGGGACAGCCGTTCGGCGAAGTGTTCCCGGATGAACTGCTGAGCGGCGTCGCCGAGGGTCGGTGTGGAGCCGGCTCCATTGCCTCGGTCGTGGATGCGACGAAGGAAAAGGAGAAGCTCCGTGAGACGCAGAGCGGCGACGACGCGCCGCTCCGGGACGTCGAGCACTGCCTCTGAGATCATCGAGCGGAAGAGCAGGGCCGCCTTCTGCACCTGCTCGTGTTCCATCGAGAGCGCCGTCGGCAGGAAGTCCACACCCAACTCGGGATGACGGAACTTGACCGTAAGATTCACGAGCGGCGCTTCGCTGGACCCGACGATCTCGTGATCGTGACCCGGCGAAACAAAGAAGAACGTGACGGGGTCTACCGGATGCGCCTCGCCGTCGACGGCGTAGGTTCCTTCGCCCTCAGAAAAGTAGTCGAGTTGAAAAAGGTCGCTGTGCGTGTGATGTGCGATGACGTCGGCCTGAGCCCAGCGCCGAAACTCGACGAACTCGACTTCGGGGAGATGATGGAATGTCTTGTCGTTCGGTTGTCCGACGACCGGCGCGGAAGGCGGGTTGTGCGGCGCGCCCATCATGGCGAGGAAGTGTACGCCCTGTTGATTTATTGTCAACACAAAACCGGAATACTTTAGGCACAACGCCCGCATGTTGATATGTGCGGATATGTGTCCGGTGCGTCAGGTCTTGTTCGGAGTTGTCCGGCAGGGACGCGGCTTTGGGAAAACTTTTGACTTTGCCGCGGCCGAGTCCCATTATGTTGGCGGCAAATGCCGCGTGTTCTTGGCAAAGCAGAACTTCCGGGAATCGGGTGAGAAAATGAACAAGAAGACAAACGTGCTGTGGTTGATGTGCGATCAGCTTCGCTACCACGCGCTCTCGTGTAACGGCGACCCGAACATCCGCACGCCGAATATCGATCGGCTCGCGGCGGAGGGCGTGCGGTTCACGAACGCATACAGCAATTATCCCGTCTGCATTCCGTTCCGCGCGGGGCTCGTCACCGGCCAGTACCCGACGACGTGCGGCGTGCCCGTGCACGGGGACATGCTCCACTACGACAAGCGCACCATCGCCCACGCTTTTCGCGAGGCCGGATACCGCACGTCGTACGTCGGCAAGTGGCACCTCGCCGGAGAGCACGGCCTTCACAGCGTGCCGGGCGGGGGCTGGAAGGGAGAGGACTACTGGGTGCATCCGGACCTCCGGGGCGGGTTCGAAGACTGGTACGGGTTCAACCTGTCGAACAACTACTACCGCACGTTCTACTCCCACGGTGACCAGGTGGTGCCCTGTGAACTGAAGGGATACCAGACGGACGGCCTGACCGACCTCTCGCTCAAGTACCTTAGCGAATATGATTCCGACCGGCCGTGGTTCCATGTGCTCAGCGTCGAGGCGCCGCACACGGGCGTCGGCGGGAACTCGAAGTACGGCGACCACCCCGTCCCGGCCGAGTACGAAGAGATGTTTCGCCCGGAAGACATGGTCGTGAGGGACAACGTGCCGGAAGACAGGCGGGACGCGGCCCGGCGGAAGCTCTGCGGCTACTACGCGATGACCGCGAACCTCGACTACAACATCGGCCGCGTTCTCAAATGGCTTGACGAAAGCGGCCAGGCCGAGAACACGCTCGTCGTTTTCTTCTCCGACCACGGTGACATGCTGGCGAGCCAGGGGCTGGCCGAGAAGATGGTGCCGTACGATGAGTCGATCCACATCCCACTTATCATGCGGTTGCCCGGCACGCTGCCGGCCGCGAGTGTGTGCGATGACCTCGTGAGCGGCGTCGACATCTATCCGACGTGCGCGGGCCTCTGTGGCGTGCCGGTCGATGTGGGCGTTCAGGGGATCGACCTCGCCCGGACTGAGCGCGCCGAGGTCTACATCCAGTGGGTCGGGCGGAGCCGGTTCGGATGGGGCGACCATCCGTACCGGGGCATTCGCACGAAGCGACACACCTATGTCGCCGGCAGGGACGAGAAGTTCTGCATGCTCTTCGACAACGAGGCCGACGAGTTCCAGATGAAGAACCTGCTAGGCGATCCGCGGTGTGCGGAGCTTCAGAGGGACCTGCACGCGCGGCTTGTCCGCAAGGTGCTCGACGCCGGCGAAGAGTTGCCGGACTTCGTTCGGAACCGGGCGCCGTAGGGGAGGGCGGCCGCATTCCGTCGTCAACAACCAGCGAACATGATGCGAACGCCGACCGTTTTGCCCGCCGGAAGCCGGAGTACGCGGCAGTTGGTTGCATCGCCGGCCTCCGTGATTTCGGCGTCACCCTCCGTGACCTTTGCCGACGCAATCCGTGTCCCCGGCGGCAGGCGAAGCGTGATCGTCTGCGCGATGCGTGACGTCAGCCGGAGTTCGACGTGGCCGGCGGGCCGGTCCCACACGAGCTTGTCGATGCGTATCTGGCCGCGGGCCATTATGCCCTTCAACGTGCCGCGTGGCAGCGCCTCGGGAAGTGCGGGGAGCAGGTCAAGCCGGCCGGGCCACGAGAACACAAGCATCATGTTCACCAGTTCGGGAATGGTTCCGTTGCCGTCGACGTTGAAGATTTTGTAATCCGCATTGTGCGATGTGATCAGACTTGGGTACATCGCTCTGTAACGAGCCATAATTGCGAGTCGGCTGTAGGCCTCTTCGCCGAGGCCAAGGTACGCGGCGGCCATGCCACTTTGCATGCGGTTGAACGACATCACCGTCCCGTCCGACTCAACCTTCTTTCGCGTCAGTTCCCGCGCGGCCTCCCACAGTTCCGGCGTATCCTCCGGCGTGAGCTCGTAGCTCTGGAACGCCGGATAGAGGCCCGAACAGTGAGGGTGGCCGTACTGCTCCTCGTATTCGCCGCCGGAGGCCCACTCGGCCAGTTCGCCCTTCTGGTTGATGCGGTATGTGGGCAGGCGCTCGCGCATCCCGCGCCACTTGGCGACGTTCTCGGCCTCGAGGCCGAGTTCTTCACACGCGGCGACCAGATTGGCAAGCACCTCGCGGGCGACGGCGATGTCCATCGTCGCGTCGATGCCGGAGCCAGTTTCGGGCGAGTAGGACGGGATGAAATGTAGCGAGCCGTCCTCGTCGGCTACCAGGAAATCCTCGTAGAAGAGGGCGATCTCCTTGAGCAGTGGGACCGTGCGGTTGGCGAGGAACTCGCGGTCGCCCGTGTAGCGGAAGTGGTCGTAGAACCAATGTGCGAGCCAGCCGGCCCCGGCCGTCCAGAAGACGCCTGGCCAGTCGCCCCAGTGCAGGTTCAGGCCGTTGTTGCTCGCACGCGCGCCGGAGAAGACGCCGCGGCATCCGTAGTATTTCCGCGCGTTCTCGCGCCAGTCGGGCACGAGCGACTCGATGAAGTTGTAGTATCCTTCCATGCATTCGAGCATGTTGCCCGAGAGGCCGGACCCGACGGCCGACTGGACGTTGGTGTCGAGCGTGAAATCGCCTGACCACGGCGGGTTCCATGTGCCGGTCCAGATGCCCTGCAGGTTGGGCGGCAAGTCGCCGCTCGCGCAGATGAACATGTAGCGGCCGGCGTCGTACATCTTCTCGATCAGCGCTGGTGGCAGGTGGTTCTCGGTCGCGGCGGTGTCGATAAGTTCCTCCGAGCTTTTTTCGCGGTCCGCCCCGCCGCCGAGGTCAAGCGAGACGCGGTTGAATATCGCGCTGTGGGCCTCGGCGTGCGGCGTGAAGAGCTTCGCGTAGTTGGCCGGCATCTGCGCGAGCGTCGCCTTTATGTCGGCGAGGGAGCCGCGCTCGCCCTCCTTGAACGGCTCGACGCGCATGAGTACGAGCACCTCATCCGCATTTTCTACGCTGATGATGCCGTCCTCGCACGTGACCGAGCCGCCTCTGGGCACGATGCGGACGGCCGTGTCGTAGCCGCCCTTGCCGAGAGTGTATACGTTGTGGAACGTGAGCCAACCCGGTTCCTTTGCGCAATTAACCGAGAGGTCGTCTCGTTTCGGGAACGGCGCGTCGAACGTCGCGTTCACCATGCCCGGCTTGGGGGCGGTCATCGAGAGCGCGATGACGTTGTCCGTGCGCGAGACGAAGAGCCGGCGTCGGAACGCGCCCGCATCGGCCGTCCATCGGACCTCGACCTCGCCGGTCTGGAAGTCCTCGGTGCGGAGGTAATCGATTGGCGTGCCATCGAAGTCCTGCCGGACCTTCAGCTCGAACGCCGGGTGAGACGGGTCGGTCCAGATGAGGCCCGGAAAGCCCTGCTCTTTTGCTTTGGCGAGAAAGAACTCAAGCGCGGTTTTGGGCCCCTTCTCGCGGATGATCTTCCGCAGTTCCGGCACGTGCTCCGCCAGGTCGGGCAGGACTTCGCGTGTGCCGAGCGGCATGAAGAGGCGGCAGTGATTGGCGATGATCGTCTCCTCGGCCGGGTCGCCGAAGACCATCGCGCCCATGCGGCCGTTGCCGCTGACGAACGCGAACTCCCAGTTGTCCGCGGGCCGGATGCCGGCCGAGCCGCGTTCAGGCACGGACCCGGCGAGATTTGCGAGCGGCTTCATCATTCATCATCCCTCCGTAATGTCGTTCGGTCCTTATTGTAAACCGGCCCCATATCATAGTGAACTTCGGCGCGGACGCAATGCCCGACCGGCGGCTTCGCTGGCCCGCGGCCTCGCGCATCGGACCCGGCGACCTGCGACCGTGCGTCATCATGTTGATTGCGTTGGTGAAATGGGATAACATATGGGCGATACAGCATGCGAAAGGTCTCGTTGCCTGCACCGTGCGGCATCCTCTCTTCGCCGGAACGCATCGCCGGGGTCCTGTGAAAGGAAAAACAATGGTTGAGCCGACACACGACGCCGGTCCGCGGCGAAAGACTCTCAGGATAATCATTCCCGCGTATCCCGCGTTCAACATCTATTCCGCCATCGCCCGGGTGACGAGCGCGCTCGGCCCGGTCTCGGTGGCGACGGCGGTCAACGACATCCCGGGCTGGGACGCGGAGGTTATCGACGAAAACAACTACCGCCGCGGGCCTGTGGACGCCGACGGCCGGCCGGACCATGCCGTCATCCAGCAGACCAGGCCGGCGGACGTCATCGGGCTTTATGGCGGCCTGACGAGCACCATACCGCGACTGCTCGAGGTGGCGGCGTTCTACAAGGAGCTCGGCGTTCCCACCGTCGCGGGCGGGCAGCATTTCGCCGACGACACCATCTCCGTGGCGCTCGACCACGGCGTTGATTTCGTCGTCATCGGAGAAGGTGAAAAGGTCATCGCCGAACTGCTGGAGCACGTCGAAGGGCGGAGGGACAAGGCGAGCATCCGCGGCATCGCCTACCGCGAAAACGGCTCGGTCGTGCGGACGCCCGACGCCGAGTTGCTGAAGTGCTTCGACGACCTGCCCATCCCGGACTTCTCGCTCGTCCGGAACGCGCGCATCAAGCTATATCCCGTCGGCCGCGTCCGCGGCTGT
>Ga0180435_10003519_pt1 | contig 15648 bp, 15 predicted proteins | sample SS_ome_3_FD_132467 | JGI IMG/M metagenome (GOLD analysis project Ga0180435, IMG submission 132467) | Hypersaline lake sediment archaeal communities from the Salton Sea, California, USA - SS_3_S_1 metaG | ecosystem: Environmental > Aquatic > Non-marine Saline and Alkaline > Hypersaline >... | reverse complement strand
GTAGACGTAGACGTAGACGTAGCCGACCCCCCGGCCGGCACACCTTCAGCAGACTCGGGTGAGCCGGTGACCCAAACTGTAAGCGACCAGCCGACGGACGACGCGGCCGAGCTCGAGCAGCTCAACAAAGACCTCGCCGGCGTGGTCAAGCAGCACCACCGCGAGATGATCGCCGAGGCTAAAGGCGAGACACCGCCGACGGCCGACCCCGCGCCGGACGACAAGGCGGCATCGGCGGACGACGACAAGGGCCAGCCTGACGAGCAGCCTCCGCCGGCGGACGAGCCGGCGGACGAGCCCGCGCCCACCCTCAGCAAGGCCCGCCGGCGCATGGCCCGAGCACGGCAGAAGGAGGCCGCCGCCGAGCAGCTGATGGGCAAGATCCAGGGCCAGGCCGAGCAGCTCGAGCAGCAGCTGGCGCAGGTGTCCCAGGCCACAAAGCTGTTTGCCCAGGACCCCATCGCCGGCTTTGATGCGATGATCAAGGCCGCCGGCGCGGACGAGGACAAGGTGGTTGAGGCCATCGTTGAGCGCCGGCTTAGCCAGGGGACCCCGGCAGAGCGGGCCAAGGCGAAGCCCCCGGCGGCCACCGATGAGCCAGCGTGGGCGGCCGAGATACGCAAGGAGATCGCCGATCTGAAGCAGAGCCGGGAAGCCGCGGAGGCGGCAGCTCAAGAGGCGGCGCAACAGGGGCGGCTACAGCAGGATCTGCATGCCTGCCACGCCCACCTAACCGCAGCGCCGAAAGAGACTCCCTATTTCTCGGCTGAGCCTCCAGCGGAGCAAAAGGCGATCCTAACAGAGGTACTCAAAGGGCTACACGCCGGAGCGGCAAAGCTTGCACAAAACCCCAAGGATTCAGAGCATTTGTGGGTTCGCCACTACACCGTTCCAGACGAGGACGATGACGGCAACGTGGTCCGTACTCCGGTCCAAAAGGTCCTGGCCGTTCTTGACCAGCAAGCAAAACAGCGCTACGAGCACAGACATGGGCTCATCCAACAGCTCCTGCCGGGCGCACCCGCCGATGCTACGGGCAGCCAGGGTGCAACCTCTGCCGGGGAAAGCTCCTCCGTCGCTTCGGGCGCAAAAGGCGAGCGCAAACTCGGTGGCGCAAATGTCGCCGCCAACGCCAGCGCACGTGGCCGGATGACGGACGAGGAAGAGGCAGCGGCGCTAGACCGCTATCTCCGCGGTGAGACCGACAAGCTACCGGTATAGTAGCCATCTGAGCCAGTGCGCCACGGAGCGCACAAGTGTCCATCGTCGACCAGGATAAATTCGCAAACGCGCTGAAGATCAGACAAGCGCGCAGGCAGCACGATCTCGAGCAGATGCCGAGCAAGCTCTTGGTGTGGATGCCCAAGAGCTACAACTTCACCGGGAACAGCAAGGAAAACGTAATCAACATCGCCCCGAACGCGGGCGGCGGCAACACATTTGCCGGGGCTCTGCTCAACCAGGGCTACCAGCGCAAGCTGAAATTCATCATCGTCCGCGGGCGCCTCTACTCGATCGGGGAGATCGACCATGAGACCATCCTTGCCTCTGCGGACCAGGAGGGGGCCGTCGTCAAGGCTCTGGACGACTCGCTCGAGAAGGCCAACGACGGCTTCCTGCTCCGGCTCTCGATTCAGCTCTGGGGCGACCAGGGCGGAGCGCGGGCCCAGGTGAATACCAGCGGCGTCTCGGGCAACGTCATCACCCTCACCGACCCCCGCGACACGGTCAAGTTCGAGGTCGGCACCGCCATCGTCGCCGCCTCCACAAACGGTCTGACCGGCTCGCCGTACAACGGGCAGACGTTCGTCGCCAAGGTCTCAAACGCAGACGGCACCATCACCTTGGACGACGCCTCAGCCATCAACCCCGGGACCGGGATCGCGGATGACGACTATATCTTCGGGTTCGACGAGTTCGGCAACTCGCTTTACGGCGTCAAAGCGTGGATCCCGCCGACCAACGCCGGCCTCGCGACCCTGTTCTTCAACGTCGATCGCTCGGTGCACGAGGTGCGCCTCGCCGGCTACCGCGAGGTCCGGACGGAGGACATCGAGTCTGCGCTGATCTCGTTTGTCGGCAACGCGCGCCAGTACGGCGCGATGTTCGACTCGCTCTGGCTCAACAGCGTCAGGTTCACGGAGGTCCAGAAGTCGCTTAACGCGGCCAAGGACGTGACCGTCAACATCAAGGACAGCTCGGGCCGGGTAGTGATCTCCTACGACACCATCGGGATCCGGTGCGGCGGTAAGATCGTCCCGATCATGGATGATCCGTGGGTGCCATACCGCTCCTGCTACGGCCTCACCCGCGACACCTGGGAGCTGTGTGGGCTCGGGCAGATCCCTCACTTCGCCGACGATGACGGCCGCAAGCTGCAGCGCTCGCCGAACAGCGACGCCTCGCAGTACCGGCTGAGGGCGTTTCTCCAGCCTATCTGCTGGAAGCCGCACAAGAACGGTCATCTGGACCTCGGAGACTAAGGAGCTATCATGGCAAACGTACCTGATTTCAAGACGCTCGCTGACCGGGTGGCCACACACGAGGCCCACATCTGGGACGACGGCATCGAAAAGCACCGCGAGCTGCAGCTACAGAGACAGCGGAGTCACACGCTACCGGCGGACGCCAACGCCGCCGACGAGACCAACTACATGCTGTTCAAGGCGGAGCAGGATATCCGCCTCAAAAGCGTTACGATCTGCGCTGCCGCCGATGTGCTGGAGGACGCCAACAATGTGGCGGTCATCACCCTCAGCAAGGAGGACGGAGCTGCCGGCGGCCTCGTCGCTTTCGATGCGACCAACACTATCACCGGCGACGGAGGCTCTCTCCTTGCCCGTGTCGAGCGCGCCTTTACGATCGAGGACGACGACACTCTCGATAAGGGAGAGTGGCTTGTGCTGACCGTGGCAAAGGCCGCGGCCGGCGTGGTGGTCACGGACCTCGGCGTCGACGTCGTGTATGAGCTGCTGTGAGGTAAGCCATGGCGGCATCAAAAGCAGGCAGCGAGGCGTACCACAAGTACCCGCTGAAGACGGCGCAGCAGCGGTCCGGTCACTTCTGGATCCGGTGGGACACGAACGGGACCAGCGACCCTGACAACCAGGTCGGAAGCACCCGGGAAATCACAATCACCCGAGTGAGCAAGAACACCTACGGGATCAGCTTCGCTCACCGGTGGGCACGCGTGAGCTACATGGGGCAACCCGTGGCGCTCAATACAGCGTCCCTGCTGCTGCCACTCGGGAAGGCCGAGGGTTACGACCAGGACAACGGGACAGCTGTCGCGCTGGTCGACGAGACGCTCACTCTCGAGGCTGTCGAGTCCGACGGCAAGACGTGCGAGGCCCATTTCTTCTGCTCGGGGACGCTATGAGCGGCGGACTCCTGGCCGTACTGAAGGACGCGGCGACCAGTCCCCCGGCTCCCGAGTCGGCCCCGGCCGGCAAAAGCGCAGTGGAAGCCGCGTTCGAGCGCTACCAGAAAAAACAGGACCTCGCCTCGTTTCGCGCCTTGGTAGACGAGGTGCTTGACGAGGCAGAGGACGACGACTGAGCATGCCCCAGCCGGTCCAGCTGCAGGAGATGCGCGTAGCCATCCGCGAGATAGCGGACGAGGAAGAGCTACAGCAAGATCGCATCTCGCCCGAGGAGCTGGACCGGCGCATTAACAGGGCCCTCAAGCGGCTGTACAATAGGCTCGTGCGGGCCGGGGGGCATGAGCGCTACGCCAAGGAGCACGAGATCGTTACCGTCGACAGCGTCGACACCTACGCGCTCCCCCAAGACTTTGGCCTGCACCTGCTCGGCGTGCTCGGCGAGGACGAGAGCACATACAGCTGGGCTGATCTTCCAGCTTGGACTCAGAACGACATCGCCAGGCTCTCTGCGCAGAACTGGGCAACTGGGATCCTTTCGATACGGAACCTGCACTACCGGATCCAGAATAACGATTTGGTGCTCAAACCGATCCCTCGTCGCGTCTACAAGCTGCACATCCGCTACGTGCCGCAGTTCCAGCCGCTGGTGGGTGACACCGGCACCTTTGACGGCGTCAACGGCTGGGAGGAGTGGGTTTACTACACCGTCGCTCTGGGGCTCGTGGACAAGGACGAGCAGGATCCCCGCCGTCTCGAGCGCGAGCGGAAGATGATCGAGGACGAGATCGATGATCTGGCCGGCAACCGCGACGCCGGCAACCCTGAGATCGTGCAGGACACTCGGCAAGACGGCTGGACGCACGGGCAGGGCCGCTGGGGCGGCGATTACTGGAGGCCGTAGGTGAGCGCGCGGCTACCCCCGAGGCCCCAGCCGGTCCAGCGCGACACTCACGGGCTTGGGCAGCAGATCGACGCTCAGCGCCGAGCCGGCGAGGCGCGCGACAGGAGCCTTGGGGCACAGAGCGTCTCCCTGCGCGGCCGTCAGATACTGGACTGGGACAAGGCCACAGCTGACGCCGCCGCCGCCGACGTCACAGCTCGCTACCGGCTCCGGGTGCCGTCTGGGCTCAGGGTGATCAGTGCTCACTGGCTGACAGATGATCCTCTGACGGCCGACAACAGCAACTATGCAGAGATCGCCCTGGTGCGGGTGCGGCCAGACGGGACAGAGACACAGCTCGCACGCACGGACACCCGCGCAAAGCAAAGCGGCGGCTCGGGTGACTGGATAGCAGGGCAGGCCATCGAGCTGGCGGTGTCGCAGGCCCGCTGTGACCCGGGCGACAGGCTACGGGTCGACATCAACAAGGTGGGCGCTGGGGTTGTTGTGGGCGCCGGTCTTTTGCAGGCCGTCTACCAGTACGTGAGCTGACCATGCCACCACTGCGAAAGCAAAAGGTAGACATCCCCATCGTCGGCGGGCTCGCGCAGCACGTCGAGAGCCGGGTCGTAGTGCCGCAGCAGCGCCTGCTCGAGGCTCGCAATCTTCAATTCGACAAGCGCGGCCGACTCGCCAAGCGAAAAGGGTTCACGCCGATGACCGATCTGCAGCTCGACGGGCTGACGGCCGTGCCCGGGGCTCGGGGCATCTTCAGCACCGGCAAAGAGATGATCATCGTAGGCCCTCGCCGCCTCTGGGGGTACATCGAAGAGCTGGACCGGTGGATGGATCGCGGCCCGGTGTCGCCGTTCTGCGGCAAGATCAACCAGCGCTTTCACAGCGCGGTGAACCATCAGTTGGCCGACCTGGACACCCTCGGCGGCTACGTCCTGTACGCGTCCGAGCGACAGGCTCTGACCGACGAAAACGAGCTGGCCGGCTTCAACGTCTACACAACTTTTGCGATTGAGGCTTTCGTGGAGACGACTGACGGCCAGCGGGTGGTTGACGCGCAGGTGTACGACGAGCTGCCTGGCAATGCAGCCGAGCCGCCGCACGCTCCGAGGGTCGCGCATGCAGCGGACAAGCTGATGGTCTTCTATCACTCCGGGGCCAGACCGGGGCCGATCAGCATCAACAGGCTCTCTTGGAATATTGCCTCCCCGGGCACGCCCCCCGGCTCAAAAGCCACACCGGTGACGGACTGCTACGCCACGCTACCTGACCAGGGGCGCATGTACGACGTTATCGGGCTTGACAGCGTTACCGAGGCCGGAGACTACGTGCTGGCTTACATTCAGGATGGCGTACAAGACATCGTGCTGCACCGCTACAACAGCGCCCACGCCATTCAGCAGACTATCACCTATGACGCCTTCAGCTGGTATCGTGTGGCGCTCGCCGAGTCGCCCACTCAGGACATCGTGTACATGCTAGCGGCGGCCGCTGGGCTCGGGGGCGGCACCCTGTATCTGGCAGCGCTGTCGAGCAGCGCCTTTGCTCCGGTGTGGGCAGTGGCCGTCGACGCGGCGCTGGCCGAGAAGGTTTGGGATCTAGGGGTCGTTGAGGTCAACGGGCGGGTGGTGTGCACCTGGACTGAAAAGGCGGCTGTGTCAGGGACGGGGGTGACACAGACTAGCAACCGCAGCTTCGACACAAGCGGCGGCACCCCGGATGCTACCTACACCATGTGGAACGCAGCCCAGAAGTCTCGGCCGTTTGGGCACAATGGCCGAGCTTACCTGGTGCTTGGCTCGGACAACGGGGGCTCCGGGGCAACAGTGATTGCCGATCTGCTGGCGAACGAGCTACCGTCGAAGCCGGGAGGAATCGGGCGCGTCCCGGCGATCTGCGGCGTGCTCGACGTGGGAGCGGGCAACGGCGGGAAGGATCACCGCGGCGCGGCCAACAATGTGATTACGACCAGCGCCGGGATCTGGCGGACCATGGGCGAGCGCATTGCCCAGATCGCGGAGCGCGCAGAGCTGCGACTTTCCTGTGATGAGCTGGCGCTGGACTTCAATAAGGCGCCGCTGTATGCGCAGACCTCCAAGGGTGCCATGATCGTAGGGGGCGGCTGCTACACGTGGTACGAGGGCGGCATCTCCCACGAGCTGGGCATTGTCCAGCCGCCACAGGTCAGGACGTCGGTTTCCTCCATCATCAACCCGATCCAGCTCGGCAGCCAGCTACCGGAGGGCACGTACCAATACCTCTTCGTCTGGGAAATGTACGGGCAGGATGGTTACCTGCATCGATGTGTGCCGAGCGATCTCGACACACAGGAGGTGGTAGCCCCGAGCAATGCCGTCACATTCACCCTGACGACCACCGCTGCCACCAATCGCGTCTACACGAGCCTCGAGCTGAACGCTGTGGGCTACCGCGCCGGACAGGATGGCGTTTTCAAGCGCTTCACAAAGCCCATACGCCTCGAGCCCAACGTGCTGAACGCTGACACGATCACTGTGCTCGATCACGGCCAGCAGTTTGACGCCGGCGTCCTGAGTGGCACAGGTCCCCCGCTCTACACCGACAGCGGCGCGGAGCTGCCGGCGGCATGCCCCGAGGGCGGACGGCTGGTCGCGACGATCAGGGACAGGGCTTGGCTCGGGGACATGTGGCGACGCAGCCGCGTCCAGCCCAGCAAGTCGTTTGCGCCGTCGACGGCTCTCGAGGACCAGATAGCCCCGGAGTTCGACGATCTGCTCGGCTTCATCCTGGCCTCCGGGCTCGAGGTCACCGGGCTCGGGGATCTCGACGACAAGGTTGCGATCTTCACCCCCGAGGAGGTGCTCGTCGTGGCCGGCGACGGGCCTGACGACGCCGGGCTTAACAACGGCTTCTCGCCGCTCACTCCGGTGGCCGATGACGCCGGCTGCATCGAGCCCCGGAGTATCGTGAGCTACCCTGGTGGTGTCATGTTCCGATCGAAGGCCGGGATCTACCTCCTTACCCGGGGCCTCGAGCTGGCGTTTATCGGCGAGCCGGTCACAGATCTAACGACGCAGTACCCCGTGGTCACCTCCGCCGTGCTGGTGGCCGATCAGCAGCAGGTGCGGTTCACGTGCAACGAGACTGGCGGGTCGGCCGGGATCATCCTGGTCTACGACTACGAAAAAAAACAGTGGTCCGTTTGGGACATCGTCAACGATGAGGGCCGCGCCTACACCCCGATGGCGAGCGCCTGTGTGCACAACGACGTCTACCGCTGCGTCACCGCCGAGGGCCTCGTCTACCGCGAGGACAGCTCGACGTGGTACGACTCCGTCGATCAGTGGGTGACCAGCCGCGGGCGCATGGCGTGGCTACAGGGCGCCGGGATGAGCGGCTGGCAACGGGTGTGGTCGGCCTTCCTCCGGCTCGAGTGGCGCGCAGCTCACGATCTGCAGGTGGAAGCATACCACGACTTCGAGCCGACGCCGCACCAGACCAAGATCTGGGCCGAAGCGGACATCGCCGGGTTCTCCGGGCTGCCGGAGCGGTACCTGCCCAGGCTCGGGGTGCAGCGCCAAAAATGCACCGCCATCAGCGTCGCCTGGCAGGACAACGAACCGACTGGGACTACCACCGGTGAGAGCTACCGGATCTCTGGGCTGAGCCTTGAGATTGGCACAAAGGGCACAGTCCGTGTACCCTCTACACAGAGGAGCTGACGATGGCGTGGGACGATCCATTCGCTAAAGGGCCAGGCGAGGGCACCACACCAGGGGCCGGCGCCGAGAACATCGTCCGGACGGCGCAGGCTCAGGGCATGGGCGCTCTCACCGGTGGCGACTACGGCTATTGGGAGGGGCTCAAAACCGACCCGGGCGCCGGGCTGTGGGACGATCCCGGCGTCGTGCAGGCCGGCGGCATCTTCGCGCCCGCATGGGCCTACGGAGACGTCGGGACTCAGGGCCTGCTCGCCGGCGCCGAGAGCTACGCCCGGGCGGCGGAGATGGGCCAGACGCAGGCGCAGCGACAGCTACAGGCGGGCCTCCGGGCCGGGCAGCAGGATCTCCGCGGGATGGCCACGGTGCGAGGTTACTCGCCGGCCGCCATGCGCTCGGCTCAAATGGCCGGCGCTAACATCGCCGCCGGCGGCACAGGCCAGGCGGCAGCGCTCCGGGCTGAGGAGATGCTGCAGGCCGAGCGACTGCGGCAGCAGGCCCTGGCGGCTGCTCAGCAGCAGGCCCTGGCTCGAGGCGGGCTGCTGGCGCAGCGCTACGGTGTCGAGCAAGGCGCCACAGGGACGCTAGCTGGGCTCACGGCGGCCGAGCAGGCAGCAGCGGCTCAGCGCGGCTCGATGCTCTCTGGTGCCATCATGAGCGGCACAGGGACGCTGCTAGGCGAGCTCGGGGGGCACATCCCGAAAGAGTACAATCCCGCGACGGGCGAATTCTCTGACGAGACCTGGGGCAGCTGATGTCACTGTTCACTCACAACCCATTCGGGGCCTCGACGGACGTTGTCTTTGGGGAGCCGGCCCCGGCGGCCTGGACAGGATCGCATCCGGGGATCGCCACCTACCAGCACGGGCTCGCCCGGGACTACCTCGGGCAGCGGCAGCAGCTCGCCCGGGACTACGCCGCGGCTCTGGCCGGCGGGGCGAGTGCTGCCCAGGCGCAGCAGGCCCTGGCCCGGGGCGCTGCCGGTCAACAGGCTCGCGTGGCGGGCGCAGGCGGCGGCCTGGCTCAGCGGGCGGCGATGTTCGGGGCCCAGCGCCAGATGGGCGAGCAGATAGCTCAGCAGGCGTTCCGGCGGGCTCAGGAGCAGGCGATGGCGCAGGGCATGCTGCAGGAGTCGCAGCTGGCACAGCAGCAGCAGGCGCAGACAGAGGCGCAGCAGGCCCTGCAGTTCTTCGGGGCAGCGCAGGCCCGAGGGCTCGCCGAGGCGCAGGCCGCTCAGCAGGCCAGGCTCGCCGAAGAGGCTGAGCAGGAGAAGGCTAAGGCGGAGGCTATCGGCGCAGCCACGCAGGCCGGCTCACTTGGGCTGTCAAAGATCATGGGGTAGCTATGGGCAGCATCGACTACGAGCAGGGATGGGGCCGCGGGCCGGCGTGGCTGGCAGGAGGCTACCATGGCTGACGGCTACCCCACGGCGGGCCCAGGGCTGCCACCGAGCCCCGAGGAGCTACGAGTTGGGCCGCGACCCCTCACCGGCGAGATCTCCGGGCCGCCGCTGATGCCGTCCGCGCCGTCCACTCCCATGGGCCCGCCCGCTGCCGAGGGTCTCACCACCGAGCAGATCCTGGCGGGGGAGCTGCCGCCCGAGCTTGCGCCGCCACCGGCGGGAGAAGAGGACCCGCTTGCCGGCGTGGGGATGCACCGCGCCTTTGCCGGGCGACCGGTGATGGTCACCGGCGGAGACATCGTGCTCACCGAGCCCTCGGGGGCCATGACGCGGCTCAGGCCGGGGGATCCGGGCTACCAAGAGGCAGCCGAGCAGCGAGCAGCTCAGCAGTTTGGCGAAGCGGGGCCGGCTCAGCCGGTGCGCACCGGTGCCACCACGGTGCAGACGGCGCTGCAGTCGGACACCTCGGCGCAGGCACAGGCCATGATGGGGCCTCGGGGCGCGGCTCTCGTCGAGCAGCTGCGCGGACAGGGCGTGCCGGAGGAGACGATCCGCCAGCGCCTCGGGCTGCGCACAGGCCCCGCTCCGGGTGCAGGCATGGGCAGGATGGGCATGGGTCGACCAGCGGCGCCGAAGCTGCCGCCCGAGCTGCGAGCTCTCAACCCCGAGCCAGGCTTCTACCTCCCGGGCTACCGCGAGGCCCTCGAAGCCAGCGACATCCCCGACGAGCAAAAGGGACAGCTGCGCCAGCAGTATGAGACATGGCTGGAGACCGATCCCCGCGGTGTCGCCGCCCGAAAGCAGGAGATGGAGCTGGGCTTCGGCGAGAAAATGGCTGGCTTCGAGCAGCAGCGCCAGGCGGCCGAGCAGCGGGAGCTGGACGCCCAGCGCGAGCTCGCGGCGCAGCAAGCCGAGAAGGCAAAGCTGCAAGAGGCCGAGTTTGCCCAGTTCCGGGCCGACTACGAGCAGAGCTATCAGCAGGCTGACGCCGAATACCGCCGTGCTGTCGACGAGATGAAGGCCACCAAGGTCGACCCTCGCCGAGGACAGGTCCCCATTCTGGACGCCCTCGCCCTCGCCCTCGGGGCCGCCGGCGCTGCGTTCACCGGCCAGCCGAACTTCGCCCAGAAGCTCATCAGCGATCGAATCGACCGCGACATCAAGGCGCAGCTGGCCGATATCTCAACGCTGAAGGACGTGGCGGCCGCAAAGCGCAATCGCCTCGGAATGCTCAGGCAGCAGCTCGGCGACGAGCAGGCAGCGATCCAGACGGAGCGGCAGCTGCAGCTCGATCAGGCGAAGGCGTATCTGGCCGAGCAGGCGGCCACGGGCAAGAGCGAGATGGCCCGGGTGGACGCCCAGCGTTACGCGGCAGAGGTAGATCGCCAGCTGTCTAGGGCCCAGATCGACAACGAGCAGCGGATCCGTGTTCAGGCCGGGATGGCAGCAGGACAGCGCCTGCAGATGATGCGCGCGGCCGCCGGGGCCCAGGCGCAGGCCCGTCGCAAGCAGCAGGGCCAGCGGCAGCTCGCGGCGCAAGGGCTAGCTGGCTACAGGCCGCTCGGCAAGGACGAGGCGAAGCGGGTGATCCCCGGGGTCGGCATCGCGCTACCCGGAAGCAAGGTCCAGGATCTCCGAGACGAGGCCGCCAAGTTCCGTGGCGCGATGCGAAACGTCGAGACGATGGATCGCATCCTGCAGAAATATCAGGGCTCCGATTTCGTAATGAGCGAGGACGACAAGGCTGCCTACCGGCGGGCGGCGGCGCAGGTTGACGTCCCCACGATCAACGCAGTGGCCGGCGCGAGCATGACGGAGGGCGAGATGCAGCGGATCGCTCCGATGCTCGCCCCCGAGGCCACGGACGCGATCGGACGGCAGCGCTACGATATGGGACGCGTCATGACCGGCTACAAAAATCAGCTACAAGGGTCTTTTAGGGAGCGGATGGGCGCCCACGTCGAGCGGCCAGTCAGCGTCGGCGTCAACCCGGAGACAGGCCGGCAAGAGTACATGGTGCCCGAGGGTGTCAGCGGGCCGGCGGCGTGGCGCACCGGGGCCGGCGGCGCGACCGTGATGCCGGGCACAGCTCCAGGACAGTAGCCCATGCCAGACGGCGAATTCGTCAACGTCATCACCCCTGAGGGGACAGTTGGGCACGTGCCAGCCGCACAGGTCGGACAGCTCGGCGCGGGGTATCGGGTGGCGACGCCGACAGAGATCGGGGAGGCGAAGCTCGAGGAGGAGTACGGCGGGCTTGGGCACCAGGCAGCCGCCTTCGGAGCCGGTGCCGCCAGTGGGCTCACGTTTGGGCTGAGTAACGTTGCCTTGGCACAGAGCGAGGACGTGCGCCGGGCACTGCAGGCGTACAGGCAGGTGCACGGCGGGACGCTGTTGGCCGGCGAGGTCACCGGCGGACTGCTCGGCCTGGCCGGCACTGGCGGTACAGGACTGATCGCCCGCGGGATCTCGGCGCCCACGAGGCTGGTGACCGGGATCGCTGGTGCCGGCGAGCGGCTGGCGGCTCGTGCTCCGGGGCTTGCCGGACGAGTGCTTGCCCCGGCCGTGGGCGGCGCTGTCGAGGCCGGCGTCGAGACATTGGGGCACGCGATCGGTGAGAGCTACGTCCAGAATCAGCCCTTGACGGCCGAGAAGCTCGCCGCGGCCGCCGGTACCGGGGCGCTCTGGGGAGGTGGCATCGGCGGAGGGCTCGGGCTCGGCGGGGCAGCCCTGGGCAGGATCGGGCAGGGCTTGCGCCGGCTCGTAGGTGCTCCCTCCGGCGCTGATGTCGAGCGGGCCGCGAGCGGGATCTTCGGCGACGCTGCGCCGGGGCTCGGCAAGCGGGCGACAGACTTCTTCGCGGACGTCTCGGCGACCGCCGCCGGCAAGGACCGCGAGGCGATGCGGCTGTTCATGGATCTTGGGCAGCAGGGGCGGGCCGCTCGCCGGCAGATCTTTGAGGGCGCGGAGGATCTGGACGCGATAGCTGCTCGGCTCACCGAAGATCTCGAGGCCGGGCAGCGGGCCTTTGACGCAACGAAGTTTGCCGCAAAGAGCGCATTCAAACGAGACGCCATCAAGCGCAACATCCGGACGGACAACCTCTCCGACCAGCTCACCCAGATCCGCGAGGCCCACAGACGATCTCGCGAGGTGCTCGAGGAGATCATTGCCGACCCCGATCGACTCTGGGGTAAGGGCCAGGCCAAGAAGCTCGAGCGGCGCCTCCGGGTGTTCGAGGAGGACTTACAAAAGGCCGTTGCCAAGGGCGATAACGTCTCAGCTGCCGCTTACGAGGGCCTTGACGGCTGGAAGAAAGAGGTCCAGAACCTGACCCGCTCGGCAGAGAATCGGGTGCGCACCCAAGCCACCGCGCCGGCGACTGTGGCGCTACTGAGGAAGCTCGACGATGATACCCTGCGGCCGATTCTGACAAGCACAGACACGTGGGGGCAGATCGGGACAGCGCAGCGGATCATGAATGAGGCGTGGTTTGAGGGGCTCGGCGGGGGGCTGCAGCGCCACCATCGGGACTTCTTCACCCGCTACGGTAAGGATCCCGAAAACCCCTACGCCGCTATGGCTCTCACGGCCGACCAGGAAAAGGTGCGCAAGTTCCTCGGGGGGCTCGATAACCCTAACCGGAACATCGCCATGCGGGCTCTCAAGGACGCCCAGGCGTTCAAGCGCAAGTATGCCGAAACGGCGCTTGAGACACTGGACATGTCGCCGCAAGAGGCCGAGAAGTTCCGGGCGATGATTAAGGGAGCGGACGCGACGGACAAGTTCATCGCCGAGGCCGGCGACAAGGTCGCTCTTCAGGGCCAGTTTCAAAAGATCGCCTCAGAGGACGGCTCCGGGGTGCTCGGGGCTACGATCGGTGCCGGTGCCGGCTATCTGCTCGGCGGCGAAGAGGGCACAGCGGCAGCCCTCGGCGGGGCGGCGATTGGGGCAGCGCTGAAGCCGGGGCTCGCCATCCGGCGCATGGCGGCGATCGAGCGCATGGCGGCGAAGTTCGACGGCCAGGTGGCGAGCGGCGCCCGCAAGATGTTTGCTCGAGCAAAGCCGGCGGCCGTCAAGGTCGCGGCGCCGGCAGCGAGAGCATATGCCCGCGGCGAGGAGCGAAACGAGCGAGTCCAGGCCGAGCGTCGGGAGATAGCCCTCCGCCAGCTGCAGGCCCAGCCCGAGGTGGCGCGCAGCTCGCTCGCTGGCATCTTCGAGCCCATGGCGGGCTCAGCACCTGGTATCACGCAGCTCGCTGCTGATGCCACTATGCGCGGCGCTGAGTACCTACGGGGGATCATGCCGGACCGGTCCCCGCTCGGCATCACAGACGCGCCGCGTCCCCTGTCGCAGGCCGAGGCCGAGCAGCTCATGCGCCAGTATCAGGCCATCGAAAAGCCCTGGTCACTGACGAGCAGCGCGGCTGACGGCGAGCTGACCCCGAGCATGGTTACGGCTGCGTCACAGGTCTACCCCGAGGCGTTCGCCGACATGCAGGCACAGATCTTCGACCGGCTCATGGTCGCTCAGCAGGCCGGTAAGGAGCTACCCTATCGCGACGCCGGACAGCTCTCGGTGCTGCTGCAGGCGCCGGTAGTGGGCACATGGGATCCACGGGTCATGGCAGCGGCGCAGGCCACATTCGCGACGCCTCCGCCGGAGCCTCCGCCGCCGCGCGGACGTGGCCAGGGGGTGCCGGACTTTTCCGAGGATATGCTGACGAGCCAGCAGCGGCTCGAGAAGGGTATGATATGACCGCCAAGCGAGGAGAGATTAGGGGTCGCCGTGACAAGGTCTCGTCTGTTTCCCAGACCTACATTCATGTCAATGGGACCCATACCGAGCTGGAGTTTTGGATCGGGGGCAAGCTTGGGAAGTGGCACCTGCCCGTTGAAGTGCAGCTCACTACGCCGGGCGCCACCTACGACCTCGTGTACAACGAGCTGGACCGGGCCGGCAACCCCATATAAGACCAAATCACCGTGGATGCCGCGGCCACGTCTCCGCTTATACTCCCCACTCCACCGCATCGGCTCAAAGACACGAGCGACAACAACGCACAGATCGTCTGCAGGTACTGACATGGCGAACGAGCTGCAGATCACCATCCGCGCGACGTGGGACCTTCTCACCGCCGTTGTGGGATCGCTACCTGTGGGCTTTGCGGAGGCCCTTGGGCGCGACGTCGCTGGCACAAAGATCCTGCACAACGTCCAGGTGATCCAGGTGTCGCCGGCCGAGGCTCTATTCGCTGGCGATGTCGGTTTTGGCGGATACGCCATCTTTCGCAATAACGATGACACTAACTACGTGAGCCTGCGCCCAGCAGCGGACGTGCCCGATGCGGTGCGACTTCTCCCGGGCGATGTGGCCATATTCAGGACCGCGCCAAGCACTCACTACGCCATAGCAGACACGGCGCCCGTGGAGCTGGAATACTGGCTACTGGAGGCATGATGCGATACTTGCTGCTGCTTGCCCTTGTCGGCTACGGCGTCGCTGAGAGACGCGGGGCCGCTGACTGCACCTGCGATCCCGCGCGGGTGAGTGACGTCACGTCACCGGTCCCAGAGAAAGGCGAGCTGATGATCTGGCACCGACCCGATGACGGCAAGGTCCGGCTGCTGTATCGAGATCCTGTCAATGGCATCGTTGCCGTTCAATTCATAGAGGAGTGAAAACATGCCCGGCGGAGTAATCCCCCCAGACCCCGATCATCCCATCCCTGACGACCCATGGGCCTACATCGTGGCCCTACACGATCAGCTCGAGTTTGCCTTGTCCGAAGGCGACTTCGTGACCGTTCGCGGGACCATCAGGGAACAAGAGCCCACCGTGGAAGCCATCCGCGCGGAGAAGCTCGAAGAGTGACCCGCCTGCAGATCGTCACCATGGCCCTGTACGCCGTGACCTTCGTTACCGCGGTCGTGGCCCTGCGTCGCCGCCCATCGGGACACCAAGCCAGTGAACGCGCGGTAGCCGGCTACCTCGGGGCTATCGTGGCGATCGACCTGCTCCAGCTCGGCCGCTCCCTGCTGCTTGAGCCGGCGACTGCGCCGCGGGTGGGCTGGGATCTGGTGCTGCGGCAGCTCGAGGTGGGGCTGTACCTCGGCTCGATACTGGCGCTGCCGGCGATGGCATGGGTGCTGTTCTCCGAGCCGGGCCGCCATGGCGACCGGTGGGTGACACCGGTGGTGCTCGGCAGCGTCTGGCTGCACACCTGGATCTGGATCGCCAGCAGCTACCCCGACCTGCGAGGCGCGGCTCT
>Ga0180435_10003518_pt1 | contig 15651 bp, 16 predicted proteins | sample SS_ome_3_FD_132467 | JGI IMG/M metagenome (GOLD analysis project Ga0180435, IMG submission 132467) | Hypersaline lake sediment archaeal communities from the Salton Sea, California, USA - SS_3_S_1 metaG | ecosystem: Environmental > Aquatic > Non-marine Saline and Alkaline > Hypersaline >... | reverse complement strand
TCCGTTTGGAGGGCGACGCCGCGGCGCGGGAGTTGTGCTCGTATGCTGAGCGGTATCCGCAGGCCTTTCGGATCCTGGTCAGCCGGTTGGTGATGGGGGAGGAGGGTCCGGTGGACTGCGCCGCCGCTGCCGATCTGCTGCCGATCATCGCGCTGAAGGTGGGCGGAGGGAGATAGATCGGCGGTTATCCTGAATGAGATTGGCGAATCTGATCAGCTCCCATCCACCGAGCCCAGGGTCCGCCAAGTACTGGCGGCAACGTTGGGAACGGTGCACGGAGGAGACCCTACGACTGGAGATGAAGCCGGGGCAGGTGGCGCGGAGGCTGGGATTCGGGACGGGCCTAGGACAACCGGGGCGGATCGGAGTGAATCCCTACAGTCTCCGGATGTAGAGGTTCACTACGATCCGCGCCCACGAGCGTCGGAGCCTAGAGCGAGACGATGCGCTTCCCTGCCGCGGAGCGATAGACGGCTTCGCTGAAGGCCGCAGCGTGCGCGCCTGCCTCTGCGGGGATCGGGGGCGGCGTGCCGTCGAGCAGTGCGTTCACGAAGGGGATCGACGGCAGGACCGTTGGTCCCCCGTGGTCAATCTCCTCGCGCCCAGCGGCTGCGTCAAGCGTGACCTTTCCAGGGCCACCCGTGAGCACACCGTCATCCCCCACGATCGTGGCATACGTGGAATCCTGGATCCCCTTGTTGACGTCCGCGGTCTGGATCGTCACCATCACGCCGTTGGACAGGCGCGCCTGGACAGAGACGAAGCGCTCGATCTCGGGGGCCACGGCGTCCATGAAGGCCACGACGTCGGTGGCGGGGGCGCCGCCGAGCCAGAGTGCCATGTCGACCATATGTGCCCCGTTGTCCGCGAAACACCCACCCCCGTTCTGGGCGAGATCGCCGCGCCAGTAGTCCTCTCCCACCTGCCAATCGTCGAAGAAGGCGTCGGGGAGCCCTGAGAACCTGCGGCCCGCGGCCTGGATGCCCTCCGGCAGGACGCGGGTGGTGGTGGTCCAGCTGTAGTGGGAGGCGAGGGTGAGGGCAATCTGGCGCACTTGGCCGATGCGGCCCGCGTCCAGCGTCTGCTTGAGCGCGCGTGCCGCCGGCATCATCCGTCCCACATAGGCGGGCATCAGCACGCGGTCAGCCTGACGGGCCGCGTCGACCATCGCCCATCCCTCCTCGGCGGTCAGCGCCATCGGCTTCTCAACGAGGACGTGAAGGCCGTGTTCCAGGGAGGCTATCGTCTGCTCGCAGTGGAGACGGTGCGGCGTGCAGATCAGAACGGCATCCAGCTCTGCGGTGTCGATCATCTCACGCCAGTCTGTGTAGGCCTGCTCTGCGCCGGCTGCGGCCTTTGCCATCGCCAACTTCTCCGAATTCCGCCGGCACACGGCGATGATCTTCGCACGCCCTGTCATCTTGAGCGCCGGCACGTGTGCGTACATTGCGAACATCCCTGCGCCGATCACGCCAACCCTAAGTTTCTCGTCCATCCATTCGACTCCTTTCGATCTACACAGCACTCCCAGTTCCCGATCGCTGTAACCTTCTGAAGCTCCTAGGACAGCGTCGACACAGAATCAGCTTCTGTCCCCACCTCCGCTCGGTCGCGCCTTCCGCACCCCCTTGCACGTGCGAACCGTCGCGGTCGGCACCCGGAGACCGCTACCCGTCGGGTCGCTCTGCATCCGTGGTAACGTTCAGCCGTTCCCTGAGGAAGCGAAACAGGGCCGTCACTGAGCTGAACCCCGCACGCTGCCCGGTGACAGGGTCGAGCAAGCTGGCCTTCCACGTCCCGTCTGTCCCCGTGCGCCAGAGTCGAAGTAGGAACGAGTGATAGCTCTCGGATCCTTTGATCACGTCAACTCCGATCGTGTCGCTGACTCCTCCACGATAGCAGGCGACCATCAAGGAATCGTCAAAAGGGCTCCAGCTGTGGCATCGGGGTGTAGGCCCGCCGCGGGCCGGTGGGGAAGGCGCTCGTGGGTCGCGCCGCGCAGCTTGTGGTGGGAGAGGTCCTCATCGATAATGGGTGCGATCCCGCGGAGCCGCTGAGGAGCATAACAATGGCTCACCTGAACATCAGCTCACTGGGGACACTGCGCTTCTCACTGGACCACGCCCCGAACCTCTCGATACCTTCGAGCAAGGCCCAAGCCCTGCTAGTCTACCTTGCGGTGGAATCCCGTCAGGACCACGCTCGGTCGAAACTGGCCGACCTGCTCTGGCCCGATCGCTCGGAGGCGGCCGCCCGCCACTCGCTTAGCCAAGCACTCTCTGTGCTACGCCGCTCCATCGACGGTGCTGCGCGGGGTGGTGTTGATCCATTCATCGACGTTGCCCGTCGGACGATTCGGTTCAATGTCCGGAGCGATCACTGGCTGGATGTGAAACTCTTAGAGGAGCTGCGATCGAACCGATACCGCGACATGGCTCTCTGCGAGCAGGCCATTGCCGCGTACCGAGGGGACTTCCTCGACGGGTTCTCGGTGCGTCACGCCCCGGTCTTCGAGGAGTGGCAGCTGGTCCAGCGCGAACACTGGCATCGTCTCGCGGTTGCGGCTCTCGACCGGCTGGTAGGGTTCTACACTGCTGAGGGTGACTACGGCAAGGCTCTGCTCTACGCGTGGCAGAAGCTCGATCTCGATCCGTGGCGCGAGGACGGGCACCGCCAGGTGATGGAACTGCTGGCCCTGAGTGGTCAGCGGTCGGCAGCACTGGCGCAGTATAAGACGTGCCGGCATATCCTGCGGGAGGAGCTCAACTCAGATCCCGAGGCCGAGACCGATGCCCTCCACGCCGCGATCACGGCCGGCCGACCGCTAAGGTCCGACCGGCCGCCTGTTCCGTCCGGGGCTGTCTCTGAGAGCTCTCCGCGTCTGCCGGTGCAATCGACACTGTGCATCGGGCGTGAGGCCGACGTCAGAGCCATCGTCGCAATGCTGGAGGACGGAGGCTGTCGGTTGCTGACCCTGGTTGGTGCGGGTGGCGTAGGGAAGACGCGATTGGCGTTGGAAGCTGTGGCGCCGCTCGCGCGCGAGGGGACGGTTCGATCCGTGGTCGTGCCTTTGATCGCGCTGGACTCCGCACAAGCTGTTGTTGCGGCCGTGGCCCGCGAACTGGGCCTGGCTTTTTCAGCGAGCGGCCTTCCGCCCCTCCAGCAGCTGCTGGGCCACCTGCGGAACAAACAGCTCATCCTGATCCTGGATGGCGCCGAGCATCTGTCGCGAACCGGCGAGACACCGGAGGACGCCGGCAACGCAGCGACGGACGTCGTCAGCGCAGTGCTTGCCGCCGCGCCCAGGGTCAAGCTCCTGGTCACCTCGCGGATCCGGCTCAACGTCCTGGGCGAGCACCTCTACCCGGTCAAGCCACTCGGCTACCCGGAGACGACCCCGGACGCGCCGGAGGCCGGGACATATGCGGCCATCCAACTCTTCGCCCAGAGTGCCCGGCGGCTCCGCCCCACCTTTGCCCTGACCGAGCGCAACGTCGAGGCCGTGGCAGGCATCTGTCGCTATGTCCGCGGCCTGCCGCTGGCACTGATGCTCACCGCGACGTGGACCCCCGTGATGGCCGTGTCGGACATCTTGCGACTGCTCAAAGGGGACGGCGGGCAGGCGCTGGACGTTCTGCGCACCGACTGGCGCAACGTGGCACCGCGCCATCGGGACATCCGTGTCGTCTATGAGAACTCCTGGCAGATGGTAGGCGAGCCGGCGCAAGAGCTGTGCCAGGCCCTCTCCGTGTTCGAGGGCGAGTTCACCCTCTCCGAGATGGTTGGCGTCACCGGGGCACGCCTGCACGACTTCCGCGCGCTGGTCGACGCTGCCTTCGTGGACCTAGCGCCGCGGGGCCGCTACGTGATGCACGACCTGCTCCGGGAGTTCGTCCTGGAGAAGCTGGCGCGAGACCCGGCGACAGAACGCCGGTGTCGGAGCCGACACGCGGCCTACTACGTCGCCGCGCTGCAGCGCTGGGGTGAGGACCTGAAGGGGCCTCAACAGCAGGCAGCGTTGGCCGAGATGGATGGTGCGATCGCCAACTTCACGCTCGCCTGGGAAAGGTCCGTGGCCGAAGGAGACCTCGCTGCGATCGACCGGAGCCTGGATGCTCTGCGGCTGTACCTCTTGTATCGCGTTCGCCCGGCTGAGGCTGCGCGATTGAGCAAGGCTGCTGTCGACCAATTGGAGACTCCGGTCGACGCGCAAGACTCGCGAGAAGGCGGTAGACTTCGCGTGCTGGTGAGGGTTCTGACATGGCACAGCGCCTTCGTTCCGCACGAGGAGGCCCGACGCGTGTTGGCGCGCGCCCTGCGCCTCGCAAGTATGGCGGCGACTGAGGATGATCTGGACGTGCGAGCTGAGAGGGCAGCCGTCCTACTCCGGCTTGGGCAGGTTCTGGCAGGCACGGATCGTGTCGCGCAAGAGCGATGCCTTGGGGAGGCCCTCTCGCTCACAAGGGAGACCGGTGATGTATGGCTGGAGGCCGCGGTACTGCGCAGCCTGGCCGGGTTGGCATGGGGGCGCGGCCGGTTCCGCCGCGCCATGCGACACCACGAGGATAGCCTGGCCATCGCCAGAAGGCTGGAGGACCTGCGTGGCGTCGCGTGGAGTCTCGATGGCGTGTGCTGGACAGCCTCGATTTCGGGCCGGGCTGAGTACGCGGCTGAGCTCGCGCGGGAGAACCTAGAGGCTCGGCGAGCGCTGGATGACAAGGCCGAGCTGGCGTCTGGCCTCTACGTGCTAGGCATCACGCATATCTGCCTTGGCCGCGTTGGTGAGGCCATCCCCCGGCTCGAGGAGTGCGTCGCTATCGAGATGGATGATCTGGGGCTGCCGGCCGGCCGCGAAATCTCGATGCTCGCCTGGGCTAGGACCCTGGCCGGCCAGCACAAACCGGCGTACCGGCTCGCGTGCCAGGCCCTGCCTGTGCTCCATGCGGAGGGCAATCCACGTCTGATCGCCTGGGGTCAGTTTGTCCAGGGCAGCGCCGCTGCCGCCCTGACCGAGTATGGAGAGGCAGCGAAGTCGCTGACGGACGGCGTGCGCGGTTACCGGCTGTTGAATCAGCAGCTTGAGCTAGCTATGACCTTGTCGACCCTGGCCTACGTCTACTGCGCACAGGGGAACCTCGACCAAGCCATCCCCCTGATCCGAGAGGCGCTCCCACTTGGGCTTGACATCGGCTCACCGCAGGCACAGGCTTATGCCCTGGTGGGGGCGTCGTTGCTCGCCCTGCACGAGGACAGCGTCCTGCGTGCCGTCGAGCTGTACGCGTTGGCAGCCACGCTGATGCCGTGTGCGGAACGATGCGCATGGTTCTGGGACGTGGCCAAGCGGCACATCGACGTGGCCGCGACGCCGCTGGTGGCGGCGCAGGTCTCAGCCGTCGAGGAAAGGGGCCGGGCCCTTGACGTGCGGGCGACGGTGAGCGGGCTGTTGGAGGCGCTGACGACTACCGAATGACGGGCCGCTCCGGACTGGGGTATAATGGCTGCATCACCTCAGAAAGGAGGGCGAGATGGGCAACAGATGGGATCGACGTGATCGCAAGCGCAAGAAGGCCCGACACGGGATGCGTGTGACGGGTCGCAGCATCATCTCCATCCAAAAGGCGCTCGCAGAGCGACGTCGCAAGGAGATGGAAGAGGAGATGGCCGCCGAGGCCGACAGGCCTTCGGCGGCCCCGCCCTCCGGTATCGTCGCCGCCGTGACACCGGGTCGCCTCTCCCCCTTGCCAATCTTCTCAGCCGGGCAGGGCCGCCCGATAGGGCTCTGACAGCAGGTGTCCCGTTCTGTAGTTCAGTCCGTAGCCTGACCTCCGACTCTCGCCTAGACTGCGAACCTGCCCGGAAACTGGGCGCACAGGCACTACGCCGCGGTCTTCACCCCCCACGACGCCAGAGACTCGGCCACGGCCTCCCTCAACGGCGTGTAGGTGATGCCTAGCTCGCGAGCGACCTTCTCGCCGCTGAATTCATAGCCCTTCCGCATCGTCCGCATCTGGTCCACCGACATATCCCACAGCGGCGGACGCTTGATGAGATCGGCAATGGCCGTGAGCAGGCGCGCGTTCAGCATCACCAGAGCAGGCGCCATCTCGAAGGGTGGGGGGCGCCGACCTGAAAGCTCCTCGACCCACCGGTTGATCTGGCCGAACGTGACGGTCTCGCCGCCGACCAGGTAGTCCTCGCCGATGTTGTCCGGCTTCTCCAGCGCTGCCACGATGGCCGCGGCCACGTCACGCACGTGGGTGAACGTGAGCCGTGAGTTGGTGAACACCTGCGCCGGCAGCTTGCCTGTCGCCATTGCCGCTAGGTAGCGCCCGGTCGCCTTGGGATCGTCTGGGCCGACCACGCCGGAGGGGTATACCGTCACCAAGGGCAGGCCCTGTCTCTGGTGCATCGCCAAGGCGATCTCGGTGCCCTCGCGCTTGGTCTGAGCGTACTCGCTGAAGCACTCCGACCCGGGTGGGCACTCCTCGTCAAACGGGCACTCCGCAGGGCTGCCGAAGATCAGGCAGGTGCTCACATGGATCACCTTGGCTACCTTGGCGGCGAGCGCGGCCTCCATGACGTTGCGCGTGCCCGTCACGTTCACGTCGTGGTAGACGCGCTTGTCCGGCAGCCAGAAGTCGTAGACGTTGGCCAAGTGGATCAGGGCATCGTGCCCCGGCAGCGTACGTTCGATGGACGCTCGGTCGGTCACATCCCCCACGACCGTGGGGACTCCCAGTTCCTCAAGCGTGCCTGTGTTGCTGGTCTTGCGCACCAGGCACGTGAGATCGTGCTCCCTCTCCGCCAGTTGCCGCATCACCTCTGTGCCGATGAACCCAGTCCCGCCCGTCACATAGACCTTCATTTCAAGCCTCCCACACTCCGTGAAGCCTGTGTTGCGCAGCGCCTGGGTGAGGATCCGCGAGGTGCGCTTCGGGATGACCTCGGCGGCGAGCGGGGGGTCGGGTAGGGTGACAGAGCACAAGAGGGTGAGACCTTGGACGGTGTCCGAGCACGAAGTGCAGCGCGGCGCAACCTGTCTATCCCCACTATACGCCTTGTCGCCGTCCGCGTCAACGTCCGACTGGGCGTCCAGGCTGAGCTGACCTGTGACTTGTGGGCCAAGTCCACTTGAATACAATGTCGACACACTGACACAACGGAGGTCCGCATGCTGATCAAGAAGCAGCCGTTCGGAACCCTTCCCGGCGGCGTTGATGTGGCCATCTACACCCTCACCAGCGACAGCGGCGTCTCGGCTCGCATCACGCCCTACGGCGGCATCGTGGTCTCGCTCGAGGTCCCTGACCGCGACGGTGTCTTCGGCGACGTTGTGCTGGGCTTCGACACCCTCGATGAGTACGTCGACCACAATCCCTTCTTCGGCGCACTCGTGGGCCGGTATGGGAACCGGATCGCCGGGGGCCGGTTCGAGCTGGACGACGAGACTGTCGCGCTCGCAAAGAACAACGGTCCTAATCACCTCCATGGCGGCCTCAAGGGTTTCGACAAGGTCGTGTGGGACGCCGTGGCGATGGAGACCGCCGAAGGACCGTCCTTGGTCCTGGCCTACACCGCGGCAGACGGTGAGGAGGGCTATCCGGGCGCCCTTGAGGTCACTGTGGTCTACACGGTGACCGAGGACGCCTTGCGCATTGACTACTGCGCGACGACGGATAAAGCCACCGTGGTGAACCTGACCAACCACTCCTATTTCAACGTGTCAGCCGGCGCCAGTCCGACGGTACTGGCTCAAGAGCTGATGCTGGCGGCGGACGCGTTCGCCCCGACGGACGCGACGATGATCCCTACCGGCGAGATCAGGTCGGTGGCGGGCACGCCGATGGACTTCCGCACGCCTGTCGCGATCGGCGCTCGCATCGATGTGGATGACGAGCAGATTCAGAACGGCGGCGGCTACGACCACAATTGGGTGGTCAACGGCGCGTTCGGCGATCTGCGGCTGGCCGGGCGGGTGACGGACCCGGTGACGGGCCGTGTGATGGACGTGCTGACGACCGAGCCCGGCGTGCAGGTGTACACCATGAACCAGGTGGGACGGGGCGTGCTGGGGAAGCGTGGGGCACTGTATCCGAGAAGGGGCGCGATCTGTCTGGAGACGCAGCACTTCCCGGACTCGCCGAATAAGCCTGCATTCCCGTCGACGGTGCTGAGACCGGGGGAGGAGTATCGAAGCACGACGGTCTACCGGTTCACGGCGGTGTAGGTGGGCGTGCTTCGCGATACACGATACAGGATTGTGGGTGGTGGCTTGGGTCTAGGGTCTTGAGTCTTGATTCTGCCCTCTTGCTGATCACTTGTCAGGAGCATGACACGAGACTCAAGACTCAAGGTTCTGTGCGACCGGTGGGGTGAGTGATGACCTATGACATGACAGGGAAGGTGGCGCTGATCACGGGCGGTAGCTCGGGGATCGGGCTGGCGACCGCGCACGCGTTCGCGGCGGCGGGGGCCAGAGTGGCGATTGCCTCCAGGGATCCGGACCGGGGGCGGGCAGCCGAGGCCGCGGTGCGCGAGGCGCACGCGGGGGCCGAGGTGCTGTGGATCCAGGCGGACGTCTCGCAGGCCGACCAAGTGCAGGCGCTGGTCGAACGGGTGGTGGGCACCCTGGGGGGGCTGGACTTTGCCTTCAACAACGGCGGCAGCGGGGGCGAGGGGGGATGGATCGTCGATATCGGTGACGCCGATTTCGACGCCACGGTTGGGGGCTATCTCAAGAGCGTCTTCCTCTGCCTCAAGGCGGAACTCAAGGTGATGCTGAACGCGGGCACACCGGAGGAGCCGGCTGGATCCGGCGTCATCGTGAACAACGCCTCGGTGGATGGCCTGCGCGCCTTCCCGTGGGATCCTGTCTACTCTGCTGCCAAGCACGGCGTGCTGGGTCTCACCAAGTCGGTGGCGATGCAGTATGCCGACAAGGGTGTCCGGGTCAACGCGGTCTGTCCGGGATGGATCCGCACACCGCCCATCGAGCGGATATTGGAGCACCATCCGGAGGCGGAGCTCGGCTGGCTCCAGCACCAACCCATCGGTCGTCTCGGGAGGGCCGAGGAGGTCGCCGACGCGGTGGTATGGCTGTGCTCGGATCGGGCGTCGTTCTTGGTGGGGGTTGCGTTGCCGGTGGATGGGGGATACACAATCGTGTAGGTGCGGACTAGGGTCTTGAGTCCTGGTCTTGGGACGTTGTGGTTGGATGCGCGACTTGGGGTAGAGCCATGAAGCCACGGATTGAGCCGGCGCACGTGAGGTTGGTGGGTGTTCAGGGCATGGTTCGGGTGGACGAAGACGTGAGCGGGCCGCTAAACGAGCTCTACGCTCGCCTCTTTGGCAGCCTGACGCAGATTCCCGAGGTGAGCCGCCCCTTCCGGACCGTGGGTTATTGGCAGTTCGTCGCGGACCAGGAGCGGCTCTACTTTGCCGGTATCGAGGTGGACAGCTTCGCCCGGTTCAAGTGGGACTACCAGCGGGGCTTGGTGGCGTGGGACCTGGGTGAGACGCTATGGGCGATCTGGCGAGAGAAGAACGGCGAGGAGGGCGCTCTGATGCGCGGCGGGACCTGTTGGGACTGGTTGTCCAAGTCTCGATACACTTATGACTCCCGCTTCATCGGCGACTTCGAGGTCTACTACTGGAAGACGCCGGGACGCGAGGCGCAGTCGACGTATCACGAGGTTTGGTTGCCGGTGGTGGGATAGGCCAGCGCCGTCAGTCCGCGACCGGGGCGATCTTCGCTCCGTCACGGTTTGCGACTAGGGCGGCGAACCCGCGCTTCGCGAGTCACGGAATCGTCACTCCCTAGTCCTCGCCGTGGTATACTCCCGGGGTTAGCCAGCATCCCGGAGGACCCTTTGGCCCAGCACGGACTCATCAAGACCCTCAGATCGCTCAAGGGCAACGTCAGGGGCGTTGTCTTCACGGAGCCGCTCTGGGGAATCCCCTTCAATCTCTACGCTCCCTATGTGTCGGTCTATATGCTCGCGCTGGGTATGGACGACGCGGGGATCGGTACCCTGGTCACGGTCTCCTCGCTGCTGCAGGTCTTCTGGACGTTGCTGGCGGGGGCCGTCACCGACAAGCTGGGGCGCAAGCGGACGACGCTCATCTTCGATACCGTCTCTTGGTCGCTGCCCTGCATCATCTGGGCCGTGGCCCAGAACCCGGTCTACTTCTACGTGGCGGCGTTTGTCAACGCCGTCTGGCGTGTGACCGACTGCTCGTGGGGCTGTCTGGTGGTCGAGGACACAGATCCAGACATTCTGGTCGATGTCTGGTCCTGGATCCAGATGTCAGGCCTTGTCGTGGCCTTTGTCGCGCCGCTCTCCGGACTGATGGTGGCACGCTTCGGCTTGGTGCCGACGATGCGCGGCCTGTACTGGCTGTCGCTTGTGATGATGACGTCCAAGTTCCTGATCATGAACGCGCTGGTGGTGGAGACGACTCAGGGCATCAAGCGCATGGCCGAGACCGCCGATGAGCCGCTTTTCTCAGTGGTGAAGGGCCTGGGCAAGGTGCTGCGCCTGATGGGCAAGAGCCCCGCCACGATGTACGCGCTGGCTCTCTCCCTGATCCTGACCGTCACAATGACTGTGCGGAGGACATTCTGGCCGATTCTGGCCTCTCAGGCGTTGGGGGTGGCCGAGGGGCGGCTGGCGCTCTACCCCGCGCTCCGTTCGCTGACGATGCTGGTCTTCTTCTTCGCGGTGATGCCCCACGTGCAGCGATTCATCGCCATCGACGACCGGGACGAGAGCCTACCGATGATCCTGGGCTTCGTCCTCGCGCTGGCCAGCCAGGTGCTCTTCATTCTTGTGCCACCGGGGTATGAATGGGCGCTGGCGTTGGGCGTCGTCCTGGAGGGGTGCAGCATCCCGCTGACGACGACGCTGCTGCAGAAGGTGGTCGCCACGACCGTCGATGCGGAGGAGCGGGCGCGGGTGATGTCGCTGTTCGCCATGGCGCTGCTGGTGGGCACTGCGCCGTTCGGGTGGCTCGCTGGACAGCTCTCGACGGCGGATCGCCGGCTGCCGTTTGTTATGACCGCGACGCTGCTGGCCGTGGGTGGGCTGGTGACCTATCTGGCGACACAGGTATCGACCCGTGAGGCGGCCGATCGCAGCGAGATCTCGGCGTCTCCCTCTGCCGAGTAGCCGCACCCCGGAGGTAGGTATGCGCCGAAGTGTGATCTCCACCAAGGGCGCTCGTCAGTGGCAGGGCATACCCTCCATAGAGCGGGCGGCCAATGGACGGCTGTGGTGTACGTTCTACACAGGAGGTCCGCGGGAGCCAGATCCAGACAACCGCGTGGTGCTGACAACCAGTGATGACGACGGCGTGACCTGGTCAGATCCCGTCGTGATGGCCGACCCCGCGGGGTCGACGCGCGCCTACGATCCGTGCCTCTGGCATGACCCAGCCGGCAGGCTCTGGCTGATCTACAACCACGCTGATTTGGTGCACGGCGACTTCTCGGTCTGGGCCCGTGTGACCGAGTCGTCGGATCGAGCTGACGCCGCGTGGTCGGATCCCCGCCGGCTCAATCTCCACGCGACCTTCGTGGTCCGGCTCAACAAGCCGACAGTGCTAGGCTCGGGCGTCTGGGCCATGCCGGTCACCTGGGCGCGGGAGGCGCCTGGCTCGACGTGGTTCCCCGGCGCGACGCAGCTGCAGGGCGTCGCGCTGTCGGCGGACTCTGGCACGTCGTGGCGTCTCCACGGCGCGGTCGAGGCTCCACACTGGGCCCTGGAAAACACGGTGCTAGAGCTACGCGACAATCGACTGTGGATGATGATCCGTACCGGCGGTGGGGCCATCTGGCAGTCCTTTTCGGAGGATGGCGGGGTGATATGGTCGGCGGGGACTCCCACGGAGATCGTCAACCCCGGCAGTCGGTTCCACGTGCGTCGGCTGCGGAGCGGACGGCTGCTGCTGATCAACTCACCCGAGGCGGACCGGCGGCGGGGCATAGTGGCGTCGCTGAACCGACCGGATGACGAGACTTCGTTCGAGGGCGGGCTAGTGCTCGACAACCGGGAACCTGTGTCATACCCCGACGCCGTGGAGGCACCCGACGGGTCGATCTACGCGGTCCACGACTGGGACCGTGGCGGGGCGGGTGAGATCGTGCTGAGTGTGTTCCGCGAGTCGGAGATCGCGTTGGAGGCGAGATGATCAGTCGGATATGGCACGGATGGACGACGCCGGAGAACGCGGATGTGTATGAGCGGTTGCTGCGGGACGTGATCTTCGTGGGGATAGCGGCGCGCGAGATTGACGGTACCGGGGAATCCACCTGTTGCGGAGGGCCGCTGGGGAAGAGGTGGAGTTCGTGACGGTCACTTGGTTTGAGGGCCTGGAAGCGGTGCGCGCCTTCGCCGGCGAGGACTACGAGGTCGCGGTGGTGCCGCCAGCGGCGCGAGCTGTTCTGAAGCGGTTCGACGCCGTGACGCAACACTACGATGTGCTGGTGGCGCCCGACACGGGATGACGCCCGTGCCCGACAGGGGAGTGAAGGTCGCTTTGGACCAGAGGCCTGAGCTGGCGCAGGTCATCGCACGCGTGCCTGGGTGGGCGGAGCGAGACATTGCCGAGGTGAGCGAGATGGCGGGCCTGACGAACCGCAACTACCTGGTCACCGTCGGCGTCGAGCGATACGTTGTTCGCGTGAGCCGAGACAATGCGCGCTACCTGGGGATCGATCGGGAGGGTGAGCTGGCGGCGCTGCGGAAGGCTGAGGCCTGCGGGATAGGCGCAGAGGTCGTGGACTACCTGCTGCCCGAGGGACACTTGGTGACCCGACTCATCGATGGTCGTTCGTGGACGCTCCAAGAGTACGCCACGCGCGACGCGCTGGCGACGATCATCGAGACGGTGAAGCGCGTGCACGGCCTGTCGCCGATGGCGCGCTCCTTCTCGCCGTGGCGGCGCATCGGCAGCTACGCGGTGACCGCCAAGGCACGCGGCGTGGCGTTCCCAGATGACTTTGACGAACTCCTGGCAAAGGCCGAGGCAATCCGCGGGGATCAGGTGCGCGACGCCGAGGCTTGGCGTGGTTTCTGCCACAATGATCTGTACTCGGTCAATCTGCTTGACGACGGGAACGTGCGCGTGATCGACTGGGAGTTCGCCGGGATGGGTGACGTGTACTTCGATCTGGCGACCATGGCCTATGCCTACGACGAGGCGTCACTATCGCCGGAGTTGGAGGCATTCCTGCTCGAGGACTACTTCGGCAGCGCCACACCCTGGCGACGTCTCCGGCTTGAGGGTATGAAGGCAATGCTGCTGTTCTTCACGGCCATGTGGGGACTGTTGCAGGAGGGGCTGGTGCTGGACGGCACACTCCCGCGGATCGAGTTGTTCGACTACTACGCATACGCGCAGACCACGTTTGGGATGCTGCGTGAGCAGATGGGGATGGTGAGCGAGGCGCGTGACAGGGCTGGCCGGCCTGGTGGGTAGCGTCGCCGACCGGTCGCTCTAGCCGCCCTCAATGGCGGTCGCTACTGAGGGCGTGTATGCGCTGATTGGACCGCCGCCGGTGCCTGTGGCGCCGCTGCTCGATGGCGGGCTGCCGCTTGCTGGGGCGGTCTGTCCGCCGAGCGGTGCATTGTAGACGTGGGCCTCCACGGTCGAAACGGTCGCGTCGGCGGCATTGGCCATCAGGGAGCGCTCCAAACTCTGCAGCTTGCCCCCGATGTTCTGTAGCTCGAGCCCCTGGTTGCCGACCAGCAATGCATTGACCATAACGTCGCCCGCTGCCTGGCTGCCTCTGTTGTAGGTCGCCGGCGACATGTGCCGCTGAACGGTCCCCGGCGCAGTTGCAGCGACGGGCTCGACCAGACGCGTGACTGCGGCGTTGCCGGCGATCTGCTGCATTGACAGGAGAGGATGGTCGGGGCCGGGGAGGCCAGGCGTCCGGCGACCAGACTCGCCGGGCTGACGTCGAGCGTCACGCGAAGAGGCTTGGTCGGCGATGCGTCCCTTCTGTGCCATGTCACCCTCCCTACCGCTGCCACGCGGTCCCCACCTGCGTGGGGGGCTGCTGCGGATCCCTCGAAGCCACGTAGCAGGACGCCAGCGTGGCTCTCCCACCATAGCGACCGGGTCTGTCACGCCTTGCGCCGGCCCGCGCGCTAGTAGATGCGTTCTCCTCCTGAATGGATCACGGGTTCGCCAAGCGTCACTGTGCCGCTCGGGGCGTCGCCGCTCGCCGGCTGCGGCGTCGGTTCGGCCGCGGGATAGGACTCAGCCTGGACGTTGTGTATGATGGTGTTGATGGCGTCCTGGTTGACGCCCTGTTCGATCGCGGTGAGCTGCTGGGCCGTCATCTGGAGCTGCTGGTTGGCAGTCATGAGCTGTGCGCCGTGGAGCATGATGCTAGCATGGTTGGACATTCCCATCGCCGCGGTCGCCGGTGAGACGTGACGCTGGACGGTGGGGCCGACCAGAGCCGTCACCGCGGCGTTGCCCGCGCGCTGCTGAAGGTCCAGCAGCGGACTGCGCTCACCGTGGTTGTCCCGTGGTTGTGACGGCGTGCGTGGATCCCGCACGCGTGAGGTATCGGTGGCCCGGCTTGACTGTGGCATACGTGCCTCCCTGCGGCTCAGGGCGAGTGTAGGCTGGAGCGTGGGAGTGTCAAGCGCGGAGGAGATGGCCATTGCGAAGAGGGGCCGGGGGGCGGCGGGTGCCTGGTCGGCGCCTGGTCTGGTGGATCAGGGCGTGCGCACGCCTGGCCGGCGCCAGGCAGCCAGCGAGGAGCGGAGGAGGGTGAGACCGGAGGCGATGTCGGTGGTGGATTCGCCGCGGAAGTAGACCGAGACGAGGGCAAAGGCGACGACCTTGCCGGTGGCCATCACGGTATCCACGGCGGCTTGGACGGCCGCCATATCCGGCCCGTTGGGCTCGATGGTCACGTGATTGGGCACGTAGGCGGCGTCCAGGATGTCGGCGTCGATGTGCAGGTAGAGCATATCCACCTTGGCGGCCAGGGCGCTCACGCCATCGACATAGGCGGCTCTGCCGAAGGGTTGGTCTGGGCCGATCACGACCGCGTCGGTCGCGGCCAGTAGCTGTGCTTCTGCCGGATCGAGGTTACGCAGATCGGCCATGACGATCCGGTCCGTCGGCAGGGGGCTGAGCATGCCCGCCGGCTCGCGCCACTCGCCCAGCCCAAGGCCCGCTGCCACCGCTACCGGCATGCCGCCCAGGCTGCCGCTCAGTGTGGTCTTGGGTGTGTTGAAATCGCCGTGCGCGTCGAGCCAGACGAGGCCGATCCGAGCCCCGGCGCCGTGCGCCTGCTGCAGGCCGGCCAGGACGCCGATGGCGTGGCCGCAGTTCCCGCCGACCATAGCGACGCCGCTGCCCGCGTTCCTCCCCTTGGCAACCGAATCGGCGATCGCGCCGCAGACGGCCCCATAGACCCGTGGTACAGGCAGGGACTGCGGGACGGAAGCCGCCCTGGGTTCGGCGTAGGTGACGGGCAAGCCGGCCGCCGCGAAGACGTTTGCGCTAGCGTACGCGTTCACAGCTCGTTGGGCGGGACCCACGAAGCTGTTCCCGCGGTAGCGCACGCCCACGACGTGCAGAGACTCGAGTGGCCCATCTGCCATAGGCACCTCCATACCTGGATTA
>Ga0180435_10003517_pt1 | contig 15654 bp, 12 predicted proteins | sample SS_ome_3_FD_132467 | JGI IMG/M metagenome (GOLD analysis project Ga0180435, IMG submission 132467) | Hypersaline lake sediment archaeal communities from the Salton Sea, California, USA - SS_3_S_1 metaG | ecosystem: Environmental > Aquatic > Non-marine Saline and Alkaline > Hypersaline >... | reverse complement strand
GGCACCTACAAAGCGCTGGCGAGCCTCGTGCTGATCCCCGCGTGGCACCTGCTGGCGTGCGGCTGGCTGTGGCTCGGCGCCGATCGGCCCCTGTGGGCCGCGCTGGCGTTCGTCCTGGCCCCGCCGGTCGGCGTCCTGGCCGTCCACGGCTTCCGCCGCGAGCGCTGGCTGTGGCGCGAGGCCGCCGTCTTCACCCGGCTGGCGCTCTCGGGGCGGGCGGTGGAGAGCCTGCGGCGCGAGCGGGCGGACCTGGCGGCCGAGATCGAGGCCTTGGCGGACAGCGTGCCGCCGGAACGGCGACGGCTCACTGGAACCGGGGCGGCGACGGGCTAGAACACGTGTTCCCCCGACCGGCCCCTCCACGCCGCGCCCGCCATGACGAAGACGATCGAGCTCTACACCTGGACGACCTGCCCCTTCTGCGTCCAGGCCAAGGCCCTCCTGGACCACAAGGGACTGGCGTACACCGAGCACGTGATGGACGGCCGGAATGCGGAGCTCGACGCCAAGAAGCGCGAGTTCGACCACTGGACGGTGCCGATCGTCGTCGTCGACGGCATCTGCATCGGCGGTGCGACCGAGCTGCGCGCGCTCGATCGCGCCGGCGGCCTGGGCTGATCGCGGCGGCCCGGGTCGATCGCGGTGAAGCCGGGTCGATCGCGGTGATGAAGGGGTCGGCGCCCGAGCGAGCGGCCCTCGCTCGCGCCCGTCCACGCGCCGCGCGCGACGACCGGAGGTCGGCCGTGGACGCCGCGAGCGGGACACATTTCTAGTTCGCCGGCGCGCATTCGAACCGTGATCGGCCTCCAGGGGCCCGAGAGCGGGCGCATTGACAGATTCGAGGGGGTCGGGTGACGCTGGAGGGGAGATCGCCGCGGGCGATCGACCCCCGACGCCGTCCGGAGCCCCCCACATGCGCCATCTCCTTCGATCGCTCTCGATCCTCCTCGCCACCTGTGTCGCCGCCGCCACTGCGCTCCACGCTCCGGCGCACGCGCAGCAGTGCCCGGATCCGGGGCACACCTTCTACAAGAACGACATCTTCCCGCAGGTGCCGCCGAGCACCTTCGTGAACGTGGCCGTGATCCAGGGCCTGTGCGAGGGCGAAGCCTGCGGCTCGGTCTTCACGCTGCAGAGCGCCGGACCGGAGAAGCTCACGCAGGTCGCGTGCCCGTTCATCGGGCCGACCGGTCTGCCGACCGGCGCAACGGCCACCGTCAACCTCGTCGTCTTCGACCAGGTCACGATCGGACCCACCGGGATCCCGAACATGACGAAGGTGTTCGACCTCAACGCGGACACCGGCAACTCGCTGCAGATCTCCGACGGCGGCCTGAACACGTTCGACGTGTCGAACTTCAACATCACCGTCCAAGGTCCGAAGTTCGTCGTCGGGTTCTTCATGAACATCAACCCGAACGGACAGTGTGCGACCGGGTTCCAGACGAACTTCTTCACGGACAACACGCCGTGCTCGCCCGGTACGAGCCTGATCTTCACGCAGCAGCAGGGTTGGATCGACGCGACGAAGGCTTCGGTGCTCGGCATCTCGCTGTGCACTTTCGGCGCCTACAACGGCGACTGGGTCATCCGCTGCTGCACCGAGCCGCTGGGCAACCCGCTGAACGTGTCGGTGATCGGCAGCCCCGCCCTGCCCGGGCAGTTCGTGTTCCTGACCTTCAACGCGCCCGGCTTCGCCGGTGACCTGTACGTGGCCGCCGCATCGGGCAGCACGACGACGGGCATCCCGCTGCCGCCCCACGGCACCTTCCCGCTCGACTTCGACCCGCTCGTGAACCTGTCGGTCTTCTCCGGCGGCGGCGGCATCTTCGGCAACTTCATCGGGCAGGTCGGGCCGCTCGGCACCGCACCGGGCCTCGTGACGCTGCCACCGAACGCGCCGCCCGGGATCGAGTTCTGGGTCGCGTTCGTCGTCTTCGATCCGTTCGATCCCGGTGCGGCCTGGGGCATCTCCTCCGCGTCGAAGGTCGAGATCCTCTGAGCCCGAGCCTCCCCGCGCCCCCCGCGCCACGCAGCGCCCCGTCGATCGCGATTGCGGTCGGCGGGGCGCGCTGCGTTCAGTCCGCCGCGTCGAACAGCTCGTCAAGGTCCTCGCGCAGCAGCGCGTCGATCGGGGTCGTCCGGAGACCGCGGAGCGCGTCGACGACCGCGACCGGCAGGTGCGGCAGGAGTTCGAACTCGCGGGCGTCGTAGACGACGCTCCACAGGCACTCGGGCTCGCCGCGCTCGATCACGCGCAGCACCGGCGCCTCGAGCTCGGCGAGCGCCGCGCGCGTCGGTACCTCGCCCGAGTAGCGCCAGAACAGCCCCTTCACCGCCGCCTCGCGCACCGCCGCGGACGAGTCGTCGAGGAACGGGAGCAGGAACGCGAGGTCGCTCCCGGACGACTGGGTCCAGTGATGGGCCACCGCGAGCGCGCGCAGGTCGTCGCGTTCGCCGTCGCGCGCCGCCGTCCGCGCGAGGAGCCCGCGCACCTCGTCGCGCAACGGGTCGCCCTCGTCCTCGAAGGTCCACTCCCCCAGGATCTTCAGCGCGACGAAGCGGTCCTGCACCTCTTCGGACCCGAGCAGATCGCGACACCGCTCGAGCACGCCGTCGTCCGCGCGTCGCGCGAGAGCGAGCGTCGCGATCGCGGCCGCGAGCGAAGCGTCTTCGTCGGGACGGAGGCGGTCCTGTGCTCGCAGCGCTTCGACGAGCGCCGCGGTCGGAAAGCGCGCCGTGTTCGTCGCGACGCTCTCGAAGTCCGCGGGGGCGAGTCCCTTCGTCGGGCGTGCGAGCAGGTCGGCGAACGCCTCCTCGAGGTTCACGCCCCGGCCACCTGCGCCCGCAGCTTCGCGACGAGGTGCTCGACGACCTCGATCAGGTCGACCGGGCTCTCGACCACGAGTCGTTCGTGTTCGCCGCACTCGTCCAGCGGTTCACGCTGCTGCTTCAGCTTGAGGTAGACCTCGAAGTCGGCGTCGGACGGCTGGTTCGTGTCCTTCACGCGCTCGGTGATGCGCGCGCGCACGACCTCCTCGGGAGCGGTCACCTCGACGAACACGAACGGTGCGCCAAGCTCGCGCGCGAGTCGCTCGAACGGCGCGCGCCACTTGGCCTGCACGAAGCTGCCGTCGATCACGACGCGACGCCCCGCCTCGAGGCTGCGACGCGCGTCGTCGAGCAGCGAGTCGTAGACCTTCTGCTTCGCCTCGGCGCTGTACATGCCCGCGTCGTACGGGCCGCGGTGGCGGTAGCCGGTCGGCACGGCGAACAGCTCGCGGCGGCGCACGTCGCTCTGGGAGAGCGCGGCCTCGAGCGGCCCGGCCAGGTGCTCGGCGAGCCAGCTCTTGCCGCTCGCCGGCAGTCCCGCGAGGAGCACGAGCGCGGGGCTCGGCGCGCCCACCGCGACGCGGGCCGCGTCCCAGATCGCGGCGAGGTCGTCCTCCATCGCGCCGGACTCGCCGTCGATTTCGTCGCTGGGCTGCATGCCGCGCAGGATAGCGGTGCGGGCCGCGACGACGCTCGCCCCGACCCGTACACTGCGCGGCTCGCCCGCACCCGTTCCACGCGCCGCGAACCCGGCCGACCGATGTCCACGCCTCCCGACTCCGACGCCCGCCCCCTGGTCGGCCTGATCATGGGCAGCACCAGCGACTGGGACACGATGCAGCACGCCGCACGGATGCTCGACGAGCTCGGCGTGCCCTTCGAGAAGCGCGTCGTCTCCGCGCACCGCACGCCGGACCTTCTGTTCGAGTACTGCGGCAGCGCGCACGAGCGCGGGCTCGAGGTGATCGTGGCCGGCGCGGGCGGCGCGGCGCACCTGCCCGGGATGGCGGCCTCGAAGACGCACCTGCCGGTGCTCGGCGTGCCCGTCCGGAGCAAGGCCCTGTCCGGCATGGACTCGCTCCTGTCGATCGCGCAGATGCCCGCCGGCGTCCCCGTCGGCACGCTGGCGATCGGTGACGCGGGCGCGAAGAACGCCGCGCTGCTCGCCGCCGCGATCGTCGCGAACTCGCGGCCCGACGTGCGCGAGCGACTGATCGCGTTCCGAAGGGCTCAGACCGAGCGCGTCCTCGCGAGCGAACTGCCGTGAGCGACGAACATCCGGTCAGCACCGGACCGCTGCCGCCCGGTTCGACGATCGGCATCGTCGGAGGCGGCCAACTCGGGCGCATGTCCGCGCTCGCGGCGCGCCCGCTCGGCTACCGCGTCGTCGCGCTCGATCCCGACGAGGCGTGCCCCGCCGCGGGCGTCGTCGACCGCCTGATCACCGCGCCCTACGACGAGGCGCGCGCGCTCGACGCCTTGGCCGAGGCGGCCGACGTGGTCACCTTCGAGTTCGAGAACGTGCCGGCGCCCGGCCTCGAGCGCCTGCGCGCCCAGGTACCGGTGCACCCGTCGCCCGAGGTGCTCGCCACCTGCCGCGACCGCGAGCTCGAGAAGACCTTCCTCGCGAAGCACGGCTTCCCCGTCGCCGCGCACCGCTTCGCGTCGTGGGCGTCGGAGCTCGAGGACGCCGCGCGCGCGCTGGGCACGCCGTCGATCGCGAAGGCGACGACGCTCGGCTACGACGGCAAGGGACAGGCGCGGCTCGAGGATCCCGAGGACGCCGGCCGCGTCTTCCAAGCGATCGGATCCGGCCGCGTCGTCCTCGAGCGACTCGTGCCGTTCGACGCGGAGCTGTCGATCAGCGTCGCGCGCGGCATCGGCGGCGAGCGCCGCACCTTCGCGCCGGTGCGCAACGAACACCGGCACCACGTCCTCGACGTGACGACCGCGCCGAGCGGACTGCCGGCCGCGGTCGAGCGCCGCGCGATCGAGATCGCGGACGGGATCGCCGACGCGCTCGACCTCGTCGGCGTGCTCGCGGTCGAGCTCTTCCTCGTCGGTGGCGACCTGATCGTCAACGAGCTCGCGCCGCGCCCGCACAACTCCTACCACCACTCCATCGAGGCCTGCGTCACCAGCCAATTCGAGCAGCACGTGCGCGCCGTCGCCGGACTGCCGCTCGGCGACACGACGCTGCGCCAGCCGGCCGCGATGGTGAACCTGCTCGGCGACCTGTGGGCCGGCGGCGAGCCGCCGTGGACGAGCGTCCTCGGCGCCGAGCGCGCGCACCTGCACCTGTACGGCAAGCGCGAAGCGCGCCCCGGTCGCAAGATGGCCCACCTGACCGTGCTCGACGACACGGTCGACGAAGCGCGGCGCCGCGCGCTCGCGCTGCGCAGCGCCCTGTTCCACGGCGCGGCCGCGCGCTGACGCGCCGCGCTCCGGCCCGCGCGACGCCCGCACGCCACGCTCCACGCCCACGCCCGCACGCCGCGTCGACCGGACCGGCGCCGGACCGTTCCCCCGACCCTCGACCGACCCCGCCATGCGTTCGACGACGATCGCGTTCGCCCTCGCTCTGTTCGCTTCCTCCACCTGCGTCGCGACCGCGTCCGCGCAGGAGACGGACCGCACCGACACGGCCGAGACCGCGCCGCCGCTCCCGCACCCGCGCGAGCGCGCCGCGACGCCGATCCCCCAGGGCGATCCGCAGTGGTCGCCGGGCCTGTCGTGGGACGTGCCGTTCTTCCCGGACAGCCGCCACGACCCCGCGATCCCGTCGCCGGACGCGATCCTCGGCGTGCCGGCCGGCAGCCGCGTCGCGAGCCACGACGAGGTGCTCGCCGCCTACCGCCTGTGGGCGAACGCCAGCTCGCGGCTCGAGCTCTTCCCCTACGCGCGCACGCACGAGGGGCGCCAGCTCGTCTACGCCGTCATCACCTCGCCGGAGAACCACGCGCGCCTCGACGACTGGCTCGCGTCGCGCTTCGAGGGCGAGGTTCCGGCCGAACGCGACGCGGACGCCGATCGCGAGGCCGCGGCCGGCAAGCCGATCGTGTGCTGGCTCGGCTACGGCATCCACGGTGACGAGCCGTCGGCCACGGACGCCGCGCTCGTCATGGGCTGGCACCTGGTCGCGGGTACGAGCGACGACGTGACGCGCCTGCTCGACGACATGGTGATCGTGATCGACCCCTGCCTGAACCCCGACGGGCGGGAGCGCATCCGCACGCAGCTCGTGCAGATGTCCGGATACGTCACGAACACCGACTACGCCGCGATGCAGCGCGGCCGCTGGCCGGCCGGACGCGGCAACCACTACCTGATCGACATGAACCGCGACTGGGTCGCCGGCGTCGCGCCGGAGACGCGCGGTCGCTGGAGCGCGATCCGCGCGTTCGAGCCGCAGGTCCTCGTCGACGGGCACGAGATGGGCCCGCTCGACACCTACCTCTTCTACCCGCAGGCGCCGGCGCACCACCCGCAGCTGCCGTCGACGCTCGGCGAGTGGCAGTCGCGCTTCGCCGACGACCAGGCCAAGGCGTTCGACCGCTACGACTGGGGCTACTACACGCGCGAGTGGGCGGACGCCTGGTACCCGGGCTACTCGGACGCGTGGGGCTCGCTGAACGGCGCGATCGGCCTCTTGTACGAGAAGGGTCGGACGCTCGGTCAGCCCGTGCGGCGCGCGTCGGGCGAGATCGTCAGCTACCGCGAGTCCGTGCACACGCAGGTCGTGAGCTCGGTCGCGAACCTCGCGACCGCGCACGCGAACCGCGCCGCGATCCTCGCGGACTTCCGGCGCGAGCGCGACGCGGCGCTGGCCGCGGAGGACGAGGCGAGCGAGGCCTTCGTCGTCCTGCCCGGCGACAAGCCCGAGCGCCTCGCGGTGCTCCTCGACGTGCTCGACGGCCACGGCATCGCCTACCGCTTCGTCTCCGGCGGCGCGCTGAGCGGCGCGGTCGACCGCTTCGGCGCGCTCACCGACGAGCTCAAACTGCCCGCGGGGACGCTGGTCGTCGACGCGGCGCAGAAGCAGGCGCGCCTGTTGCGCGCGTACTTCGACTTCGACCCGCGCATGCCGGCCGAGTACCTGACCAAGGAGCGCAGCGAGATCGAGAAGACGGGCTCGAGCCTGCTCTACGACATCACGGCCTGGAACGTCGGCATGGCGTTCGACCTGCCGTGCTACTGGGGCAGCGCGAGCGGCCTCGAGGACGGCGAGGCGCCGGCGGACCCGGGCGCGCGTTCGGACGGATCGGGTGGACGCGACGCCTACGCGTGGATCGTCGACGGCGCGAGCGATCGCGCGCCGCGCTTCGCCGCGCGCGCGCTCGAGCTGGGCGTGCAGGTGCACCTGGGCGACGAGGCGTTCACCGCGAACGGTCGCAGGTTCGCGCCCTGGTCGCTGCTCGTGCGCAGTCACGAGAACGGGCCCACCGTCGCGACGCTCGTCGACGACGCCGCGCGCTGGGCCGGAGTCGAGGTCGTCGCCGTCGGCACGGGGCGCTCGCCCGACGAAGGTCCGGACCTGGGCGGCGGACACTTCACGCTGCTCACGCGGCCGCGCGTCGCGCTGCTCGGCGGCGACGGCTCGAGCACGACGCAATTCGGCGGCCTGTGGCACCACCTCGACGTGCGCCTCGGCATGCCGCACACGATCGCGGAAGGCCTGCCGTGGGACCTGCGCCGCTACAACGTGATCCTCGCGCCGAGCGGGATGGCGCGCGAGCTGAGCAGCGGCGCCCTGCGCGACTGGGTGCGCGCGGGCGGCACCTTGATCGCGACGGGATCGGCGGTCGGTGGCGCGCTCGGTGAGGACGGTCTGTCGGACGCGGTCCGCCACCGCGACGCGCTCGACGACATCGGTGCCTACCGCGCCGCCGCGCGTCGCGACCTCGCCGCCGGTACCGTTCCGGTCGACGCCGAGGCGCTGTGGTCGGGCGAACTCGAGCCCGCGGGCGACGACTTCGACGTGGACGAGAAGGAGGCCGGCGCGCTCCCGGGCGGCGAGGAACGCGACGCGTGGATGCGACGCTTCTCACCGTCGGGCGCGATCCTGCGCGCGCACGTGGACACCGAGCACTGGCTGTCGGCCGGCGTCGGCGACCAGCTGCCCGTGCTGATGAGCGGCAGCACCGCGCTGTTGTCGAAGGGCGACGCGCCGGTGCGACTGGCCGAGGCGAACGACCTGCGGCTGTCCGGCCTGTTGTGGCCCGAGGCCCGCGAGCGCCTGCAGCTGTCGGCCTACGCCACGGTCGAGTCGGTCGGTCGCGGCCAGGTGATCCTGTTCAACGGCGACCCGACCTTCCGCGGCTACTGGCTGGGCACGGCGCGCCTGTTGTCGAACGCGCTCGTCTACGGCCCGGGCATGGGCACGAGCACGCCCGTGCCGCGCTGATCGAAGTGGCGTCCACCTCGCGCTCCAGTGACCGGTACGGTGCCTGACCCCCGGGCGGTCATTCGGGCCGCCGCGCGCTGCGCGGCGGTCCGAATGACCGCCCGGGGGTCAGGCACCGTACCGGTCACTGGAGCGCTGGCCGGCTCGGTCGGCCTCGGCCGCCCGCCGACCCTTCCGCCGAGGAAGGAGCTGGGGCACCGGGGAGGCTCGGGCACCGCGGAGAGTGGCCCCGAGAAAAGAGCTGGGGCCCCGTGGCCTTGCGGCCCCGGAGCCCCGGCTGAGTGAGGACGACCCGACACCCGCTCAACCCAGTTTCCCCATCCAGACCGCGGGTGCGGTGCGTCCTGCAACTTCTCGTCAACAAGGAGTACGACACCGGGGCCGGCCTCTTTGCAAAGAGCGCGAGAATTCGCTGGGGGAGGCCCCTGGCGGCCCCCGGAGCGCGTTCGGCCGCGGCTCCCTCTGCGCCCAGGCCCGGATTGCAAGCCCGTTTCGCCTATGCGCGGCTCGGATCGGGCGCGCCGCGGGCCGCCGCGCGCCCCGCGTCCACGTCCACCCGGGACAGGATCGCCGCGCCCACCGCGAAGAAGGGCAGGAGGCAGAGGACGGCGAGCGGGCTGTCGCCGGTCGCGTCGATGACGAGGCCCAGGACGAGCGGGCCGGCGATCGCCGCGAACTTCTCGGCCACGCCGAAGAGGCCGAAGAACTCCGCGCTGCGCGCCGGCGGGATGAGCGACGCGAAGAGCGAACGGCTGAGCGCCTGCACGCCGCCCTGCACGAGCGCGACCGCCATCGCCAGCGCGACGAAGTGCGCCTCGGTGCGCATGAACGCGGCGACCAGCGTGATGCCGCCGTAACAGGCGATGCCGATCAGGATCGCCGGACGCGCGCCGATGCGCCGCGCGAGCTGGCCGTAGGCGAACGCGGCGGGCAGCGCGACGAACTGCACCGCGACGATCACGCCGAGGATGAAGGTCGACTCGAAGCCGCGCTGCTCCGCGAAGATCGTCGCCATGCGGATGATGGTGACGACGCCGTCGTTGTAGACGAGGAACGCGCCCAGGACGAGGAGCGCCTGGGGGTAGCGCCGCAGCTCGCCGAAGGTCGAGGCGAGCTGGGCGAGCACGCCGCGTCGCTCCCCCGCCGTCGCCATCGGGGGTGGCTCGGGGACGCCGCGCAGGATCGGGACCGAGAAGACGAGCCACCAGCACGCGGCGACGAGGAAGGTCGTGCGCACGGCGAGGGTGCCTTCGCTCGGGAGCCCGAACACCGCGGGCTTCGAGACGATGAGGGCCGCCAGCACGAGCGCGATCCCGCCGCCGAAGTAGCCGAGCCCGTAGGCCGCGGTGGAGAGGCGATCCACGTCGTCTTCGGCGCCACGCGCCACGAAGGGCAGGAGCGAGTCGTAGAAGACGATGCTGAGCGTCGCGCCGAGGTTCGCGAGGCCGAAGGCCACGAGCGCCGGCCAGACCTCGCCCGCGTCGAACAGGAAGAGCGCCGCGGTCGCGAGCGCGCCCACCGCCATCGCGGCGGCCAGGAGCGTCTTGCGACGCCCGCGCACGTCGGCGTGGGCGCCGAGGATCGGCGCGAGCAGCGCCGACAGGCCGAGCGACGCCGTCGTCGCGTAGAGGAAGAGCGACTTGGCGTCCTCCTCGGGCATGTCGCCGGCGACGACCTGCGCGTAGTACACGGGAAAGATCGCCGTGATGACGATCGTGAACAGCGCCGAATTCGCCCAGTCGTAGCTGGCCCACGCCCGCGCCTCGCGCGACGCGAGCCCGGTGCGCTCGAGCAATCGCGCGCGTCCCATGGGGCGAGATGGTAGCCGAGGCGCTCCGCGCTCCAGTGACCGGTACGGTGCCTGACCCCCAGGCGGTCGTTCGGGCCGCCACGCGCTGCGCGACGGCCCGAACGACCGCCTGGGGGTCAGGCACCGTACCGGTCACTGGAGCGCGGAACGATCGGCTCGACGAAGGACGGGGTCCGCGCCCCGTGGACGCGGACCCCGTCGAGCCCTTCCTCGGGCATCCCGCCCCCGTGGTCCGTCGCGCCGGCCCTGCCGCCGGCGGCTCCGCTCACGCGGACTTGGCCTGCGTGTTCCCCTGCACAGAGCTCACCTGGTTGCGGCCGTTCGTCTTCGAGACGTAGACGGCCTCGTCGGCCAGGCGAATGAGGTGATCGGTGTCGTCGATGCCTTCCAGCATGGTCGCGACGCCGACGCTGATCGTGAGGTTGCGATCGAACTCGCCGAACTTGATGTGGCTACTCTCGACGCGCAGTCGGATCCGCTCGCCGACCATGCGCGCCTCCTCGAGATCGGCGCCCGGGCAGATGACGAGGAACTCCTCGCCGCCCATCCGCGCCGCGGTGTCGTAGCGACGCACGGCGCCCTTGAGCACGCGCGCCGTCTCCTTCAGCACCACGTCGCCGACATCATGACCGTAGGTGTCGTTGACGCTCTTGAACTTGTCGATGTCGATCATGAGCACCGACAACGAGGTCCCGGTCGCGCACGCGTTCTTCCAGGCCTTGTCCATCTGGGCCATCGCGTGGCGGCGGTTCGGCAGGCCGGTGAGGAAGTCGGTGTTCGCCGCCTCCTTGAGCTGCCGGTTCATACGCGACATCTGCACGGAGTTCTTCCGCTGGATTCCCTGGTCCAGCTCGACCTGCTCCTGCAGCTTGACCATGCGCACGCCGGCGGCGAGGCGCGCCATCAGCAGCTTCGGCTTGAAGGGCTTGGCGACGTAGTCGTCGACGCCCGCATCGAATGCGGTCAGGAGCCGATCCTCGCGGTCGTTGCCCGTGAGGAGCAGGATGTAGATGCGCTTGCCCCAGCTCGTGCGACGCAGCGTGCGCGTCAGCTCGATGCCGTCGAGCTTGGGCATGAACCAGTCGGAGATGACGACCTGCGGACGCTTCTTGAGCGTGATCGCGAGGGCTTCCTTGCCGTCGCGAGCGAGCATCACGCGGTGCCCCTCGTCCTTGAGCAGCTTCGCGAGCAGCTTCAGCGCCACGGGGTCGTCGTCGACGACCAGCACGTCGGCCCCGTGCTGCGCCGTGCGATCCATCGGATCGGCGGTGCGCTTCGCCTCGTTCTCCCAGTCGCGGTCGGTGCGGACCGCCTTGGCGTAGGTGAGCGTCTCGAGGCTGAGCTGCTTGCCCCACTCGACCCACTGCTTCATCACGCCCTGGCACAGGGTGCCGAGCGAGATGTCGTAGACGCCGAGGCGACTCTCGAGCTGACCCATCCCGGCCAGCGACTCCGAGTCCGGCGTCGTGCCCTTCATCGCGTAGGTCGCGATGACGCGCGCTTCGCTCAACACTTCGTAGAGCTCGCGCGAGTACCCCTCGAGGTCCTCGTCGGCGCCCTCGCGCCCGAGCGCGATGGCCACCTCGCCGAACGATTCGGGCAGGCCCCACTCCGCCATCAGGCAGTCGGTGACCTCGAGGTGGTCGACCCCGAACATCTCCGCCTCGAGCGCCAGGCGGTCGGCGTTCTCGTCCTCTTCGAGGCGCTCGATGAGGTCGCCGTAGTCGTCGGGGTGGCAGCTCGCCAACGCCAGCTGGCCCACGAGCGCGAGCAGCGCGCAGGTGAACGCCTCCGCGGACACCGCGCGACCGGTGCGTTCACTGATCTCCTGCGCGGCGAGTGCCGTGACGAGCGAACGCGCCCAGTACTCGTCGTAGTCGAAGTGCGGGCACTGTCCGTCGCGGCCGTTCGAGACGAGCGAGAACCCCAGCGCCACGCTCGTGACGGTCCGCAGCCCGAGCCGCATCGCCGCTTCCTTGACCGAGCGCACCGGCTGCGATCCCGTGACGCCCACCGAGCTGGCGAGCTTCAAGATCCGGCCCGTGAGCGCAGGATCGGCCTGGAGGGTGCGGTTGAGCTCCTCCATCGAACAGTCGTCCTGTTGCGTGAGCGTCAGGATCTTCATCCCGACGCCCGCGGGGGACGGCAGTTGACCGCTCTGCTTGAGCTCTTCGAACTCTTTGCGCATGGTCTCGAGTACGGCGGGGGTATGGAGGTTGAACGGTGGCGTCAGTCGAGTTCGCTGGAGAGTTCGTCACGAACCCTCTCGTACTCGTTCAGCGTTCGCTCGACGAGCGAAGGCACGGAGTCGACGTCACCCTCTCGGCAGGACTCCTCGATCGCAGCGCAGATCTGCGCGAGGATGCTCGCGCCAAGGTTTCCGCTGCTGGACTTGAGCGCGTGCGCAACGCGCCCCGCCTCGTCGAAGTCCCCCTTCCGCACGGCGTCGTGCAGCGCCTCGAGTCGCCCGGGCGTGTCGCCGACGAACAGCTCGACGAGCTCGCGAACGAGCCCGGGTTCGTCGTCACCTCCGAGTTCACGGAGACTCTCGAGGACGGCCTTGTCGACCGCGGCGTGGGGATTCATGGGACTGGACTGGGTCGGGGTGGCAGCAGCGCGCGAAGAGTCGGAGTTCGACCCGCTCGCGGCGACGGCCTCGCGAGAGGCCGCGTGCTCCTGTTCTTGTCCGTCCTCGAAGACCTGGATCTTGAACGGACCCGAGGACAATCCGCGCAGCTCCTCGAGCCGCTCGGTGAGCCGGTGTTCGCACTCCGCGTCGGGCAGGAGCGCAGCGTCCACCAGGACGAGCCCGTAGACGGCGTCCTGGAACGCGTCGACGAGGCCCTCGAGGTCGCCGACGCGGTCGACGACGGAGCCGTCGGCCTCGAGCGCCGCGGTCTCGGCGGCCGCCGTGTCGTCCGACGGAGAAGCCAGGAGGACCCGCGCCGACGGACGCGGCGCGAGCGTGCTCGCCAGCGCGAGGTCGCTGAACAACTCGCGCAGACGCCCGGGGTGCAGCGGGCCCGTGAGGCACAGCCGCGCGCCCGACGCGGCCGCGTCGCGGGGATCGAGGGCGACGCCCGCGTCGAGCAGGAGGGCGCCCACCGCTCCGGGGCTGCGCTCGAGCCAGCGCGACAGGAGCGCGGCGCCACAGCCGTCGTCGAGACCCGCGCCCACGACCAGCACGTCGAGCGGGTCCTGGGCGGCCAGGGCCTCCTCGACCGCGTCGCCGTCGGTCGCGCGCTCGACGATCCAGCCCAACCCGGACGCCACCGCCTCGACGAGGTCGCCGTCGTGTCCGGCGGGGGCCGCGACGACCATCCGCAACCCGACGCCGTCCGCGCTGGACGCCTCGGTCGGCCCCGCCGGATCGCTGCCGATGGCGAACGGCAGCGCGATGCGGATGGAGTGGCCGCCCTCGGCGCGCGCGGAGGCTTCGATCGAGCCGCCGAGCACCTCGACGAGGCCGCGCGCGAGCGCGAACGACAGCGAGGCGTCGAGCTCGAAGAGGTTGTCGAGCGACCCGGGCGACTCGGTGAGCAACCGCTCGAACGAAGCCTGGTCGTGGATCGGCGCGGAGTCGGTGATCGTGAAGACGAGGCGGTCGGGGCGCTCGGCGTCCTCGACGACCTCGAGCTCGATCGCCCCGCGTTCGCAGGTGTCGAGCGCGGCGGACAGCACGCGCTCCAGCACCTGCTGCAGGCGGCGCTCGTCGCCGAAGCGCCAGTGGTTCGAGAGGCGCCCGAGCGCGATGCGGAACTCGACGCCCTTCGTGTCGGCGACGCCGCCGAAGGACTGACCGATGCGGTCGAGCGCGTTCGCCAGGTCGAAGTCGCGCTCGCGCAGGCGCAGGCGTCCGGCGCGAGCGCGCGCGAGGTCGAGGACCGCGCCGAGCAGACGGCGCAGCGAGCCGGTCGCGTCGCACAGGGCGTCGGCGGCCTGTTCGTCCTCGGGCTCGAGCTCGAGCGCGCGCAGCTGCTCGGCGTGGTGCCCCATCGAACGCAGGAGCGCGTAGAACTCGGGCGCCAGGTCGGCGAGCAGGCGGTTCTGCGCGCGGCGCGCGTCCTCGGCGAAGACGGCGCGGCGCTCGAACTCCGCGCCGGTGCGCGCGGCCTCGGCGACGATCTCGCCGAGCTGGGTGCGGCTGTGTTCGCGCGCCTCCTCGAGCGCGTCCGCGCGCGCCTCGTCGAGGGCCGCGAGGCGCCGCTGGGCCGCGGCCTGCGCGACGACCGAGAGGCCGACGCCCAGGCCCGCCCCGACGAGGCCGGCAGCCGCGCCCGCGGCGGGTCCGCCCAGCGCGCCGAGCCCCATGGCCAGCGCAGCGGGCGCCGTGAAGACGAGGGCGCGTTCGGACCAATGGGTCCGCAGGGCAGGGAGGCGCTTCAGGTGATCCGTTCGGGCCGAGTCCATGGGGGGACGCGCGCGGCGTGGGGCCGCGTGACTAGGCCCGTGGATCGGTCGGCGAAGGAGCGCGTCCGAAGGTGGATCCGGGGTTTCGGGACGAGCGCTGGCTGGGGAGCTCACGGCCAGAGGCGTGGCCAGGAAGAAGGTTCACCTCGGGCGCGAGTCCACGCGACGCGAGCGCTGACCGGTACGGTGTCAGACCCCCTGGTCATCATCGGCCCCGCCGCGCTCCGAGCGGCGGGGCCGATGATGACCAGGGGGTCTGACACCGTACCGGTCAGACACCGTACCGGTCAGCGCACCGAGCCCGCCGGATACCCGAACACCGAGCGGAAGGCGCGCTCGAACGCCCACTCCAACAACGGATCGTCCTCGGGCACCGCGGCGTGATCGGCGACCCGCGTCATCGAACCGGGATCGAGCCCGCACGGCCGGAACGACGCGAAGCGATCGCTCGCGTTCGTCACGTTGAGCGACACGCCGTGCCAGGTCGTCCAGCGCCGCACGGCCACGCCGATCGAGCTCACCTTGCGCAGCCCGACCCAGACGCCGGTCAGGCCTTCGCGACGTGAGCCGGTGACGCCGAGCTCGGCCAGCACCTCGATCACCACCTGCTCGAGGTCGCGCAGGTACAGGTGCAGGTCGCGACGGCCCTCGGGCAGGCGCACGACCGGATAAGCGACCAGTTGCCCCGGCCCGTGCCAGGTGGCTTCACCGCCGCGCTCCACCTCGACCACGGGCAGGCCGGCGAGCTCCAGCTCGGCGCGTCCGAACTCGCTGTCCCGCGTCCTGCGGCCGAGCGTCACGACCTCCTCGTGCTCGAGCAGGATCAGCCGATCGGGCGTGCGCTCGGCCACGCGCTGTTCGAGCGCCGAGCGCTGGTGGGCGTGCGCGGCCGCGTACGAGACACGGCCGAGCCGCTCCACCAACAGCTCGGGGCCGAGCGCGGGCGCGAGTCGTTCGTCGCGTCCGCCCTCGGCCCCGTTCGTGTCGCGCTGGTCGTTCAACGCGCCGCGCTCACTTCTTCTGGTAGATGTGCACGGCCATCTTGTGCACCGCTTCCGCCGCTTCCATCATCGCCTCGGGCAGCGTCGGGTGCGCGTGGATCGTGCGCGCGATGTCCTCGGTGGTCGCGCCCATCTCGATCGCGAGCGTCGCCTCGGCGATGAGCTCGGTCACCTCCGGCCCGACCATGTGCACGCCG
>Ga0180435_10003516_pt1 | contig 15655 bp, 11 predicted proteins | sample SS_ome_3_FD_132467 | JGI IMG/M metagenome (GOLD analysis project Ga0180435, IMG submission 132467) | Hypersaline lake sediment archaeal communities from the Salton Sea, California, USA - SS_3_S_1 metaG | ecosystem: Environmental > Aquatic > Non-marine Saline and Alkaline > Hypersaline >... | reverse complement strand
GATGAAAACGCTGCGGTTTCCGCCCTCCAAGATGCCGGATTTGCCGTACTCTCTGAATACGTGGAAGATCTGACGGGTTATTTGCCGAAATCGTAGGCCTGCAGGTGACAAGGATTTCCCATGAAGGAGAATGTGGCAATAATCGGTTGTGGAACAGTCGGCACAGCCCTTGGAAGACTCCTTGGAAAGGCGGGGTACCCCATCGTCGGCATATCCACGACCCATCCGGAGAAAGCCGACCGGGTCGCAGAACACCTCGGCGCCTTACACGCCTCGGCAGCCCCGTGGGAGGTTACCGGCAATGCGGGCCTCATCTTCATCACCACCCCTGACGATGCTATCCGAAACATCTGTGATACGTTGGCTTCAAAAATGGCCGTTCCCCCCGGAAGTGTGGTCATCCACTGCAGCGGGGCCCTCCCGTCCACCATCTTGGCTTCAGCACGAAATCACGGGGCCTCGATTGTCTCCCTACACCCGCTTCAGACGTTTGTCTCAGCGGAACAAGCTGAAGCCCTGGTACCCGGCTCTTATTTTGCGGTGGAAGGCGACCAGGCGGCCATACCGGTTGCCCGCCGGCTGGTAAACGATCTTGAAGGCGTCTGGCTGGAGATTTCTCCAACGTTAAAGCCGCTCTATCACGCCGCGGCGGTGGCGGCCTCCAACTATTTGGTCACCCTTTTGGACATGAGCTTCCAATTTAACCGCATGGCGGGAATATCCGCGCCAAGCGCCTTTAAGGCACTCAGTCCCTTGATTCACGGCACGCTCAGAAACATCGATAAACAGGGCATCCCCCAAGCCTTAACCGGCCCTATCGCCCGGGGGGACGTTGAAACGGTGGCCGGCCATGTGGCATCGATCAGGGAACACATGCCCCGTTTTTTGCCCATTTACCGGAGTTTGGGCGTGCATGCGGTTGACCTCTCCCTGGAGAAGGGAACCATTTCGGAAGAGACGGCAACCCGACTCCGCACCGCCCTGGAACCCCACTAGGGGATGATGGAACCCATACAGGCACAGCCGATTCACATACCCCCTTCCAAAGGCCGTGGCTTCATTGTCAAGTGAACCGCTTAAAGAAAACCGCCGTCCCAAATCCACCGCCAAAAAACTGAAAAATGTACTATTCAAAGGCATACTCAATAGTTATTGATCCATGGGTTGGCGCAAACCCTCACCTGGTTATCTCCCTTACCTGGATGGGGGTGCCTTCAATTTTTTTGGCCCTTCGGGCTTGTCGATTTCACCGGATCTGCTTTGTTGGTGAGCACTTGAGGTAGACGTGTACGTCGGCGTGCCTACCGCCGCGCATCTCCGGCAAACTCGGCAAGCGGTGGATTCAGAGCCGTCGCACCCAGTTGACCTTTTTTGGTCCATCTGCTAGTTAGGTTCCATTCATAAATGGCCCTTTTCCACAATCTCGGCGTCACCTGCGGCCGGCCCTGCGGATCAGAGACCTTTTGCCGGCCCGTTAAAACATAGAAAGGACACGAAACATCATGCCGAAACGCGACGACATTCGTAAGGTAATGATTATCAGCTCCGGCCCGATTATCATCGGCCAGGCCTGCGAATTTGACTATTCCGGTACCCAGGCATGTAAAGCACTCAGGAAGCTGGGATACAAAATCGTACTGGTTAACTCAAATCCGGCCACCATCATGACAGACCCCGAAATGGCCGACGTGACGTACATTGAACCGTTGAACTTCCAAACCATGGTGGAAATCATTGAGGCGGAACGGCCGGATGCCCTTTTGCCCAATTTGGGGGGTCAATCGGGGTTAAATCTTTCTTCGGAGCTGGCGCAGGCCGGCGTTCTGGACAAGTACGGCGTCAAGATTATCGGCGTGGAGGTGGATGCCATCAAACGGGGAGAGGATCGCACGGCATTCAAGGACACCATGGACCGACTCGGCATTGAAATGCCCAAAAGCGAGGCCGTGTTCAGCGTAGCCGATGCAGAGAAGGTCGCCGATCGGTTGGGATATCCGGTGGTGATCCGGCCAGCCTATACCATGGGCGGAACCGGCGGCGGGTTGGTCTACAATGTGGAGGAACTACGAGTCATTGCCAGCCGGGGCATTTCAGCCAGCCTTGTCGGACAGATATTGGTGGAGGAATCGGTACTGGGTTGGGAAGAGTTGGAGCTGGAGGTGGTCCGTGATGCCAAGAACCAGATGATCACGGTCTGTTTTATCGAAAACGTGGACGCCATGGGTGTCCATACGGGCGACTCCTATTGTACGGCCCCCATGCTGACCATTACCCCGGAATTACAGGACCGTTTGCAAAAATCCGCGTACGACATCGTGGAGGCCATACAGGTAATCGGGGGAACCAACATTCAGTTCGCCCATGACCCCGGAACCGGACGGGTCGTGGTCATTGAGATAAATCCCAGAACCTCCAGGTCTTCCGCCCTGGCATCGAAGGCGACCGGATTTCCCATCGCTTTGGTCTCCGCCATGCTGGCCGGAGGCATGACATTGGATGAAATCCCATACTGGCGAGCAGGAACCTTAGACAAGTACACCCCATGGGGCGATTATGTGGTGGTTAAGTTCGCTCGATGGGCCTTTGAAAAGTTCCACGGCGCCCAGGACAAACTGGGCACCCAGATGCGGGCGGTAGGCGAGGTTATGAGTATCGGCAAAACGTACAAAGAGGCCTTTCAAAAAGCCATCCGGTCACTTGAAAACGGCCGCCACGGATTGGGATTCGCCGGAAACTTCCATACACAAACATTGGACGAACTGATGGAACAGCTGGCGGAACCGAGCAGTGAACGGCAGTTTGTTATGTACGAGGCCTTGCGGAAAGGAGCCAGTGTCGATACGTTAAGCAAAAAGACCCATATCAAGAAATGGTTTGTGGAACAGATGAAGGAACTGGTGGACTTGGAAGAAGAGATACTGGCCTACCGAGGACAGGTTCCGCCGGAACCGCTTCTTACCCGAGCCAAACGAGACGGTTTTGCAGACGCCTATCTATCAAAGATTTTGGACATTCCGGAACGGGATGTCCGGCAACACCGGACGGCCCTGAAGGTGGTGGAATCGTGGGAACCGGTACCCGTAAGCGGGGTGGAAGACGCCGCCTATTATTTTTCCACCTACAATGCACCCGACGCGGTAGCCACCAGTTCGAAACGCAAAATCATGGTTTTGGGTGGGGGACCCAACCGCATCGGACAAGGCATTGAGTTCGATTATTGTTGCGTCCACGCCGCCTTCGCCCTGCGGGATGAAGGATTCGAATCCATTATGGTGAATTGCAATCCCGAAACCGTATCCACCGACTACGATACCTCCGACAAGCTCTACTTCGAACCCCTCACCGTGGAGGATGTCCTCAGTATTTACGAAAAGGAGCAACCCGAGGGGGTTATCGTCCAATTCGGCGGGCAAACCCCGTTAAACATCGCCAACGAACTGGCTGAAGCGGGGGTCCGGATCATCGGCACGTCTCCGGAAACCATCGACCTGGCCGAAGATCGGGACCGATTTCGTCAAAAGATGCGCAAGTTGGGAATTGCACAGCCCGAATCGGGGATGGCCAGCCGACTGGAAGAGGCCTTGGATATTGCCGCCGACATCGGCTATCCCCTGATGGTTCGGCCATCCTATGTCCTGGGAGGACGGGCCATGGAGATTGTCCATGATGAAGAGATGCTCAGGGAATATGTGACGGCGGCCGTGGGGGTCTCACCGCAACGGCCGATCCTGATCGACAAATTTTTAGAAGATGCCATCGAGGTGGAAGCCGACGCCATAGCCGACGGTTCGGACGCCTTCGTACCGGCGGTAATGGAACATATCGAACGGGCCGGGGTCCACTCGGGTGACTCGGCCTGCGTCATCCCGCCGATCAGCATTCCAGCCAAACATGTGGACACCATTTGCGAATATACGCGGCGCATTGCCATAGAGCTCAACGTGGTGGGCCTCATGAACATCCAGTACGCCATCGCCAATGATGTGGTTTACATCCTGGAAGCCAACCCGCGTGCTTCCCGGACAGTCCCCTTGGTCTCTAAGGTATGCAATATCTCTATGGCCCGCCTGGCCACTCAGCTCATGCTGGGCAAGCGACTGGCAAACCTGGACCTGGGTCCCAAATCCGTCCCGCACTTCGGCGTGAAGGAAGCGGTTTTCCCCTTTAATATGTTTCCCGAAGTGGATCCGCTCTTGGGCCCGGAAATGCGAAGCACCGGTGAGGTCCTGGGGCTGGCGGACTCGTTTGGCCTGGCCTTTTACAAGGCCCAAGAAGCAACACAACAGGTACTGCCCTCAGAGGGAACGGTACTGATCACCGTGGCGGAAAAAGACCGATCGGCCGGCCTGGAGGTAGCCAAACGATTTAAGGAATTGGGGTTTAACATTCTGGCTACCGGTGGGACCCATACCTTCTTGGCCGGTCACGGGATTGAAGCGCAGGTAGTGCGTAAGATGCATGAAGGCCGGCCCAACATCGTGGACGGGATAAAGAATGGCGAAATCCAGCTGGTTATCAATACCCCCAGCGGCCGGCTGAGCAAGCATGATGATTCCTACATTCGGAAAGCGGCCATCAAGCATAAAATACCCTACGTGACCACGACGGCGGCCGCTATCGCCGCTGCCAAGGGTATCAGCGCGTTCAGACAAGGCCACGGCCGGGTAAAATCGCTACAGCAGTATCACGGTGACATCGGATAGCCACGGAACGCCCATGAAGGAAGAGCAAAGCTTTGAAAAGCATATTGAAGCTTTAACCCGGATCAGCAAGGCGATTACGTCCGATCGATATATTGAAGACATCCTGCGGCTTATCGTAACGGTTACCGCCGAAGCGATGCACTCTAAGATTTGTTCCCTCTGGTTATTGGATGAAACAGAGAGAATTCTTAAGTTACGGGCCACCCAGAGTATCAGTGAAGACTACCTGCAGGAACGGTCTTTAAAAATGGGAGAGGGTATCGTGGGCAAGGTGGCGGTCACCCGGAAACCCTGCTCAGTCATCAATGTGCTGGAAAACGACGCCTACAAAGAAAAGGAGCTGGCCAAGAAAGAAGGGTTGGTCTCCATGTTGAGTGTTCCCATGGTGGTGAAGGATCGGGTACTGGGCGTGGTCAATTGCTATACTTCCCGTCTCCACGAGTTTACGGAAACCGAGCAAAATGTCCTAATCACGGTAGCCAATGAAGCGGCGGTAGCCATAGAAAATACGGAACTCATGGTCAAAAGCAAGGTGATTCAAGAAGAATTGGAAACCCGCAAATTGATTGAGCGGGCCAAAGACGTCCTTATGGGCCGCCGGGGCATGTCGGGACAGGATGCCTTTCGATGGATGCAGAAACGAAGCATGGACGTGAGAAAATCGATGCGAGAAGTGGCCGAGGCCGTTCTGTTGACTGAAGAATTGTGAGAAGCCGGTTTAACGGTTTAACCCTTCGAACCTTTGAACCTTGAACCTTTGAACCTTTGAACCGGGAACCGGGAACCCTGTTTATGGAGGTAATCGATGCATCCGCTTTTGACTGAAGAAACCGGCAAGACGGTGCTCCTGCTGGGAAACGAAGCAATCGTCCGAGGCGCCTTGGAGGCGGGGGTGGCATTTGCCACCACCTACCCGGGGACACCTTCCTCGGAAATCGCCGAGAATTTTTTCCGCATCACCCAAGAGTCGGAGCTCTATTTTGAGTATTCCACCAATGAGAAGGTTGCCCTGGAAACCGCCGCCGGCGCCGCCGTTTCCGGAATACGAAGCATTTGCAGCATGAAACACGTGGGATTGAACGTCGCAGCGGATCCGTTGATGACTCTCGCCTATGTGGGGGTCCGCAGCGGTCTGGTCATTGTGACCGCGGATGATCCCTCCATGTTTTCCAGCCAAAACGAGCAAGACAGTCGATATTATGCCCGGTTTTCCAGCCTTCCCATGCTGGAGCCGTCGTCGGTCCAAGAAGCCAAGGAGATGACGAGAGAGGCGTTTCGTATCTCCGAGGAGCTGGAGCTGCCCGTACTGTTGCGCACCAGCACACGCCTTAGCCACGCCCGGGGAACGGTAACCCTGGGCCCGCTGGTGGTTCCGCAGACCCACGGCCGGTTTGAGAAAGAAAGCAGTCGGTTCGTCACCGTACCATCAGTAGCCAGGACCCGTCATAAGGTCCTCTTAGACCAGACCGAGAAGGCCAAAGAGATGTCATCTCAATCCGACTTGAACCGTCTCGACGGTACCGGTTCGTATGGGATTGCCACCAGCGGAATGGCCTATAGCTACGTACAAGACGCCTTGAAAGACCTCAATATGGAAGGTCGGGTACAACTGTTGAAATTGGGGTTTTCATTCCCCCTCCCCGAGACCTTGGCCTTGGAGTTTATTCGATCCACTCAAAAAATTTTGGTGGTGGAAGAGCTTGAACCGCTGTTAGAAGACGGTCTGAAAGCCCTGGCCCAGACGCATGGCCTTACCACACCCATTGCCGGGAAAAGACCGGACCTTTTCTCTCGGTTGTACGAATTCCACCCCGGATTGGTGCGGGACGTTGTCGCGCGGTTTTTTGACATCGACTATACCCCGCCCCAGCCGGTGGACGTCACCGAAGGCACCGATCCCATACCGCTGCCCATTCGTCCTCCGAACCTTTGTGCAGGCTGTCCTCATCGCGCCAGCTATTACGCAGTCAACAGTGTCTTGGCGGAGATGGAAACGGAAGCCGTTTTTCCAACGGATATCGGCTGTTACACCTTGGGACTCTTGCCGCCCTTACAGACTGCCGATTTCGTCATCTGTATGGGGTCCAGTGTCTCCTCGGCGGCAGGCATCTCCAAAGCCACAGGCAAGACGGTCATCGCTTTTGTGGGAGACTCTACCTTTTTTCACTCCGGTATTACCGGACTGGTGAACGCCGTTCATAACCAACATCGCTTTGTGCTGATCATATTGGACAACGGCACCACCGCCATGACGGGGCATCAGCCCCATCCCGGAGTCTCACTCACTCCGAAGGGATGGGACAAACCAACGGTTTCCATCGAGGCGATCGTCCGGGCCTGCGGGGTGGATGACGTCGCAGTGGTCAATCCCATCAACCTTGGTAAAATGAAGGCCGCTGTTCGGCAGGCCGTTTCGTCGAAAGCGCTTTCCGTCATCCTGGCCAAGGCCCCCTGTCCCTTGTACGAAAGGCGAATCCTTGGATCGAAGCCAAAACGCAAGTTTGTGGTCGGTCCCGAATGCAACACCGATTGCACCATGTGCGTCGATTCTTTCGGCTGCCCGGCACTCTACAGAAACACCGACCCCGACGCCGAGACCACAATGACCATCGACCAACATTTGTGCATCGGATGCGGGGTATGTATTCAAATCTGTAACAAGATCAGGCCGAAGAAGGGGTAAGGCCCAATGTCAACGGGTTATCGGTTAAACCAGCGTGGGAGGAAATAAGACATGGCCGAATATCGGGTATATCTCGCCGGCGTAGGTGGACAAGGAACACTCCTGGCTACGAAGATCCTCGCTGAAGCCGCCATTCAGGCAGGCCACCATACGGTCGCCAGTGAAGTGCATGGGATGGCGCAGCGCGGAGGCATCGTCGAATCGACGGTCCTGGTGGGAGACGTGGGCAGTCCGATCATATCGAACGGAGAAGCAGACGTCTTGTTGGGATTCGAACCATTGGAGACCTATCGGGCCATGGTAAAGTGTTCCAAAGATTCGGTGGTCATCTCCAACAACGTTCCCGTTATGCCGTTCAGCGTGGCGATCGGCAAATCCAGGTACCCGGATATTTCCACCCTTTTTGACTTGATTCGAAAACAGGTGCGACAGTTAAATACATTGAACGCGCAAGCCTTAGCCATTGAAGCAGGCACGGCGTTGTCCGCCAACATCGCCATGCTGGGTGCGCTGGCCCGCAGTCAAATCCTTCCCATTCCCAAAGAGGCCTTCCAGGAAACGATCCGTAACAAGATCCGGGAGCAGTTTGTGGATACCAATCTGGCGGCCTTCGAGTTGGGATATACGGCATCATAAGGAAGGTGACCGGTCGAAAAGGCTTGACTTTTCCGGACCTGTCTTGTAGGAGATTTCGGCTGGGCAGATTTCAAAAACACAACGGCGTGTTTTTTAGGTAATGACAAAGGAGTCCGTCACTCCCCTCCAGGGAGGTCGGATTTTTTTATTTGCACGACAATCCGATTCAAGGAGGGACTAAGCGTATGAATTTACACCAACCTAATGCCAACGAGGCCTTACGTACCAAAAACCGATCTCGCAGTGTGGCTCCCCAGTCCGGGATTTGCAGCCGTTGCCTGGACGGATGTAAAGGCAACTGCGATTTGTTCAACGCCACGTTTCGGAGCCGTGAGCTGCTCTACCCGGCGCCTTTCGGTGAAGTGACGGCGGGTGCCGACAAGGACTACCCGGTCGATTATTCCCACCTTAACATCATGGGATACGCGTTGGGCGCGCAAGGAGCAGCGGCGGATCCCGATTACGCCACGTTTCCGGCAGTAAGCACGGAGACCGCCTTCGGGGTCACCGACAAAGTCAAGATGAAGATCCCCATGTTTACGGGTGCTCTAGGAAGTACGGAGATCGCCCGAGCCAATTGGGAGCACTTCGCCATTGGGGCTGCGATTACCGGCATTACCTTGGTTTGTGGTGAAAACGTCTGTGGCATCGACCCCAAATTGAAGTTTGACAAGAACGGCATGGTTAAAGAGGCGCCGGACATGAAGCGGCGAATCGAAGAATATCGCCGCTACCACTATGGATATGGAGACATCCTGGTCCAGTTGAACGTTGAGGACACCCGACTTGGAGTGGCTGAACACGTCATCGACAAGCTCGGGGTGGAAACCATTGAGTTGAAATGGGGGCAAGGTGCCAAGTGCATCGGCGGAGAGATCAAGGTCTCTTCTCTGGAACGGGCCTTGGAACTCAAAAAGCGGGGCTACATCGTCACGCCGGATCCGGAAAGCAAGGCCAATCAAGCCGCCTTCAAGGCGGGGGCCATCAAAGAGTTCGAGCGTCACTCCCGCCTCGGCTTTGTCGATCGGGAAAGCTTCATGGCCGAAGTATTGCGCTTGCGACAGTTAGGCGCCAAGCGGGTCACTCTCAAGACGGGAGCATATCCCATGCGGGAGCTGGCCATGGCCATTCGGTGGTCATCCGATGCCAAGATAGACCTGTTGACCATTGACGGCGCTCCCGGCGGCACGGGGATGAGTCCGTGGCGGATGATGGCGGAATGGGGTATTCCGTCCATCTACCTGCATTCCATGGCTTACGAATTGTGTCGGCGATTGGCTGAAAAGGGCAAATGGGTACCGGACATCGCCTTTGCGGGCGGATTTTCATCGGAAGACCACATCTTCAAGGCCCTGGCCCTGGGTGCTCCTTACTGCAAGGCGGTCTGCATGGGACGGGCACTCATGATCCCGGGGATGGTCGGAAAGAACATCCAACGATGGATCGACGGCAAGGACGGCGGCCTGCCGAACACCATCTCCAAGTTCGGTACGACGAAGGAAGAGATCTTTGTATGTTATGAAGAATTGCGAGAAAAATTCGGCAAAGAGGCTGACAAATTCCCCCTGGGCGCCGTTGGCATATACAGCGCCGGAGAGAAGATCCGTGTGGGCCTCCAACAGCTCATGGCAGGCGCTCGAAAGTGGCGGGTAGATCTAATTTCGAGAAATGACCTCGCCTCACTTACCGAAGAGGCCACCAAGATTACCGGCATTCCCTACATCATGGATGCATATCGAGACGAGGCCCTGGAGATTATCGACGCATAATAATGATCGGTACAATATGGGAAGAGCCGGTGAACTGCAAAAGCGGTTCGCCGGTTCTTTTTTATTCCCGACCACCCACATTCATTTTGGAGACGTGCCAACAATAATCGTCAATGAAACAGTCGATCTTGGCTTTTTGACTTTCGGTCAGACCTTCAAAGCGAACACTGCATCGCCGGGTTCGCAGCCCACCATCGGAACCGGAGACGATCTCAGCGTCCGAAACGGTTCGGCAAGGCAGCTTTTCCATAAATCGAGTGCTGTCGGGCAATATCATCTCTAAATTTAAATCCTCGTTTAGCGCTTCGGGAACCCCGGTATAGGAAAAGGCGACCCCCCCCTTGCCGATGTCGGCAATTTCCGCAATCTTTGGAGAGTGCGTCTCGTAGTAAGCAAAGACCCGACCTTCAACTTTAAATCGCTGGTGCTGCCGTCTATCCTTCACTGGCCCCTCTGGTATCCGAATTCGCTGTAGCGGTTTGTTTCCTGCTGATTGACTCATCACTTATGCGCAAGCAAGAACCGTGCGAGCCTGCAAGTGCCCTGTTTTCAACAGCTTAGATTTGGGGAAACCAGAGAAAAGAGAAAACTAATGCCAACAGTTGGCACTTTGATTGACACCGAATGCAGAATCCTTCCCAATTTCCAGACTCACCCCCGTGACCGGTTATCCGTACTTTTGGGCGAAAGTCTTCATAAAATCGACTAACGCCTTCACTGCATCCAGAGAGGTGGAATTATAGATCGAGGCACGACACCCACCTACAGAACGGTGTCCCTTGAGCCCTCCCATCCCGTTTTCCAGGGCTTCTTGAACAAACCGGCTTTCCAGGGACGCTTCCGGAAGCCGGAAGGTCACGTTCATGACCGAGCGGCTTTCCCGTTCCGCCGTTCCCTGGTAGAAGGGGTCGACGTCAATGGCTTCGTACAGGAGATCCGCCTTCTCCCGATTCCGTGCTTCCATCTGAGCCAGCCCCCCTATGGTTTCCTCCAGCCACTTCAGTACCAAGCTGACCGCATAGATGGCAAAACAAGGAGGCGTATTGAACATGGAGTTTTTTTCGGCAAACGTCGTATACTTCAACATGGTGGGTAGGGCTTCCGGCACCCGATCGCGCATGTCTCGGCGAAGGAGTACCAGGGTCGCCCCGGCAGGGCCCAGGTTCTTTTGGGCGCCCGCATAAATCACTCCGAACGGAGCCGGATCAAACACCCTGCTCATGACGTCGGACGACATATCACTGACCAGAGGTACCTTTCCCGTCTCCGGAAAAGCAGACCATTGGGTCCCCTTGATCGTATTGTTCGACGTCAGATGGACATAAGCGGCGTCTGGAGAAAAGCGAATTTCTTTGGGGATATAAGAAAAGTTCTTGTCCGCCGAGGAGGCAACCACATTCACCGATCGTCCCAGACCCCTGGCCTCTTTGATCGCCTTGGTGGACCACGTCCCCGTATCAACATAATCGGCGGGCTGGTCCGGCGGACACAAATTCATGGGAACCATACAAAACTGCAGGCTGGCCCCGCCCTGCAAAAACAAGACATCAAATTGATCCCCGAGACCCAGAAGCCGTTTGGTCCTTGTCACGGCGTCTTCAATCACGTCATCAAACCACTTCGATCGATGACTCACCTCCGTGACGGACATTCCTGATCCCTTGAAATCCAGAAACTCGGCCTGTATTTCTTCCAACACCGGCAGGGGAAGTGCAGCCGGTCCGGCGTTGAAGTTATAGATTCTATTGCTCATATCCACCTCCTCATTGTCATGCGAACCTATAAAGACAAAGCCTGAAGGTGTCAAGGCAAAAAGCCCCCCCTGAGGAAAGGCCGGACGACAAACAGGAGTCTTGACACTTGCATGTTTTGTCAGTAGAAAATAGAAATCGGCATGAACAAGCGTTATGTCAAAAATCGGTACACAAAGGAGACTTGGGGTTGAAAGTTTTGGTGAGTGACAAACTGGCTGAAGTGGGCGTTCATATGTTTCAGGAAGCGGAAGATATCGATGTCGACGTAAAGGTTGGGCTGCCTCCTGAAGAATTAAAAACAATCATCGGAGACTATGACGGGCTGGTCATCAGAAGTGCTACCAAGGTAACCGCTGAAATCCTGGAAGCGGCTCCCCGATTGAAGGTGATCGGCAGGGCCGGCATTGGGCTGGACAACGTGGACATCCCCGCGGCGACCAAACGGGGGGTCGTGGTCATGAACACTCCGGAAGGCAATGTCATAACGACGGCTGAACATGCGGTAGCCATGATGCTCGCGTTATCCCGAAATATCCCTCAAGGTACGGCGTCCCTGAAACAAGGCCGGTGGGAAAAGAAGAAGCTTCAGGGAAAAGAAATTTTTGGCAAGACCCTGGGGGTTCTGGGTTACGGCCGAATCGGCAGCATCGTTGCCGACCGTGCCCGGGGACTAAAGATGAAGGTCATCGTCCATGACCCTTATGCAAACAAGGAATTAATTGAACAGGGCGGGTGTGAAGTCGTATCCCGAGAAGAATTGTTTGCTCGCTCCGATTACATAACCATCCATGTGCCCAAGATGAAAGAAACGGTTAATCTCGTCAACAAAGGGGCATTCGACCAAATGAAACCGGGCGTCATGTTGATTCACTGCGCTCGTGGAGGAATCGTCAACGAAAAGGATCTGACTCAGGCTTTGGCGTCCGGCCAAGTGGGGGGCGTGGCGTTAGACGTTTTCGAAACCGAACCCCCGGGGGAAAGCCCGCTGCTGAGACACGACAATGTCATATGCACGCCGCACCTGGGAGCATCAACCGCAGAAGCCCAGACCAACGTTGCCGTCGCCGTTGCCGATCAGATTATCCGCTATCTTCAGACAGGCACCATCATTAACGCCGTCAATGTCCCTTCCGTCACCGGAGACGCACTCACGCTACTTCGCCCCTATTTGGCACTGGCGGAACGTATGGGATCGCTGCAGGGGCAGTTGGGACAGAAGGCCCCCAAAGAACTCAATATTAAATACGCAGGGGATTTCTCCGGCATCGATCTCACACCGGTGACAACAGCCGCCCTTAAGGGTATGCTAGCCTGCTTTCTGAAAGACGCGGTCAACTTTATTAATGCGCCGGTAATCGCCAAGGAGCGACAAATAAAGGTCATCGAATCCCGAAGTGCCGAGGCGGAAGACTATAACACGCTCATCACCTTGGAAACTGTGTCGGCTGAAGGAACGAGTACGATTTCCGGGACCATATTCGGCAAGTTTGACCCCCGCATCGTTCGAATCAATGATTTCAGACTCGAGGTGGTACCGGAAGGCCATCTCATCCTCATTCATAATGAGGACAAACCCGGGGCTATCGGGAGCATCGGAACGGTGTTGGGAAAGCACCAGGTCAATATCGCCAGAATGCATGTCGGCCAAGAACATCATGGTCAAAGGAATGTCATATTTCTGGACACCGATACCATCGCCCCGCCGGAGACCTTGGAAGAGTTGCGGAGTTTGCCCATGGTAAAATCGGTGATCCCGTTGGAATTGTAAGGTCCGCCCCATCAAGGTACCGAAAAAGGCTCTATGGAGGAACAACCATGTCAGAAGAAGAAAAAGGATTCGTTATAAAAGATAGACGTTCTTTCGGTTCGGAAACCAGTCAACCCGAGGCGGAGAGTCCTGAGACGGAAACCGTTGAAGACAAAGGCCAAGAGAAAGCGAAGACCGCGGAGCCTGAAAAGGAAAGACCGTCGGAGGAAGATGTTCAACTGCCCGAGGTCAATTTTTCCACCTTTGTTTTTTCCCTGAGTTCTTCAGCCTTTCTCCATCTGGGAGAGGTGGAGGATCCCTCCACCGGAAAAAAGCAAAAGAACCTGCCCATGGCTAAACATACCATCGATATCTTGGGAATGCTGGAGGAAAAGACTCAGGGGAATCTGACGGAAGACGAAGGTCAGCTTCTCAAGAATGTCCTCTACGACTTGAGAATGCGCTATGTAAAGGAGAAATCATAAAAGGAGATCCCACTATGAGGTCACAAAATCGGCAACGAAGAAGCGGCCTTCGCCCATGGATTCTTTTGGTCACCCTGGTATCAACGGGTCTCGGTGGCGGATTCTGGATTACCCCGAAAACCATAGCCGCCGGCCCGTCCGCACAATATCGAGTACCTCAAAGTTTCGCCGAGGTCGCGGAACTGGTGAGCCCGGCAGTGGTCAATATCAGCACGGAAAAGACGGTACGTACTCCCGGAGGAGGGCGTTTTAGACATTTCCAAAGCCCGTTTGGTGAAAATGACCCGTTTCATGACTTTTTTGAAAGGTTTTTCGGCAACCAGCAGCCCCCTCGGGAATTCAAGGAACGCAGCCTGGGCTCCGGTTTTATTATCAGCGAAGAGGGCTATATCGTAACAAACAACCACGTGGTGGAAAACGCCGATAAAATCAAGGTTAAGTTGAGCAACGGCAGAGAGTTCGAAGCCACGATCGTGGGCAGAGACCCCAAGACCGATATCGCCTTACTCAAAGCGGAAGATCTGGAACATATCAAGATTTTAAAGATTGGGGATTCCGACGAAATCAAAGTGGGCCAGTGGGTGGTGGCCATCGGCAGCCCCTTTGGACTGGAACATACGGTAACGGCCGGTATTGTCAGCGCCAAGGGTCGCGTCATCGGCTCCGGGCCCTATGACGATTTCATCCAAACCGACGCGTCGATCAATCCGGGAAACAGTGGCGGTCCGCTGGTCAATATGAGCGGGGAGGTCGTGGGCATCAATACGGCGATTGTCTCCCGCGGAGGCGGTAATGTAGGAATCGGCTTCGCCATACCGATCAACATGGCCCGGGGAATTATCAACCAACTGCAAACGACCGGATCGGTAACCCGCGGATGGCTGGGGGTAACCATTCAAGACCTAACGCCGGAACTGGCAGAATACTACGGCCTGGAAGGGGCGAAAGGGGCCATTGTCGGCGAGGTCTTCGAAGGAGATCCGGCTGATAAAGCGGGGATTGAGCCCAAGGACGTCATTGTGGAAGTTGAAGGAAAAACCATTGAAGACAGTCGCGACCTTTCACGGGTCATCGCAGCTACCAAGGTGGGAGAAAAGATCACCATCAAGGTTTTGAGAGACGGAAAAGAGCGTACCTTCCGCATCAAGATAGCCAAGCGGACGGATGACAAGGAAACCCTGGCCAGGGCCGACGCGGAGGAAGCCGGTGCATTGGGCATGGTGGTGTCCCCGGTGACCCCGGACCTGGCCCGGCGCTTTAATATTCCCGATGGGGGCGGCGGCATTGTTGTGGTGGCCGTGGACGCCCAAAGTGAAGCAGACAAAGCCGGGGTTGAAGAAGGGGATCTGATTCTGGAAATCAATCACAAACAGGTCAAGACCGTCGAAGACTATCAACAATATATTGAGGACGTAAAAGAAGGGGAGATCATATCCCTTCTGATTCGGCGAAGGGCCGGTTTTTTTGCGGTCAATATCCGGAAATAGGAACAAGACAAGCGTTGATGGCGTCATAAAAAAGCTGAGTTAAGCCGTGCCACCGGCCTCCTGTTGACAACGAACTTGATCAACCGTGGTGTGTAAAACCGTATTGCCGCATAAGGTTCAGGACGGTCTCAGATTTTAATGGGGCTAATTGTTTGAAGCCGTTAGAGTCCCTTGGTTTCGTTGTTCCTTTGAAATTCAACAGGCACCACATATCATGTAAAATCCACATGGCCAATTTGACAAACCCGGCCGCAACGAAACTTAGGGACTCTTAAGGCTGAGTTTTAGCACCATTAAAATCTGAGACCGTCCTGAACCTTATGCGGCAATACGGTTTTACACACCACGGTTGATCAAGTTCGTTGTCAACAGGAGGCCGGTGGCACGGCTT
>Ga0180435_10003513_pt1 | contig 15659 bp, 13 predicted proteins | sample SS_ome_3_FD_132467 | JGI IMG/M metagenome (GOLD analysis project Ga0180435, IMG submission 132467) | Hypersaline lake sediment archaeal communities from the Salton Sea, California, USA - SS_3_S_1 metaG | ecosystem: Environmental > Aquatic > Non-marine Saline and Alkaline > Hypersaline >... | reverse complement strand
CCGCGCGGAGTGGATGCCGAACTCGTGGGCGTTGGGAAGCCCCGCGATACGGAGCACGTTGACGTCCTCCACGTAAAGCCCCTGCAGCTGCGCGCCAAATCGAGTAGCCATGGTAATCGCGGCCTCGAGCGCAGCCTGGCTGTGCGCTGAGGCGTCCATGGCGACGACGATCCGCCGGATTGTCGGTGCCGCCTCAGGCCTCATCATCGCCGGACTCCTTTCTAGACTGCCCGAATGTCCGGAGTTTCTCTGCCATTTCCTTCAGACGCCGCTGTGCCCGCCCGTTGATCGTCTCCTCGGGATAGATGCCTTGGTCGTCAGCCTTGCCCGCCGGCACACCGGTCAGCGTCTCGATGCCCTGGTCGATATGCTCGGCTGCCATCACGTGGAATCGGCCGGCTGCCACCGCCTCGACGATATCGTGACGCAACAACAGGTGCTTGACGTTGGATGCGGGGATGAGCACGCCCTGGTCACCTGTGAGGCCGCGAGCCGCGCAGAGATCGTAGAAGCCCTCGATCTTCTCGTTGACTCCGCCAATGGCCTGTACCTCGCCACGCTGGTTGACCGAGCCCGTGACCGCGATGGACTGCTTGATCGGTATATCAGCCACTGCGGAGAGGAGCGCGTAGAGCTCGGCCGACGAAGCGCTGTCGCCGTCCACGCCGCCGTATGACTGTTCGAAGACCAGGCTGGCGGAGAGAGAGAGAGGCTGTTCCTGCGCATACCTGCCGGTCAGGAAACCGGTCAGGATCAGCATCCCCTTGGAGTGGAGCGGGCCGCCCAGGTCCACCTCGCGCTCGATGTCCACCACCTGGCCCTGACCCAGGCTCACGCTGGCGGTGATCCGCGTGGGCTGGCCAAAGGCGAAGTTGCCCAGCGAGAGCACCGAGAGGCCGTTGATCTGGCCGACGACGGCGCCGTCCGTGTCGATCAGCTTGGTCTCTCGCACGATGGCCTCCTGAGACCGCTCCCGAATACGGCTGACCCGCTTGATCTGTGCGTCGATGGCGCGCTGCACCTGGTCGCCGCCGACGATCTCCCGGCCCTCCTGACGCGCCCAGTAGTCGGCCTCGAGCATCACGTCGCTGATCTCGCGGACGCGGGTCGACAGCTTTTCCGAGTCGGCCGCGAGGCGCGCGCTCTGCACCATCAGGCGCTCGACTGCGCCGCGGTCGAAGGGCATCAGGCCCTCGCGACGGGCCAGTGTGGCGATACGGCGGGCGTAGACGATCTCGGCCTGGTCATCCCACGGCATCTGGTCGTCGAAATCCGCTGCCACCTTGAAGAGCTCCCGGAACTCGGGATCGAGCGCGGAGAGCTGGTAGTAGAGCTCGCGATCACCGATCAGCGCGATCTTGACCTGGAGGGGGATCGGTTCCGGCTCCAGCGAGACGGTACTCATCGCGCTGGATTGCTGCCTCAGCGATTCGATGCGCACCTCGCCGCCCTTGAGTGCACGCTTGAGCCCGTCCCAGGAGAACGCTTGCTGCAACAGACCCCGCGCGTCGAGGATCAGGTAGCCGCCGTTGGCGTGGAGCAGCGCGCCCGGCTTGATCAGCGTGTAGTCGGTCATCAGCGCGCCCATCTGTGCTCGGTGCTCCACTCTGCCCACCAGATTCTGGAAGGTTGGGTTGTCCTCGTAGATGACGGGGGCGCCTGATAGGTCGGCGTGGTCGATCAGCAGGTTTACGCCGTAGCGGCGATGGACGTGGTCTGATGCCTCGGGACTGAGCGCCGCGGGCGGTCCTTCTGAGTCACCAGGCGCCAGGAACTGCTCGGCGTGGGCGATGATGTCTTCCTGCACTGCCTCGAGGTGGCGGATCACCTTCGGGAGAGCTGTGTAGTTCTCGCGGAGCTCACCGATGTGGGCGCTGATCGCAGATCCCGCCATCTCACGGTCTAGCTCGGCCAACCGGCTACGGACCTCGCGCTGCCAGCCGGGCACCTGTCTGAGGATGCGCTGCAGCTCATCCTGCAGCGCGCTCATCTTCGTCTCGATGGCTGTCTGCTGCTCCTCGGAGAGCTCCAGGACCTGCTCGCGGGAGAGGACCTCGCCCTCATGTGTCGGAGCCACCGCGATGCCGCTGGGCGTTCGGACCAGCGCCATGCCGTCCTGCATCGCCCTGCGCTGAAGGGCTTCAAATGCCTCGGCCTGCCTATCATCAGCCTCCTCGGCGATGCCCTGGCGGCGGGCCTGGTACTCGTCGCTCTCGAAGGCGGCCGCCAGAGCGGTCATGAGCTCGGTCACCAACGTCTCCATATCGGATCGGAAGCGCCGCCCCATACCTGCGGGCAGCCCTATGGCCACGGGCCGGTGATCCTGGACGAAGTTGGTGACATAGCACCAGTCCTGCGGGACCTCCCTGGAGGCGGCAGTGAACGCGAACAGACCCTGGACAAGCTCTCGGAGCTCGAGACCCTGCGGGCCCAGTGCGAAGATGTTGAACCCGCCGTTTTGCATGCCGGTGCCAAACCGAATCGCCTCGATGCCCCGCTCTTGGCCGACGACCTCGGTCAGATCCGGGAGGTCATCCGTTGTGTCGAAGCCGGCTGATGATAGGTCCGCGCGGCGGCACAGTTGTAGGGGGGTGAGGTGCAGGGTCGGTTTCAACATGGCGTGGCCTCCAAGGGTGGCTCCACTGGCAAATGAGCTGGTGCAACATACCACAAAGCCGGAGTCAGGGGAAGCTCCAAGGCCGGTTGAGGCAACCCATGGGTGGTCTCAGCCAGCTCGTTTTCTGGTACCATATGCCTGATTGCACTAGGAAAAGCGGAGGAAGGAACAGGCTATGGATCGGCACGAGCCACGAGGTAGCGGCGTCGTGAGGTGGGTCTCGCCGGCATGGCTAGCGGGTCGCCTGGATGGCGATCTCACGATCCTGGACACGCAGCCGAACGTCCACGACTATATCATCCAACATATCCCGGGTGCCGTGCGCTTCGGCGAGGGCCTGATCCACGCACCCGTGAACGGACGTCCGGGGCAGTATGTCTCTGCTGCGGCCTTTGAGCGCACGGTCAGGCAGGTGGGCGTCTCCCGGGATCGTCCGGTGGTCGTCTACACAGGCAAGGGTGCCTTCAAGGGCTGGGGCGATGGCCTGGAACAGACCGCGGTTGCCTATGCGCTCGCCAAGTTCGGCCACCCTGACATCTACATCCTCGATGGAGGGCTGGAGCGATGGATGGCGGCGGGCCATCCCGTCATCAAGGCCTATCCGGCTGTCGATGCGGGAGACTTTGTGGCAGTGCCGCAGCCGGGCCTCAGCTTGAGCTATCAGGCATTCGATGTGATTCGAGACGAGCCCGGCACGCTCGTCCTTGACGCACGTCCTGCCAAGCCCTACCGGGGCCAGTCGATGTGGCCGCTGCCGGGGCACATACCCGGCGCGATCAACGTGCCTTGGGATCTCTTCTTCGCACCCGGCGATCCGCGTACCCTCAGATCGCGGGATGAGATACGCGCCATCGCCGGCACCCACGGGCTCACGCCTGAGAAGACAGTCGTCTGCTCGTGTGGTACGGGTCGCAAGGCGACGCTGGTCTTCCTGATCCTCAAGTACGACTTGGGCCTCCCTGATGTTCGCCTATACGAGGGCAGCTTCACCGAGTGGTCGTCGTACCCCGACAACGCCACGGTCACGGGCCCCGACGCCCGTTGACCTCCAGGAGCACGGAGGCACGGTATGCTGTTTGAACGTATTGAGTCTGAGGGACTGGCCCACTATTCGTACCTGGTCGGCGACCAGCGCGAGGCCGTTGTCATCGATCCACGTCGTGATTGCGACGTCTACACGGACCTGGCGGCCAAGGCCGGCTACCGCATCGTGGCGATCCTCGAGACACACCGCAATGAGGACTACGCCATTGGTTCGGTGGAGTTGGCGGCGAGGGTGGGCGGCGCCGAAATCTGGCACGCCGACGCCGGACTGGACTACGCGTACGGCGCTCCGGTGAAGGACGGGCAGGCCTGGCAGATCGGGCGTCTGCGCCTGACGGCCATCCTGACCCCCGGTCATACGCCGGGACACATGAGCTATCTGCTCAGCGATCCGGATAGGAACCCCTGGGTGGTCTTCACCGGCGACGCACTCTTCGCCGGTGATGTGGGGCGTGTTGACCTGGTGGATGTGGACCGCACCCTAGAGATGGCAGAGCTGCTCCATGAGTCGCTCTTCGAGCGTCTGTTGCCCTTGGGAGACGACATCATCGTCTGCCCCGGCCATGGCTCAGGATCCGTCTGCGGCAGCGAAATCTCGGAGCGCGTCTGGACCACGATCGGTCTGGAGCGACGCCACAACGCCAAGCTCCAGTTCACCAGCAAGGAAGCGTTCCTTGCCCACGTGCCGCGCATCCTGGAGCGTCCGCCGTACTTCCGGCGGATCGAGCGGCTCAACATCGAGGGAGCTCCTTTCCTGGGTAGCTTGCCTGTGCCGCCGCCTATCAGACCGGGGGCCTTCGCCAAGCGGGCCCTGCTGGGCGACGCCGTAGTGGTGGACACCCGGATGGAGCTGGCGGCGACAGCGGCTCACGTGCCGGGTGCGCTGGCAATCAGGCAGAGCGTCCTGGCGAGCTTCGCGGGGTGGTTCCTGCCCTATGATACGCCCCTTCTGCTGGTGACGCCCGAAGCCGGTCTCGAGGCGGCTGTGCGAACGCTGGTCCGGTTGGGGTATGATGACATCGTGGGCACGCTGGCCGGCGGTATGTCAGCGTGGCACATCGCGGGGCTCGAGAGCCGGCGCACCGGGACTCTGACGACGCACGAACTCTGCGCTCGGCTGGATGACGGTGAGGTACCGTGGATTCTGGATGTGCGCAGCGCGGGAGAGATCGCGGCCGAAGGGGCTATCCCAGACGCTCATCACATCCACGTCACTCAACTCCCCGAGAATGTGGGTGAGGTCCCCAGGGGCCGCGAGGTCCTGATATTCTGCGGCAGTGGGCTGCGGTCCAGTCTGGCGGCTTCCTACCTGCAGGCGAAGGGCTGGGATGATGTGACAGTGGTCCTGGGCGGCACCATGGGGTGGCACTCGACTTCGTGTCCTCTAGACCTATGAACCTGCAAGTGAGCAGCATCGAAATCAAGCACAGGTTGCGGGAGACCTATCGTCACCTCGACCGCCGGAGCAGCGGGCGACTGGGTGTGCTGCGGCGCGCCGGTCAGGGCTATGCCGACGCGCAAGCTGCGCAGGCCGCCGCCGCGCTCTCCTACTACATCTTCTTCTCTCTCTTTCCGCTGCTCTTCCTGCTGGTCTCGGCGGCGACCTATATCTGGAATCTGGGTAGCGAGGAGGCCTTCGAGAGCGCCGTGCTCTTCATCTCCCAGGCGATCCCCGTCTCGCAGGATCTGATCCACAACAATCTGGCGAAGATCATCAGCAGTCGGGGCGCCGTCGGGCTGATCGGCCTCGTGGCCGCGGTCTGGTCGTCGTCCAGCGCGTTCACGATCCTGACACACGACATCAACGAGGCCTTTGCGGATGCCCCGACGCGCGGTCTCGTCAAAACCCGGCTGATGGGCATCCTGATGGTCCTCGCGGTCGTCCTGCTCCTGGTGCTATCGCTGGGCACGACGACCGCGCTCGGCGTCATCCGTCAGCTGCCTGTGGTGCCCGCGCGGTTGCCTTTCCTGGAGACCATGGCCTGGTCGATGCTGCTACGTGGCACCCCCCTGGTCTTCAGCTTTCTGCTCTTCTTGGTGCTCTTCCAATGGGTGCCGGCCAAGCGTGTGCATTGGCCCGCGGCGCTCTCGGGTGCCGCCATCACAGCCATCGCGTGGGAGTTGGCCAAGGAGCTCTTCAGGTGGTATCTCACCAGCGGATTGGCCCGCTACACCGTGGTCTACGGCCCGCTGAGCAGCGTGATCGTGCTGATGTTCTGGATCTACATTAGCGCGGCGATCACGCTCTTTGGTGCCCATCTAGCGGCCGCGCTCGACCACCGGCATGTGAGGACGAAGGCGACCCGCGCCCGGCCTGCATAAGGGCCTTGATGTTCTCCAATGGTGTCTCCGGCGGTAGGTCGCATCCGGTGCTGAGAACGAAGTTCGGGTAGGGTGCCATCGCCATCATCAACGCTTCCGTCGCCGCTGCAACCCCGTCCGTCGACGACTGGACCATAGTGGTCACCGGATCCACATTGCCCACCAGCACGACTTCCTCGGGCATTGCCTCGATCGTGGCGACGGGATCCATCGGTGCATCCAGACTGAGCCCCTGTACCCCTGTCCGGCACATCGCCTTGATCAGGTGTCTGCTGTCGCCGCAGACGTGCAGCAGCGTCATCGGATCCGCAGCGGTCGCGTGGAGAGCAGCCACCACCTGTTCGATATAGGGACCGGAGAATCGCTTGAAGGCCCGCGGCGAGATCAGCACTGCGGTGGGCTCCAGGATACAGACGATGTCGGCGCCGGCTGCCGAAAGCATCTCAGCGTAGGCGGTACTCACCTGGGTGGCATAGGCCGCCGCAGCGTGGACGAGATCCCAGTCCTCGACGGTCGCCATCGCCAACTCCGTCGCTCCGATCATCAGTCCAGCAAGCGAGAACGGTCCTATGACGTAGGCCCCCTTGAGCACGTCAAGGCCCGAAAGCCGGCACAGGGTCTCCGCAAAGACGGGCATCCGCCCGTTGACGGCGGGATCGACGGGACCGAACGCGTCGAGGTCGGTCGGCGACGTGACCGGGTGCTTGGTAACAGTGGGGGACTCATCGATGGGGAAGGTGACGGGCAGCCCAATGGCCTCAGCCTCGACAGAGAGATCCATCATGGTGAAGACTGCGTCCGGCTCGAAGCGCTCGACTAGAGCCCCACAGGTCCTGGCCTGAAGCGCACCATCAAACAGGTTCTGCCGAATCGTGGACTGCGTGAGCTGAGTGCCGGGAAACCCCATCAAGGGCACCCTCAGCCGCTCGGGATGGCTGCCAACGAGGTCGATCAACTGCATCTAGCTTCGCCTCCAGGTGAGTGTGTGAACGGTCGGGAATGATAATCGCATCGGAGCGCCGCACCACCCCCGTCTCACGGCGCCACGGGCGAGCTCGCGAGCTCGCCCGTGGTTTGGCCGAGGTCAGAATCGGCCGAGGATCGATACGTCAGTCGACCACCAGATCCACAAAGGTCGGCGGTTGCCCGGGCTTCAGTGCCACAAGGCCGCGGTTGGACGGGTGCAGTTCCTCGACCACGATCAGAGCCAGGAAGCTGATGGCCATCTCCGCGGATTCGTGGGGACAGCCGGCCGTCCTCAACGCCGCCTCGATAGCCCCGAGCTGATCCGCCACCTCTGCGGCGCTGTCCAGGGCCATCAGACCGCCCAACGGCAGCGGAAGCTCGGCTGCAACCTCGTTGTCGACGACGACCGCCATGCCGCCGTTCATCTTTATCACGGTGTTGGCGGCCATAGCCATCGCGGCGTCATCGGTGCCCAGCACCAGCAGATTGTGGCTGTCATGGGAGACCGTCGACGCGACCGCTGCCCCTGCGCCCAGTGCCAGACCCGTCACGAAGCCGATCGACTTGCTCCCGATCGCGCTCGATCCGTCGGTGGCCGTGGCCTCTGCATGGCGATAGACGACCGCCGCCTTTGCCAGGTCCCGCGTTGTATCTGCCTGCAGCATACCATCGACGGGCATCATCTCAGCGATGACTTCCTCTGTCTGCAGGGCGCCCGGGATGAGGCGCACGACGCGCACCTTTACCGGGTCACTCCCCGACCGTACCACCAGATCATCCGCTGTCAGCGGGTCGAGATAGACGGACTTTATCGCCCAGGAGGGGTAGTCGTAGGGCGCGATATCAATTACGAGTTTCCCGTGCTCGGCGACCAGCACGCCGTCGGCGTAGACCTGGTCGATACCCATATTGGCGAGGTCGCTCACGATCAGCATATCGGCGGCGCGCCCCGGCGAGATCGTGCCGATCCGACGGGAGAGCTCCAGCAACTGGGCGCCGTTGATCGTCAGCATCTGTACGGTCTCGACGGGGGACAGTCCCTGACGGATGGCCGCCCGGGCAGCGCGGTCCAGGTGCCCGTCGTTGACGAGTGTGGCCGGCGTGAGGTCATCGGTGACCATCGTGAAGAACCGGGTGTCGATGCCCGGATTCTCGGTGATAGCGCGCGCAAGCTCGGGAAGGTCCATATAGGCAGAACCGTAGCGCATCTGGACATAGCAGCCCCTCTCGGCCCTCCGCAGGGCGCCGAGGGGCGTCGTGGCCTCGTGATCACCGGTGATTCCCGCTGCCAGGAACGCGTTGAGCCCCTCATCGAGCGCGGTGCTGGCGTAATGCCCGGTCAACACCTGGTCGGCCTCGAGGGAGGCCCGTGTGATGGCGTGGACATCGGGGTCACCGTAGATCACGCCGGGGAAGTTCATCTGCTCGCCCTGGAGCGCGGCCCACCCCTTATCGTAGGCCAGGGCGACGTCCTCGTCCGTGATGGTCGCACCGGCATCTTCAAAGCCGGGAATCGAAGGCACACAGACCGGCATCGCCACCAGGACCTTGAGCGGAAGACCCTCGGCGGCATCGTGGAAGAGCTCCACGGCTCTGACGCCGAGCACGTTGGCCAGCTCATGGTTATCGCACGCAATGGTCGTCGTACCGTGAGGCAGCACCGCGGCGGCGAAGCTGCGCACGTCGACCATGCTGCTCTCCACGTGGTTGTGCGTGTCGATGAACCCGGGCAGCAAGTATCTCCCTGCGGCATCGACCACCTTTGTGTTCTCTCCAACAGGAACATGGTCGACACTGCCTACCAGCGCGATCAGGCCGTGACGCACCGCGATGTCAACGCCGTCCTGGATGCGCGCCACGTTGACGTTGACCAGCCGCGCGTTCTTGATGATTAGATCGGCCGGCTGTCGCCCCATCGCGGTTGCGGCCATATCCTGCGTCACATCGGACAGTTTCGTGCGCTGATGCACGTAACCAGCTATCATCTCTGCACCTCTTTCGTCTTGGCCGTGGCCTCAGGTCATCCACAACACCCGCATCAACTATACGCTCGCGTATGTCACATGCCAAGCACTCGCCCTCGCGCCGCGGTATGGCTCCCAACGTGCGCTTGCATTTCCCGGCGAACAAACTCATAATGAAGCGGGGCACCAACCCGACCTCTCCCCTCCCGTCCCCGACCCACAATGTTCAGCACTATTGACCTATGGAGGATCCACAGATGACCAGACTCAGTGTTATTGAGGGTATTGGCCCCGTCTATCAGAAGAAGCTCAGCATGGCAGGCGTTCGGAATGTCGAGCAGCTGCTGTCGGAAGGCGCTACACCGGCAGGACGCAAGGCAATCGTGGAGAAGAGCGGCATCAGTGCCGAGCGGGTTCTGGACTGGGTGAACCGCGCCGACCTGATGCGCATCGAGGGCATCGGCGAGGAGTACAGTGACCTCTTGGAGCGCGGCGGCGTGGATACCGTGAAGGAGCTGGCAAGACGCAACCCCGAGAACCTGCGGGCCAAGCTTGCCGAGGTCAATGCCGAAGAGAACCTGGTGCGACGTCTCCCTTCCTTTGCCCAGACAAGAGGGTGGATCAACCAGGCTCAGGCGCTTCCCCGCGTCGTATCCTACTAGGGAGTCCCAGATGGCTGACCAGGGACTCGACCTCGCCGACGTATTCAGCCTGGCCCTCAACGGCATGAAGGCTGAGCGCCAACAGGTAAACGACCTGGACGGCTACAACGGCAACCATGGCGACAATATGGTCGCGAACCTGGAGATGATCACGAAAGCCCTTCGCGAACACTCCGAGGGTTCACCCACCGAAGCACTTACGTCTGCCGCCGAACAGGTTCGTTCGGAAGGGCGGGGTGGCACCAGCCAGTTCTATGCTCAGGGACTCAGCCAAGCCGCAGAGCAGCTGCAGGGGCACGTTACGCTTGATCAGGGCGACATCCTGACACTCGTCCAGACACTGATGGGAGCGATCCCCAGCCAGGGATATACGGATGCCCCGGGGACAGCCGAGACCGTTCTCGCGCAGGTGCTAGGACAGAGTCATCCAGCGCAGGCACCAGCACAGACGGAGCCGGAAGCCGAGACCTCACCCGGTCTGGGCAGCATCTTCAAGAAGCTCTTGCCCTTCGGTCTGGCTTTCCTTAGGGCGAAGCAGTCTGGAGCTGACACAACCGAGGCCGTCGGACAGTCGCTGCTGCAGGCCGCATTGGGGCTGCCAACAGCAGGTCAGCTGGAGACTACGCCCCGGACAGCAGCCGGCGGCGTCATCGTACGTAGCATTCTGGGTAGTCTGGTCAACCGTTAGGCACAGCGAAAGGAGAGCACCGATATGGCAAAGAAGGAGCGGAAGGGCGTTTTCGGCAATCGGCGCAGGGAAGCTGAGGAAGAGGCTGAGAAGGTCGCGGAGCGCGCAGAATCAGAGGCCGCAACGGAGGCCGCCCGCAGGCGCGTCGCCGAGATCAAGGCGGAGAACGCTGAGAAGCGCGCAGCAGCCGCGGAAGCAGCAGCCGCGGAAGCCAAAGAGGTGGCAGAGGAAGCCAAGAAGGCGGCCCAGGCCGAGGCCTTGAAGGCCTCGATGGCACTCAGGGAAGCCGAGCAAGCTGCAAAGCTGGCCGAGATGAAGGCCAAGATGGAGGAGGAGAAAGCGCAGCGCGAGGCCGAGGCGGCGAAGACCTATGTCGTGCAAGCCGGCGACAACCTGAGCAGGATTGCCAAGCAGGTATTGGGCGATGCGAGCCGCTGGCCCGAGATCTTCGAGGCCAACAAGGACCAGATCAGCAACCCGAACCTGATCCGTGTGGGGCAGGAGCTCAAGATTCCCTAGCCGCGCCTATGATGCACATCTCTGGGGGCCGCAGTCGCTGCGGCCCCCCTTTGCTTTGGAGGAAATTGGGTCTTCACAAAGTGGTAAACATGATGTACAATACGTGTAAGTCAATTACATAGAAAGGGGCTATCATGAGCGAGGATAAGGTGCGAACTGAGGAATTCAAGATCGATGGTGACCGCCTGGTGGGCAAGGTCAAGGAGCTCATCCATAAGGGCAACATCCGCCGCGTCGTCATCAAGAACACCGAGGGCCAGGCGCTGATCGACATCCCCCTGACGTGGGGCGTCGTCGGCTCCATCCTGGCCCCGCAGCTCGCGGCGTTGGGCGCCATCGCTGCTCTGATCGGGCGCGCGACCATCGTCGTCGAGCGCTACGTGGAGGATGATGAGGAGGAAGCCGAGGCCGAGGCGTAGGCTCAGCCTCACGCCCGTTGCATCAGCACAACAGCCCCCTGCTTCCAGGGGGCTCTGTCTTTGTCCCGGCAGCTGCTGTGGTCGCGGTCTTGCCGAGCCACCTTGCCGCGTCCGGCTGCGTTGGGCTGTTGCCTAACGCGATCAGCTAGCGAGCGTCCTCATTCGCTTGCTCGCGCAGAGCAAGAGCCCCGCGCGCCCTGGCGAATCTCCGGCTGTGATGCTACACTCAACGCACAGTAGAAGCCCCTGTACCTTCCGTAGGAGTAAGCTATGCCAGACAAAGAGAAGACCTCCACACCACCACCCGAGGAGCAGATCGACCAGGATGATTACGCCGGCGCGGTCGGCAGCGACGTCGTCGAGCTGCCCGCCCCCGCCCTGGCTTACCAGCCGACCGATCCGAAGTCATACCGGCCCGCCATCGGGCTGATTGCCTGCGGCGGGATCACTGCCCATCATCTGCCGGCCTATCGTGCCGCCGGCTACAACGTCGTCGCGCTCTGCGATCTTATCATCGAGCGGGCCATCGACCGGCGCGACACCTTCTTCCCTGATGCCGATATCTATCTGGATTACCGCGAACTGCTGCGCCGCGACGACATTGAGGTCGTCGACATCGCGACTCACCCGCCCGAGCGGGTCCCCCTCATCCGGGATGCCCTGCTCGCCGGCAAGCACGTGTTGAGCCAGAAGCCCTTTGTACTCGACATCGATATCGGCGAGGAGCTCTGCGAGCTGGCCGACAAGCAGGGGGTCAAGCTGGCGGTCAACCAGAACGGGCGCTGGGCGCCTCACGTGGCGTATATGCGCCAGGCCGTTGCCGCGGGCCTGCTGGGCGACCTGACCAGCGCTGACCTCGCGGTCCACTGGGATCATAGCTGGGTCAAAGGCACGCCCTTCGACGACATCTACGACCTGGTCCTGTATGACTTCGCCATCCACTGGTTCGACATGCTTACCTGCTACTTCGGCGATTCTGCACCGGAACGCGTCTTCGCCGCGACCGGCTACGCAGAGGGTCAGACGGCCAGGCCACCCCTGCTGGCCCACGTGATGGTTGACTACCCCACTGCCCAGGCCACGATGAACTTCAACGCATTCACCCGGTTCGGACCCTTCGACCGCGCGACGCTGATCGGCACGAAGGGGACCGCGCAGAGCACGGGGGCCGGTCTTCAGGAACAGAACCTCGAGATCCACACGGCCGACGGCGTGATGCGACCTGAGCTCAAGGGGCAGTGGTTCGATGACGGCTTCCACGGTACGATGGGAGAGCTGCTCTGCGCTATCGAGGAGGACCGCACACCCTATCACCACGCCGCGGGTAACCTGCGCAGCCTCGAGCTGGCCTTTGCTGCCATTGCCAGCTCGCACGATGGACAGCCCAAGCGCGTCGGCGACGTACGCCGGCTGCCTGAATTCAAGGGCCAGTTCTGAACCTCACCAACCCGACAGCTGAACGAGAGGAGAGACCATGGACAAGTTCAAGGTGGTGGGCATTAACTTCGACCATATGCACATGGGTGATCTGCTGCGCAATGCGTTCGATCACCCCGATGTGGAGATTGCCGGAGTCTGCGACACACGGCCAGAGCGCATGGCCTCGGTGATCGCCAACTTCGCGATTCCCGAGGACAGGGTTTTCACCGACTACCGCGCCTGCCTGGAGACGGCCCAGCCTGACATCGCCATCCTCTGCCCGGCCACCGGTGAACACGCGCTGTGGGTGGAGCTGGTGGCGCCCTATGGCGTGCACGTTCAGGTGGAGAAGCCCTTTGCCGCTTCGCTGGCGGACGCTGACAAGATGATCGCGGCGGTCGCCGCGACGGGCAAGCAGCTGGTTATCAACTGGCCGCTGGCCTGGTATCCGCCCCACGTCACCAGCAAGCGCCTCATCGACGAGGGTGTGATCGGCGACGTGCTGGAGGTTCACTACTATGACGGCAACCGCGGTCCGCTGCGCCATCTGGCGGACAAGGTCGAGGTCGCGCCGGAGGTGGTCGCGCGGCGTAAGAGTGAGAGCTGGTGGTACCAGCTGGCCAAGGGCGGCGGATCACTCCGCGACTATCTGGGCTACGGTGTCACGCTGGGGACCTGGTTCCACAGCGGAGAGAAGCCCATCGAGGTCACGACGATGGTCGATGAGCCGATGGGGTTGGAGGTAGACGAGCACAGCGTCACGATCGCGCGCTATGCGCGCGGGCTCTCCAAGTTCGAGACGCGCTGGGGCACCTTCACCGATCCCTGGACCCATCAACCGCAGCCCAAGTGCGGCTTCAACATCGTGGGTACCAAGGGAACCATCGCCTCCTACGACTACGAGCCCACCATTCGCGTGCAAATGGAGGCGTGCCCTGAGGGAGAGGTGATGCCGGTGGACGAGCTGCTGCCACCCTACCAGGACCCGGTCCAGAACTTTGTCCACAGCCTGCGGACGGGTGAGCCGGTCCATGCCCCACTCTCGCCGGCCATCTGCCGCATCGGCCAGCAGATCGTCGATTCGGCGGTCTTGAGCGCGCAGGAGAAGCGCACAGTTCCGCTGGTTGAGTAGACCGGCGCTCACACAGGTAGAGACCGAAGCAAACGCCCCCTGGCTTCCAGGGGGCGTTTACCAGTTGACGTTCGAAGGAGGCCAATGATGATGGCAGCCCAGCAGGCTTTGCCCAAGACTATGCGGTCCGTGGTGTGCCACGGCGCCGGGGATTACCGGCTGGAAGAGATTCCTGTGCCTGCCATTGGCCCTGGTGAGGTGTTGGTGCGTGTCCTTGGCGCCGGTATCTGCGCCGGGGATGCCAAGTGCTTCGGCGGCGCGCCGCTCTTCTGGGGCGATGCAGACCGCCCAGGCTACTGCCAGCCCCCGATCACGCCTGGGCACGAGTTCGTGGGCGAGGTCGTGGCGCTGGGCGAGGGCGCGGCCGAGGCCTATTGCCTGGAGATCGGCAATCTGGCTATCTCCGAACAGATCGTGCCGTGCTGGGAGTGTCGCTTCTGCAAGCGGGGTCAGTATTGGATGTGCGATCGCAAGCACGATGTCTACGGGTTTCGGCAGCGAACACCCGGGGCGATGGCCGAGTACATGCGCTTCCCCGCCGATGCCATCAACTACCGCGTGCCGGACTCACTCTCCACCCGGCAGGCCGTCTATATCGAGCCGCTGGCTTGCGCCATCCACGCTGTACAGCGCGGCGAGATCGAGCTGGGCGACACGGTCGTTGTCTCCGGTTGCGGCTCGTTGGGATTGGGGATGGTCGCGGCGGCCCGGCTCAAGAGCCCGGGTTGCCTGATCGCGCTCGATCTGGAGCCCTCGCGGCTGGAGGTGGCCAAGGCCTGCGGCGCGGACCTGGTACTGAACCCGAGGGATGTCGATGTGGTCGACGAGGTGCGCAAGCTGACCGACGGCTACGGTTGTGATGTCTATATCGAGGCCACCGGGCATCCGGCGTCGGTGCCCCAGGGGCTGCATATGATCCGCCGGATGGGGACCTTTGTCGAGTTCAGTGTCTTCGGCGAGCCGGTGACCGTCGATTGGACGATCATCGGCGACACCAAGGAGCTGAACATCCACGGCTCGCACCTGGGGCCCTACTGCTATCCGCTGGCCATGGATATGCTGGTCAAGGGGCAGGTCCCGGCGGATCGCATTGTCACCCACGCCTTCCCACTGGAGGGCTTCGCCGAAGCGTTCCAGATGGTCAAGCATCCCGGCGACGCGATCAAGGTGATGCTGACGCCCTGATCTGGAAGAGATACGTGTTGCCGGGTTCGAGACCGCACGTGAGTTGTTGATTCCCTGTTTGGCTGCCGATGACGATCCTCTGCCGGTCGTTGATCCGGCCGATGGCGACGCCCATTGCGTTTCCCTCCTGAGCGCCGGCCCGCTCCGGCTTGTCCGAACCCCGTGGCTCCGTACACTTGTCGACGACGACAGAGCGCACACGTGAGGTGACCGATGAATGTGATGATGATCGTCGCACATCCCGACGAAGGCGAAATCTACACGGGCGGCGTCGCTTGTCTTCTCGCTAGCCTGGGACACCGGGTCAAGTTCCTCTCCCTCACCAACGGGGATGCCGGGCACTACGAGATGGCGCCGGAGGCGCTCGCTAAGATTCGGCGAGGGGAGGCCATGGAAGCCAAGGAGATTCTCGGCCTGGCCGACTACGAGATCCTCGACTATCACGACCAGTATCTTGAGGACACGGCACAGATACGCGCAGAGGTCGCAGATCGCGTGCGAGCGTGGGAGGCGGACCTGGTCTTCTCCTACTACCCCATCGAGGGTGGCCACGTGGACAACATGTGCGCGGGTCGCATCGTGCACGGCGCGGCCCCGCTGTTCGCGATGTCGCCGATGCCGGTGTGCCTCTACATCCGAGACTACTTCACCGTGGACTTCAGCCACATCCCCGAGATCGCGATCCCGGTCGACGATGTGTGGGACGTCAAGCTGCGCGCGTG
>Ga0180435_10003510_pt1 | contig 15666 bp, 14 predicted proteins | sample SS_ome_3_FD_132467 | JGI IMG/M metagenome (GOLD analysis project Ga0180435, IMG submission 132467) | Hypersaline lake sediment archaeal communities from the Salton Sea, California, USA - SS_3_S_1 metaG | ecosystem: Environmental > Aquatic > Non-marine Saline and Alkaline > Hypersaline >... | reverse complement strand
TCGACGTCACCATGCCAGTCATGACGGGGATGGAGATGCTCGAGAAACTCAAGGCCGAATCCGACACTCAGAATATCCCCGTGATCATGCTGACGGCGGAGTCGGGCAAATCCAACGTGACCAAGGCGGTCATGATGGGCGTCAAGGACTACATGGTCAAGCCGTTCAAAGGCGATGAACTGATCGAGCGGGTCAACAAGGTACTGCGGCTGAAGCGAAGCGCATAAGGAGCACATACCGATGGATGTCAACTATATCAATCCGTTTATCGCGGCCGTGAAAGATGTCTTCACCACCATGATCGACCTACCGTTCCGACTCAACAAACCGGGGTTGAAGGCCAATCGGGAGCCGGACCATGAAATCAGCGGCATCATTGGCCTCTCCGGGCCCGTGGCCGGCTGCGTGGTGATCAGCCTCAAAGAGCGCCTGGCCATTCAACTGGCATCGAGGCTGATGCAGGAGCGGCTTGAAACCTTCGACGAAGATGCCGTGGACGCCATCGGTGAAATCGCCAACATGATCGTCGGCAACGCCAAGTCCTGTTTTCCGCAGGATGGCTGCACAATTTCCGTGCCCAGCGTGGTCAGCGGCAAGCACAAGGTCTCTTTCCCGTCCACCGCGCCGATCATCACCATTCCCTGCGAAATCGGGTCGGACCAGTTCAGTATCGACGTGGCCATCGTGAAAAAGGGATAAGGGTGATCCGGGTTCGATGGTCGCCGTTATTCCTCTGGGAATTAAGGTTGCCAATCCGCTTGGTATAGCGCCTTGCGGAGCCCTCCGGCGCCACCTCCAGCAGGATCGGGGTCGACACGAAAATCGATTCTCTCCAAGACCGATATCGATTGCTTCCGTCAAAGCGCGCGGATGCGATTGGGGTGTTTCTTGAACCGCTTCCGCCACTTTCCGGCAAGGAGCGTTTTCAGGGCCGACTTGGCCAGGTGGGCCGCCTCCCGATCGGCGTAGAAGGGCGCCAGCCTGGTTTGCGGGTACACCTCCCGGATGCACACCCAGCGGTTCGGGCCGATTTTGGCTTCGAGAGCGAAAAACGGAGCTTTTCTGACGGCCAGTAGGCACACCTTTTCCCCCAGCGCACGTTCCAGGCCACGGATGGCGGCCAACTCCCCATCGTCCAATTGCGCATAGCGAAAACCGTCCGTCGATCCGGTCGGGTCATCCGTCATCATGCGTCGACGGCCACCAGCGACAATCCCAGTTTGTTCTCCAGAGCCTGAACTTTGGCCAACGTCTCCATGTCCAGGACGGCCGGCGAGGCGGCGTGGCAGGAAAAGGCCAGCAGGGTCTGGCCCAGTTCGGATTCCAGCGATCGGATCTGCTCCAGGTCCTGGTCGTTGAGACGGGTCAGGCTGCAAAGCATGGCGTTCCTCCTTTGGTTCGGGTAGTGGTTGGTGAATGCGGCCTTGTTGATGCCTTATTACCCGACGGCCTGCGGACGGACAATACGGGAAAATCGACCGGAAAATGACGGGCGGAACCCGTCATTATGTCAAAGACATGAGAAAGGTGCGCAGGTTGGCGGCGCTGTTGGTCAAACCGAGCTTCTCACGCAGGTTGCGCCGGTGAAAATTGATGGTGGCGACTGAGAGGCCCAGCATCCCGGAGATGTCTTTGCTGGAGCAGCCCTCCCTGATAAAGGCGGCAATGCGGATTTCCTGGGGGGTCAACACCATCTCTAGGGTAGCGAGACGACGCAGAAAAGGTGTGGTGATGTCGTTCAACCCGGATCGGATCAAATCCACCAGACGGCGGCTGGCCGGCTTGGCAAGCATCTTGTCCAGCTTTTCGACATGCGGCAGCACAGCCGTCCGGATGTTCTCCAGAACGATCTGTTCCATCTCCTGCGCATCCTCACTGCGTTGGCGCAGCAGCGCTCGTAACGCGGCATTGGCCCCTTCCAGGTGAGCGGTTTTGCGTCGCAGTTCCGCTTCACTCTCCCGCAGCCGGCTCTCGGCCAGTTTCAAGGCGGTGATGTTCTCATGGCTGATGACCACGCGCAGTGGTCCCGGTCCGACGGCCCGGGTGGCCCGCATGTAGAACCATCTTTGCTCCTCGGGCGAGTGGCAGGGGTAGTCGATGAGGAATTCATCGAGGCTCCCGTTGATCACCTGCCGAATGCCGTCGGCCACGTCGGCCGACCGTCGGCCGAATCCCCGCGGGCGGAATCGCAGATCTCCAGGTAATTGACCTGCAACGTGTCCGGCCGCATGCCGATCCGATTCGAGCGGGCGAATCGTTTCCAGGCCCGGTTGGTTTCCAGGATGGTGCCCTGTGCGTCGATGATGGCGACATGGGCGGAAAGCGAGTCCAGGACGGTTCGGGCGTAGCGCCCGTTTTCATCACGCAGGTTTTCGGCTTGTGTATCGCGATGCTTTCCATTCGATTGCATGATTCCGATTCCTTTGGCGGTGGGCACCGGCATCAATCCGGTTCAACGGTTGGTGCGTCGAGTTGAATCTCCCTGGCCTCCCAGTCATCGACACCGTACACCGCCAGAATCTCGGCCAGTTCTCCCGAAGACCTCATTTCCGCAAGGGCCTGCGTGAGAAGGTCGGCATACGCCTTGGCATTCGCGTTGCGCGGTGAGAAGGCGATGTAGACCCGCTCCATGTAAGCCACGCCGGCCTCGCTGAATGCATCGGGAATCATTTTCACATGCAGGGTGTGACGGAACACCGTGCGGTCTTCGATGAGGGCGTCAATGCGCCCGGACCGCAGTTTGCGAATGTTGGAGACCAGAGCCATCGCCCCGAAGGCCGTCTGGACACGCTTCGGATTGTCCGGGTGCAGCCGGATATAAGTTTCGTAGAGGCCCCCGTAGGAATAATTCCGGATGACCCCTAAAGCGATCTGGGCCAGGGAATCCGGCCCGGTGTATCGCCAGGAAGAACCCCTCCGGACGTAGAAAGTGTGGGCGGCCACGCCCAGCGCCTGTTCCGGAAAAACGAAGTCGGGCGTTTCCTCTCGGCCGGTGCCGACGATCCCGTCGTAACGTCCGGCGCGCGTTTCCGCGATGGCCCGGGCCCAGGGGACGATCACATACCGGACCGTGTGGCCGGCCCGGCCCAAGGACCGCCGGGCGATGGCGATCATGTAGCCGGGCAGGTCCTCATCGGGACCGCAGTTGTAAGGGCACCATTGGTCGGCCGCCAGCACGATCTCGGTGGCGCCCGCCGGAACGTTCCAACATAACCCTGCCAGTGCGATCGCCACGCCGGCAACCGCGATGATCGTTTGCATGGCATCCCTCCGCATCCGGAAAATGGGATTATCATAACACAAAGGCGACGGATCCCTTCGAGTCAATCTTCGTCGTGGGCCAGCTCCGGGTAGTGTTTTTCAACGCACCCTTCGCAGATGCTGTGGCTGAAATCCGCATCGGTATGCATGGCAATGTAGCTTTCGATCTCCTTCCAGTAGCCCTGGCTGTCGCGGACCTTTTTGCATATCGAGCAGATCGGCAGCAGTCCGCTGAGGGTCTTGATCTCGGACAGCGCCCCTTCCAGCTCCTCGATGACCCTGCGGCGCTTCTTGATTTCCCTTAACAGAAAAAGGGCCCAGACCACCGACACGCAGAACGTGACGAGGACCCCGCCCATGAGCATCTTCTGATGCACGATCTGTCTGCGCGTTTGGTAAACCACTTCCTGGGGACGCCATTTGGCCAGGATCTTCGTGTAGGTCCCGTCGGACCTGATCGCCGCCAGGGCGCGGTTGATCGCGGCCAGCAGTTCGGCCTCGCCCTTGCGCACGGCGATGGCGGAGCGGCTCCGCTCGATGGGCTCCCCGGCGGCGCGGATGCCTTCGATGCCGTTTTCGGCGAGCACGAATTCCCCCACCCAGCGATCGACCACCACGGCGTCCACGGTGCCGGCGGCCAGATGCCGAAACCCGCTGACGATGTCGGGAACCACGACGACGTCGATCCGGGGACGGCGTCCGAGCACCTGGGTGGGCAGCCCCTTCTCCTCCACGCCGACCCGCAGGCCGTCGAGGCTGGACAGGTCATAGATGTTTTTGCGTGCCGACGGCACGAAGATGGAGAACTCCGATTCCAGGAGGGGGTCGGAAAAGTCGAAAACGGCCTCCCGCTCGGGAGAGGAATTGATCTGCAGCAGCGCGTCAGCCCGGCCCTCGCGCACCATCTGCTGAGCCTGGGTCCAGTTCATGTAGAGCAGCTGCACCGGCTGCCCCATGCGCGCCGCCAGCGCCTCGGCCAGGTCGACTACGATGCCGGCGGCCCGGCCGTCTTTCCGGTAGATCATGGGCGGCAGGGTGTGGTTGCCCAGAAAGACCAGAGGGTCGCGACGGCCGGCGATTGCCTCCGTGTGCGAATTGGCCGGGGCCGCCGCGAGCAGGACGGCCATCACGGCGACCGCTGTCAGGAGAATCGCAGGGATGCGCCGGTGTGCGTTTGTGGATAGATAGTGATTACGATGCATGCGTCAATCTCCAGGCCTGGCAATTGGCTGCCGGCGCATTCCGGGCCGAGGATCCGGCGGGAAAACGCCGCGTGGACAGCCTCCCGTCTCTGTCTCCACGGGCGGGCCGTCAATGCCGCTCGCTGTTGCCTCCAGGACCCGGCGCACCATTTTGGCCATCTCCGACTTGACCACCGGCTTCATCAGAAACCCCCGGATGCCCAGCGACTTCGCCGTGCCGGGGCTTATCCGCTCGCTGTAGCCGGTGCACAGGATCACCGGCATGCCCGGCCGGGTGTCCATGGCCGCCGTGGCCAGCCGGTCGCCGGTCATCTCCGGCATGGTCATGTCCGTGATGATCAGGTCGAAGCGCTCCGGGTCCTGGCGGAAGGTCTTCAGCGCCTCCAGGCTGCTGGTGTGCAGGACGACCCGGTAGCCGAGCCGTTGGAGCATTTTTTGCTGCATCTGCACGATCGCCGCTTCGTCGTCCACCAGCAGGATCGTTTCGCTGCCCCCCGCCAGCGTTTCCACCTCCCGGGGCTGGGACTCCTTTTGGCCTTCCTCCAGCAGCGGCAGGTACACGGAAAACGTCGTGCCCCGCCCCGCCTTGCTCTCCACCTGGATGCCGCCCCCGTGTTCGTCGACGATGCCGTGCACCACGGACAGGCCCAGGCCGGTCCCCTTGCCCTGTTCCTTGGTGGTGTAATAGGGGTCGAAGATCCGGGGCTGGGCGTCCGGGGCGATGCCCGCGCCGTTGTCCGAGACGGCAATGCGCGCATGGGCTCCCGGCTGCAGGCAGGCGCAGGGCAGATCGTCCGGGTCCAACGAGACCCTCTCCAGCGTCACGCCGATCTTGCCGCCCTGCTTGTCGGTGGCGTGGTAGGCGTTGGTGATCAGGTTCATGACCACTTGGTGGATCTGGGTCGGGTCGGCGGCCACCTTGCCGCATCCGGGGTCGATGTCGGTGGTCATGTCGATGTATGCCGGGATGGTGGCCCGGCACAGCTTGACGACCTCCTTGAGGATCGGCTGCATCCGCAGCGGCATTTTCCGGGACTCCACCTGGCGGCTGAAGGCCAGGATCTGTCGCACCAGGTCGCTGGCCCGGCGGGCGGCCTTGAAAATCTCCTCAGCGAACTCGTGTTGGGGCCGGTCTTCGGGAAGGTCGTCGAGCAGCATCTCCGCCATCCCGATGATGGGGAACAGGATGTTGTTGAAGTCGTGGGCGATGCCGCCGGCAAGGGTTCCGATGGCCTCCATTTTCTGGGCTTGGTTGAGGCGCTGCTCGAGTTTCAGTTCGTTGGTGACGTCCCGCATCAAGCAGACGAAATTGACGATTGCATTTGTTTCGTCGGTCACCGGCGTTACGGAACAGTCCACCGTGAAGGGGGCGCCATCCTCGCGCGTTTCGGCCAGACGACCGCTCCAGCTGCTGTCGCAGGACAGAATGATGCCATGCAGCTGACGGTAGATGCCGTCGCTCTGCCGGCCGCTCTGGAGGAACCGCGGGTTGTGATCGATGATCTCCTCGACCTCGTATCCGGTGATGGTTCCAAAAGCGTTGTTGGCATATTCGATGGTGCCGTCGGGACGGGCGATGGCGATGGCCTCCGACGTCTGCTGCACGGCTTCCGCCAGTCGTTTGCGTTCCGCTTCCAACCACCTGGTTTCGGTCACATCACGGACAATGGCCAGCACTTCGTTGACCCCGCTGGTGACCATCCGGACTTCGAATTCGTGCCGGCGGCCCTTTACTGTCAGCGCGTACCCGTAGCGCTGGGGCGCGCCGGAAAATAGGGTTCGCCGCACCGCCTGTTCGGTCTGGGCGCAGATGTCCGCCGGAAGCACCTCCGCCAACCGCCGCCCGAGGAACTGATCGGGCGGGGCCAGGAGCAATTCCGGCACGCCGGCATGGCAGTCGACAAAGCGCATGTCGCCGTCGATGCGAAACAAAATGTCCGGCAGGGCCGCAACCATGGCCCGGTAGCGGAGCTCGTTTTTTTTCAGCTCGGCTTCAACTTTTTTGCGGGCCGTGATGTCGCTGTGGGTGCCGCACATGATCAGGGGTTCGCAGTCCGGGGTCCGCTGAATGACCTTGCCCCTGCCCAGCACCCAGACCCAGTGGCCGTCTTTGTGGCGCATTCGCACCTCGCATTCATAGAGTTCGGCCTCACCCCTCCAGTAGTCGGCCAGCCGGGCGGCGGACGTTTCCAGGTCCTTGGAATGGGCGTACGTCATCCATGTGTCGATGCTAACCGGCTCCAGCTCTTCCAGGGTATATCCGATGATCTGGGCCCAACGCGCGTTGAATGTGGTCTCGCCGGTGACGACATTCCACACCCAGGTGCCCACGTCGGCCCCCTCGATGATGCTGGCATACCGTTGCCGTTCCTCGGCCAGTGCGGTCTCGGCCCGCTTGCGGTCTTCGATGTCCCGTACCGCGCAGAGGACTCCTCGGATGCCGCCCGACGCGCCCCGCACCGGGGTTTTGATCACCTGCTGCCAGCGCGGCCCTGCCTGCCCCGGCACCTGCCAGTCACCGATTTCCGGCCTGCCGGTGGCCATGACCGCAGCATCTCCCGCCACGTAGGCGGACGCCTCGGCGGGGGGAAACAGGTCGTGGTCGGTCCGGCCGATCACCTCGTCGACGCCCCGGCCGATGAACCGGCAGAACGCCGGGTTGGCCATGCGATAGACCGAGTCCCGATCCTTGTAGACCATGAAATCGAAGCTGGCTTCAAAGATCGTCTCCATGAGCTGCTTGTGTTCGGCCAGTTCTCTTTCCGCCCGCCGCTGCTTTTTCTCCGCCTCGATCTGCCGGCGGGCGTGGCCGACCACCTGGTCCAGGTTGAGCAGCAGGTCCTCCGACTTGATGCGGTAGTCGAAGAACCCCTGACGCAGGCACTCCACGGCGCGTTCGGTGTCGGCGTACCCGGTGATCAGCACGATGGGCGTTCGCTTCTGGGTCCCCTGGGCCAGAAAATAGTCCGGGGATTCGCCGTCCGGCAGCCGGGCGTCGGAGACGATCAGGGCGTACTGTTGCCCGTCGATCCGCTTCTGGGCCGCCTGCAGGGTGTCGGCGAAGTCGATGGCGACGCCGTCTAGGCGCTCCAGGGACCAGCGCATCAGCTGCCGGTGGTCCGGGTCGTCCTCGACGACCAGCACGTGAAAGTCCGGTTGTGTGTTCATGCGGGTGTCTCCCTGTGTCGTCTGCCGCAGCGGGTCAGCAAGCTCCCCCTCCGGGGGGGCCGCCGCCGACGGCCGGGTGCCGGTTGACCATCAGCCAGTAGTATCCCAGCTCTTTCATGAGGGCCGTAAAGGAATCGAAGGTCACCGGCTTGACCAGGTAGCTGTTGACGCCGTATTCGTAGGCCCGGTGGATATCGCCGTTGGCGGCGGAGGTGGTCAGCACCACCACCGGGATGCAGCGCGTGGCGGCGTGGCTCTTGAGCCGTCGCAGCACTTCCAGGCCGTCCACCTTGGGCAGTCGCAGGTCCAGCAGGACCACCATGGGCGGTGGATCGGCACCGCCCCCCGGGGCGCCGCCGCCGGTGAAGAAGTAGTCGATGGCCTTCTCGCCGTCGTCCAGGTGGATCATCCGGTTGCCGAAGCGGTTTCTGGCCAGGGTCAGGCGAATCAGCTCGGCATGGTCCGGGTTGTCCTCCACCAGGACGATGTCCACGGGGTCAGCGTTCATGGGTGTCCTCCTCGGGATCGGTTGGGGCGGCCGCCGCGGCGGCGCCCAGGGTGAAGAAAAAGGTGCTGCCGCGACCGGGCCCGTCGGAGGCCGCCCAGATCGAACCGCCGTGGTGTTCCACGATTCGGCGGACCAGGGCCAGGCCGACACCGGTGCCCGGCTGCCCCGCGTCCAGCTGGTGAAACATGTCGAAGATCTTTTCCCGGTAGCCCTCGGCGATGCCGATGCCGTTGTCGCGGACGTAGATGACAGGTTCCCCGTTGCGGATCCGGGCGCCGATCTCGACGGCCGGCGCCGGCTGATCGCCCATGAACTTCACGGCGTTTTCCACCAGGTTCTGGAGCACTTCGCCCACCCGCTGGCGGTCGCAGCGCACCGTCGGCAGGCCCGGACGGATGGTGACGGAGACGCCCCGGTCGGCAATGGATTGGCTCAACAGTTCGACCACATCGGCGGCGAGCGCCTCCAGGTTCACCGCCTCGCTCGCATTGACCACCCGGCCGATGCGCGACAGCTCCAGCAGGCTGTCCAGCAGGGTCTGCATGGTGCGGGCCGCACGGTCGACCCGGCCCATGTGGTCCTTGACCTGCCCCAAGGATCCGCGCTCCAGGTCTTCGGCCATGACGCCCAAAAACCCCCGGATGGTGATGATGGGGCTGCGCAGGTCGTGGGAGACCGTGTAGACGAACCGCTCCAGTTCGCTGTTCTTGACCTCCAGGTCGGACAGCATGATTGTTTTTTCATCGATCTCCCGGGCCAGCCGGGCATTGGCGTCGTCCAGAGCGGTTGTCTGCGCGGCCACCGCCTCCTGGAGGTCTTCGTTCCAGGTCTCCAGCCGCTGCCGCGATCGCTCCACCTCGCGGGCCATGGAGTCGAACCTGCGGGCCAGCTGCCCGATTTCGTCTCCGGAGCTCGCACCGATCGGTCCAACCGGCTGCCGGGCAGCGAGGGCGTCCGCCGCCTGGCGCATACGGACGAGGGGCCGTTTCACCAGGTTCTGGAACACCAGGGTCAGGCAGGCCACCAGCACGGCGGCGCTGATCAGGGCGACGAACAGGGTCGCATTCCGCGTGTGCCGGGCGGCGGCGACAAATGGAGCGTCCTGGACCACCGCCACGACGGCCCACTGCCAGGGGTCGAACAGCTTTCCGGAGTAAAGGAAACTGCTGCCGTCGTTGAGCGTCAGGCGGCCGGAAAAGCGATCGTCCGCTTCGGCCGCCTGACGCACCAGCCGGCGCCACTTTGGCGCACCCGCCAGCGGCGCCATTTCTTCGTTGGCGTGGAGCAGGTCGCCGGCACGGGAAAACACCACGATGCCGCCCTCCCAGATGAGCTCGACATCGGCAGCCGATGCGGCCGCCTCGTCCTGGTAGCGGGTCACGTAGGACGGCACGGCGTCCAGCCGGTGGTCGGCCAGCAGGCGGTGCTGGTCGGCGATGTGCTGGGACACGTAGGTGGTCACCACCCCGTCGAGGTACTGGAGCACCGCGTCTTGCAGGGTGGCGCGGTGGCGGCGGATGGACAGCCCCCCCAGCACCCCGATGGCCGTCAGCACCACGGGCAGGATGGTCAGCAGGATCTTGGTCTGCAGTTTCATGGCGTCACCGGTAGACCCGCTGGCCGGCCATGGAGAGCGTGGCCGGCGGAACCACGATGCCCAGCCGCAGGGCCGTGCCGAGGTTGACGGCCACGTCGAAGGCCTCCGGCGCGGTCACCGGGATGGCGCCCGGGTCGGTGCCGTTCAGGATGGCGTCGGCCAGGCGGGCGACTTCGCGCCCGCCGTGCTCGAAATTGGGCGTGACGGTCAGGAGCGCGCCGGCCCGGACGCTGGCCACGGTGTTGCCGTAGATGATGGGCACCCGGCTGCCGAGCAGCACCTTCGTGTAGGGCATCACCTCCCCCAACGGACCGGCCGGCTGCCACCAGAAGTCCACCTCGTCCGCCAGCTTTTCAATGACTGCGGCAACGTCGGCCAGCATGGTGTCCAGGCCGGCCGGCATCTCCCGGTAGGGAACCTCGTGGCCGACGAAAACGATGTCGTCCCGGGCGTCGGCCAGGGTGCTCAGCCGCCGGATGTCGCCTTGGGCGGACGGATAGCTGGAGTGGATGCAACCGATACGCACCGGCCGGCCCGGGACGGCCTGGCGGGCCAGTTCGCGGACGAGGTCGAGCTTGACGGTGCGGAAGTGGGTGTAGACCCGGCCGGTGACGTGGGTGCCGGTGGGCCGATGGGTCGCCTCGACCAGGCCGGCGCCCACCGGGTCGGAGACCACGGCGAAGAGCACCGGGATGCCGGTGCCGCGGCACACCCGGTGGGCCGCCTGGGAGGCCAGGGTGGCGAAGGTCACCACCAGGTCCGGCCGTCCACGGGCGATGGCCGCCTTCAGCTCGCTTTCGGCGACCTCCCGGCTGCCGTGGGCCTCGATTGTGATCAGGTTCATGGTGTTGCCGTGGGTGTACCCCAGCCGCCGCATCTCGTCCTGGAACCAGCGGGAGTGTTCCAGCACCACCGGCACCGGCATGGTCTCCACGACGACCACGGTTTGCATCGCTCCGGCGTCGACCGCCGAAAGGACAATCGCCGCGGCCAGCGCCCATGCCGCCGCCGTCATCTGCCAGCTGATGCTTCTCATGGATCACCTCCTTCGGCAGGGCCGCCGCCCTGGTCGGGTGGATCGGCATCGTAGATCCCCAGGTCGGGGAAGTGCCGGTCGGCGCACTCCGGGCAGATGCTGTGGCTGAAATCCACGTCGGCATGAGCCGCGATGTAGGATTCGATCTGATTCCAGTAACCCCGGTCGTCGCGGATCTTTTTGCACAGGGAGCAGATCGGCAGCAGCCCGCTGAGCGTCTTTATCTTGTCCAGGGCGTCCTGCAAGGCGGTGATCAGAGCCTCGCGCTCCGTTTCGTGCCGCTTGCGCAGGGAGATGTCCGTAATGGTGCCGATGATACGCCTGGGCGCCCCTGTTTGCGTGCGTTCCACAATCTTGCCCCGGGCCAGAATCCACTTGTAGGTGTTGTCCCGGCAGCGCAGGCGGTGCTCGAGCCGATACGTCGGGCTGTCTCCCTTCAGGTAGCGATCGAGGGTGTCCAGGGCACGCGCCCGATCGTCCGGATGCAGCCGCTGTCTCCAATCCTCGAAAGTGCCGTCGATCTCAGCGTCCGCATAACCGAGCATGCGTTTCCAGCGATCGGAGAAGTACACGCGGTCGCTTGCGGCGTCCCAGTCCCAGACCCCGTCGCCGGCGCCTTCAAGGGCGAACTGCCAGCGCGCTTCGCTTTTCTCCAGATCCTGCCGGGCCAGTTCGCTCTCGGTGACGTCCTGAACCTGCACCAGGTAGTTGCAGACCGCCGGAAGGCCCATGGGCGTGATGAGCACGTCCAGCCAGATGACCCCCCGCCGGGAGGTGGGGTAGAGGTTCCGCTGCCGGACCTTTTCGAAATTGAATGCGCTCCGGTAGCGCACGGTCTCGCCGCGCCTCAGTTGGGCCTTGTGTTCGTCCGAGACGTTGGGGTCGGCAAACAGGTCAAATCCGAGCAGCTCCTCGCGGGTCCACCCCAGCAGGCGGCAGAAAAATGGGTTGGCCTCCGTGAGTCGCCCGTCGGGCGTCACCGTGGCGATACCCAGGGGGGCGTTCTCGAACATGAGCCGGAACAGCTGTTCATTGGACCTAAGTTCGGCCGCCTCCGCCTGGCAGGCCGCCAGATCTTGTTCCAGTTGGCGGATTCGACGTGTGAGTTCGTCGAACCGGCTGTCAGCATTCATTTCCACAATCATCCTTTCCGATTCTGCGGCTCGATTTCAATGCTTTCCTTTTTTCCCTCACTTCGGTTGGACAGTATCGTCCAAACACACCGTCAAACAGCCTTTTTCCGTTTTCTTCTCTTCCAGAACCTGTCGGATCGTCCGGGCCATCTGGGCCTTATCGACCGGCTTGGTCAGCAGTGCCCGGATGCCCAGCGCATGTGCCCTCGCCGCGTCCATTCGCTCGCTGTAGCCCGTGCACAACACCACCGGCAGGTCCGGCCGGATCGCCAAAAGCTCCCGCGCCAGACGGTCCCCGGACATCTCCGGCATGCTCATGTCCGTCAGCACCAGGTCGTACGCCTGCGGGTCCGCCGCCAGCGCCGCCAGCGCCGCCCGGCTGCTCCTAAACGCCGTCACCCGGTAGCCCAGCCGCTCCAGCATCCGCGTCTCCAGCCGCACCACCGCATCCTCGTCGTCCACCACCAGAATCCGCTCCGTGCCCCCCCGCACCGCCATCGCCGCTGGCCGGGCCGCGGCCGGCTGGTCCACCAGCGGCAGGAGCAACTCCACCTGCGTCCCCCGGCCCGCCTGGCTGGATACCCTTATCTTACCGCCCATCTCCTTGACGATCCCGTGCACCACCGCCAGGCCCAGCCCCGATCCCCGCCCCTGGGCCTTGGTCGTGAAATAGGGCTCGAAGATCCGCTCCTGCACCGCCGGAGACATGCCCACGCCCGTGTCCGCCACCGCCAGCCGGGCGTACCCGCCCGGGTCTGCCAGCCCATCGTCCGGCGCCGCCGGCGCCACCGCCAGTTCCACGCTGATGCACCCGCCGTTCTCCTCCACGGCGTGATGGGCGTTGGTCAACAGGTTCAGCACCACCTGGTGCACTTGCGTGGGGTCGGCCAGCACCGGACCGCAGGCGTCGTCGATGGCCCGCTCGATCGACACCTGCGCCGGAATCGTCGCCCGGGCCAGATCGAGGGCCTCCTTGACCACCGGCTGGAGGCGCATCGGCAGGCACTCGTGGCCCGACCGGTGGCTTACGGCCAGGATCTGCCGGACCAGCTGGCTGCCCCGCTGGGCCGCCCTGAAGATCTCCTCGGCGCATTCATGGGTTTCGCTGCCCGGGGCGTGGTCCTCCATGATCATCTCGGCCATGCCCACGATGGGATACAACAGGTTGTTGAAGTCGTGGGCGATCCCGCCCGCCAGCGTCCCCACGCTCTCCAGACGCTGCGTCCGGCGCTGGGCCGCCTCGAACTTCCGGCGCTCGGTGATGTCTTCGGAGATCCCCAGGAGATATTCCGGCAACCCTTTTTCGTTCATCAGGGGGATTTTCTTGGTGTGGAGGATTCGTTCTCCCTTGTGCCTGGTGTTTACCGTCTCCTCCGGAATTTCGTGCAGCGTGCCCTGCGTCAACACTTCCCTGTCTTTGGCGGTGAAGAAGTCCGCCTGCGCCTTGGGGAAAAAATCATGGTCGTTTTTCCCGAGCATGGCTTCTCTGGAGTAGCCCAGGAGTTCCTCGCCGGCCCGGTTCAGGCGCACAAATCGAAGGCCCCGGGCGTCCTTTACAAAAATCATGTCGGGAATGTTGTCGACGATGGTCTCCAGAAAATTTTCGTTTCTGCGCAGGGCGCTCACCATTTCACCCTCTTTGACCTGCTGGCGCACCGCGTGGATGATGCTGGCGCAGGCCGCCAGGAAGGGCTCCAGAAACCGGGCCATCTGTTCGTCGTAGCCGCCGGCCCGGTTGGCGATGCCGGCGACCCCCACCAGCCGGTCGCCGAAAACCAGCGGCAGGCCCATGAAGCATCGGATGGGGGGGTGGCCCGGCGGCAGGCCCCCGGCCCGCGGGTCGTTGGCCGCGTCGTTGGCGATCAGCAGTTCGCCGGTGAGGGCGGGAAACCCCGAGAGGTTTTCGAGATTGCGAAACTCCAGCTTTTTGGCCCGAAGCCCGTCGTACAGTTTCCGGGCATCCGCATCCCAGGCGATGTTCGAAAGGGACAGACTCAGCTTGTAGCGCGACCCGTCGCCGTCCTCCAGCACCTCGTCCAGGAAGCCGAATTGGCTGTCGGTCATCGCGACCAGAGCTTCGAGCAACTGGTCGAAGGTGGCTTGGGGCGATCGGGTCGCAATGTACGAGGACTGAGCCGCGGAGATTTGTGACAGCAGCCCCGTTGCGCGTTGCAGCTCCGCCTCGTTCTCCATGACCCGGTCGCGGCTGCGGGCCAGATCCGCGGTGCGGCACCGCACCTCGCGGCGCAGCCACCACACCGAGAAGCCCAGCACGAAGACAATCACCGGGCCGGCAATGCCGGCGGCATAAAGGAGCACGGTGACCGGCGACAGGGCGGGCGCGTCCAGCGCCCCCAGCCACCTGGCCTGAAGCGCTTTGGCGGTGCCGTCGGCCATCACCAGGGCCAGGCCTTCGTTGAGCAGCGCCAATGTCTGCCGGTCTCCCTCGGTCACGGCAAAGCAGAAGTCCTGGCGCAGGCCCGCCAGGGGGTGGGCCACGATCTTGAGGTTGGTCAGAGCGGCCGCCTCGATAATCTGGCCGGCCAGCAGCCGCTGGACCACCACGGCGTCGTGCTGCCCGGCGGAGAGCTCCTTCAGCGCGGTTTCGAAGGAGAGCCGGGGGTGGATCCGGCAGCCGGGGTCGGTCCGCAACAGGAACTCCTCGGCATTGTCGCCTTTGAGCACGGCCACATCACGGCCCTTCAGGTCGTCGACCCCGTCGATGTCCGCGGTCTCTTCACGCACCACGATGGCGCCGTGCAGGGAGAGGTAGGGGAAAGTGAAATCGAAGCGGTCTTCCCGCTCCGGGGTCCGGCCCACCAGGGGCAGGGCGTCGATTTCGTCACGCTCCAGCAGGCCCTTGACCGCCGGCCACGCGCCGGTGCGGAAGGTGACCTCGCGCCCCATGGCCGCCGCGGCGGCTTCGAGCAGTTCGACGGCCAGCCCGGTGGCGCGGCCGTCCCCGGCGACGAAGCACAGGGGCGGGTAGTCGATTTCGGCCGCGGACCGGACGACCGGCCGCGGGGCCTCCGTCCGGGTGTCGGCCGCCATGGCCGGCGCCGTGCAGAGCATGCCCACCCCAACCAGGATCCATGCCAGCCGCCTAAGCATGAGCGCGCCTCCTGCCGGAAACACCGCCGATCCTCCGCATGGCTGTGGAAAACATCGTTTCATGGTTCATAGATGTCGTAATCCGGGTAATATCTTTGGGCGCACGCGGGGCAGATGCTGTGGCTGAGTTCAGCCCCGGAATGGGCCACGATGTAGAGCTCCATCGGGGTCCAGCATTTAGTACTGCAATGGATTCAGGTGGATAATAGTCCCTGTAATTCAACTTGCGCGCTTCTTCCAAAGAACGCCCGAATAACTGCTCATGTGCTGAATTGATGTAGACCAGTTGTCCATTGGCATCGCTGATGGCGATGGCTTCATTGGAAGTCTCCACAACGGTTTGGAACAATAGCAGCCTCTCCACGGACTTCTGGTGCACAAATTCCTCCGATTCCAATTGTTTAACCTTTTGTTCCAGTTCCTCGTAGGTGGGTTTGACGGTCATGGTATCTCCATTTGTCACATTCTACGTCTTCACCCTGGCATCCATTCACCGTTCATAGGATACCTTCGCAGCGGCAGGGTGCCGGGGGGTATCCCCGTCCAGAACCTGTCGGATCGTCCGGGCCATCTGGGCCTTATCGACCGGCTTGGTCAGCAGTGCCCGGATGCCCAGCGCATGTGCCCTCGCCGCGTCCATTCGCTCGCTG
>Ga0180435_10003509_pt1 | contig 15667 bp, 9 predicted proteins | sample SS_ome_3_FD_132467 | JGI IMG/M metagenome (GOLD analysis project Ga0180435, IMG submission 132467) | Hypersaline lake sediment archaeal communities from the Salton Sea, California, USA - SS_3_S_1 metaG | ecosystem: Environmental > Aquatic > Non-marine Saline and Alkaline > Hypersaline > Sediment... | reverse complement strand
CCTGCATCCTCGGCTTCCAGGTCGTGCACGGCGCGCGCGTCGCGAAGCGCATCCGCGAGCGCTTCCCCGACCTGCCGATGATCTGGGGCGGCTGGTTCCCCAGTGTCGTCCCCGAGCTGTACCTGAACGAGGGCATCGCCGACGCCGTCGGCCTGGGTCAGGGCGAACTCACCTTCGCCGACGTGGTGCGCGCGATCGACGCCGGCACGCCGCTGCGCGAGGTGCCGGGGCTCGTCGTCAAGGACGGCGACGACATCGTCTACACCGACCATCGCCCGGTCGTCGGGTTCGACAAGATCCCGAAGGTGCCGTGGGACCTGCTCGACTTCGAGAAGTACGTGCACCTGCAGCACAACCCCGGTCGGGCGAAGATCCGGCACAAGCTGCCCGACCCGGTCGGCATGCCGCCCGGCACGCAGCTGCGGACCTTCAGCTACTTCTCGAGCTTCGGCTGCCCCGAACCCTGCACCTTCTGTTGCTCACCGATGGTCACGGGGCGGCGCTGGAAGGCGATCGCCGGTGACGAGTTGGCGGACGACCTGTTCGCGCTGCAGGACCGTTTCAAGTTCAACCACGTGCGCTTCCAGGACGCGAACTTCGGCGTCGCCGAGAAGCGTTCGAACGCCTTCTGCGACGCGCTGATCGAGGCCGGCTCGCCGTTCTGGTGGAACGCGACCTACGAGGTCGAGACCATCGCGCGCTACAAGGAAGAGTCGTGCGACCGCCTGCGCGACTCGAAGTGCCACCTGGTGATCCTGGGCGCCGAGGCCGGCTCCAAGGAGCAGCAGGAGAAGATCAAGAAGAAGATCGACCTCGACACCAACCTCGAGTTGGCGCTCGGGCGCATCTTCGACCGCGGCATCCAGACCGGCACCACCTGGATCATCGGCTACCCCGGTGAGAGCAAGGAGTCGATGTACGCGACCATCGACATGGCCGCGAAGATGAAGCACAAGTTCCCGGGCTCCGCGTCGGACATCTTCCCGTTCCGACCGATCCCCGGCACCGAGGACTTCGACACCGCGGTGAAGCTCGGCTACGACGCACCCAAGAGCTTCGAGGACTGGGGCGGCTGCCTCGAGTACAAGTACGAGACCGACGACATCTCGCTGCCCGAGGAGATCGAGCTGCGCTGGCGGCGGTACGGCTCGACCGCGACCTTCTACGACGGCCTGGCGCGCCAGGGTTCGGGCTGGATGCTGAAGGCCCTCAAGCGCGTCGCGAGCTGGCGCCTCGAGCGCGGCGAGTACCGCTTCCCGATCGAGCAGAAGCTCTTCGACATGTACGTGCGCGCGACCGGGCAGACCGAGAGCCGTGCGGTCGAGGTCGACCGCACCTCCGGCGTCACGCCGAACCCCGCGCAGGTCTGAGTCGCGGGCCCGGGTCGGGACGCGTTCCGCTCCCGGCCGTGCAGCGCGGCGGCGCGTCGCCAGCGGTCGCCTCGGACGAGGTGCTGCTCGCCGAGGTGCCGTGCGACGAGCGGCCGACCGACGAGTGACCCGTCGACGAGCTGCCGATCGACGCGCGACCGATCGACGCGCGACCGATCGACCCCGTGCCGTCGGACGAGGTGTGGGGTAGGCGGGACTCGAACCCGCACGCCCCTCGAGGGGCTTCGGATTTTAAGTCCGATGCGTCTACCGATTTCGCCACTACCCCGGGCGCATGGTAGCGGCTATCCTCTGCGCGGCGCGCGCCGGCGAGGTTCGGCGCGGCCTCGAGGACGGCGGCATAGCCAAGTGGTAAGGCGACGGATTGCAAATCCGTTATTCCCCGGTTCGATTCCGGGTGCCGCCTCCAACTCCGGCGGCCCGTTCGCCTGCTGCCGATCCACGGCGGCCCGTTCGGTGGCAGCCTGTTCAGCGGCGGCCCGTGCGATCGCGGCCCGTGCGATCGCGGCGCGGTCACCGGCGCCCCGGACCGCGACGGCGCGGCCAGCGGTGCCCTCCGCTGCGGCCGGACTCCGCTGCGGCCGGACTCCGCTGCGGCCCGCTTCCGACGCGGACGGATCGCAGTCGCGCACACGCTCCGTGCGCCTCGCGCGACGACACGGCGGTCGCCGCCGCCCGGGATCGGTTTACGATCGGGGGATGGACGCCGCTCCCACGCCCTCGGACCGCTCCCGCCCGCGCCGCGCCGCCGCCACTGGGCTGGCGCTCGCCCTCGTCGGCCTGCTCTCGGGCTGCCCCGAGCCCGATCGGCCGGTCGGAGTCCCGGACGGCGACCGCGACCGCGCGGCGTCCGGCGACGTGGGGATCGGCAAGAACCTGCTCTTCATCTCGATCGACACGCTGCGGCGTGACGCGATCGGAGCCTACGGCAGCTCGCGCGGCGCCACGCCCGCGATCGACGTGTTCGCCGAGTCGTCGGTGGTCTTCGACGGCGCCTGGACGCACACGCCCAAGACGGCGCCGGCGCACATGAGCATGTTCACCTCGCTGCCGCCCAGCGCGCACGGGGTCGGCAACCTGAACACGACGGGAGCCGGGCGCCTGTCCGACTCGATCCGCACCCTGCCCGAGGTCCTGCAGGACGCCGGCTTCGCGACGGGCGGCTTCACCGGCGGCGGCAACGCGAAGGGGAGCCTGGGCTTCGATCGCGGCTTCGACGCCTTCGACGACACCGGCGAGCCGCTGTACGAGAAGGTGCGCCGCGCCGAGCCCTGGATCATGGAGGCGGAAGCCTCGGGCCGGCCGTGGTTCTGCTTCCTGCACACCTACCACGTGCACGATCCGTACTTCCCGCCGCCGAAGTACATGGAGCGCTTCGTCTCGGGCGACTACGACGGCCCGATCCTCGCGACGAAGAAGGCGATCCGCGACGCGATCGAAGCGGGCGACGACCTCGCGCCGGACATGCAGGGGCACGCGAAGATCACCTGGAACTACTGGTTCCGCGTGCGCGAGAAGAACCCCGTCGACCTCGCCTACCTCCACGACCTGTACACCGCGGGCGTGGCGCACATGGACTTCATCCTCGGCGCGTTCCTGAAGCGCCTGATGGACGCGGGGATCGCGGAGGACACGATCATCGTCCTCACCACCGACCACGGCGAGGAGTTCGGCGAGCACGGGCAGGTGCGGCACGAACAGCTGTGGGCCGAGCTGGCGCACGTGCCGCTCATGGTGATGCTGCCCGGCAAGAAGTACGCGGGGACGCGCATCGCGGAGCCCGTGCGACACCTCGACCTGTTGCCGAGTCTGCTCGAGCTGCTCGACGTGGAGGACGTGCCGCTCGACCAGGGCGGACGCCGCGCCTGGGGCGCAGCTGGGTCGAGTGGCTCGCCGCCGGCGGCGCGCAGGGCGAGCCCGTGCGCTCGGTGATCGGCGAACACCGCTCCGGTCGCGACCGGCCGCTCGACGTCCTGACGATCCGCGAAGGGTCGCTGCTGCTCTACGACGACGCGGGCCGCGTCGACCTGTTCGACCGCGCGACCGATCCCCTCGAACTCGTGCCGCTCGACCGGCCCGACGAGGTGGCGCGCCTGCGCGACCTGCTCGACCGTCAGCGCGAGCAGTTCGTCGCGCTCGGTGCGACCCTGGGCCGCGGCGGCGCCATCGAACTCGACGCGGCGCAGCGCGAGCAGCTCGAAGCGCTCGGCTACCTCCTCGACGAGGGGGACGAGTGAGCGCGACGCGAGGCGCGCTCGGCGTCGCCGTCCTCGCCGCCGGACTGGTCGCGGCCGCGCCCGTGCTGGGGGCGTCGTCCGCGTCGCTCGGTCCGGTCGCCGTGGCCCTGTGGGCCGCGGCGCTCGGCCTCGCGGTCGGCCCGGCCGTGCGCGCGCCGCGGCGCACGGCCGCGCTGGCGCCGCTGCTGCTCGGCGCCGCGACCTGGTTCGCGCTCGACGCCGCGGGCGCGAGCCGTCCGCTGCCCGTCGCCCTGGTCGTCGCCGCCCTGGTCGCGGCCGGCGCCACCGTCGCGGCCCGCTCGCCCGGCGCGGCCCGTGCCGGCCTGCCGCTCGCCGCGGCGCTGCTGGTCCTGCTCGGTGGGCTCCCGGACCTGTTCGGCGCGGCCCCGGCGGGGTGGGCGCTCGAGGACGCCGAGCGCGGCGCGCGGGCGCTCGACCTCTCGCCGGCCTCGGTCCTCGCCGAGGCGGCCGGCGTGGATTGGATGCGGCACCCGAGCGTGTACGCTCCCGCCGGCACGGACTGGTTCAGCGACGCGCGCGCCCCCTACGACGGAACGGTCGTCGGGTGGTCCGCCGCGATCGCTCTGTTGGTCCTCGTCCTGCTCGCTCCGTCGCAGCCGTTGCGACGCGAGCCCGCGACCCGAACGGAGACCCACCGACCGGAGGAGACATGACCGTTCGCAAGTTCTTCTGCACCTTCCCGCAGGAGCTCATCACGCAGCCCATCATCAGCCACACGCTGAACGCCGAGTTCGGCGTGGTGCCCAACATCCGCGCGGCGAGCATCACCGAGCAGATCGCGCTGGTCGCCATCGACATCGAGGGCGAGGTCGATCGCATCGACCAGGCCGTCCAGTTCATGCGCGACCGCGGCGTGAAGGTCGAGGAGCTGCGGGACGGCGAGCAACCCTCCATGGACCTGCCCCGGTGAGGGTCGGCGCAGGACTCGGTCGCCTCGCAGCGACCCTGTGCGCGGTCGTCGCGCTCGTGGGGTGCGGCAGCGTCCGCGACGGCGGACCCCGACCCGTCGAAGTAGCGCGCGGCGACGGCCCGGCGGCGGTGGTCAGCGCGCACCCGGTGGCGACGCGCGTCGGTCTCGACGTGCTCGAGGCCGGCGGCAACGCCGCGGACGCAGCCGTCGCGACGGCGCTCGCCCTCGCGGTCGTCTACCCCCAGGCCGGCAACCTGGGCGGGGGCGGCTTCGCGATCTGGGTCCCCGGCGAGGGTCCGGACGGATCGCTCGCGTTGGACTTCCGCGAGACCGCGCCGCGCGAGCTCGATCCCGGCGACTTCGACGACGGCGCCGGCGGCGTCGACCGCGACCTGGCCCTGGCCAGCGTCCTCGCGGCCGGCGTGCCCGGTTCGCCGGCAGGGCTCTTCGAGCTGCACCGACGGTTGGGGCGCCTGCCGTTCGAGACCGTGGCGGCTCCCGCGCTCGCGCTGGCCCGCGACGGCTTCCGCGTGGACGCGTTCCTCGCGCGCGACCTGCGCTCGGACGGCCTGCGCGCACGCCTCGAGCGTTCGCGCGCCGCCCGGGCGCTGTTCTACCCGGGCGGCGAGCCGCTCGAGGAGGAGGCGCTGCTCGTCCAGCCCGAGCTCGCCAGGACGCTGAGCCGCTTCGTCGAACTCGGTCCGAACGGCTTCTACGCCGGGCCGGTCGCCGCGGCGATCGTGGCGGAGATGGAGCGCGGCGGGGGCGAGATGGACGCGGTCGATCTCGAGCGCTACGCGCGCGACGGCGTCGTCTGGCGCGAGCCCGTCGTCTCCGCGTTCGGCGCACGCACGCTCGTGACCATGCCGCCGCCCAGCTCGGGCGGCATCCTGATCCTGCAGGTGTTCGAGATCCTCGAGGGCGAGGGCTTCGACTACGCCGATCCCGAGCCGGACGCGCGCGAACTGCACTGGTGGATCGAGGCGCTCCGCGCCGGCTTCGCCGATCGCGCACAGCACCTGGGCGATCCCGACTTCCACGCGGTGCCTATCGACGAGCTGCTCGATCCGCACTGGATCGCCGAGCGACGCCGCGCGATCGGCGCGTTCGCACAGCCGAACATCATGCCCTGGGTCGAGCCGGTGCCCGAGAACGGCGGCGAGACGACGCACCTGTCGGTGCTCGACGGTGACGGCAACGCGGTCTCGATGACGACCACGCTGAACACCACCTTCGGCTCCGGCATCCTCGTGGAGGGCGCGGGCTTCCTGCTCAACAACGAGATGGACGACTTCGCCATCCGTCCCGGCGTTCCCAACGCGTACGGCCTGGTCGGGACCGAGGCGAACGCCATCGCGGCGAACAAGCGCCCGCTCTCGTCGATGACGCCGACCGTCGTCTGCGCGCCCGACGGTTCGGTGCAGCTCGTGATCGGCAGTCCGGGCGGCCCGCGGATCATCACCTCGATCTTCCAGGTGCTCGCGCGGGTGCTCGTACACGGGCAGGGTCTCGAGGAGGCGATCGCCGCGCCGCGTCTGCACCAGCAGTGGAAGCCCGTGCGCACCTTCGTCGAGCGCGACTTCCCCGAAGCGATGGTGACCGAACTCGTGCGCCGCGGACACGCGATCGAGCGCGAGGAGCGCCGCTGGTCGTCGGTCCAGGCGATCCTCGTTCGTCCCGACGGCGTGCTCGAAGCCTTCGCCGACCCGCGGCGCGGCGGCGTGGCGGGCGCGCCGGGCGAGGGCTTCCTGCACCGCCCCGCGCGACCCGACCCCGAGTAGGCCCGCGGCGCACGACGCTGACGAACGCGCGCGGGCCGCGCTCCCGTGGGGGAGCGCGGCCCGCGCTGCTTTGCCGGAGTGTCTGCTTCGCCGGAGTGCCGGGCGCGCGGCCCGCACCGGTCAGGCGTCGTCCTCGGTGCCCGCGCGGTGCTGGTCCTCGATCGAGGTCCCCGTCGTCCCGTCCGCGTCGTCGCCCGGATCGTCCGCGGTGTCGCCTTCGGTGCCGCTCTCGCCCGACTCGGCGCCGTCCGCGCCCTCTTCCTCGTCGCCGCCGATCTCGACGCCGGCGAAGGGATCGAAGGTGCTCGACGGGCTCGGCCGCGGCGCCTCGCTCTCGGTCGCCGTCGACTCGGGCTCGGGGGTCGGCGCGGGGTCGAACCAGCCGGCCGTCGCGCCGTACCAGAAGAGGCCGCCGGCGACGATCAGGACGCCGAAGCTGACCAGACTCAGGACGAGCTGCTGCTTCTTGCGCTCCTCGCGCGAGCGCAGCGGGCGATGGGAGCGGCCGCCCTCGTCGTCGTCGCGTCCGCGGCGACTGCGCGCGGCACGGCCGGACTTCGCGCTGCGCGCCGAGCGGCGGCTCGTGCGCGAGGGCGCGTCGTCGTCGCGCGTGTCGTCGCCCGGGCGCTCGGCCGCGCGTTCGGCCTTGAGGCGCTCGAGCGTGCTCACCGGCTTCGCCTCGACGGCGGTCGGCGTCTCGGTGCGCGCGCGTTCGGCGGCGCGCGCGGCCTTCAGGCGCTCGAGGGTGCTCGACGGCTCGGCGGGGCTCGCGTCGCGGTCCGCGGCGCGGTCCGCGGCGCGTTCGGCCTTGAGGCGCGCCAGCGTGCCGCCGCTCGAACGGGAGGGCCGGACCTCCTCGAGGTCGGACGCGGCCTCGCGCGCGGCGCCCTTCTCCAGCGCCGCCGGCGACCAGCCGGACACGTCGCGCGTGGGCATGGGCGCGGGGCCGGCGTCCTGTGCGGTGTCGTCCTGTGCGGTGTCATCCTGTGCCGTGTCGTCCTCGGCCTGGGGCTCCTCCTCGAGCGCCTCGACCTCGAGCTCCTCCTCGTGCAGCTCGGCCTCGAGCTCCTCGATGTCGTGTTCGAGCTCCTCGATCTCGTGCAGGAGCTCGTTGTGCGCGTCGCCGTGCTTGGCGTCCATGCCGAACGCCTCGGTCGTGGCGTGCTCGGCGGCCTCGACCGCTTCGTCGATGTCCTCACCGAGCTCCTCGACCAGGTCGTGCGCCTCCTGGACGGTGTCGTAGGCCAGGTGCGCGGCGGCCTCCTCGAGCGTCTCCTCGTGCGCGCTCGCCCCGGTCGCGTCGGGCTTGGTCGCGTCGGGCCCGGTCGCGTCGGTCTCCGTCGCCTCCGCGGCGGCCGCGACGGGCTCGGGGTCCGGGACCTCGATCGCCGCGTCGACGCGGACGGCGCCCGGACACAGCCGGCACGTGACGAAGGGAGCGGCGAAGTCGGACGGCAGGTGGTACGTGGCTCCGCACTGGGTGCAGGTGCCGGGACGAACGAGCATGAGGTTGGGTCTGGGGTCGAGCGGGGTCGCGGCAGGGGCGCCCCGGGGTCTCATCGCACGCGAACGAGTGGCAAGATAGCGGGTCGCGGCGGAGGGCGAAAGCGCGGCGGGTCCTCCAGCGGCGTTCGGCCGCGGTGGGCGCGTGCGGGGCGCTCGGGGCCGCGCTCGAACCCCGCGCGCTCCGCGACGGCCCACGCGAACGCCGTACCGACACCGATCCCCCTTGGAATCGCCCTTCCGTCTCCACTTCCCGTTCGATCTGACCGGTGATCAGCCGACGGCCGTCGACTCGATCGTCGAGAGGCTCGGCGCCGGCGAGCGACACCAGACCCTGCTCGGCATCACGGGGTCGGGCAAGACGCTGACGATGGCCGCGTCGATCGCGCGCGTCGGGCGGCCGGCGCTCGTGCTGAGTCCGAACAAGACGCTCGCCGCACAGCTCTACTCGGAGTTCAAGGAGCTCTTCCCCGAGAACGCGGTCGAGTACTTCGTCAGCTACTACGACTACTACCAGCCCGAGGCCTACGTCGTCGCGAGCGACACCTTCATCGAGAAGGACTCGAGCATCAACGAGAACATCGAGCGCCTGCGCAACAGCGCGACGCGCTCGCTGCTCGACCGGCGCGACGTCCTGATCGTCGCGTCGGTCTCGTGCATCTACGGCCTCGGCAGCCCGAGCAACTACTCGGAGATGGCGCTGACGCTGAAGGTCGGCGACTCGATCGAACGCGACGACCTGCTGCGACGCCTGACGCAGATGCAGTACGGGCGCAACAACCTCGACTTCCGGCGCGGCACCTTCCGCGCGCGCGGCGACGTGGTCGAGGTGTTCCCCGCGTACGAGGAGGATCGCACCATCCGCATCGAGTTGTTCGGCGACGAGATCGAGGCGATCCTCACGGTCGACCCGCTGCGCGGCGAGATCCTGGCCGAACGCGAGGAGGTCGCGCTCTACCCGTCCGGTCACTACGTCACGCCGCAGGAGCGCGTGATGACGGCCGTGGAGGGCATCGAGCAGGAGCTCGAGGAGCGCCTGCGCGAGCTGCGCAAGTCGGACCGCCTCCTCGAGGCCCAACGCCTCGAGCAGCGCACGCGGCGCGACCTCGAGATGCTGCGCGAGGTCGGCACCTGCCCGGGCGTCGAGAACTACTCGCGATGGATGGACGGACGCGAGGAGGGGCAGGCGCCGTTCACGCTGCTCAACTACTTCCCCGAGGAGTGGGTCGTCTACATCGACGAGAGCCACGTGACGGTCCCGCAGATCGGTGCGATGTTCAAGGGCGACCGCGCGCGCAAGGAGACGCTGGTCGAACACGGCTTCCGACTCCCGAGCGCGCTCGACAACCGCCCGTTGCGCTTCGACGAGTGGGAGCAGCTCATGAAGCAGGCGGTCTACGTGTCCGCGACGCCGGGCGGGTACGAGCTGAAGCACAGCGAGGATCGACTGGCCGAACAGATCGTCCGTCCGACCGGGCTCGTCGACCCGCCGATCGAGATCAAGCCGGCGCGCACGCAGGTCGACGACCTGCTGCACGAGATCCGTGCGACGACCGAGCAGGGCTGGCGGACGCTCGTGACCACGCTGACCAAGCGCTCGGCCGAGGAGCTGACGACCTACCTCACCGACCTGGGCGTGCGCGTGCGCTACCTGCACTCGGAGATCGACGCCATCGAGCGCATGCAGATCCTGCGCGAGCTGCGCCTGGGCGAGTTCGACGTGCTCGTCGGCATCAACCTGTTGCGCGAGGGCCTCGACCTGCCCGAGGTCGCGCTGGTGGGGGTGCTCGACGCGGACAAGGAGGGCTTCCTGCGTTCGACGACGAGTCTGATCCAGACCTGCGGCCGCGCGGCGCGCAACGTGGACGGGCGCGTGATCCTGTTCGCCGATCGGATCACCGATTCGATGCAGCGCACGCTGGACGAGGTCGAGCGCCGCCGCGCGCTGCAGCTCGCCTACAACGAGGAGCACGGCATCGAGCCGAAGACGATCATCAAGCCCGTGCGCGACTCGATCGAGGCGCTGTACGACATGGACGGCGTGTCCGTCGAGCTGCCGGACGACGAGGCGCAGGTGGCCGAGTCCGCGCCGCGCTACCGCGATCCGAAGGCGCTGCGCTCCGAGATCGAGCGCACGCGCGGGGAGATGCTCGAGGCCGCGGCCGAGCTGCGCTTCGAGGACGCCGCCAAGCTGCGCGACGTGCTGCAGCGCCTCGAGAAGGCCGAGCTCGAGACCGCCTGACCGATGGCTCCCGAGCCGCGCTGGAGCATCGACGACGCGCCGGACCTCCCGGGCGTCTACCTGTTCAAGGACGAGAGCGGGAAGGTGCTCTACGTCGGCAAGGCGCGCGCGCTCAAGAAGCGTCTGGCGAGCTACCGGCGGCCCGGCGGCGACGGCCGTCTCGGCGTGCTCTTCCTCGAGCAGGAAGCGACGCAGGTCGAGACGATCGTGACGCGGACGGAGGGCGAGGCGCTCTTGCTCGAGGACGAGCTGATCAAGCGCCACCAGCCGCCGTACAACGTGCGGCTCAAGGACGACAAGTCGTTCCTGATGATCCGGATCGATCTCGACGAGCGCTTCCCGCGCCTGCGGTTCGTGCGCGCGCACGATCCGAAGCGCGGCAAGGGCGGCGGTCGCTCGCGCCTGTTCGGTCCGTTCGCGTCGGCGCGCAGCGTGCGCCGCACGATGAGCGACCTGCACCGCGTCGTCCCGCTGCGCGACTGTTCGGACGCCGTGCTGAACAACCGCTCGCGGCCCTGTCTCAAGCACCAGATCGGTCTGTGCAGCGCGCCGTGCGTGGGTCTGATCGACGAGGCGGACTACGCCGACCTCGTCGAGCGGGCCGTCAACGTGCTCGCGGGCGACACGCGCGAGCTCGAGGCCGACCTGCGCACGCGGATGGCGTCTGCGTCCGAGGCGCTCGAGTACGAGCGCGCGGCCTTCTGGCGCGACCGCATCGAGGCCCTGCGCCGCACGGCCGAGCGGCAGGGCGTGCGCCCGACCGACAGCGTCGATCGCGACGTTCTGGGCCTGGCGCGCACCGGCGAGCGCGCCGTCGTGCACCGGCTCGCGTTCCGCGAGGGTCAGCTGGTCGAGAGTCGCTCGCACACCTTCGTCTCGCAGCTGGCGGACGAGGACGCGCTCGACGACGTGATCACGGCCCTCTACGGCACCGCGAACCGGCGCAAGGCGCCGCGCGAGGTCGTCGTCCCGTGCCGCCCGGCGGAGGCCGACTGGTTGGGCGAGCTGTTCGGGATCGAGCGCTTCGTCGTCCCGAGCAGCGGCGAACGCAAGCGCTTCCTCGACGTGGCCGGCGAGAACGCGCGCGCGGCGCTCGGGCGCTCGATCGGCGCGGAAGCGGAACAGATCGAGGCGCTCGAGAAGCTCGCGCGCCTCGCCGACCTCGATCCCGACGCGCCGCCCGAGGTCATCGACTGCTTCGACGTGTCGAATACGCAGGGGCGCGACGTGGTGGCGAGCCGCGTGCGCTTCCGGCGCGGCGTGCCCGATCGTGCGGGCTATCGGCGCTTCGACGTGCGCACGGTCGACGGTCAGGACGACTTCGCGTCGATGGCGGAGGTGGTGGGGCGCTCGCTGCGTCGCGGACTGCGCGAGGACGACCTCCCCGACCTGATCGTGATCGACGGCGGCGCGCAGCAGCTGGCCGCGGCGCTCGCGGCGCGCGACGAGGCCGGCGCGTTCGACGTGCCGATGGTGGGGCTCGCGAAGGCGCGCGCCGAGCGCACGGTCGGCGGGCGCGCGAAGGCCGCGACCGAGGAGCGTCTGTACCTGGCTCCCGAGCGCGAGCCGCTCGTGCTGCCGAAGCACGACGCCGGGCGCTACCTGCTCGAGCGCCTGCGCGACGAGGCGCACCGCTTCGCGATCACCTTCCACCGCAAGAAGCGCGGACGGATCACCTCGCGCCTCGACAGCATCCCCGGCGTGGGGGACGCGCGGCGCAAGGCGCTGCTCAAGACCTTCGGGAGCGCGACCGGCGTCGAGCGCGCCAGCGTCGAACAGATCGCCGCCGTGCAGGGGATCGGGCCCGAGCTCGCGCGCGAGATCCTGCGGCACCTGCGCGGTGAGGTGTAGCAGTACGGTGCCAGGCACGATGTTGCTCGTCACCGAGCAGGACGGTGCCAGGCGCGAAGTTGCCGTCGGCGCGACAACGTCGTGCCTGGCACCGTCCTGCTCGGTGACGAGCAACATCGTGCCTGGCACCGTACTGCTCGTCGGACGCTCGCGCGGCTAGGATCGGGCATGGTCATGCTCCGCTCGCTCGCCCTCGTGTCGCCCGGCCTCGTCGTCGCCGCCCTGCTCGCGGTCGGCTGCGCCTCGCCGACCGCGTCGGTCGACCCCGACGATCTGCCGTTCCTCGTCGTGGCCGAGGTCGGCGACCTCGACACGGCGCTCGCGGGCGTCGAGCGCGTCGGTCTCCACCCCGACGCGCGCCGCGCCGAACCCGGCGCCTGCCGCTCGCCCACGATGTACCGGCGCCTCGCCGACGAAGCCCTGACCGCGGCGTTCGAAGCGCGCGGTTACGCGATCGACGACGGCGCCGCTCAGGTCCGGTTGGCCTACGCCGCCGGCGTCAACGGCCGCGTCGAGTCGCCGGCGTTGGCACGCGCGCTCGGCGTCGAGGTGGGGGAGCCGGCACTGGCGAACGAGCGCCGCAGCGGCCTCGTCCTCGCCGTCCTCGACGCCGAGGGGCGCGTGCTGTGGCGCGCGACGGACGACGCCGAGCTGCGGCGCACCTCGTACGACGCCGACGAGGCGCGCGCGCGCCTGCGGGAGCGCTTCGAGCTCCTGCTCGCGGACCTGCCGATCGCCGGGCAGTAGGCGCTTCCTCTCACCCGCGCGGGTGGAAGCGCTTGTGCACGCGGCGCACGGTCTCGCCGTCGAGGTGCGTGTAGAGCTGCGTCGTGCGGATCGACGCGTGCCCGAGCAGCTCCTGCACACTGCGCAGGTCGGCGCCGTTCTCGACCAGGTGGCTCGCGAACGAGTGGCGCAGCGTGTGCGGCGAGATCGAGCGCGTGATGCCGGCCTCGAGCGCGCGCCGCTTCACCATCGCCCAGGCGCTCGTGCGCCCCAGCGGCTTCGCGGTGCGCCCGACGAACACCTCGTCGCGCGCGATCGCGCCCTTGACCGCGGGGCGCCCCAGGTCGAGCCAGTCGCGCAGCGCCGTTCGCGCGCGCACGCCCAACGGGACGACGCGGGTCTTGTCGCCCTTGCCGACGAGGCGCAGCGACGCGAGTTCGGGTTCCAGATCGCGCGTGGTCAGTCGCAGCACCTCGCTGATGCGCGCGCCGCAGGCGTAGAGGACCTCGAGCAGCGCGCGGTCGCGCAGCGCGATCCAGTCGTCGCCGCGCGGCACGGTGAGCAGCGCGTCCACTTCGGTCGCGGTGAGGACGCTCGGCAGCGCGCGCTTCAGCTTCGGTGCGTCGAGCCGCGCCGCCGGGTCGCGCGACAGTTCGCCCTCGGCCACGAGGAAGTGCACGAAGCCGCGCAGCGTCGCCAGAGCGCGCGCGACGCTCGACTCGGCCGCGCCGCGCGCCTCGCGCAGCCAGACCAGGTGCTCGAGCAGGTCGGCCTCCGCCAGGTCGTCGGGGCGACGCCAGCCGCGCTCGGCGCCCCAGCGCAGCCAGGTCGCGAGGTCGCGGCGGTAGGCGGCGAGGCTGTTGCGCGCCAGCGCGCCCTCGACGCGCAGGACGTCGAGGTACTCGTCGACGAAGGGCTGCAGCGGGTGCGGCCGCGCTGCCTCGTCCGGGCGCCGGTCAGTGCGAGGCATCCGGATCGGCGTAGCCGATCGACTTGAGGATGTCGAGCATCTCGTCGTCGAGCTCCGGCACGCCGGAGTCGTTGCGGGCCAGCTCGCGCAGCTCCTCGGTGTCGAGGTGGACCTCGATCACGCGCCGGAGCAGGCGCTCGGCGACGCGCGGGTACTGCGGCGCGAGGTCGACGAGCTCGTCGGGATCCTCCTCGATGTCGTAGAGCCGGATGTCGACCTCGGGCAGGTGCGCCTGCAGGTAGCGGCCCAGGCCGCCCTCGACCTCCATCTCGCGGATCTCGTCGAGGACCTCCTGGGTCATGCCGCGCTCGACGAGGCTCGGGAACGCGCTCTGCATCGCGGCGCGCCCTTCGAACGGGTAGGTCAGTCGGACCTGCAGCGGCGCGATCTGCGGCGCGACGGTGTGCAGGCGCCAGCGGCCCAGTTGGATCGAGGCCTGCTTGGGGACGTTGCCCTCGAAGCACAGGATCGGACGCTCCTCGGGCCCTTCGCCGCCTTCGAGCAGCGGGACGAGCGAGGTCCCGCGCAGGTAGGAGCGCTCGTGCTCGAGGCCGGCCAGTTCGAGGACGGTCGGGTACAGGTCGATGAGCTGGACCGGGTCCGCGACGCGGCGCCCGCCGTGCGCGCCGCCGGGCATGCGCACGATCAGCGGGATGTGCGACACGCCCGGATCGAGCACGCCGTGCCCGAAGAGCAGCTCGCGATCGCCCATCGTCTCGCCGTGGTCGGCGGTGATGATCACGACCGCCTCGTCGAGCCACCCGCGCTCCTCGAGCTCCTCGAAGACCGCGCCCAGCTTGGCGTCCACCTCGTGGATGCCGCCGTCGTACGCCGCGCGGATGCTCTCGGTCGAGGTCCGCGTGGGCAGCGGGCCCTCGGGGTGCTCGCCGCGCGTGATGTAGTGCGGCACGATCCCGAACGCGTTCACCAGTCCGCCCGCGAGCACCATCCGGTCGCGCGCGGGGTCCGAACGGAAGCGCTCGCGGTGCTCGGCGACCGGGACGTAGGGCCCGTGCACGTCGAACATGTGCAGGAACAGGAAGGTCGGCCGGTCGTGGTCGCGCGGGTCGCCGAGCCACGGGTCGGCGAGGTTCCACACGTGGTCGATGCCGCCCGTGCGTACTTCCTGCGGGATCTTGCCGGCGGACCAGTCGAAGGCCTCGAAGCCCTCTTCGAAGCCCATGCGCTCGGTGATCCAGGTGTTGTCGATGAACGCACCGGTGCGGTAGCCGGCGGCGAGCAGCGACTCGGCCATCAGCCAGCGGTTGGGCGCGAGCGTGAGCTTCTCCCACAGCTCGGGTCGACGGTTCTGCGGCAGCAGCGCCTCGTCGATGTGGTGCGCGCCGGGCAGGATGCCGGAGAACAGCGCCATGAAGCTCGGCACGGTCCAGGTCGCGTTGGTCGTGCAGTCCTCGAAGACGACGGCCTCCTGCGCGAAGCGCGTCAGGTTCGGCGCCGTCTCGCGCTCGTAGCCGTACAGCTCGAGGTTGCGCGCCGCGAGCGTGTCGATCGACACGAGCACCACGTGCGGGGGCGTGCGCGTCGTGCGCTCGCGCAGACCGAGGCGCTCGACGACGACCTCGTCGTCGCCCTCGCCGTGCCAGGTGAGCTCGACCTCGACGGCGTCGCCGCCGGCGGCGAGGACGTCGAGCGTCGTCTCGAACGGTCCGCCGAACGCGTCGACGAACTCGGTCGTCTCGCTGCGAGCGTCGGCGTCGCCCGTCGACAGGTCGACGCGGCGCTGGACGACCTCGAGCGTGCCTTCGCCGGCCGTGCGTCCCGCCAGGTCGAGCTGCGCGTCGCCGCGCACCTCGAGGCGGTAGGTCGCGCGCGTGTTCGGCGCCATGGCCAGCGCGCCGTCGTCGGCGTCGCGTCGCACGCGCGCCGCGCGGCCGAAGGCCATCGGACCGACGCCCGCGCCGACCGCGGCGCCGCTCGGCAGCTCGACGAGCGCGTCCACCTCGAACTCGACGACGTTCGTGCCGGCGACCCAGGCGGCGCCGGGCGTCTCGATCTCGAACAGCTCGAGCGTGGG
>Ga0180435_10003508_pt1 | contig 15669 bp, 11 predicted proteins | sample SS_ome_3_FD_132467 | JGI IMG/M metagenome (GOLD analysis project Ga0180435, IMG submission 132467) | Hypersaline lake sediment archaeal communities from the Salton Sea, California, USA - SS_3_S_1 metaG | ecosystem: Environmental > Aquatic > Non-marine Saline and Alkaline > Hypersaline >... | reverse complement strand
TGGCCTTGTATATTAAGGAAACTCCGCCTGCGCGCCTTTCACTGGTGGAAACAGCTTTGACCATTGCTGAGCAGGGGGGCTTGTGCATTCCTGCCCATCCCACAGCCAAGGGAACCAGTAGTGTAACTTTTGAGACCATTCAGCAGGCACTGGAAGTGCCTGGTGTTGCAGAAGTTCTGGTTGGTATCGAAGCGGTCAATGGTGGTCTGGTGCTGACCCGCCGCAACGCTTCAGTAGAAGTGCGAAGCAGGGAGTTGCCATTGGCCCAATGTGGTAACAGTGATTCGCATGTGCTGGCTACTATTGGCCAGAGCTCCACAGAGTTTGTGGGAAAGACTGCGGAGGACTTACGCAAGGCGCTTATTGCTCATGAGACTATCCCGCATAAGGGGAAGGGACTGGATGGCGTTGGCGTTCTGGGGGCTTATTTGCCGCGCTATTTGCTACGGAAATTGGGGTGGACGGAATGGAATGCACATCCCAATTTGCCGATGACTTTGGTGCGCATGGATCAGGCATTGTCAGAGTTGAAATCATAACCGCCTGTTAATATGGATTTAATAAAAATGTACTATATTACATTTTAGAGGTGGTATTGTTTTATGAAGAACAATGTACTCATGATCTGTGGTTCATTGAATCAGACTACAATCATGCACCAGATAGCGCAGCATTTATCTGATGCAAATATTTTTTTTACACCATTCTACTCAGACGGATTGATTGATACGTTAGCCTCTGCAGGGATGCTTGATTTCACGATCCTTGGGGGACAACACCGCGAGAATTGTGTGAACTATTTGCAACGGCATAATCTGCCGATCGATTGGAGTGGTGAAGGCTATGAATACGATCTGGTCGTAACTGGCACTGATCTGCTAGTGCAGGAAAACATAATTGGTAATCGGCTGGTGTTGGTACAGGAAGGGATGATGGACGCGGAAAACCTGGCCTATCATCTTGTGCGGGCACTCAACCTACCGCGTTTCCTGGGAAATACATCTACGACTGGGTTGTCAGATGCTTACGATGTGTTTTGTGTTGCTTCTGAAGGCTACCGTGACCTATTCATAAACCGTGGTGTGGACCCTGACAAGCTGCGCGTTACAGGTATTCCCAATTTCGATAATGCGGCCAGATTTTTGCGGAACAAATTCCCGTATCAGGACTATGTGCTTGTTGCCACCTCCAGCAGCCGCGAGACATTGAAACCTGAGAACCGTAAGGCTTTCTTGCAGCACGCCAAGCATGTGGCTGGGAACAGGGAAGTGATCTTCAAGCTGCACCCCAACGAAAATCACCGGCGCGCCATCCGCGAGATCCGTGCAGAGTTCCCAACTTCCCTCATCTTCACCGAAGGGGATATTAATCCCATGATCGCCAACTGTGATACGTTGATCACGACGGCGTCATCAGTGGTTTTCCCGGCGTTGGCTCTGGGCAAAGAAGTGGTGTCGGATATGGAACCGGATGAGTTGGAACGTCTGCTTCCACTGCAGAATGGCGGGATGTCTGCGCGTCACATTGCCAGCATTTGTGATGAATTGATGGATATCCCTGTGGAAGAACTGGGTAAACGAAAGGAAATTCATAACCATCCCCTTGATTGGAAAATACAGGATGTGTTTGAGAATTTGCGCATGCAATGATCTGTGCTTGTAATGAAGAAAAACGCAGCCGTTCGGCTGCGTTTTTGTTTAGATAGATAAAACAAATAGAGCTAACTGACCCGAAACAGGTCGCGTTCCAATGTCGTCAGACTTTCGGCACCATCCTCGGTGATATACATATCATCCTCAATGCGCACACCGCCTATGCCAGAGATGTAGATGCCGGGTTCTACAGTGAAGGTGTTCCCTGGAACGAGGATGTGGTCGTTCTCGGCAAACATGTACGGCGGTTCATGGGCTTCCATACCCAACCCGTGGCCAACACGGTGGTTGAAGTACGGCCCATAACCGGCCTGGTCGATCACCGCCCGTGCGGCGTCGTCAATGCTGCCAGCGCGCACGCCCGGTTTGCAGGCGGCCCGCCCGGCGGAGTTGGCCTGGATGACGATTTTTGCGATTTTCTCGATTTCCGGAGAGAGTTCTCCGACGGCTACGCAGCGCGTGATATCGGAGGCGTAGTCCTGATAGCGCGCACCCCAGTCGATGACAATGATGTCGCCGGATTCCACGAGTTTCTCGCTGGGGACAGCATGCGGGTCAGCGCTGTTATATATGCCGCTGGAGACAATGGGGGCGAAGGGAAAATCTGACTGAGAGCCGTGGCGCAGCAGTTGTGCGGATAGCTCAGCTGCGATGCTCAATTCACTTACGCCGGGTTTGATGGCTGGCAGGGTTGCCAGGAAGGCGTCCTGGGCGATCCTTGCGGCCTGGCGCATCTTATCTGCTTCGCTTTCGTCCTTTGTTGTACGCAGGCTGGCGAGGATGTCTGCTGCAGATACAAAATCACTTTTCGGATAAATGGCTTTTAGGTAGTTGAGTTCCATAAAGCGCAGCGCGGTTGGCTCCACGCCGATCTTCTCGGGGGTGATGCCCAGCAATTTGCTTGCTTCAACGAATGCTTCTCCCCAGGTGTGCGGATTATCGCCGTACGTGACTGGTTCAAGTGCAGCGTCGGTTTTCTTCAGACTGTTGGCTTCCAATGTAGCCAGAATGATTACCGGGGTTTTGCCCGGGACGTTGATAAACACGGTGGGGCGTTCGCTAAGATGGAAATGCAACCCTGTCAGGTAGCTGAGGGATGCGCTGGGATTGAGTACCAACATTTCCAGACCAGCGGTCTGCATGGTCTGGGTGAGACGTGAGATGCGATCGTTCATGTAAGCTTCCTCCTGAGAGGAATTATACGCCGAAAGGCAAGGGACTGGGTTAATTAGCTAAAAGGCAACTCGATAATTAGATAAGGGATCAGTCAATCGGTCAACCAATCAACCAGGTGGGATGAATAGCTGAAAGAAGAAATTTCCATTCTGAATGGAGAGCGTGTTCCTGATCCCTGATTGATGGAATGACGTTGCATTGATTAACAATTCATCGCGTCCAGATCCCACAGGTAGGCTTTTTTGTCTGCTGCACCGACAGCCAGCCACCGGCCGTCAGGGGATACATCTACGCCATATACGCCTTTGGGCTTCAGTGACCAATCTTTGGATATTGCCTTGCTTTGGGTGTTGATCGTCAGTACACCGTATGGAACAGAAGCAAACAAACGCAACCCGTCCGGGTGGAAGCGGATGTAAGAAGGCATGCGTCCACCAAGATTAATTTCTCCAATTTGTGAGAAGTTATGCATGTCCCATAGTTTGATCATTCCGTCTGCTCCGCCGGAGGCAAGCTGAGCGCCATCAGGTGACAGGCTGAGGGATGTGCCGGCAATTTCATGTGTGGTATGTTTGCCGAGCAATTTGCCGCTGTTAGTCAGCGCCCATTGGCGGATCTCTCCACCTATCGCTGTGGAGTATACCTGATCCCCAGTCTTGTTGAATACCAGAGAGGACACGTTGCCGGTGTGTCCCTTGAGGGTTATTGTGTTTTTTGCCTTTACCCAGTCCCACAGGCGTACGGTGCGGTCATAGGATGCTGAAGCCAATACAGAGCCATCTGGCGAGAAGCGCACACTTGTGACGGTCTTCTTGTGTCCGCTGAGTGTGTGCAGGATTTCCCCATCCGGGAAGGACCATATGATGATCTTGCCATCTGTTGAGCCGGTGGCATAGATTTGCCCATCGGGATGAAAGCTGATCGTGTTGATGCTGTTTTCGTGCGCGTCACGTGCTGATCCCTGCGTCCAGTCCGCGGTAGACCAGTGGATGATCTGCCGGTCCATGCCTACCGTGATAAGCGTCTTCCCGTTTGGTGAGAAGTGCAGCGCAGTAACATAGTGATCGTGTGCAGAAAGAACGAAAAAGGGTTTCATGAGATTACCTCCAAGCGGAAAGATAAGTATATATATCATAGCACAAATTAGGACAAAATATGTCTGATATTTTCTTTGCGTTATGACCATTCGCCCCATTTTTATTTCCTGAATTTCCTTGACAGTATGGGAGGGTTCAGGTAGAATTCTGCTTGCCCTAGACGAGGGCCTGTAGCGCAGTCTGGGAGCGCGCTTCAATCGCACTGAAGAGGTCGAGGGTTCGAATCCCTCCAGGTCCACTGGATGCGAGAGAAGGACAAAACAGCAGCTTTACAAATCAATAAGGGCCCATAGCGCAGTTGGGAGCGCGCCTCAATGGCATTGAGGAGGTCGAGAGTTCGAATCTCTCTGGGTCCACTGAACTGAGCACTCAGGGCGTAGACTTGAAATCCCTGAGTGTTTGTGTAAAAATGATATATAGGAAGGGCAGGAGTAGTAGACCATCCACCAGAGAGCCGGCGAATTGCTGAAAGTCCGGCAGGTATCGTGGAATGCCGAGGTCGAACTCGCCAGCCAGCCCCCGGTGGGGCACTTCGCAGCGGTGAAATCAGTAGCCGCGGCCGGGTTTCGCCCGATATCGCGAGCCAGAGCGGTCTGCATTAGCAGACAAGCAGGGTGGTACCACGGAGAATCCTCCTTCGTCCCTGATTGGGCGAAGGATTTTTGTTTTAATATTTTATGAATCGTGCAGGGAGAAGAATTCATGTCAAAAAAAGAAATTCCGGCTTATAACCCGGCAGAGATCGAATCTCGATGGCAGCAGAAATGGGAGGCCGATGGTCTGTATGAAGCGAACATTGATCGCAGCAAGAAGAAATTCTATGCCATGACCATGCTGCCGTATCCTTCTGGTGATCTGCATATTGGTCACTGGTATGCGATGTCGCCCTCAGATGCCCGCGCACGCTTCAAGCGCATGCAGGGCTACAATGTTATGTTCCCGATGGGCTTTGACTCTTTTGGCCTGCCCGCTGAGAACGCGGCCATCAAGCGCAATATTCACCCCAAAGAATGGACTTATAAGAATATCGACAACATGCGCAAGCAATTGCGCAGCATGGGAGCGATGATCGACTGGCGTCGTGAGATGGTCAGCTCTGATCCCAAATACTACAAATGGACACAGTGGTTCTTCGTTCAACTGTTCAAGAATGACAAGGCTTACCGCAAGATGTCGCCGGTGGACTGGTGCCCGAACTGTAACACCACCCTGGCTCGCGAGCAGGTGTGGGGCGAAGACCGTCATTGCGAACGCTGCGGTACCCCTGTGATCAAGAAGAACCTGGACCAATGGTTCTTCCGCACGACTGAATATGCGGATGAGCTGCTGGATTTCTCAAACATTGACTGGCCTGAGACTGTGCAAACCCTGCAAACCAACTGGATCGGCCGCTCCGAAGGTGCATCCGTGACCTTCCGCACCGAAGCCGGTGATGACCTGGAAGTCTTCACCACCCGTCCTGATACCCTGTGGGGGGCGACGTTCATGGTGCTGGCGCCAGAACATCCTCTGGTGCAAAAGATTACGACCGAAGGACAGTCGACAGAAGTGAATGCATATATTGAAGAAGCTGTACGACAGACAGATATTCAGCGCGAAGCGGCAGATAAGGAAAAGACGGGTGTGTTCACGGGTGGATATGCCATCAACCCGGTTTCAGACGAACGTATTCCGATCTGGATCGCCGACTACGTGTTGATGACCTACGGTACTGGTGCGATTATGGCTGTGCCCGCCCACGACCAGCGCGACTTCGAGTTTGCTCGCAAGTACGACCTGGAAGTCCGTGTGGTCATCCAGCCGGAAGATATGGACGAGATCATCGCAGATGAGATGACCGAATCTGTTCCGGCAAAGGGCGCCATGGTCAACTCCGGTCACCTGACAGGCACCCCGGGCGAGGAGGCCTTTGAAAAAATCATCGCCTATTTGGAGAAGAAAGGGACTGGACACCGGGATGTGAATTATCGCCTGCGCGACTGGCTGATCTCACGCCAACGTTATTGGGGATCGCCCATCCCGATGATCCACTGCCCGAAATGCGGCGTACACCCCGTGCCCGAAGACCAACTGCCTGTGCTGCTGCCCGATGATGTGGAATGGAAGCCGACCGGCGAAAGCCCGCTGAAGCTGCATCCCACCTGGCGGCACACCACCTGCCCGGAGTGCGGCGGCCCAGCCGAGCGCGATACGGATACCATGGACACTTTCATGTGCTCCTCCTGGTATCACCTGCGCTATCTGAGCCCCGATTGTGACGCCTGGCCATTTGATCAAAAGGAATATGATTACTGGATGCCGGTGGACCTGTACACGGGTGGTATTGAGCATGCCACCATGCACCTGATCTATACGCGCTATTTCCACAAGGCAATGCGTGACATTGGCGTGACCAAAGGTCCTGAACCGATGGCAGCCCTGCGCAACCAGGGGATGGTGCTGGGTGAGGATTCGGAGAAGATGTCCAAAAGCCGCGGCAATGTGATCTCGCCGGATGATCTGGTGCAAGCCTATGGTGCCGACGCCGTGCGCGCGTATCTGATGTTCTTTGCGCGCTGGGAATTGGGTGCCCCGTGGAACAGCAGCGGTATTGACGGTACGATGCGCTGGCTGCGCCGTGTGTGGACGATGGTGCTGGAGCCAGGCGAAGGCCAGGCTGATGCAGAAACGATCCGCAGCCTGCGCCGCAAGGTACACCAGACCGTGCAGCAGTTGACGCGCGACTTTGAGAACTTGCAGTTCAATACTACGGTTTCCGGTTTGATGGAACTGCTCAACGAAATGGTGAAAGCCAAGCAGATGGGTGCCTACGGCAGCGAAGCCTGGGATGAGGCAATTGATCTCTACCTGCGCATGCTGGCCCCGATTGCACCGCATATTGCTGAAGAGCTGTGGAGCAAACTGGGCAAGCCCTATTCTGTGCACACGCAGTCCTGGCCAGAAGCGGACGAAGAAGCTGCCGCCGAAGATGTGATCACGCTGATCGTTCAGGTGAACGGCAAGCTGCGCGACCGCATTGAAGTGCCCGTGGGCATCAGCAAGGAAGACGCCCAGGCCAAGGCCCTGGCGAGCGACAAGATTGCCAAGTATATTGAAGGCAAGGAGCCTCGCAAAGTGATCGTGGTGCCTGGCCGTCTGGTGAATATTGTTGTATAAGTGCAAAGCCAATTAGTGAATTAGGAACCCTCCGGTGGTGATGAGCTGCCGGAGGTGATTTTTTAAGTCAACCAGGCAACTGGTCAATTTGGGATTAGGTGAAAGTTTACGAGATGTAAAAATCATCCTGGTGGTAGTTGGTACTTCGTTTGGTTGATATGTTTTAGCAAAATTTATAGCCAATCTAATCCCCTCTGTCCCTATCGCGAAATCTCTCCTTTGACAAAGGGCGCTTTAAACGCCCTCCTTTGGCGGGCTAAATGCATTCCTGAATTGGACAGACTAACGGATTGACAGATTGACGCCTCCAGGTTGGCTTTTCCTGCCTGTATTCAACCATACTGGTCTGCGTTATTGTATACTCATACTAAACCTTTAGAGGAGGCTCCCATGGCTCTTGTTTTTCATCAATTGATCGCTGCCGGTCATTTGCAACGTGTATTATTGGCGATGCTGGTTGGAGGGTTGATCGGCATGGAGCGGGAATTGCGTGATAAGGATGCCGGATTCCGAACGATGATCCTCATTTGCACCGGTGCGACCCTGTTCACCACTTTTTCGATCGGCATTGCGACTGAATTATCTGACCCTGCTCGGATTGCAGCCCAAATCGTCAGCGGGATCGGCTTTTTGGGTGCAGGGGTAATCATTCAGGACAGTGGAAAGATCAAAGGATTGACGACAGCATCTACCATCTGGTTGACGGCTGCTCTGGGGATGGGCATTGGATCCGGGTACTGGATTTTTGTCTTCTATGCCACAGGGATCATTCTGATCATTCTGTGGGTTTTTCCCTGGATGGAACGAATCCTGGAGAGCCTGAGCGAAACACGCACTTATGAGATCGTGATCCCCAATAATGCTGCCTTGTATTCACAGATCGATGAAATGTGGAAGGAATATAAACTGCGGATCATTGCCCGAAAAGTGAACAAAGAAGGGGATGAACGGGTGTGCTTCTGGAAAATAACCGGAAAACCCGCGAAGCATCAGGCAGTTGAGGCAATTCTGATGAATAATGCCGATGTGCACGCGATGCGGTATTGAGGCTTGGCGGGCAGAGTATTGAACTACAATAACAAAATCTCACGCAAAGCCCGCTTCGCGAAGTCGCAAAGAAAAAAACCTTTTTAAAATTGAGAGCTTATGTTTAATATTGAAGAGATGAGCATTGACGATTACGACGAAGCCATTGCCCTGTGGGAGAAAACTCCCGGTATGGGACTCAGCACAGCGGACAAGCGTCCGGCCATCGCGGCTTTTCTGGCACGCAACCCGGGTTTGTGCTTTACCGCGCGTATTGATTGCACACTCGTCGGTACAGCCTTGTGCGGTCACGACGGCCGCAGGGGGTATATCTACCACGTGGCCGTGGCTGTATCGCAGCGCAAGCAGGGCATCGCGCGGGCATTGGTGGAACACAGCCTGGATGGGCTGAAGCAACAGGGGATCGAGAAGGCGCATCTGATGGTCTACGAGACCAACCCTGGAGGCATCGCTTTCTGGAAGCAGGTGGGGTGGTACCGGCGGGATGAGTTGGCCATCATGTCGGTGGATTTAAAGTAAAGTCTGTATAATAAATATATGATTTCATCATAAAAAAAGGAGCGCAGTCACATGGCGAAAAAAGACAAAGTGAAAGCGACAAAATTGGAAATAGGGCTCCCCTTTGATCTTGGTAAGATCACTTTGGTGCCTGACACTGCCCAGCAGCAGGCCGCATGGGAGCTTTACGTGGAACTCACCACGCGCGTTGCGGTGCAGGAACTAAAAGAAGATGAAGGCCTGGTTCGTGAGGCGTTGAGTTCTTTGTACAGCTTGTTCAATATCTCCCGCGGCATCCTGCGCAAAGCGGGACCGGAAGTCGCCAAAGGAGGCGTGAATTCTCTTGGAGCCGTAGCAATTGCGGTGCTAAATGTTGGCTTGCGGCCCTTCCTCTCGAAATGGCATCCCATCCTGCAGACCTACGAAGAACAGCGTCCCGAAGGCGTCAGCCCCAGGGAGCATGAGGATAAGTGGGATCGCATTGGTGAGGTGCGAAAAGAATTGAATGAGCTGCGTGAGGAACTATCCATCTACGCTGCCGCACTGGCGCAGATCGCGGGAGTTGAACTAGGCTAAAACAAAGAAGGAAAACACCATGTCGATGATCTTTCTCAGCTACAGCCGAAAAGACATGGAAACCATGCGCAGGGTCAAGCGTGCTCTGACGCAGGCGGGTCATACCGTGTGGACGGACGAGAACCTGACACCGGGGACCCAGCATTGGGCCAGGGCAATTGACGAGAATCTGGAAATTTGTGACGCCGTCGTGGTGTTGCTCTCCCCGGCGGCGTACGCATCTGAATGGGTGGACAGCGAGTGCAGCAAGGCAAGGATATACGGCAAGGATGTTTTCCCCCTGCATATCGAAGGCGACCCGGAAGATGCTGTCCCGCTTTCTCTGTGGGGCATTCAGCGCATTGACGTACGCAAAGATTTCAACGCGGGAATGGGGGATCTCCTTGAAGCACTGCGTTTGAAAGGGTTTGTAGGGGAAGTTGCACCAGCAGAAGAATTAAAACCGAAAGTGGCCGAAGTAGAAGAAAAAACTCCCCGCAGCAAGTTATGGCTTTTAGCTGTGGCTATTCCGACCGTTTTGCTGGCTGCATGGGGGATATATAAGATCATAGATAAAGGCCCCAGCGATCCTGTTGTTGTAAAAACCACACCTAATGTAACACCGGTGGATATTGATATCACACCTGTTACGCTGATAACGGATACCCCGGTTCCGAATGAGGGCGTAAATATTTCAGATAGAGATGGTATGGAAATGGTGTATATACCGGAAGGGTTGTTTACGATGGGGAGCAATACAGGGGAAGACGATGAACAACCTGCGCATACTGTATTTCTGGACACCTTCTGGATCGATAAATATGAAGTGACCAATGCGCAATATGCAGAATGTGCAGCAGTTGGCCGATGTGAGGTGCCAGAAAACACTGACTATTTCAACGACGCTAGCTTTGCTGACCATCCAGTGGTGTATGTGAACCACCAGCAAGCTATGGATTATTGCAAATGGGCTGGCCGGCGGCTGCCCAGTGAAGCCGAATGGGAGAAGGCCGCGCGTAGCACGGATGGGCGTTTGTATCCATGGGGCGATGAATTTGACAGCTCGTTTGTTAACGCAGATGATGAAATGGCCGAAGATGAGTTCAAGATCGATTGCAGCCTGAATGGCTGCGATGGGTATATGAAAACATCCCCTGTGGGGCACTTTCTCAAAGGTGTAAGTCCTTATGGGGCATTGGACATGGCCGGAAATGTGTGGGAATGGACAGCAGATTGGTACGGGGCGTCATACTATGCGGAATCACCTGAGAAAAATCCTGCCGGTCCATCGTCAGGGGATCAACGCGTAATCCGGGGTGGTTCCTGGTATGCCGGCGAAGATCTGCTGCGGGTCACTAACCGAGGTTTTGGCTTTCCAACTGTTGTGGGATTTGATCTGGGTTTCCGCTGTGCAATAAGTGCGGAGGATGTTGAGTAGCTATGACGATGATCTTTCTCAGTTACAGTCGTAAAGATATTGATACTATGTACCGTGTGAAGCAAAGATTGATACAGGAAGGCCTGACCGTGTGGACGGACGAGAACCTTACCCCCGGCACACCCGCCTGGGCGCGGGAGATCGAGCGCAATTTGCATGTTTGCACGGCGGTGGTGGTGATGATGTCTCCTACGGCGCGGGAATCGCGCTGGGTGCTGCGTGAATGCACGAAAGCACAGCAAAAGGGAAAGCCTATCTTTCCACTGCTAATCAAAGGCAACCCTGAAGACCATATTCCGCTGGAATTATGTGATATCCAATACATTGATTTGCGTCAGAAGTTTGATAAGGGCCTGAATGAGTTGGTGAAGGTCTTTGCCGCCCGTGGGTGGACAAGATTGATACAAAGACCTGACTGGCTGCACAACCCGCAGCAGGGAAGCCAGACAAAACAGATATTGAAGGAGGTATCAAAACAGGTGCCGAACTTGCGACCTGCGCGCTTTAACTATACACCAGTAAATCCCCTTGCATCCTCAAAAAAACAGATCAGCAAACAAGATAAGAACGATGCTGAAGCCTGGTTTGAGAAGGGGAATGACCTTTTCTACGACAAGCGTTACCAGGAAGCCCTGGCTGCTTACACCAAAGCGATTGAAATGGACCCAGAGAATGGCGAATACTACGAGGCTCGTTCTGATTGTCATGGTGAATTGGGGGATGAGGACAGTGCGCTGGATGACCTGGTCCGTGGGATGGAATTGGGGTAGGTAAAGGTGTAACAATGATCAAGTTGAATCCGCCGGGAACAAACCCGGCGGTATTTGCGTCTTTTAATCAAGCATTCCCCGTATTCCAAGGAGGAGAATCATGAAGAGACGCTTTCCAACCGCCATTTTGCTTGCTGTGTTGCTTTTGACCACCTTTGTCGGCACTGTATCCGCCGACGGGATCATCATCCCTGAGCCGCCGCCGGATGAATATATTTGGCCAAGTCCGATGGAGCAGTTGGTGATCCGCTACCACCATGTGGATGTGGAGATCCGCGACCAGATCGCAGTGACCAGAGTAGACCAGGTGTTTTACAATCCCAATGACTGGCAGGTGGAGGGTACGTATGTGTTCCCGCTGCCAGTGGGGGCCACGGTGAGCGACTTCCGCATGTGGATGAACAATGAACCTGTGCAGGGGCAGGTGCTGGACGCCGAGGAGGCGCGCCGCACATATGAGGAGATCGTCGCTACGTTGAAAGACCCGGCCCTGCTGGAATATGTGGGGCGCGATGCCGTGCAGGCATCAATCTTTCCCATTCCTCCCCGCGAGGAACGGCGCATTGAGTTGGAATACACTCAGGTGCTGACTGCCGACAACGGCCTGGTGCGCTATGATTACCCGCTCAACACGGAGAAGTTCTCCGCCTGGCCCCTGGACGATGTCAGCGTCACCGTGAGCGTGACCTCCGGTCAGCCGATCCGCGCCCTGTATTCGCCCACACACCCGATCGACACTATCCGCGAAGGGGACACGTACGCGATGGTGAGCTACGAGGAGCGCCACGTCACGCCGGATCAGGATTTCTCCCTGATGTATTCGATCGGCGAGAATGAGGCTTTTCACCTGTTTACCTACCGCGACCCTTATGATCCGGTGGATGATGACGGTTTCTTTATGATGCTGTTGGCTCCCCAGCCGGACGCGTCCGCGCAGAAGGTGAGCAAGGATTTGATCCTGGTGCTGGATCGCTCGGGGAGTATGGAAGGCGAGAAATTCGAGCAGGCGCGCGAGGCCCTGCGTTACATCCTCAGGCATTTGAACGAGGGCGACCGCTTCTATTTGCAGTCTTTCAGTTCGGATATCCAGACATACGCCCGTGAGCTGCGTCCCGCCAGTGAGGCGGATGATGCCCTGCGCTGGGTGGAGCGCATGAGCGCGACGGGGGCGACGGACATCAACCGCGCTTTGCTGGAAGCGGCCGCCGTGGCTAACAACGAGCGGCCCACGTATTTGATCTTCCTCACGGATGGCCTGCCCACCGAGGGCGAGGTCGAGCCGGAGCGCATTCTGGATAATTTCGCCCGCTCTGCGCCGGATAACCTGCGCTTGTTCCCCTTTGGCGTGGGATATGACGTGGATACCTTCCTGCTGGATACACTCAGCCAGGAGAACCACGGGGTGAGCACCTACGTGCAGCCTGGCCAGGCCCTGGACGAGGAATTGTCAGCTTTCTATGCGCGCATTTCTACGCCTGTGCTGACCAACCTGGCGCTGGACCTGGGCCGGCTGAATGCCTATGACATTTATCCCAACCCTATGCCGGACCTGTTCGCCGGGTCACAGGTAGTGGTAACAGGCCGCTACCGCGAAGGCGGTGTGTTCAACGTCAAACTGAGTGGAGAAGTGAATGGAAGGCGTCAGGAGTTCGTCTACGCCGAGCAACGCTTCGCAGATGAACTGCGCTATGATACACGCCCTACTGTTGAACTGCCGCGCCTGTGGGCGACGCGCAAGATCGGCGCGCTTTTGCAAGAGATCCGCCTGAAAGGCAATAACCAGGAGTTGATCGACCAGGCGGTGCGCATCAGCATCCGCTACGGCATTGTGACACCGTACACGTCCTATCTGGTCACGGAGCAAATGCCACTGGGCGTGGAGAATCAGGCCGATCTGGCTGAGGAGGTGTACGCCGAGATGGAGGCAGCGCCGATGGCACCCAGTCATGGCCGCGAGGCGGTGGAGAAGGCTGCAGGCGAAGGCGCGCTGAGCCAGGCTGATGTAGCACCATCTGTCAGCAATGTGGACGAGAGCGGCTTGAACATTGATGGCGAGAATCCCGCTGACCAGGTACGCATTCTAGGCGCGAAGACTTTTGTCCGCGATAGCACGATGTGGCTGGATACGGCCTACGATCCGCAGACGATGGATACGCAAAAGGTGTCCTTCCTCTCTGAACAGTACTTCGCTCTGGCAGCCTCGCGTCCCGAAGCAGGCGCAGCCCTGGCCCTGGGTGAGCGCGTGATCGTGGTCATCGACGGAGCGGCCTATGAGGTGGTCTTGGAGGGGGAAGAGGCTGGTGGGGAGGTTGAACTGCCTGATGAGGTCAAGATGGAAGAGCAGGGGAAGGTGCAGCCTTCCGGGTTGAGCGAGGTGCTGGACTCGATGACTGAAGATGATCGGCCGGTTGGCGGCTTGCTCTCGTGCAGCAGCGCGGGGGCGCTGCTGGCGGTGGGGGTGTGGTTGCTGGTACGGAGGCGGTAGTATATTAACTCTCTCCCTATGTCCCTCTCCCGGCTAGCGGGAGAGGGATTTTCGGTATTAATAGTCAGGGTATTGAATAGAGTACAAGTTGATGTTGGGGATGGTGGTTGGCGAGGAACGCCTCGCTACTACGATTTTAAGGGGTGAGTTTGATACACAGCAGGCGTGGTAGGCCTGCCAGGTCAGGTAGGACGCAGGCATGGTATTGGGGGATGAGTTCGTGGGCGAGGTCGATGACGGCTTCACCGAGGGTGGCTTCGATCTCTACGAGCAGGAGGCCGTCGGGGGCGAGGATACGCGGGAGGTCAGCCAGCAGGGGATGGATGGCGTCCATGCCTTCGGGGCCGCCGTCAAGGGCCAGGGCTGGCTCGTGTTTGGTTACGGCCAGGCCGGGGAGTTTGTGTGAGGGGATATAGGGCGGGTTGGAGCAGACGAGGTCGAATTGGCCGCTCAGCGGGGTGGTCAGGTCGCCCTGGATGAAGTTGATCTGTTTGCTCACGTCATGCTTTGCTGCGTTCTGTGCGGCGATATTCAGCGCAGTGGGGGAGATGTCAACGGCGGTGACTTGCAGGCCCGGACAGTGTTTTGCCAGGGTCACGGCGATGCAGCCGCTGCCGGTGCCGATGTCTGCGGCACGGTGGGCGTCGGGATGACCCTTCAGCCAGTCAAGGGCTTTTTCTATCAGCAGCTCAGTCTCTGGTCGCGGGATGAGCACATCCGGTGTGACGGTGAAGTCCAGGCCGTAGAACTCCCAATGACCAAGCAAGTAGGGCAGAGGCTTACCCTTAAGCAATTGAGACAGCGCCTCGTTGAGGGCTGTCTCGCTGTTTTTGTCCAGTTGTTCTGTGTTGTGCGCAAGGATCCAACTGCGTGATTGTTTGAGAATGTGTGCTGCCAGAACCTGTGCGTCCAGGGAAGCGCTTTCGCTGGTAAGGTCAAGTTGTGCGCTGGCTGATCGCAGCCAGGAGCGCAGCTCGGTCATTTTTTAGTCCTCGCCGATCATCGCCAGACGTTCGGCTTCTTCCTTTAGTGAGAGTTCGGAGATGAATTCTTCCAGGTCGCCTTCCAGCACGGCGGAAAGATTGTAGGAAGACAGGTTGATCCGGTGGTCGGTAACGCGCGACTGTGGGTAATTATAGGTGCGGATCTTTTCGGAGCGTTCGCCGGTGCCAACCTGAGAACGGCGGGCAGATTCCTGTTCCTTGGCGCGTTTTTCCTCTTCAATTTCGTATAGCCTTGCGCGGAGAATGCTCATGGCGCGCAGTTTGTTCTGCAACTGTGAGCGTTCATCCTGACAAGCTACCACCATTCCGGTGGGAATGTGGGTGATGCGCACGGCTGTAGAGTTTTTCTGAACGTTCTGGCCGCCTGCGCCAGCGGATTTGTACACGTCAATCTTAAGATCGGATGTGGGAATCTCGATGTCCACGTCTTCCACTTCGGCCAGCACGGCTACGGTGATGGTGGAGGTGTGGATACGTCCGGAAGATTCAGTGGCGGGGATGCGCTGTACGCGGTGTACACCGGATTCGAATTTCAGGCGCGAGTATGCGCCTTTGCCCTTGACCATGAAGATGATCTCTTTGAACCCGCCGATACCGGTGGCGTTCTCAGAGATAATTTCGACCTTGAAGCCGTTCTTGTCAGCATAGTAGCTGTACATGCGATACAGGTCAGCTGCAAAGAGGGCGGCCTCATCACCACCGGTGCCGGCACGGATCTCCATGATGACGTTCTTGTCATCGCGCGGGTCACGGGGTACGAGCATGCTCTTGAGTTCTGTTTCAAGCTGGCC
>Ga0180435_10003507_pt1 | contig 15670 bp, 11 predicted proteins | sample SS_ome_3_FD_132467 | JGI IMG/M metagenome (GOLD analysis project Ga0180435, IMG submission 132467) | Hypersaline lake sediment archaeal communities from the Salton Sea, California, USA - SS_3_S_1 metaG | ecosystem: Environmental > Aquatic > Non-marine Saline and Alkaline > Hypersaline >... | reverse complement strand
GAGTGATTCTTTCTGTTCGACCGTTTCAGTAAGGTCTGCAGCTATAACGAGAACTTTAAATGGGTTTCCCTGCTTGTCGGGAATAGGAGTAAAGGTCTGTCGGAGCCATATGTCATTGCCGGTCAACAGGGAGATTTTATCAATTCTGCTTACGGTTTTGCCATTGCTTATTTCCATCCAGAATTGTTTATAGGAATCAGTATGCCTGCTGATCCCAACGATCTCATGATACTTCCTTCCAAGTAACTGGGATTGTTGAGAACCGAGAAGCTGAAGGAACCTATTATTGATACTGATCAATTCTTCAACCATATTAAATTCGGCAACATGGGACGAATTATGGATTCCATTCAGGATGCCGGATATTTCGGATTCGCGCCTGGCAGATTCTTCCTGTGTGGTTTGCAGTTCCTCCATATTTTGACGCATGATCTCCTCCTGTTTTGCCATTTCCCTTGCCTGTTCCTGGGATTGTTCCAAAAGCTGGGAAGTCCGCATATTCATCTGCACAGTGGACACCGCTGAAGCAATACTTTCTGCAAGGTTTTCGACAAAATCAACTTCAAAGTCCGCAAAAACCTTGATTGAGGCGATCTCAAGTACTCCAAGTGTTAAATCCTCCAATTGAAGGGGCATCAGCAGCAGGCAGCGGGGTTTGCTTTCCCCGAGCCCCGATGCGATTTTGATATAATTTTCAGGAATTTCCGTCAGAAAGATTTTTTCCTTTTCTATTGCACAGGTGCCTATCAATCCCTCACCAATCCTGAAACTCTGTTTCAGATATTTTTTACGTTCATAAGCAAAAGAAGCGATCAATTCCAGCATTTGATCACTATCTTGATTGTTGAGTAAGAAAACACCTCCCGCACTGGCACCGAGATAATTGACAAGTTCCTGGATTACATTCTCGGCGAGAGAAGAAATATCCTTATTGTGAATCCTGAGGAGATCACCGAATTTTGCAATTCCTTCGTTTGTCCACCGTCTTTCTTCTCTTGATATCCGGTGTTTTTCTTCTTCCTTCCTTGCTGCCTGAAGGTTTTTTTCAAGGTTGATAAGAGAGTTAGCAAGGCTGTCATCCGGACTCAAGGCCTCCAGTGGTTTAGGGTCCTTTCCTTCAGCCAGTTCAGATGCAAAACCAGCCTTATTCACAAGGCCTTCAATGAACCTGTTCAACTGGTTGAAGATTCCGGAAAACTCGTTCGCTCCTTTTCCCGAGATTTTTTCGGGGAACCGGCCTTCCACCAGTTCTGTGCGTGATTCCCTGAGGACATGTAAATGCCTGCCAATGGATTTGCTGAACATGGATAACAAGGTCCCATAAATCAGAGCAGTGATTAATATAATTGATATTATCCCCCACCTGACCTGCATGATCTTTCTTTCCCGCATTAAAATGTATAATTCTGAAAGGGAGTCTGCTTCCTCATGAATAACATTAATTATATGGAAGATCTGGCTGCGGAGCCCTTCGTGCTTTGTAAAGCCAAGCTCGAGGTCAAGCTGGAGAAGTTTGTGGAGATTGCTTAAAAAGGCGGGTGAATCTTCGATCAAAGATTCCAGGTTTCTGGTCCGGTTCAGGAGGGAATTGAGACTTCCACTCTCCGGAGAAGCAAGATAGAGATTAAGCTCAGTAAGTAATTCCTCTACTTGCTGTGCCGAACCTGGGAAATCCAGTGAATTGAGATCAGCCATCTGTTCAATAAGAGTACCACTGAGACCATACCTTTTCCAACCTCGCTCCCGGGATTTCTTCCTCATGTCTTCCACGTATGATTCGGTAGTGTTGAGGTATTCCAGGAGATGATCAATTTTTTGCTTCATGATATAATCCTTGGAAAGGATTGGTATTTTTCTAAGATCCCTCAGAAGGGTATATGCCTCAAGGTATATGCCTTTGAATTCTTCAATTGCTTCAGACTTTCCCGATTCATGAAAAGCTTCTGACTTAAGATCATTGAAGTAGAAAGAATGCAACGAATTTTCAAGCCTGAGGATCTTGCCGGGGATAGATCCTATGTCTGTTGAATTGTCCTGGTAACTGGCCAGATTATCTATCAGACTGATTACAATAAACCCTGTAAATAGCCAGAATAATACGGAAAATGTCAATAAAAGAGAGAAGCGTGATCGTATGGAAATGTTCGTAAGGTTCATTTTTTGAAGTAAGCCTCGTATTTTTTATTAAACCTAGCAGAAAATGGCCCCAGGATCGATTCATGTACCCCGAGCAGAAGGCAAGCTCCCTGGTTCATATTATCCAGGAACAATTTAAATACTTTGTTCTGCAATTCATAATTAAAATAGATAATAACGTTCCGGCAAACAATCAGGTCATACACCTCATCGAATGGATTTGGGTCCCTGACCAGATCCTGTTTTTTATAGACAGGTTTTACAATAAGCTGTTTGTTTAAGCGGATTTTGTCCCTTGTTTTGTCGATGTTGAAGTACTTGGAATAGGGGACATTAAAATAGGTGTTACTGTCCCTGGGATTCTCCTTAATCACAGCATCAAAATTAGCAAGATATCCTTCGTTGAATCTGTATTTATAGACCCCCTCACGTGCCACATCCAACACATCTCCGTTAATATCTGTCGCATAAATACGCGATTTTTGCAGCAAGCCCAACTCATTAAGAAGGATCATCATTGAGAAGACTTCCTGACCGGTTGAACATCCCGGATGCCATATGCTGATCTGTGGCAGACTCTGAAACTGTGGAAGGATATCATACCTCAGGGAATGCCAAATACCGGGATCCCTGAACATCTCTGTGGTATTGACAGTAATTTCCTTTACGATTTCTTCAAGGAAGTCCCGGTCCGAATGGATTTTATCAAGCAAGCTTTCGGGTGTCATCTGATGATCAAGCAGGACTTTGGACAGGCGACGTTTTAATGACTTGTCCGAATATTCCGTGAAGTCATATTCAGAAAGAGATTTGACGGCATTCACGAATGCAAGTATTTCCTGATTTTCAATTTCCATGAAGGGAGATGCCAATTTATACCCATCTAAATATAATTCTTTTTTATCTATCTTTGAGCGCACAGATTCACCCTAAAAATTTACATATCTGATGAAATTTGGTGTTGTTATTTATCCCGGTTCGAATTGCGATCATGACATGATCTATGTCCTCCGTGATCTCATGGATCAACAAGTAATTGAATTATGGCATAAGGATACGGATCTGCAGGGAGTTGATGCCATAATATTGCCTGGAGGATTTTCATATGGAGATTATTTACGTTCAGGTGCAATAGCCAGGTTTTCGCCCATCATGGATAATGTGGTCCGCTTTGCAAGAGAAGGTGGATTTGTATTCGGTGTATGCAATGGATTCCAGATTCTTTGTGAAGCGGGACTCCTGCCGGGAACACTTCTTCATAACGATCACCAGAAGTTCAGCTGTAAAAACATATTTATCAGACCCGATAACGATAATACCATCATAACTTCCCTGCTGGATAAGAGTTCTGCATATAAAATCCCCATTGCCCACGGTGAAGGAAGATATTATGCAGATGATGATGCCCTTAAAACAATGAGGTTAAATGATCAGATCCTTTTCCGCTACTGTGATGAAAATGGCGTCATCTCGGAAGAAGCAAATCCCAATGGAAGCATTGAGAACATTGCCGGGGTATGCAATGAGAAGAAGAATGTGTTTGGAATGATGCCACATCCTGAACGTGCTGCAGACATTGAATTGGGGAACGTTGACGGGAGAGCCATCTTCGAATCCATCCTTTCCATGATCCATGTCTAGACCTTTGCCGGCCTTCCTTTACAACAGGAGGGTAAGTGCACATCTGTCCCTCATCGGAGCCAACCTGATCTTCGGTTTAACCTATGCAATTGTCAAACAGGTTGTGCCGGATTTTATTTCCCCATTTTCACTTGTGTTTACCAGGATTCTTGGTGCATGTATTCTATTCTGGATCACTGGTATATTTATAGCACGTGAAAAAATAGATCGAGGGGATGTTCTGAGACTTTTTCTTGCTTCGTTTTTCGGAGTGGCCGGGAACCAGTCATTATTCATTCACGGCCTGAGTATGACAAGTCCCATTGATTCGGCAATCCTCATGACAGCAACCCCTATTCTGGTACTGATTATTGCTCGAATTTTATTAAAGGAGCCAGTTACTTTATTTAAAATCGCAGGTATTGCAGCAGGTGCTGCCGGGGCCCTTCTTCTGATATATTACAGTGGTATTAGTCGAATCGGCAGTGGTGATCCTCTGGGAAATGCCTTGATGATCGGGAATGCCACCTGCTTTGCCATTTACCTTGTTATCGTTAAACCTCTATTGGTAAAATACCATCCGGTAACTATAATGAAATGGGTCTTTTTGTCTGGACTCTTGCTTGTAAGCGGACCCGGATTACCGGCATTCCTTAAAGTGGAATGGACTGCATTGCCCACAGAGATCCTGTTGTCTGTTCTGTACATTGTAGTTGGGACTACTTATTTAGCCTATTTATTAAATAATTACAGCCTGAAGTATGTAAAACCAATTACTGTTAGTATCTACGACTATTCCCATCCGGTTATAGCATCGATAATGGCAGTTCTAATGGGTCAGGATGTAATTACAATAGTCAAAATTTTATCCGCTATTCTAGTTTTTACCGGGGTATATTTTGTAAGTTATTCTAGCAGCCGGACAGGAAGCGGGTGATCAACAAAAATATGTCATCCGATATTGTAATTATTTTTTGTATTTTCAAAAGATCAGAATACATCACTAAAAACTACTAAAATGAAGAGACTTTATTTACTTGTCGGTGTGGCTTTATTATTGCTGGTCCAACCTTTAATTGCACAGGATTGTACTTTCTTTTTTCCAATGGAAGAGGGAACAATTATTGAATTGAAACACTATGATAAGAAAGGCAAAGTAACCGGAACTACCCGCCAGGAGATTATCGATAAGCAGGTCAGCGCTGGAGCCGTTCAACTTTCTACCAAAAACACTTTTTTTGATGAAAAAGGTGAAGAGCTTATGTCATCCGAGTTGACGATGGCATGCAAAGACGGTGTTTTTACCTTTGATATGGATCAATTCCTGAACGATGAAATGCTTGCCGGTATGGAGGATATTGAGTTTACCATAGAAGGTGACAACCTGGAATATCCTTCAAAAATGAAAGCCGGGGATGTTCTTAAGGATGGAACAATTAAACTGACTGTTGAGGGTATGGCTATGATGAATATGACTACCACGGTACATAACAGGAAAGTCGAAGCCATTGAGAATATAACAACCGAAGCCGGCAGCTTTGAATGTTACAAGATAAGCTACGATGTTTTTACCGATGCTATGATTGATATTCGAATGAAGGGTATTGAGTGGCTTGCCAGGGATGTGGGTGCAGTTCGCTCTGAGACATACAATAAAAACGGTAAACTTACAGGTTATACGGAACTGGTAAAGCTCGAGAAATAAGAGGTAAACTGAAACTTTCTCAGTATATCTGTTTATATTGATGCAAATCCGGACAGGCCCTGCAACATCTAATTGATCCGGATTGATCATGGAAGAAGTTTGTATGTAGCTCCTTTTTCACTCAGATCGATTTGAATTACCTCGAGGGCGATTAGTTTGGCAAGGGTTTCTTCAGCCTGCCTGCGTGAAATTTTACCCAGTCTGCAGAACCTGGAGAGGCTGATCTCTTTATTTGATTCAAGGTAGTCGAGCAGAATCGATTCGGTTCTGCTGTATTCAATGAAGATGCCCTTTTTCCTTTTCTCTTTCTGCCAGACTTTGAGCAGGACCGTATTTGCCAGGATATTCTGGTCCCCTACCCGTATATATGCCAGCCATTTCTTATCCTCAGAAAGTGCCAGGCAGGGTCTGTTGGGGACTGCTGCAATATCTACTTCCAGAACAGTTTTACCGAGTATATCCCATTTTCTCGATTCAAACAGAAGCTCCGGTTTGCAGTACATCTGTGCAGCTCCTTCAATCATGTGGTATTCTTCTGCGGACCTCACTCCTGCAATTTTTCCATTATCCTTAACACCAATAAGAAGCTTTCCACCGTCTGTATTGGCAAATGCAGAAAGGGTGCGTGCAATTTTTTTTGCATCGTTGATTTCAAATTTGAAATCCAGTTGCTGGTGCTCGCCCTGTTCTATTAATTCCCGGATATGCCTGCTCAAAGTATCGGTAAAATTAACAAAAAGAAGACGAGATTTAGTATATTGGAAGAAATTCTAATCCCATGAAATACATTGCTTTTGCCCTGATAATTTTCTCGAGCTGTGCATTTACACTCAGGCAGAACAGCGATACAAAAACCGGCTTTCCTCTCGCTTATGTGCAGGACTTTGAAGATCCTGCATCAATGGGATATTTCGTTTTTTCTGATCCTGAGCCCTGGTTTCTGACTGGAGGTAAAAATGGAGGACGAGCACTTGAGTTTGCCGGAAAGGGGAACTACGAAACCAGGGTGAGATCGCCGTTTATAGTTGGACTAATAAGTGATTTTGTATTCGGAGACTTTGTGCTTGAGGCCGACCTTCTTCAGACTGGAAAGGAATATGGCCACAGGGATATGTGTGTATTTTTTGGCTTCCAGGATTCTACCCGTTTTTATTATGTTCATATGGCCAGCAAAGCAGATCCAAATGCTCACAATGTGTTTATTGTAAATGATGCACCACGTACAAATATTGCTAAGAAAACTACAGATGGGATCCGCTGGATCGACGAACACTGGCATCATATTCGCATTGAACGATTAACGAATGAGGGAAGAATTGAGGTCTATTTTGATGACATGGATACACCAATCATGATTGCCAGCGATAAAACCTTTACCGGGGGATACCTTGGTTTTGGTTCATTTGACGATACCGGCAAGATCGATAATATTCAAATCTGGTCACCGGATGCCAGCAGGTCAGAATCACCGTTTTTCAGTAAAAAGTGATACATTTGTTTACCAGCATATTCTTGAACCAATAAATACTGATACGAACATGAAAAAAGAGAGTCAAAAGAAACCTTCCTCTAAAGTTTCGAGGAGGGCATTCATTGGAACTTCGGCTGCCGTGACAGCCGGATTTACGATCCTGCCCAGCAATGTTATTGCGGGACTTGGGCACCGTGCACCCAGCGACAAGCTTAATGTAGCAGGGGTTGGCATAGGCGGCCGTGGTGGTGGAGTCATCAAGGAGGTAAGAAGTGAAAATATTGTGGCATTATGTGATGTGGATTGGAAATATTCAGCCGGTATGTTTAAAGAGTTCCCCGATGCAAAGAAGTACTGGGACTGGCGGGTGATGTTTGATGAAATGGAAGACAGTATTGATGCGGTTGTTGTGGGTACACCAGACCATTCCCACGCTATTGTTTCAATAAATGCAATGAAGATGGGAAAGCATGTTTATTGTGAGAAACCACTCACCCACTCTGTCTGGGAATCCCGTGAGATGACACGTGTAGCTAAAGAGAATAAGGTTGCCACTCAGATGGGTAACCAGGGGAATTCAGGGGAAGGTGTTCGTCAAATGTGCGAATGGATTTGGGACGGAGCAATTGGAGAGATCAAAGAAGTGGATGCCTGGACAAACCGGCCTATCTGGCCCCAGGGACTTCAGCGCCCGACCAAAGGGGAATGGCCGCCCGACACACTGAACTGGGACCTGTTTATTGGTCCGGCCGAGATGAAACCTTTCCACAGCATTCTTCATCCATGGAACTGGCGTGGATGGTGGGATTATGGAACGGGAGCCCTGGGCGACATGGCCTGTCATATTCTGGACCCGATCTTCATGGGGCTCAGGCTGGGATCTCCTACAAAGGTACAGGGTAGTTCAACCATGTTCAATACGGAATGTGCTCCAACTGCTGAGGTGGTACAGTACACATTCCCGGCAAGAGAGAAATACAAAAAAGCAAAAATGCCCGAGGTTAAAGTGACCTGGTGGGATGGGGGACTGCTACCCCCAAGGCCGGCAGGACATCCAGCAGGTCAGAGAATTGGCAGAGACGGTGGTGGTGGCTGCATGTTCCATGGCACAAAAGGGACCATCATGTGCGGTGTCTACGGAAAGAATCCTTATCTGCTTCCTGAATCACTTGATGCATCTTATACAAGGCCAAAGCCGTATCTGAAGCGGATTGAAGCGGGCCATCAGATGGATTGGGTAAGAGCCTGCAAGGAAAGTCCTGAAAACCGTGTTGAGGCCAGCTCCCATTTTGGATATTCTGGTCCCATGAATGAAATGGTCGTTATGGGTGTTATGGCCGTAAGGCTCCAGGACCTGAAAAAAGAACTGGAATGGGATGGTAAAAATATGAAGTTCACGAACATCGGAGATGACGAATCTGTCCGGATCGTTAAATCCGATAAGTTTGAGGTCATTGACGGACATCCGCATTTTGATACACAATATACAGATCCAATCAATGCCAAAGCATTTGCAGAAGAGCTGGTCAAACATAATTACCGGGAAGGTTGGACAATATAATTGTTCGCTAAAGGTAAAGCAATACTAAAAATCGGGCTGTCTCAAAACATAATGAGATGGCCCTTTTTATGACTGCTTTCCAGGGATATTAATTCGCCATTGCATATTTTGCCTCGCAAAAGACGCTAAGGCGGCTCATTTAAGATCCTCTCCAAGTCTAAAAAGGGCAATTCTAAAGTACATTATGAACAGGTTGTCCTGAATTTTCAGCTAAGCCGGAAAGGGATTCCGGGATGAGCTTAATTACTTTACTCCGGCAACCTGGAGTCCGAAAGGATTCTGGCTTACCTTGATGTTCCTGAACTTCCCTTTCTCAATTAAATCAGGGACCTCATCTATAGTGTATGCCGCACTCAGGGATGTGAGAAATCCGGGCCTGATTTCCTTGGGTTTGGTAAATGAATACATGAACCATTTGACGAGTATTCTAACATCACGCCTTAAATCACTTACAAAGAATCTACCTCCGGTTTGCAATACACGAAAAATTTCATTGAATACCAGTACCGGGTCAGTCCACTCATGCAGGGATCCGTTTGAAAATACGGCATAGAAACTACTGTCCTTAAAGGGCATATGTTCTGCTTCACCGAGAATGTAACCAGCACGCTTTTCCAATCGGTATTCCCTGCAGTTTCTTTCAGCCATTGTAATCATATCTTTGCTGATCTCCAGTCCCGTCAGATTGGTATAATCGGTTTTATGTAACCATTCCAGTCCCAGGTACCCCGGACCGGGACCAATCTCCAACGCAATTCCCCGGTCTATCCCCGATTTGATGATTCTATCCGTAGCCAGGATACCTTTATTTCTGAAATCTCTTTGGAAGTGGTCATACATTTCTACATTGAATTCACCTGTAATGCCATGGTCGGTTTCTCTGATTCGGGCTTTTGTCATTATTGCATATTTAGGTTTATATTATTGACGATCCTGCAAGGATCATATTGTAAAATTACCGGATCATTCTCCAAGCTGCCACATTAATTCGGCAAATCCATGTATTTTACCGGTGAAACCAATCACAATCAGGGAATGGTTATTAGCAGTTTCTTAACAAATCCACGTCTGTATTTGAGTTAATTTCGCAGCAGACTGTATATTTATGGGCAGGTCGATTAAACCCTTGCCTGATAATGCAGTCTAAAGTTTTTTAATAGAACATATTCATCGTTTTTAATGTAACAAATAGGATTATCTTTGGGTTCCTTTTTCAAAACCTGATTGTTACCAGATAAATTGACCAAATGAGAAAAATCGACCGCAGGATCGTAATTATAGCGGCATTTATATTTATTGTGGCACTGGCATATGGCCTGATGCGATTCCTTGCTGCACAGAAGGAAGACCTCAAAAGTCGCCCAGCCGTTGAAGCCAAAAGATATGTCCAGGCCCAGCCGGTAAAATACGGAAAGGTAATATCACCTGTCTCTGCTCCCGGAAGACTTACTTCGGTAGCTGAAGTCGATATAATTGCCGAGGCCTCCGGCAGGATCGAGAGTGGGAAGGTTTCCCTTAAGAAGGGCGCCCGGTTTTCAAAAGGGGAGGTACTTTTTGTTGTTTACCCCGATGAGGCTGAACTCACCCTCAAAGCCAGCAAAAGCCAGTTTCTGAATACACTGGCAAATCTGCTCCCCGATATTAAGATTGATTTTCCTCAATACGAAAAAAGCTATATGGAGTTCTTTTCATCCATTAACCTGGATGATCCCCTTCCTCCTTTTCCAGAGGTAGAGGATGAAAAACTTAAAATCTTCCTAACAAGCCGAAATGTACTTAGCGAGTATTACAATATACGGAGAGATGAGTTGCAGCTGAACAGGAGGACTGTTGTAGCCCCTTTCACCGGAACATTTACAGAGGTGATTATGGAAGTCGATTCCTATATAAATGCCGGGGGGCGCGTAGCAAGGGCTATTAAAACCGATGAACTTGAACTTGAAGTGCCTGTCGATCGTTTTGATGCTGCCTGGATTAAGATCGGGGATAAAGTGAAGGTACAGGCTGATAAGCAGGAGATAACCTGGACAGGAACGGTTGTCCGGAAGAACCAGTTTGTGGATCCAAATACTCAGTCTCAGGGAATATTTATATCACTTAAAAATCATAATTCCCCAACATTGCTTGCAGGTGAATATTACAGGGCTGAGTTCCCCGGACATCCGATTGATGGAGCAATGGAAGTGCCGAGGAATATCATTTTCAATACCAATGAAGTATTTGTAATCGTCGATAACAGGCTTGAGAAAAGAGTGGCGAATATTATTAAGCTAAACGAAAAAACCCTGATATTCAATGGAGTAAAAGAAGGGGAGATGTTGGTCATGCAACCTCTTATAAATGTTTTGGAAGGTACACTGGTTGAAAGACTTGAAGAGGAACAAACCGATTCAGAACGGAAAGGTGAAAGGGATGTGCAGAAAAGCAATGAAGGTCAACAGCCGGAAGGTTCCTCTGACGAAGGACAAAAAGGAAAACGCCGCCAGAAGGTTAAATAAAAGTGACAAGAAGGAAGAGAATCCGGTAGTATGAGAAAATTAGTCGAAAAGTTCGTTCAATATCCAATCTATGCCAACCTGGTCATACTTTTTGTAGTCCTTGCAGGAATTTATTCCTATTCCCTGATGAGAAAATCCTTCTTTCCGGAGACGGAAAGCCGGTACATCACCGTATCTGTTTTTTACCCCGGTGCCTCACCTGTTGAGATGGAAGAAGGAGTTACCTCACGAATAGAGGAAGCTATAAGGGGACTGATTGGGATAAAGGAAATCCGCTCCACTTCAGTTGAAAACAGGTCTACTGTCTCCATCGAAACCACCGGGGAATATGACATTGATGAAGTCCTGATCGAGGTGAAGAATGCCGTGGATGGGGTTTCATCCCTGCCGTCAGCAGCAGAAAGGCCAATCGTGGCCAAACGCAGATCAAGGGCTTCCGCTTTGTATATGAGCCTTACACCGATTGAGGGTGCAGATGTCGATTTGATGGCACTAAAACAATATGGCCAACGGATTGAAGAGGATTTTTTCAATTCAGGTGTTATGAGCCAAATCGAATTAAGAGGTTATCCCCAGCCAGAGATTTCCGTGGAAATTAATGAAGAAGAACTGCTTCGTTACAACCTCACCTTCGATGATATTATCCGTGCGATCCAGGCGAATAACCAGGACGTCTCGGGCGGACAGATAAAATCGGACGAGGAAGAATTACTCATACGCCTGAGGTCCCGCTCCACAGATGCGAACAAAATCGGGAATATCATCATTCGCGGACAGGCGGACGGAGGATATCTTCGCATCCGGGATGTCGCTGACGTTAAGAAAAAATTCGCTGACACCTCAAGTAAATCATGGATAAACGGCAGGGAGGCTGTAACCATACGTGTGGAAAAGCTTCCGGCGGAAGACCTGGAAGCCATTACAACTTTTGCCAGGGCATATATGGAGGATTTCAATGCCAGAAATGCAGGGGTACACCTTGCCATGTCAAGGGCTTACCTTGATATATTGAACAGTCGCCTGAACCTGCTCACCAGGAATGGTCTTGTGGGACTGATACTGGTAATTCTGGTCCTTTCCATGTTCCTTAGCACGAGGCTTTCTCTCTGGGTATCCTTCGGCATCCCGTTCAGTTTTCTGGCTATGTTCATTTTTGCCTATTTTTATGGCGTCACCATTAATATGATGTCCCTTATGGGGATGATCCTGGTGATCGGAATACTTGTCGATGATGGAATCGTAATCGCGGAAAATATCTATGTGCATTTCGAACGGGGAAAAAGCCCTCCCCGGGCGGCAATCGATGGCACCATGGAAGTATTCCCGGCAGTACTGACTTCCGTTACAACGACCATAATAGCATTTTCACCCCTGTTATTTCTGGCAGGAACTACAATGGAGATGATGCTGCACCTTGCAGTAGTAGTTATTGCCAGTCTTGCATTTTCTCTGATCGAAGCATTTTTTATACTCCCGGCTCACCTTGCCAATCCAAAAATACTCAACCGCCGAAGCCTGGAAGCAAAAACGAGGGGCATTAAAAAATATTTCGAGGGATTTATTGTCTGGTTGCGTGATCGTATATACCATTATATGCTGCTATGGCTTGTCAGATGGAGGCATATTGTAATAGCTATTCCGATCGCAATGTTCCTGGTAACGATCGGGCTGTATCTTGGAGGTTATATAAGGAGTACATACTTCCCGACGGTCGATTTTGACAGTTTTGTGATTAATGTCGCCTTTACACCGGGAGACGGAGAAAAACAAACCATTAAAATACTTAACCGTTTTGAAAAAGCCATCTGGGAAGTGAACGAGGATCTGAAAGACGAATTGGGGGAGCCGGATGATATAATAGAGCGTGTACAGACAAGCCTCGGTTCTGCTTTCAACCGGCAGGAATCCGGTGCCCATGCTGGAGAGATCAGAGTTTACCCGCGTGACCTGGAGGGATTGCCCATCGCAGGTTTTGATATTGCCAACATGGTTCGCCTTAAGATTGGTCCCGTTCCGGAAGCCCTGAAATATACTGTTGGAGGCAGGAACCGCTGGGGATCCCCGGTATCCATCGGATTGATGTCAAAAAATCTTGCAGAGCTTGAACAAGCCAAAAATTACCTGATGAGGCGGCTTGATGAAGTCCCCCAGCTGAAGGATATAACTGAGAATGTCGCCCTGGGTAAACAGGAGATCCGCCTGGACCTGAAACCGAAGGCATATTTCCTTGGACTCGATGAACAATCAATTGCAGGGCAAGTAAGGCAGGGTTTTTACGGGGGACAGGCACAAAGGCTACAGGAAGGTCGTGATGAATTAAGGATATGGGTTCGATACCCCAAGACAGATCGTCTGACTATAGGTCAGATGGAGAAGATGAAAATCAAAACAAGCTCAGGACTCTATCCACTGATGGAGCTGGCCGATTACCATATGGAACGTGGTCCCGTTGCCATCAACCGGTATAATGGAAACAGGGAAATACGTGTGGAGGCAGAAACAGTTGATCCCTATGCTTCCATCCCTGAAATTATTGAGGAGATCGACCGGGATATAATGCCGGATCTGCTTTCCCAGTTTGCAGGGATACGCTATTTGTACCACGGTCAGCAAAGGTTCAGCCGGGAGGCCCTTGCCAAGGTTTACAAGTATTTCGGCGTTGCCTTTATTTTCATTATTCTGCTTCTGATCCTTCATTTCAGAAGTGTGAACCAGACCATCATAATCATTAGTATGATCCCGCTTGCCATGCTTGGAGTGTTCTGGGGACACGGGATCCATGACAAACCACTCTCCCTCATGAGCCTTTGGGGAATGGTGGCATTGACCGGAGTTGTAATTAACGATGCGATCATATTCCTGGCAAAGTACGATGGACTGCTAATTGATGGAAAAAGCGTTAAGGAGGCTGTCATTGAAGCCGGCAAGGTAAGACTTCGACCCATTATTCTAACGTCTATTACCACAACTGTGGGACTGTTTCCCATAATCCTTCAAAAAAGTGTTCAGGCCCAATTCCTGATTCCCATGGCAATCAGTCTTGCTTATGGGGTAGCGATCGGAACCATATTTATTCTAATCTTTTTCCCTATCCTGATTATGCTACTTAATGATTTCAGGGTTTATTTCAGGCATTTATGGACGGGTGTAAGGCCGGAACGGGAAGATGTTGAGATAGCACTCATTCATCATAGAAAAAAAATGAAACTGAAAGCCAACAATAATAACCATAGTAGTCCGGAATTAAATCAGCCAAATGAATTGCAAGGAACAGATGAACCGGTTTAAACCAGAATATTACCTGCTTGTTATTGTCCTCTTGCTGGGGACATCCATCCTTAGTGCCCAGCCCGAACAGCTGTCCCTTTCCTCCGCCATAGAAAAGGCCCTTGAATATAATTACGGCATAAGAATCTCCAGATCGGATGTTGAGATCGCAGGCATTAATAATAATTGGGGCACAGCAGGCAGGTATCCAAGCATTGGATTTGATGCAAGTTCCAATAATACATACAACATAACGGAAAGTGAATCCACGAACAGGCTTTATGCCGGAGTGGGACTGAACTGGACGATCTTTGACGGATTCAGGGTAAATTTCACAAAGGAAAAACTTGAAGGGATCCAGGAACTGTCGGAGGGACAGCTGGGGGTAGTGGTGGAAAACACGGTAGAGGATGTGGTGATGGCCTATTACAATGTGCTGCTCCAGCAAGAAAACCTGGAAGTCCTTGAAACAGTTATGTCCCTGTCCGAAGACCGCTTTGATTATGAAACAGCAAGGCACAGCCTTGGAGGTACAGTTACGTTCAATGTGTTGCAGGCAAAAAATGTATACCTCAATGACAAAGCCCTGTTCATGACCCAGGAGGTAGTGGTCCGCAATTCCATTCGTAACCTGAATTTTCTCCTTGGTGTCGATCCTTCTTTTTTATGGAGCTTTCAGGATCCCTTTGAGCCCGATACCACTGGCTATGTACTCGGGGATCTAAGTACTAAAATGATGGGTAACAACCAGACCCTGAAGAACCAGTATACCAACCTGCAGCTTAAAAAAAGGGAAATTGACCTGCAAAAGAGTGCCCTGTACCCGTCTCTGAGTCTTGCAACCGGACTGGATGAAAATGTCGGTGATGTACAATCTCTTGGTACTTCGGATGCACTTTCTACTTATGGTAACCTTCGTCTTTCCTGGGATATTTATACCGGGGGAACCAGAAAACGAGCCGTAGAAATAGCAAGGATCAATGAAGAAATAGCCAATGTGGAAATCGAGCAGATGGAACATGCACTGATGAACGAACTGCTGAACCTTTACGATTTCTACAGCATCCGTATCGCCCTGCTTGAAGTTGCCAACGAGAGCCTTGAGGCAGCCGAACTGAACATGTCCATCGCCGAGGAAAAATTCCGTACCGGAGCCATCAGCTCCTTTGAGTACAGGGATATACAGCTGATTTACCTGAGCTCTGCCCTCCGGCGCCTGGAAGCCATCTACAACCTGATTGGCTCCCGTACCTCCCTGACCCGACTGACTGGAGGGTTCCTGATGGAAAACAACATAACTGATCCTCAGTAGAAATCGATTTTTTTATATATTTGCATCGCATGTGTATGCACACATGCCTTCATGGGGATATAGCTCAGTTGGCTAGAGCGCGTGACTGGCAGTCACGAGG
>Ga0180435_10003506_pt1 | contig 15675 bp, 11 predicted proteins | sample SS_ome_3_FD_132467 | JGI IMG/M metagenome (GOLD analysis project Ga0180435, IMG submission 132467) | Hypersaline lake sediment archaeal communities from the Salton Sea, California, USA - SS_3_S_1 metaG | ecosystem: Environmental > Aquatic > Non-marine Saline and Alkaline > Hypersaline >... | reverse complement strand
TGCCGCATCTCCGCCACGGTGGCCGATTATTGTTCGCATTTCGACTGGGTCATGACCATCGGCATGGCCGCAGACCAGCCGGCAGATATTGCTGACCGGGTCATTGCACGCCAGACCATGACATATTGTGAAAAGCCGCTTGTATTCTGCTGCAAGGACACCAACAGCATGCGGGACATATATGAAATGGCTTTGTTGATCTGTGGCGGAAAAGAAAATTTTGACAAGGCGCCCATTGTAGCCCAATACTCCGAGCCGATTTCTCCGCTGGTTTATTATGATCCAGCGGTGGATAAAATGATATTTTCTGCGGAAAATAACATTCCTTTGATTAATTTTCCCTGCGTTCAAGCCTGTGGTACGGCGCCGGCCACCTTTGCCGGCGCAATTATCCAAGGAGCGGCCGAGTCAATCAGCGGCGCCATCCTGACACAGGCAATCAACCCCGGCGCTCCCTTTGTATTCGGTGCCTTTGTCACGGTAATGGACATGAAAACAACTGTTTTTTCATATGGCGCCACGGAAATGAGCATCATGGTGGGTGCCTTGGCACAACTGGCCCAGCATTGGAATATACCCTTTTTTGGCACAGCAGGTGCCACGGATGCCAAGTTTCCAGACGCCCAGGCAGCCGCCGAGGCCACTCAGCAGATCATGACGGCCGCAACCGTCGGCTCCGGTCTGGTGCACGACTGCAGTTCGTGGATCGATCATGGCGCCCTGGTCTCACCGGGTTTCATGGTGTTGGTGAATGAAATTCTGGGCAATGTCAAGCGCTTCATGAACGGCATGCCGGTAACCAAAGAAAGCATGGCAGTGGATCTCATCGATGCCGTCGGGCCAGGCGGCAACTACCTGATGGAGCAGCACACCCTGGATAATTTCCGTAAAGTGCGCTATTCATCGCTGTTCGAACGCATGATTCGCCAGGAATGGGAAGCGGCCGGATCCAAGACATTCGAAGAGCGGCTAAGCGAGCATACCCAGGAAGCCATGGCCCACAAGCCGACCGAATTGGCACCGGAAATCGTTAAAGAATTGGATCGCATGCAAGCGAGTTGGAAGTAGGAAATGTAAATTTATTAGGGTCGGTTGATGCGGCAACGAAATAAAAAGCTCATCAAGTTGTTTGATGACGCTGTATTCTTGGAAAAAGAATACGCGTTTCAGAAAGCAAAGCACTTCTACGAGCAAGTCGTATCGTTGCATCCAAACAGCCCTGAGGCGGACATCGCCCGGGAACGGATCCGGGATATGGATGCGCTGTCCGCAGAGAAAAGGCTATACCAGCGCATTCATCGTAACGCCAAAAGAATCCTGACCGAAATCGGCATGAATGTTTCGGCCAGTCCTGTCTTGATGGATATTCTCCTTGCAGCCGATGCCATTGACACGGACAGCGAACACGCATTGTTCATCCCCATAAAAGCGGATTACCTGAATTCCTGCCTGGAGAAAGTGCCTAGAGACATGCCCGAAGATCCCGGCGATAACGCTTTTGGCACCGGCGCCACACCGCCGTTTCTACATCGTCCGGGAAGGGATGATCTTGCAGCTGCGAATCGTAAAGAATTCGAAAAAATCGTCAGAACTGCCGCTGAATATTCGGACACCCTGGGCATTTTTTCCATCCCAGTGGCAACGGACAAATCCATATCCGTTTTTGAAAGCTCCCGGATGATGGAGTTGCACTTTCCGGACCTGAAGATGACCTATACCCGTAACATGTCGGATCGTGAAACAGCCTTTTTTTCAGGACGGGACGACTGGATGGATGGTACCAGCCTGCTGACCTCCATGACCGTGATGCCGAACATGGTGGCCCCGTTCATACGGAGTGCTAGCGCCGGTAACAACCTGCTTTTGCTGGATCTAACGATTGCCGGTGCCTCCGGTCCTGCCAGTCCAGAAGCTCTGCTGACCCAGATACATGCACAGGTGCTGTTTATGATGATGCTGGCCCAAACCCTCCGCCCCGGAATCGGCTGTATTCACGGGGGGATTCCGGATGTCCTGGGTATTAGTGGAGACTTAGATTACAGCGATCCGGGACAACCCATCATCAACTCGGCCATGGCACGTCTCAATCTGTGGGTGACAGGTTTCCCGTCCGCGCAGTCAGGTGGCAGTACAAGCATCGTTGATGACATTCCGGCGGCGGTCGAGGAGTCTGAGATTTCCCGAAATACGCTGAGGCTATACGGTGTTCATATCCTGCGTCACGCCATGGGAGCCATGGGAAACCTGAATTATTTCAGCCTCGAAAAATTCATCGCAGATTGTGAACGGGAAAGAAACGCCAGGCGGCAATGGCTGCGGACCCGTCATGATTTTTTGGTTCCGCTTTACGTGCCCGAAGATCCTGACGCCGTATCAGGCATTCGGGAAATTATAAAAAAGGGCGGCGCCAAGAACGCAGACCACACCCTCCATAACGTGGACGCATTTGCCCGATGGCACCAGATCTTGGCACGAGCTGGTGAAGAAAAGACCTATTTCCCTGCGCTGATGGAGACGGCCAAGGCTCTCGGAAAAGAGGTGCATCGGGGTTCCGAGGAGGAAACGATCACCCAGCTTCAGGAGACGTTTCTCAAAAGTTAGCGCGAATATTTCATCCTCATTCGAGCGCAATCCAGGTTCATGAAATATTCGCCCGCTGCAGCAGTTTCTCTCCCTTATCCCTGATATTTCGGATAGCTGTCAGGGTCTTGCCAGCCAGGGGCGGGACTTCGTGGGATTCGAGTATTTCTTGAAGTTTATCCTGGATCACATGTGATAAATCTTTGCATCCCGCCTGCAGCCAGGTTTCTCTGGCTTCGCGAGTCATCAAACCCGGTACCCAGAGTTCATCCTTGAAATGCTCAAGCGTGTGCTGTTCCTGCAAAAAATGTCCGCCGGGGCCCACGGCACGTATCACCTCACGTGCCAGTGTTTCCGAATTGACCGTGATGCCACGGGCAAAGCGCTTGGTCATGCCAATATTTTCATTTCCCAACACCAGCTGGGCCGTCGAGCAAACCATACCGTTGTCCATGTAACCCACATCATGAATCAGGTTCAGTCCGCCGAGGCCCTGGGCCAAAATCGAAAAGGCAGACTCGGCACCGGCCTGGGCATCCAGTACTTTTGCGCCCGTTGATCCTGCCAGCCCCCAGGTTGGCAATCCAAAAGATAGTGCAATCTCTGCCTGTGCTGCCAGGGCCAGACTCATCTCGGGGCAAGCCAAGGACAGGAGACCGTGAGACATGTCAAAGACGCCAAAGTTACAACCCATGCTGCAGGGACATCCTGGATTTCGCAATTGGGCCAGTACAATACACATGAGCGCCTCGGCCGTTCCCTGAACCAGGCCGCCGGCGAGTGTCATCGGTGCGGTAGCACCGAACTGGATGGATGGACCCTGCATCTGGGGTAGATTTAAGTCTGCACAAACGAATAATCTGTCGATAACATCGGCCGGATGAACCAGTGGAGAAATAGGCTCGGGATAGAAAATAAGAAATGGCCGTGCCTGGAGATTCGCAAGGCCTCCAGCGACCTCTGAAGCCATCTCATAGACCAACTCCACGCCTTTGGGTGTGTACCCGATAAAAACAATGGGCTTGGTCGTGTTGGTAACAACCGCTTCGAATTCATATAGATCTGCAACCGTGGGCGGCACATCCTGAACCGAACCCATGGGCATAACCCAGTCAATGTTCTCAAGAGCATCTGCCACTTTGGCACCGTTGGCAATGTCAACGACATAGGTGGGATGAATGTCACCGGTATATGCATCCTTGGTGTTCGGGCTTGCCGTGGAGGTGCCATAATAGCTTTTGCGCCCTTCCACATCCATGGCGTGTTTGCCATCACGGCTGAATATCGTATATCCTTTGGGGGTTGTAGCCAGGCATGCTTTCACCACATGCTCGGGTACTTTCACCAATTCACCGTTGACGAGGCATCCTGCGCTTTTAAGCATTTTTCGAGCGCCTGCGTGCAGTACCTTGAAGCCTGTTTTGGACATGACGTAATAGCTGGCCCGGGTGATTTCATACACCTGATCGTCTGTCAGCACCCGAAACCGAACCGGAGCGCATTCCGTCGCATTGGTAAGGATCATTTTTCCTCCTGACTATTTAACCGTCAACACTGGACAGGGGGCTTGGAGAATGACATATCGTGCCGTTGAGCCGAACACGAATTTACCCACTTTCGAACGACGCCTAACGCCGACAACAACCTGATCGATTTGATTCTGTTCGGCAAATTCCACCAGGTCTTCTCCTGGCGTCTGATAGCTGACAATGGTATCCACATGGCAAGGGAGAGCATCCTTCTTAAAAGTGCTTTGCAGCTTCAATAACCGCTCTTCCTCTTCCTCGATGTCTTCCTTGTCCAGTTTGGGGCCCTGCTCCAGTGATCGAACAATATACACTTCTGCATCGAACGCCTTGGCATGAACTTTGGTGAGATCCAAGGCTGCCTCGGCTGAATTGGAACCATCATATCCGACAAGTATTTTCATACTGCCCTCCAGTGTCATATGGGCGGAAGTGCATCAAGCGGCATCCGGTTTGCGAATGACAGGATCCATTTTCCTGAGTTCTTCCAGTGGGATGTGGCACAGAATCCGATGACCTTTTTGAGAGGATTGCCAGGGCGGCTCCTCGGTTTCACAAATTTTACCATTGTCCGGCAACAAATCCCGGTGGGGACATCGCGTGTGGAAGCGACAGCCAGAGGGGGGGTTCAGGGCACTGGGTACGTTGCCGCTCAGGCGCAATTCTTTCTGCTGCACATCCGGATCCGGTATGGGAACGGCCGACAGCAGTGCTTCCGTATAAGGATGGTATGGCGGTTGGTAAATGGCATCGGCCGGACCGATTTCCACGATTTTTCCCAGATACATCACGGCGATGTCATCTGAAAAGTAACGCACCACACTCAAGTCGTGCGCAATAAAAATCATGGAAGATCCAAACACCTGCTGAATTTCGAGCAAGAGATTGATAACGGCAGCCTGGACAGATACATCCAGGGCGGACACGGGTTCGTCACAGATGATGAGATCAGGTCTGCTGGCCAGCGCTCTTGCGATCCCAACACGCTGCTTTTCACCACCAGAAAGCTGTCGGGGAAGCCGGTCGTAGAACGTGGGTGGCAGTCGAACGGCTTTCAGAAGCTTTTGGACCTCCTCCTTGACCTGTTTCCCCTTTGCGGTTTTAAAACGCTTGATGGGCCGAGCGATTTGCGAACCAACCGAAAAAGATGGATTCAGGGTGGAATCCGGGTTTTGAAATACCATCTGCATTTCTTTGATCAGTTGGGTGTCACGTGCTGTTACAGGCTTGGTGGTATCGATACCCATGAATTCCACTTGTCCACCGGTGACCGCTTCCAAACCGATAAGTCCTTTAACGAGTGAAGACTTCCCACAGCCCGATTCCCCTACGACCCCTAGCGTCCTGCCCTTGGCAACCCGAACGCTGACATCATCCACGGCTTTGACGTACTTCTTTTCTCCCATTCCAAAGAGGCTCACCACGGAGTTGGACTCCTGGGGGTAGTAGACCTTCAGTCTTTCAAAGCTGAGTAAATCTTCTTTGTCCGTTGTTTCCTCAATCGTCATATCGACTTTTTTGTGTTTTCGTGTCCGCCTTCGGTCTTCAATTTCCAGTGCATAGATACAGCGGGCCTTGTGTTCAGCCGATATTTCGACAAATCCAGGGCGGGCCTTACGGCACGCATCGGTCACATATTCGCAGCGGGGGGCAAAGATGCACTCTGTCTTGGCACGCTCGGCCGGTGGCGGCACCCGCCCACGTATGGGCTGCAGAACAGAATCGATCTTGCTATCACCGAGCCGGGGAATACTGGCGAGCAGCCCCATGGTATAAGGGTGTCGGGGATTTCGAAAGATGTCTGCCAGAGGACCGCTTTCCACCATCTGCCCGGCATACATGACGCAGAGATAATCACTCACCCTTGCGACGACGCCGAGATTATGGGTAATGAAAATATTGGCAGCGTTGAAATCATGCTTCAGTTCTTCAATCAGGTCCAGCACTGCAGCCTCGACCGTGACGTCCAGGGCTGTGGTGGGCTCATCCATGATCAGGAGTGCCGGGTTGTTGAGCATGGCCATGGCAATCACGATGCGCTGCTGCTGTCCACCGGAGATCTGGTGGGGATAGCGTACCATAACATTTTCGACATCCGGCATATTGACCCGCTTCAGCATCTGGATGGATTTTTCCCAGGCGTCTTCATGTGAAATGTCCTGGTGGCAGGTCAATACCTCGGACAATTGCTCGCCCAGTCTCACAGATGGGTTGAGCGCTTGCATGGGATCTTGAAACACCATGGCAATTCGATCACCCCGGAGCTTTTTCAACTCCTCTTGCGAGCGACCCACCAGTTCGTTCCCTTGAAACTGGATGCGGCCACCGACAATTTTCCCGTTTGGCCCGAGAAAGTTGACGATGCCGAATGCGATTGTGCTCTTTCCACATCCTGACTCCCCCACCAACCCCACAGTCTGGCCTTCGCGAACCTTGAAAGAGACACCCTGAATGGCCTCGACATCCCCTTTGCGCGTTTCGTAAGATATGTGCAGATCGTCGATATCAATGACTGTCTTGGGCTGTTCTTTTGTAATGGTGTTCATCCGATCCTCTTTCACATAATAAAATAAAAAAACAGTTAGAATGGTGTCTGGGTCTCATTCCCAAACACCGTTACTGATATCGCATGGACTCTTCGCGCAGACCATCTGCCAACAGGTTCAGACCGACAACCAGAGAGGCGATCGCCAGAGATGGCCACAGGCAGGCATAGGGGCTGCCTGTCAGGATAAACTCACGCCCCTTGGCGACCATGCTTCCCCAATCCGGTGACGGAGGTGGAATGCCCAGTCCCAGGAACCCAAGCGTTCCCATGGCAAAGATGGCATATCCGACACGCAGCATGGCATCGATAATGATGGGCCCTCTGGCGTTGGGTAGGATTTCGACAAACATGATCTGCCAGGGGCTTTCACCCCGGGTTTCTGCCGCCCTTATGTATTCACGGGTGCGGATATCCAGGGTTAGACTTCGTACCAGACGGGCGATACCTGGCGTTCCCACAATAGTGATGGCAATCACCACGTTGATGGCCGAAGCGCCCAGTGCTGCCATGATAATCATATATAGCAGGATAATGGGCACTGCCATCATGGCATCCAGTAACCGCATGATGATCTCATCGATCCAGCCACGGTAGTAACCACCCAAGAGGCCGAGAAATGAGCCAATAATTAAGGCCACAATAACGCCCCATATGGCAGTCCCTCCGGGAATCCAGTATTTCTCTGAAATGGGCATCAATACCAGAACCACTCTGGCGCCATATATGAGTCTGGCCCAGAGATCTCGTCCCAATTCATCTGTTCCTAAAAAATGCTCTCTGGAAGGGCCTTGGTTGGGGGCCTTCCAATCCTGCTCCAACGGTGTGTAAGGCGTAAACAAGGGTGCAAAAATCGCCACGATGACCCAGAACAGGACTATGACAAGACCTGCCACCGCGATTTTAGAAGCAAAAAGAAATGAAATGGCCGCTTTGATACGGTTGAAAAGCTTTGGCTTCTTTTCAAACTGATCTGCTTTAATGACGTGTTCGCTCTCTGACATGTTTGCATCCTATTTTGCCGGATGGTAGCAAGGCCAACCGACGCTTTCTTCAGGTATTAAATCAACTCATGACGCGATTGGATTATCCATATCGAATCCGCGGGTTCAAAAAGGTGTAGATGATGTCTGCAACCAGCTGGGTCAGGACGGCCACGGAGACCAGAATCATAGCACCCGCCTCCAGCGCGTTGATGTCTTTGAACATGGCCGAATCGAGCAGATATTTTCCCAGCCCGGGGTATCCGAAAACCACCTCCACGATGACGATGCCGCCCATGAGCCAGTTGACGTGCAGCATGATAACGGTAATGGGTGCCATTAAGGCATTTCGAATAGCATGCTTGAAAACGATTCGCCAATACGGCAGGCCTTTGAGATAGGCGGTACGAATATAGGGTGATTTCATGACTTCCACCATACTGGCTCTGGTGATGCGTAAAATGTAACCCAGTTCGATGAGAGTCAGTGTGAGTACCGGTAAAATCAGCATGTCCGGCCTCGACCAGGGCGCCTTTTCTCCAATGACCGTGGCGCCTGGCACCAGATTGAGCCAAACCGAAAGGATGAGAATAAGAAAGATACCCGTTGCAAACTCGGGTGTTACCGAAAACATCATGCCGCCAATGGAAAGAAATCGATCCCGCAGGCTGCCTTCCTTCAAACCGGCCAGCATGCCCAGCAGAAGCGCCAGGGGCATCACGATGACAAATGCCAAACCGGCCAGGACCAGGGAGTTTCGCAGTCGGGTATAAATGGAATCGGCCACGGGACGGCCCGTTCTAAAAGAGACGCCGGGATCCCCTCGGAGGAAACCTTTCTTTAATGGAATATACTCCATGGGGCCGCCGGAGCTTTCCATCCAGCCGGTGCCCACGATAAAGGTCCAGACTTTCTTGTCCGTACCTTTTCCCCACTTGACCACATGGTTCTGGTCGTCCACACCCCAGAAAATGCTTTCGCCAGAGGCGTTGGTCTGCCACTTTTCATTGTTTTTGTAGCGTGTCTCCACGCCGACAGACGCCAGCCTTGCCACAGCATAAAGGTCTTCACCTTCCAGCTTCCAACGGACCAGGGCACCATCACTGCGGACCGCCCACCATTCCTGAAAGCCATCTTCAGTGGTGATGCGTTTCAAGGGCATTCCGACTTTACGGGCAGCGGTCCAGTCGCTGCCAAAAAGCCAATGAAAGTAGCGGACATAGACCGGCTTGTCCAGGCCAACCTGGGCCAGAAACGATGCTTCCTGTTCCGGCGTTACAAAGGCGCCGAGCACATTTCGCGCCACATTACCGGGCGAAGATTCCGTAATCAGAAACACCGCAACCGAAACCAGCAACATGGTGAGCAACAATAAGAAAAACCTTCTGACAATAAATTTCGCCATGGTTTTCTCCGCTTATGTTATCAGAATAAACTTTTCAAGGAGCTTGAGAGGGGATTGCCGACCCACCGTTAGGCGTCTCAAGCAGGCCGGCAACACGATTTGGCTGAAAAGACTCGGACTTTTCACATGCCCGAGTCTTTCATAGCTATTATGATTCCAGCCAAGCCTCATTGAAGGTGATGTAAAGGGGTGGAACACCATGGACATTCTTGAGCTTGCTGGTGGTAACGTACCAGGCGTTTCGCCAGTAGGGGATACCTACGGAGCCTCTTTCTTGCTGAATTTTTTGCAGTTTGCAGAAGACCTTGCGGCGCTCATCCACATTGAGAATGCCATTGGCCTCTTTCAGCAGCGTACTGAACTCTGAATCGGCCCAGCGGGTTTCGTTCCAGGGTACGGGTTTACCGGCATCATCATTGACATAGGCCAGGTTCAAAACCATGGTGCCAATGGGGCGATGCATCCAGGGGGTGATGCCAAGATCAACTTCGGTCCATTTTTCCCAATACTGACTGGTGGGCATGGTCTGGATGTTGATTCTGAAACCGGCCGGTGCAGCGTCCTGTTTGAGAACTTCGGCGTAGCGGACCACATCCGGCCAGGTACCGACGGCCAGGTTGACATCGATGCCGTTGGCATATCCGGCCTCCTTGAGGAGTTGCTTGGCCCGCTGGGGATCGTATTTTGGGATCGGCATCTCGCAGTATTCCGGATGCAGTTGATAGACATGAAAATCCTGCCCCTGGAGCCCTTCGTTGAAATACACAAGAGAAAGCAGCTTTTCATGGTGCTGACAGATTTTTAAAGCTGTACGGACTTTGTTATCATCCCAGGGTTTGAGATCGACACGCATGCGCAGGACACGGGTCGACGCGCTGGTAACCGGAATAACCTGAATGTTGGAATCGTTCCTGACGGCCTGAAAGACATCGACACCGGCCACATCCCCAAGATCGATCATATCGATTTCTCCAGCTTTCAGTGCCGCGATCTGTGGCGCCATTTCAGTACCCATGTCGATGAATTCCATACCATCCATATAGGGCAGTGTTCCGCCGTCGGCGCCCTTGTTCCAATAGTCACTGCGGCGTTTAACCACGGCCCGTTCACCCGGCAGATAAGATTCAAGGGTATAGGGCCCAGTCCCGACGGGGTTCTTGATGAAATCGCCCTCAAAGCGTTTGTGGTTCAAGACAATGGCTGGATAGTGGAACAAGTGTTCGGGAACAGCGATCTCGGGAACTTTCAGGTGGAGCTTAACCTGATAGTCATCGACTTTCTCAACCCCTGAAAGGTCGAGATATTTTCCCACCAGGCCCAGCATGGATGACCCCACATCTTTGTCCATCCACTGCTGGAAAGTAAAAAGAACATCGTCCGCAACAAACATATCCCCATTGTTCCACTTGACGCCCTTGCGAAGATTCAGCGTCCAGGTTTTCAGATCATCGCTGGTTTTCCAGTTTTCCAGCAGGTAGGGATGGGTAATGTTTTTTCCGTCCGTGAAAGTAAGGTATTCGGCCACCTGGCGGGCAACCTGTGTCGGTGCCACCCAGGAAAACTGAGCCGGATGCGTGATCTTGTGAACTTGTCCAGAAATTTTAAGAACACCGCCTCTTTTGGGTGTTGCGGCAAAGGCTTTGCTGGGCCAGGCCAATCCCGCCATTTGAGAAGCGGCCGCGGCGGATAGCCCCAAAAGGGTCGCATAGCGTAAAAAATCCCGCCGCGTCAGTTTGCCGTGCATTAAATCGACCTTAAGGTCGTGAATGGCTGGATGTATTCCGTTGTTTTCCTTCATGTTTTCCTCCTTTTTTCAGGTTCGGACAAAAGTTAAACACCAATCGTCATGAGCGGTTCGGGTTAAGCGCAAATGCAGTCGCATAGATGATGCGTAAACACCTTTTAACGAGAGGGGGTGGGGGTCGTAACATGTTGTGCACCATGGCTTGAGGGGGATGTCAATGATGCAGTTTAGACTGAAGGCCATACAACCTACGGTAAAAACTTAGAAAAAAATTGAAACGCTGTCAAGGATTAATCGTCTCAGCAGGATAGCAGAGCCTCAGCGAAACAAAAACTTGACGCGAAGGATCGTTGTAGGTCCTTGTACGGTGCTGGATGACAGAGAAGCTTTATAACGAAAATAGCCGGTTTAATTTTGCCAAAAGATCATCGTGTCGCCATATCTAATTCCAGCTTGCCTGCATGTCATCCAAATTTTTCAGAATGTCTTCCGAAAGCGGCTCTCGGTGATGGGACATCTTCTTCAGGGTCTCTTCCTGAAGCCGCTGCGACAATTCTATGGCACCGGTCGTCTCCCACTGATGGTGGACCATGCGCTCGAAAATTTCGGAGTATTTGAAGTTTTTAAAATTTTCGAGCGTGTGTGGATCCTCCAGATAGTGGCCGCCGGGACCGATCCGGTGGATCACGTCCAACGCCAGGGTTTCACGCGTGACGGGAATACCTTTCATATAGTGATTCACAGCGTCCACGATGTCATGGACCAGGACCATGAATTCCGGTGAAGCCAAGGAGCCATGATCCATCCAGCTGCTGCAGTCGTGCACCAGTCCAGATCCTGCTGTTGCAGCGGAAAGTATCTGCAAGGCTGCTTCGGCGCCGGCCTGAGCGTCACAGAACTTGGCGTCTGTAGCGCCGGCTGTGCCAAAAAAAGGGAGCCTGTAATGCTGAGCCATCTGCGCCATGGCGGCTGTCATCAAGCTCATTTCCACGGCGCCGTAAGAAAAAACAGTGGTGCGCAGGTCCATAATGGTGGTAGAGGCACCATAAATGAAAGGGGCGCCTGGATTGACGAGTTGATGAATCACCAACCCGCTGAGGGATTCTGCGCTTGCTTGCACCAATGCTCCGGCAAAGGTTGCCGGCGAGCTGCCACAGCACTGGGGTGCCGGAAAGTTGATTAGGGGGATGCGGTTTTCAGCACAATACATCACCTTGTCGATGGCGGGATCATAATAGACCAGCGGCGATATGGGCTCCGAATAGTGAACCACCGTGGGCGCCATGTCAAAATTCTCTTTGCCGCCGCACAGCAGCAGCGCCATCTCGTAGATGTCTCTGGCGCTGTTGGTGTCCTTGCAGCAAAAAACCAAAGGTTTATTACAATGTTCAAATACATTGCGCGCAATCACCCGATCGGCAATATCCGCCGGGACATCGTCCGCCATACCAATGGTCATGCACCACTGAAAATTCGGCAGTGCGTCACACAGGGAAGCGGTGACCTTGACATGCTCGCTGGTGAATCTCTTGCGCTGGTGGGTTTCAGGATCCATGAAGTCGATGCAGTCCAGACTGGGTCCGAAATAGCTTTTATCACCTTCCAGAAAAACAGTCCGTTCTCCTGTATGCGTTCCCAATACGATTCGGGAAGGGGCTTTGCGGATGGCGTCTTCCACCAGCCAGGCAGGGATTTTTACACGAGCACCTTTTACACGGGCACCAGCGCCTGACAAAATTTCCAGAGCACCTGTATGGGTGATCTGGATGCCCGTGCGATCCAGTACATCCAGGGTGGCGTCATGGAGCCGATTGATTTGTGCTTGGTTGATGACATGAAGACGGGGTTTGAAGAAAAGCTCATCGGTTGTCATTCCCATGTTTTTCTCCTTTCATCAAAGCAGGTTATGATTTACAATCTCAATAGGGCCTCAGCCGATGACGGAAAAACTGGAATCGCGGTTGATGTCGCGGTTGCGTGAGAAAAAGCCGATATTGAATCGACGCTTGGTGTACTTTAGGTCGATAGACAAGGGCGAGGCGTCGTGATCCAGACCGTTTTCGCAGGCATCGATCAGCCGGGCCATCATCACGCCCGCAACAGGGGCGTTCTTGTACTGGTTGCCACTGGTGCCCACGGCCATATAAAATCCAGCCAGATCGGATGTGTCGTAAATTGGCATCCAGTCGTCGGAAACGTCGTATAGCGACACCACACCCTTGTGTTGATTGGGTATTTCCAATCGACTCATGCGCATGGCCTCGCGCATGACCATGCAGCGCCATTGATCTGTAAAATTTTCGTCATAGGTGTCCGGATCCTCGACCCAAAGCTGGGGATCGCATTCCGGGTCTTCGCTGCCGATGAGAACATGGTCACCCACTTCGGGCCGGGAATAACATCCGATATCACCATCGGAAATCACACAGCCGACGCGCTCCCATTTCAAGCCGATGGGTGCCGGCACATGCGCCACCTCCTGTTTCATGGCACATGTTTTGATGTTCATGCTGTCTTCCACGCCTGCCATTCGGTTCACAATATTGGAGTGAGGTCCGGCAACGTTCACCACAACCTTTGCAGATATTTTAGAACCGTCCGAAAGCAGAACACCCGCAACGCGGCCCGATGTCTTGAGGACATCCGTAACAGCGCAATTGTAGAGAAAGGCGGCACCTTTTGCTTCTGCCGCAACTTGAACATTGTGGGTCGAAAGCTGAGGGTCTGAGATAAAGCCGGATTCCGGAACCCAGATAGCACCGGGAATGGTCTTATCGACAGGCTCTCCAAAAGCGTTGTCATGCAGCCATTTCTGTGGGAAATAGCTTCTTGTGTCGACATCCGGAATGTAGCGGGAAATGTCCTCGGGTGCGACATCGATGTAACTCACACCGACCTGATCCATAGACGATTTGACACGTTCCAGGTTGTTGTTGAGCGGCGTTTTAATGACCAGAGCGCCGGTGTTTCGATAGGTTGCCATGCCTTGTGGGTCTTTAGTCTCAAGGTACTTCAGCCAATCCAGCCAGTAGTAATATCCTTCCCTGGCCATGGCGACACCCTCCAGGGTCGAATAGTGAAAGCGGATAACCGCACAAGAGGCGCCGGTCGATCCCATGCCGGCCCCGCTCAGCTTGTCGACAGTGAGGGTTTTATAGCCGAGCTTTGTCAGTTCAAAGGAAATGCAACAGCCGATAATACCAGAGCCGATGATGACAGCATCGTAGTGTCTGTTGTTCGCCATTGTCTGTCTCCTATGGTCGTTGAAAAAAAGATAGGAAGGGTTTGAATGTTAAAAAAGGGCTTATTTGTATTTTTCCAGGTAGTCGTCTGGAATCTGGACGGCAACCACCTGTCCCTTGGCGCACAGCTTGTCTTTAGAAAACAGGTCAATGGAAACCACAACCTTGCGACCTTTGATTTCGTCGATTTTCGCACGCAGTAAAATTTCCTGATCAATGCGCACCGGTGCCAAATAGTCCACATGTAGAGATGCTGTAACAAAACGGGACAGGGGCTCGACACCGAGCGATTTTCCTTCTTTCCTGTGCAGCGCAGCCGCAGCCGTGCCGGCGGCATGGCAATCGATCAAAGATGCCACCAGTCCGCCATACACAAAGTTCTGAGCTCCCGTATGATAAGGCTCGGGCATATATCGACAAACGGTTTCATCACCATCCCAGAAGCTCTTGATTTGGTGACCTTCTTTGTTCAGTCTGCCGCAACCATAACAGATGGCATAATCATCGGGGTAGTAGTCCTGAATACCTTTCTGGGTCATTTATCGCTCCTTTCCGTGGTTGAGAATCTATCCTATATCACAAGGACCGACCGCTATCCAGGTTTTAACGCCTATACCATGACCGGTCATGGGATGGGATAGATCGAACATGGACGGGTTGCAACAGTCACCGGCATGGCGTTGAATCGGACAATTTTTTTCTTGACAATTGCAAGGTGACAGAATAGATATCATGGCCTCATTTGCAGCATTCTATCCAATCCCCGGTAGCTCAATCGGCAGAGCGGGTGGCTGTTAACCACTAGGTTGTAGGTTCAAGTCCTACCCGGGGAGCCATTCGATGCTCTCAGGGGCATACCACATTCGTGGATGCCCCTTTCGCTTGCTCATGGCCTCCGGCATAAACAAAAGCATCAGAACCATAAAAATGGAAAAGCCTGCCGCACAACCAAGCTTGATCCGCCAATTGATTTCATCTATTCAACGTCGTTTCCAACTTTCGCTGAGGCCAGAAAGCGAGAAGCTCAAATAAAACGTTGGCGTCGTGTAAAAAATCGGAACATACCCACGGCAACGGCTATCATCCGTACAAGTTAAATCTTGACAATTTATGCGCGGGCTATCATAAAAGTTGCAGTAAGCATATGCTCATAACGTTGATCAAGGAGGCGATCATGACCCAAACAGTTGGTGTGGGTTGCGGGGCATACATGGACAATGGCTATGGATGCCCAGGCGCGTGGCCAATACCCGACCTGATGGGGACCTCTGATTTGGAGATGGCATGAAAACATCCCTCGACTGCATGCCCTGCTTTGTTCGCCAAGCGCTGGAGACCGCCAGACAGGTGTCGGCAGACCCTGCGGTGCATGAGCAGATTATCCGTGAGGTATTGGACTGGGTGTCCAGGATAGACCTGGAGCAGTCACCGCCTCACATGGCACAGCAGATCCACCGGAGGCTTCGGGAAATCACCGGTAACAACGATCCTTACCGCCTGGCGAAAGAGCATCAAAACCGCATGGCCTTGAGCCTTGTTCCCGAACTGAGGGCCAAGATCGAGGCGTCACCGGATCCTCTGGTTGTTGCCGTGCGCCTGGCCATTGCCGGGAATGTCATCGACATGGGAGTGAATGGCAAGATCAGCACC
>Ga0180435_10003504_pt1 | contig 15682 bp, 7 predicted proteins | sample SS_ome_3_FD_132467 | JGI IMG/M metagenome (GOLD analysis project Ga0180435, IMG submission 132467) | Hypersaline lake sediment archaeal communities from the Salton Sea, California, USA - SS_3_S_1 metaG | ecosystem: Environmental > Aquatic > Non-marine Saline and Alkaline > Hypersaline > Sediment... | reverse complement strand
TTCCATCGCTATAATGTTCTGCATGGCTTGAGTCTCCTGTGATACCTGTATTGTTTGTCGAAAACACAATATCACAACTCAAGCCTTTTTCAAGAAATCCACAAACTTTGGGACGATACTAAATTCTTACACAATTGAATTATTGCTGCTCGACTTTTATCTTGAAAGCCCAAGCCTGCTTGCAGGGCCGGTTGGCCTCGTTTTGCAGCCGCTCGGGAATCTCGATGACCAGACTCTTGTCGACGATGCGCCAAGCCAGGGGCTTTTTCACGCCCAGCAGGGAGTTTTTCACGCCCAGCATGTATATCTTTGAGCCGGGACATGGGGTGACAGATTTGAGCGTCAAGCTATTACCCGGCCAATGGTTCAGACTGATGGCATAGACATATTTCTTGTCCTTAGAGCGGGTAAAGCGTATGTGCTCACCTTCCTGATGGACCTTGTAGGGTCGTGTTTTGTAGATGGCCTCGCCGTTGACCTTGAGCCAATCGCCGATGTATTCTAGGCGTTCGACGATTTCGGGGGAGAACGTACCCCAGGGGGTGGGGCTCACAGCGGGCATGAAGTTGCCGCCTTTAGCAACGACATCGACCAGGGTTTCAACGAGCCATTCCTTGGGCTTGATCTGGTTGTCGTTGGGCCACCAGCCCCACAAGCCGGCCATGAAATCAATGTGTTCCCAGACCTCGACCTCGGTGCCGTCGGTCTTGACGCGACCGGTGCCGCCGGGCACCCAACCTTCGGGGGTGCCATAGTCGCCGTACTGTCTGATGCCGCGGTTGCGGAAGAGGCAATTGGGCTGGAGCTTGCGGGTCATTTTTACCATTTTAACGAGTTCGGGGAAGTCGCGTCCGGGCAGGCCCACGCCGCCCGTGTCGAAGGATATCTGCAACAGGGGTCCGTAGTTGCCGGCCAACTCCTTGACTTGCAGGTACACCTGCTCGGTCCAGGTCGCCGGCGTCAACTTGCCCTCAAACCGCTTGCCTTTCCAGCGATTGTTCGGGTCCCAGGCAAACCGAGGATCATTCCAGTCGGGAATCGAGTAGTGAAATCCGAAGGGTAGGTCGCGTTTAGTGAAGGCATCGACCAGTTCGCGGACGACGTCGCGTTTCAGTGGCGTGTCCATGATGTCGAAATTGATCTCGACTTCTTCGACAGCGGGTTTCCCGCCCTGTCCCTTCTCCAGAGAACAGTGGCTGGGCCGGGCGGTGCGGCGCGGGGCGATCGTAGTGGTTTCAGTCGGCCATAGACAGAAGCCGCAGTGCATCCTCGTGGTGGTCAAGGCGTATTTCATACCGGCCCGCGTGCACAGGTCAGCCCATTGTTCGGCACTGAATTCGGTGGGCTTGAACAGTTGATACTGCGTGAGGTAGATTCGGCGGAACTCTTCAGAATGGCCTCCGCGCCGCATCGGGCCGTCCCAGTTGAGGGCCAGCACGGCGTTTTGTCCCCAGACAATCCGCATGCCGAACTTCAAGTCGGCGAAGCGTTCACGGGCCTCCCGTGGGGCGAACTGATAGTCGGGATCGACACCGCCAGCTTTTGCCGCCCGTGTGGCACCGACCAGCGTGGCTACCGCCAACACCATAACCAACGTGATGTGCTGTTTCATTCGTTTCTGCATTGCATGCTCCTTTCAGTAGCGCTTGTGTCACCATTTCTCAACGTTCTATCAGATAATTCATCAACACTCTTTGTGACGGACGGTACTCTTGTTGTTATCTTACAAGCTCCCGAGCCAATCCGTCACTTCCTGCATGCCCCAGGAACTCTCTGCCGGCACGGCCTGTAGCTTTTTGGGGGCATCCAACAACTCATACACCTCGCCAGCCGTCTGGCGCACCCGCTCAAAGCCGCTCGCCGGCCAATGGGCCCGGTCCGTCCCATCCACCAGCAGCAAAGGCCGCGGCGCCAACGATGCATAGTAATACTGCAAATCCGTCCGCTTCAACATGCCCGGCAAGTAAGGCATGACCCGAACAAACAACCCCGCAGCCGGCGCCACGTGATCGGCCCAGTCCCGCATCGTGATGACCCCCACCGAGGCCACCGCGTCCACCCGCTCGTTCAGTGCCCCCGCCAGCGCCGCATCCACGCCGCCGATGCCCATGCCCACCAGAACAATCTTTCCGTGCGCGGCGGCTTGCTGGCCCGCCAGATAGTCCACGCACGCCAAGTTATCCCACACACGCTGCACCATCGGGTTACACCCCACTGTATCGCCCACGCCGTAAAGCGGCCCGAAATGACGTCGCTCCATAACAGGACTCGGCGGGTATCTTAGACTTTCTTGGTGCATCGAAGTGGCATGCTCGGGGACCATCACGGACCAGCCGGCCTTGTTAAGCTTGGCGACAAAGTCCTGGACGTTGTCGTCGGCGGCACAGGTGCCGCTGGAAACAGACAGCACCACCACGGGTGCCGGTGACTGCTGCGGCTGTGACAGCGGATACCACAGGGCCAGACATGACAGACCGTCCGCCTGGGCCAGCTCGATGACGCTGCCCGGTCCTTTCTTTGCCAGCGAGTTTTCCGGCGACGTTGCCTTGGTCTGCCGCGGCAATTCGTCCACGGCACACGCCCCGCGTAACCATCCGACTATCGAGCTGCGATAGGTCCCCCACGTTTGCGCCGAGGCAAAGGATTGAGGGAAAGCCTCGGCCTGGCTGGCAAGTCGTCGCTGGAAATAGCGTATCATGTTGGTGTCAGCATCAATGGGATCCCCGCAGGGCTGGCGGCGAGCACTGCCATGTGGTAGCGGCTTGAGGTGCTTTTCGAACCACGCCTCCAGTTCCGGAATATAAGGCGTCATGTTGTGATAGCGGCGGTCGTAAACGACAGCAAAGTTACTCGCAAGACCATAAATCGAGTACACCTGACGGCATCGGTTGACCACCGCGTCGAAGCCGGGCTTGGGCCACCAGTTGTCACCGGAGTTCGAGGCAATCAAGAGCGGCCTTGGTGCTATACAGGCGCCGATCTCATCCCAGTCCGTGTGGAACAGAATGTTCTCCACGTATGGCGACGGATCCCCCAGAGTCACCCCCGAGGACGCGGGCATTCGGGCCCACGCTTCATAAGTTGTCGTTCCGCACACTGGTGATGCTACCCGAAACCGCTCCTCCAAGGCCGCCGCCAGCCATGTTTGCTCCGAGCCTTGGCACAGGCCTGAGATACCGATGCGGCCTGGGTCTACGTCCGCCCGCGTCAACAGATAATCCAAGGCTCGCAGCGAGTCAAATACCTGGACGCCCATCGCCTGGGTGCCCGTAGCGCTGGCGATCCCATAGAAGCCCGCATAGGCCGCCTCTCGCCCGTTCCAACGCGGATCGTCGAAAAAGAGAATGAGATAGCCCACCAGACAAAACTCTGGCACCCTGATTGAACTTAACCTGTTCCTTGTCATCATACTGTTCCTTAGGTAATGCACGTTTCTTACTTGGCGTTATGCCCTTCGATCTTGAACGCATAGGCCTGCTTGCAGGGGCGGTTGGCCTCGTTTTGCAGTTGCTCGGGGATCTCGATGACCAGACTGTTGTCGGCGATGCGCCAGGCCAGGGGTTTTTTCGTGCCGAGCATGTAGATCTGCGAGCCTGGCTGTGGGGTGACGGATTTGAGGGTGAACGTTTTGCCGGGCCATTGGAGGCTGATGGCGTAGACGTATTTGTTGTCCTTGGAGCGGGTGAAGCGTATCTTTTTACCCTCACGGATGACGGCAAAGGGTCGGGTTTTGTAGATGGCCTCGCCGTTGACCTTGAGCCAATCGCCCATGTATTCCAGGATTTCCACGACCTCGGGGCGCCAGGTGCCTTTGCCGGTGGGGCCGGTGGTGAGCATAAGGTTGCCGCCCTTGGAGCAACAATCAATGAGTTCCTCAAGGATGGCTGGCGGGGTTCGGTAGTTCTCCGGGTTGGGGTCAAAGGCCCACTTCTTGGCGATGAGCCTAATCGCCATCCAGGGCATCTTCAACTCTGGGGCGTCGATCGAGTCGGGGACTTTACCTTCTGGCGTCTGGTAATCACCGTAGGCGCCAACGCCGCGCTTGCGTATCATAACCTCTGGCTGGAGAGCCCGGATCATGCGAATGGTGTCAAGCATGTCGGGCCATTCAATGCCTTTGTATTCTGGGAGTTCCCAATTCATGTCGAGACACAGCATGTCGATCTTGCCGTAATTCGTCAGGAGTTCGCGAATCTGCTCGCGATGCCGGTGGACCTGTCGGGCGTAGGCCTCTGGGTCGGTTGTCCGGTTGTAGTCCGGGTCGTCCCAGGGGTTGTACTTTCCGCGGCGAAAGTCAGCGTCGTACCAATCAACATTGGAGAAATAGAGGTCGATGGCGATGTTTCGCTTATGGGCGGCGTCGCAGAGCTCTTTGACGATGTCGCGTTTGAAGGGCGTGTCCATGATGCTATAGGCCGTGTCGCATTCTTCGATGGCGGGTCCACCTGGGGCCATCTGGTTAAACCGACGTTTGACTCGGGTTTTGGTGTCATACATGCTAAAGCCATCATGGTGTTTGGTGAGAATGGTGAAATACTTGAGCCCACCGCGTTCCAAAAGGTCCATCCACTCTTCGGCATTGAAATCGACGGGATTGTACTCTTTGTAGAGGTCGAAATAAGCCTGCCGTCCTTCAGGGGTCTTTGTTCTATTCACGACTTCCCAGGAGGTATCGTAGCCGCGCGCGTCCCACATGCCCATGCAGATGCGCAGGCCGACCTTGAGGTCCAGATAACGCTCGATGGCTTCGGGGCCGGCATGGAGGTAGTTGAGTCCCACGCCGCGATAGCCGGGATACTTGCGCTGCAGCTCGACTTCAGCGGCCTGCTGCTCCGGCGTCGGCGGGGTAAACTGCCGGGACGCACAACCCACCGCGAACGCCGGGACGAGGCAGCCAATTATTAAAATGCGTAGATTCCGGTAAGCAACACTGCCAGCCGGCAGAAATTTTCCTAGTTGTCGAGTAGCCATCAAATTGTACTCCTATAAAAAAACAAACCGTCCAAGAGCATTGAGAGCGAATTTAGCAACTTACTAAATGACAAAATGCCCACTTTCAACTTGATGGCTTATAGCATACTTAAGTTGGTCTATCAATATTTTTTCAGGAATATTTCGAAGAATCAAACTGATCCGATTGGAACCATTTGCGGTTTTTTAGAAGAAGACAAAATTAGGTTGATGTTGTTAATAAGCCGATTCACATTGAACAGCATATCAGTCAAGAGTCCGCAGCCAATCGCCCAGCGCCTGCGTGCCCCCGTAAGGTTCAGCAGACACGGCGGTTAATGAACTCCTGGCGTCAAGCAGATTGTAGACCGTTGTTGTGACGTTGCGGACGCGGTCAAAGCCGCTGGCCGGCCACTGGGTGCGGTCGGCGGCGTCGATCAACAGTAGCGGGCGCGGTGAGAGGGCGGCGTAGAGGTACTGCAGGTCGGTCTGGGTGGTCAGGCCTGGCAGGTAAGGTAAGACGGTGTCGAACTTCTCAGCTTTCAGCGCGACGTGTTCGGCCCATGCCTGTAAGGTGGTCGCCCCGATCGACGCGACCGCGTCCACGCGTGAGTCCAACGCCCCGGCCAAGGCGGCATCGAGACCGCCAATGCCCATGCCCAGCAGAACGATCTTTGCGGGGGCAGAGGCTTTCTGGCTGGCCAGGTAGTCCACGCACGCCAAGTTGTCCCACACACGTTGCGCCAAGGGGGCCAATCCTACTGTATCGCCTACGCCATAGAGTGGACCTAGATTTACATTACGTTGGTAAGAATATCTTAAGCTTTTCAGGTGTATCGACGTGGCATGTTCGGGCACCATCACGGACCAACCCGCTTGGTTGAGCTTCGTAACAAAGTCCTGCACAGTTCCGTCAACGGCACAGGTATTGCTGGAATGGCTCAGCACCACTACGGGTGCCGATGACGGCTGCGGTGCCGGATACCACAGCGCTGGACATATCAACCCGTCGGTCTGGACCAAATCGATGACGGTTCCCCGCTTTTTCTTTGCCAGCGAGTTTTCCGGCGACGTTGCCTTGGTCTGTCGCGGCAATTCGTCCTCGGCACACGCCCCGCGCAGCCATCCGACTATCGAGCTGCGATACGCCTGCCACGTTTGGGCGGAGGCGAATGATCGGGGGAAAGCTTCGGCCTGCCTGGCGATGCGCCGTTGGAAATAGCGAATCATGCTCGTGTCCGGATCGATGGGTTCCCCGCAGCTCTGGCGGACAGCAGTGCCTTTCGGCAGCGGCTTGAGGTGCTTTTCGAACCACGCCTCCAGTTCCGGAATAAAAGGCGTCATGCTATGCGACCGCAGGTCCCAAATGAAATCAAAGTTGTCCGCCATACCGTAAAACGAGTAGGTTTGACGCAGTCGGTTGACTACCGCGTCAAAGCCCGGCTTGGGCCACCAGCCGTCGCCGGAATTCGAAGCAATCAAAAGCGGCCGCGGTGCTATACAAGCGTTGATCTCATCCCATTCCGTGTGGAATAGAATGTTTTCGACATACGGCGACGGATCCGAAAGGGGCCCGATCTCTGAGGGCATCCGTGCCCAACATTCATACGTGGTCGTCCCACAGACCGGGGCGACCACCCGAAACCGCTCCTCCAAGGCCGCCGCCAGCCATGTCTGCTCCGACCCCTGGCACAGACCGGAAATACCGATGCGGGCCGGATCCACGTCCGGCCGGGTCAGCAGATAATCCAATCCCCGCAGCGTGTCAAAAACCTGGATACCCATCACCGGCGTACCTGCGGCAGAGGCGACACCATAGAGCCCGGCGCAGGCGGCCTGACGTTCTTTCACGTGGGGATCGTCAATAAAAAGCACCAGGTAGCCCTTACGCGCCATGTGATAGGCCCAAGGGTGGTAATAGTCTTGAGCCAGATGGCCCTTCCATCCCGGCGGCGACACAATCGCCGGCAAAGGCCCGTCCACTTTTGTAGGCCGCACCACATTGGCCGTCACATACGCCCGTTCGGCCCAGAGGTAAATGACGTCTTCAATCGTCAAGTCGCCCTCTTGGCGTACCTTTTGCACCTGGGCCCGCATCGGCTCCCTGGCAGGTAAACCCAAAACACTCGTTAACGTGGCCCTTACGGCCTTGCGGCGGTGGTGCCACTGGGCAAGGTTTTTGGCCGGCTTGGGCAATTGCTTTGCCAACCGAGTGGCCCGTTCACCCAGACACTTCAGGGGCGCAGGTAGCGCCGAATCCCCCTGCTTGCCGGCCACATCCGCCGCCCCAAAGAAACCCGCTGCAAATGATAAATATAATACCTGAACCAGCATTCTTAAATATCTTTTCGAAAACATAAAACTCCTTCTCAATTACCTAGTGCCCTGTCCAGCGTAAAAGCTGGGTACTATCAGCGAGCAAAGCTCGCCACTGCTTTTAGTTAAGAAAAACACGCATCCCGCAAATTCAGCCGTACGCAATACTAAGGGCATACCACCTTTCTTCTGTGAACTATTTTATGTTCGCATTATGCAAACAACTGTCATCATCCCAACCCCAATCCATTTTCAGAGCATATTCTCGTGAAATTTCCCGCATCTCGCGGTTCAGTTTCCCCGGGTCATCATTAATAGATACACATAAGTCTGGAATGACCACAACGTCAGGTGTCATAAACTCCATGATCTCCCGATATGTGTCGATAGCTTCCTGGGGTTCGGTTGGAAAATCCATCAAGTATATTATAGCCCTTTTCCGGCAATATTTCTTTATAACCGGAAAGTCGTTTTTACTGTAAGGATAACTGAGGTCTATCGCTCGGATTGCGGGGGATTGACTAAGATAACCTTCCAGACAAGGATTAGGGCCGCAATTGTGTAAACCACCGCCACCATAATTTTCAAAAATCATATTGTGATAAGGCAGGCTGAACTGCTGGTACATTTCCAGAGGTATATTTGCGCTGATGTCATCCGACACATGACCTTTACGCCCCTCCGGAAACCAGTACTGCGGAAAGTCTGTTGTGGTAATTCGTTCTTCTCCTCCCGCCGCTTCTATCTGCAATTCAATGGTAGCTAAAAAAAGCTGTTGTATCTTGTCCAGCAAACATTTCAGAGCCGCGGGATTATCGTACATACTCATGTACATTTTCTCGGGCCCTAAAAGGTCATTGACTACGTTTAGGCCACCTGCCATATCAAGTAAAGAGACACTTACCAGGCCGCTTCCCGCATCGGCAAGGCGGCCAATGCGTTCAATCCCTTCCCCTAACTGGCCGGCGTCGGGTAGAGGAACCTTCAGATCGTATGCTTGTTCTACATCTTTCAGTATTGGCTCCTTTACTCCGCAAGTCTGATCCGACTCATAACCCCAATACAGCTTTGACCCAAAAGCCGTCGCCAGACAGGAGCACCCGACATCAACCCGCATCGCGGGCACTACATCTCCGTCAGGAACGTAACGCCAGGTCAGCCCCGCCATCGTCATCGTCTCATACAATTGCTTATCGCCGTCGCGGAATTGTTCTCCGGTCGAATACCGAACCGCGGGATTAGCGACACTAAGCCACACCGGTGTATGGTCCAATGGCTTACCGGCCCACAAATCACGGATACGCTGCTTACGCAATTCTATTTCATCCGCACCAAAATCAAAATCATTTGCTGTTATTGTTTCCATTTATATCCTCGTCACCATTTATACTCATCACGATTGAATGTTTCCGTTTTCATATTATGTATTTACTTATCATAAAAAAACAATTACATCGGGCCCTGCCAGGAATTCTCATACCCGATGGGTATAGTTTCACCAATTTAATATGCTTTCATATCTAAAAACAGTTGCACCGGACCCTGCCGGAAATCCTCACACCCAGGGGAGCTGCCGTCATTTCCTTCGCCAGTATCTTTCAATTTCTTCCAGCGTTCGGCCTTTTGTTTCCGGAATGACTCGCCACACAAAAAGAAAGAGAAGAAGGCTCGTACAAGTCAGGGACCAAAACGTCCATGCCTGCGACCATTCCAACAACTCCGGGAAGTATTTCGATACGAAGTAGCAGGACACCCACATAAATATCGTGCAGGCTCCCACGGCCTTTCCACGAATACGAGTGGGAAAGATTTCCGATAGAACCAGCAAAATCCCCGGCCCCACTCCCAGGGCATAAAAGAAACAATAAGCTACTATGGCAGCCAGCACGATTTTAGACGACATAATATCACTGTAAAAATCCCATCCTATAACAAACATAGCCAAGGCCATTCCCAAAGGGCAGAACATCAGCAGCGGCTTTCGACCTATCCGATCCAAAACAAACAAAGCGATAATGGTTGTCACAAAATTACTCACTCCCAGCCAAACCATGCCCTGCCGCGCTTGTTCTTTACTGAAATCCAGATCGAGAAGAATCTTTTGTATGTAATAAATTACAATATTGATCCCGGTAATCTGGTCGAACAAACAGAGAAACACGCCGATAATCATCGCTACACGAATCCCGGGATGAAACAATTGCAGCACAGACACCTCTTCTTCCGCAATTGTTTTTTTTATCTCTTCTACTTCTGCATGGGCTTGATGGGCCCCGTCCACTTTTGCCAAAATGGCATAAGCGCGATCATATTCACCTTGCTTGATCAGCCACCGGGGACTTTCCGGAATAAAGAACAAAACAAAAATAAAAAAGGCTGCCGGCACCGCTTCCGATCCGAACATCCACCGCCAGGAACTCGCGAGTTGCCATTGCTCTGTTCCAATCCCACCGAAATACCAGCCAGCCACATACGAAATTAAAATCCCGAACGTAATGGCCAATTGATTCATTGTCACAACCCGGCCCCTGATTCTAGCCGGAGCCACTTCCGCCAGATATATTCCCGATATGGGCATGGAAACACCTATGGCCAAGCCTCCGACAAACCGGGCAAAGTTAAAGGCCCCAACACTCTGAGGAATGGCGGTAAGGATCGCGGACATACAAAACAATATTGCCGTACCGATAAGTACACGTTTGCGGCCGTAACGATCGCTAAAAAAACCACCGGTTAATGCACCTAATATGCAGCCGATAAAGACAATCGCTACGGAAAAACCCAGCTGTTCGGCATCCATCGAAAAGTATTCCTCCAGGGAAGGCATAGCTCCGCTGATAATGCCCGTGTCGAATCCAAACACAAAACCTCCGACGGCCGCCACAATAGAGACCAGCCATACATAAGTTTTGTTTCCTGTGTTTTCAACTGCAATCTGATTATCCATTGCTCCCTTTCATGTCTGTTTGACGTTATACTTGCCCACCATAAAATGCTATGCCAATGATTTCGCAACTATGTTTTCGGCATTCGCTTATAATCGGCCCTGCCGGAATTTCTCTTGCCCAGGAGGTATAGACATACTTTCCACCATTCACCGCCATCTCTTTTTTACAAAACCGTTATCACCGTACAAAAACACCTGATGCGTAAAATCATCCGCGCGATAACCAAGTATCCCCAAATTAGGTTCGTTAATCCAGGTGCAGAATACTAAATTAGCGTCTCGTATACCATCTACTACTGGATAGGGATTAGCATAAATCCTTCCTGTTTCAGCAAAAGCGACGATATCCTTCACCTTGAACCATGACAATCCGTTATCCATGCTTCTCCATTGCTGTATATCTCCCCCTCTCTTGTAGAACGTTGTATCGGTACCACCGGATGTTAAAAAAACATCGATACGCCCGGAAATCTCTGTGTCAATTTTTGTAAAAATATCAAAAACTTCATCTGTATCGGTAATGTCGCTGATTTGCCACTTGGTTCCCGTCCAGTGAGCGAATTTGTGAATAAAATAATCCTCAAGATAATTACCGTCGATGAAATTTATCATCGGCTGATTGTTGCTGTCCGGATAGACAACTCCTACGTTGCTGTGACGCGGAGCATCGGTCCGGGCCACCAGACACTTATCATAAGCCGTACTGATGGTCACCGGTACAGCGAGCACCTCCCCAGCCGCCGACTTCCACTGACCGTCCACATCCCGTTTCATATAGAAACAATGACGACGATTGTACCACTCGATACCCAGCCTAAACTGTTTGTGTGTCCAGGTACAGTGCACCGTTTGACCGTCCGAACCGCGACGAAAGGAAGCGTAAAGGCCGTCCGGACTGAAATCAATGATCGTACTTTGTCCGCTCCAGGTGGCCCCGCCATTGGAACTGCTGATCATAACCCAGGGATTATTAGCACCGGTTCGATAAAAAAGTAAAATCGTACCGTCATTGAGTTGCACCGGCATAGGATAGGTACCGTTGGGCAAATCCGGCATCGACTGCCACTGGGTGATATCCAGCCGGTGCACCGACCGTTTATACTTCTGGGCACCACCATGGGAACCATAAAACAAATGAATATACCCCGCCTGATCGATAAGCATTGCCGGCGCCCCATGTGTATCCGTCCCTCCCAGAGGATTTACTCCCGCCATGAATATTCCTGACCACTGTTCTTTGACATGATCATAGTAGGTAATCTCCGGGGCATTAAGCCATCCCTGATATACTATGAAAGTCTTGCCGTCTCGATACCACGCTTGCGGTTCGATATATCCATGAATAGCGCCAACCGCTCCTTCGGTGGTAAAATGGTTGCCCCACCACTGCTCAGCTAACCAGTTATCAGTTTGCAGCGATATATCTTTTAAATTTATATTATCATCTTGATTCATGTCAACTGCGGGTATCTGGGGGGCCAACAACCAGTTCTTCGCCATTATTTCCAGATCGAATAAGTCCACCACACAATCATAATTGAAATCACCCCTGGGCCCTTCATACTCGAACCGACATCGAGGAGGATACACTCGAATATCGTCGAAATATACAATCCCGGAACCTCCGGGTTGAGAATTAGCTCTATCACCAAAGCCAATACATACTTTGCGGATTTGTGACAGGTCCGCTCCCGCATTGGCAAAATCACTTAATTTTATGTTCCATTCATGCCATCGGGCTACTGTCAAGTCGCTCCCATCACCGACATACGTCACCGTCGCAGAGACCTCTCCGTCATCCAAAGTAACATACATCGTCTCCGGATCATTGTCCGGATCACCGAAAAACCACAGGGTTAATTCTCTGTAATCATTGACAGTCCAGTTTTGAGGGATGTCATACTCCCTTTCAATCTCAGAATAATACGGGTTACCGTCCAGACCACTATTGTCGTATCGATAAGGCATTGACTTGATGCCCTGCTCCGGCCAGGGCCATAGCTTCACATTCTCCGTCTCCACATACGGACCGTCGGGGGGCCAGCCCAGCGTGGAACCGGAAACGCTATTGTGATAACCGTCTGCCCAGGTTTCGTAAATCCGGTTGTCGATATCGTTATAATCCTCCATATCATCTACCGTCATATAATACGATACCCTGAAACTCCACACCTTGCCTTTCCAGATTTCCCCACCGTCACTCTCATCGATACGCCAGTAATATGTCTGATCAGGCTCCAATTCATAACTGGGAGTATAACTTGTCTCTGCCTGCCCTTGGCTGACTAATACATAATTAGGACCGTTTCTCCTGGACGCAGCCTCTACCTCTTCATAACTAACACCAAAGTACACATCGTGCTCAGTAGCCGACACACCTGGTGACCAACTGAGAACTACATCACGCGCTACATCCTGGGCTCGGTCGGGTGGAAAACAATTCCAGGCAAGTTCAGGATTGTATAAGTGTAATACCTGCCCCCCTGACAAGGCATAATTATATATCCTGGCATCGTCAAGCTTACCTTCGAAGAAACTGTCGAATGCACCCGCCGCGTATTGTCGGCAACCGATTGTTACCGATGTGGCCAACGGCCTGATAGCCGCATTCGGCCTGTCGGAAGTCACCTCCTGGCCATCGATATACATCCGCCGGACGCTCCCGTCATATGTGCCGACGTAATGATGCCACCTGCCGTCATCGAAATATTTGAATGCGCCAGAGTGCAGATAACTGTCCCCAACTTCAAAATCAAACCCGTCGTCGGCGTATCCCCACCTTTGCAGATACCAGCCCCCCACATTCTTGTCGCCTTTACCTAAAAGGCCTCCCCAACGAGGTGCCGAACTGGTCTGGGCCCATATACTAAGCGTAACTGCGTTAACACCGATAATAACATCATCAAAATAGCCATTCGGATCGAGCACCTCGACGAAATCACCATCACCGTCCAGATAGATCGCCCCTCCACCGTCATAGCCCCCCGCGACCCAATCGGCATCCCCAACCAGCGTACCGTGACAAATCCCGACGGCATCGTCGGCATCGCCGTTCAAAGGCCACCAGCCTATCAGACCACTAGCAATCAGACCGGCCCTTCGAGAATCAGCGTATTTACCTGTTGCATCGGTTGTCACTCGGCAGAAATACTTGCCCGCATCCGCCATCTCAGCGGCTAAAACTGCAAGCGTATCGGTATTCGTACCGGAATATCTCACGCCGTCACTAAGCGCCGCATCGGGGAATTTATACCACTGATAACTCATACCCGTCGCCTCGCCCGTAATGGGATTGGTAGCATCAACAGTGAATACTGCATCCTCACCTGTGGTCATGAATATATCCGCCGGCAAAGCAGGATCGAGAATCGGCACCGACAAAACCGTCTTAAACTTCCAGACTTTACCGGTAATCACGTCTATATCGCTGCTGAGCCTCTCATCAATTCGCCAGTAGTAGGTCGCATCACGATCCAGGTCACCGGGCGGATCATACTCTGCCGGCTCACCAACCGAAATCGTAGCTACCAGCGTCAGGACCGGATCACTGGCATTACTCATGTACACAAAATGCTGCGTAATAGCAGAATTGGGATTACCCGGATCGTCCGGATCATCTCCTGTCGTCCAACTCAGAACTGTGTCCACCGACACATTCTTAGCCTCATGATTCGGTAACGGATCATGCGCTTGTATTAGGCCCACCGGAAGGTTCAAACCGTTACGCCCCAAATCATACACCTGCGCAATCTCAGCCGGACTTAGAACACGATCCCAAAAAGCCACTTCATCCATCTGTCCACTGAAAAACCAGGTATAATTACCCAGATATGTCATGGCGGCGCCAAAACTGACAGGATAATCATTTGCCCCTACCGTATCCCCGTCCACATAACGCGTCCACGTAACCGCCTGCTCCACCCCGTCCCGATAAAACCGCACCGTCGGCGACTGGGGGACATTACCCTGATAGGTGGCTATCCAGTGATGCCATCCCCCGTCGTAACTGCCGGTGTTGCAGGAATGCTGACCCGCTCGGGTATCGCAACCAAAACCAGCATTGCCTATGCCCCAGGGCTTGACGTTCAAATAAGGATCAGTATCGTAGCTGGCCGGGTAACCGCATTTGGCGAAACACCCTGGCCATTCCGAAGAATCGTCATCCTTAATCCAATAGCAAACCGTAAATGAGTCCGTAACCGCATACCGATCGAGAATACTATCCTCACCCGGATCTGAAACTTCAACTACGCCGTCCACACCGTCAAACGAAATAGCATAGCCCACCTGGCCTGTTGCCCAACTGGCCCCACCCTGCAACACACCATTATTGTTATATCCCGAAGCATCATTCACCGTTGACCCACTACCTTCATCCATCGGCCAATAACCCAGCAAACCATCACTAAGGCCCGCCCAAGCCGTTTCCATACACACACCGCATAGAACCACAATTATCAAAACAATTAACTGTCTCATCCTTTTCTCACTGATCCCCAGCATCAATTATACCTGTCCCACCTGAAAATGCTATGCTATACTCATCACGATTGAATTTTCCCGTTTTCATATTATGTATCTTCTTGTAATAAAAACAATTACATCTGGACCTGCCAGGAATCCTCATGCCCGATGGGTATAATTATTTCGTAACTATATTTTCGGCATTCGCTTATAATTAGCCCTGCCGGGAATTCTCAATGCGAAACGCCCATGCCTGCTTGCAGGGGCGGTGGGCCTCATTTTGCAGCTGCTCGGGAATCTCGATAACCAGGCTGTTGTCGACGATACGCCAGGCCAGCGGTTTCTTCACGCCCAACATGTAAATCCGCGAGCCGGCCCGCGGCGTAACGGACTTTACGGTAAACGTCTTGCCCGGCCATTGCTGGCTGATGGCATAGACGTATTTATTGTCCTTGGAGCGGGTAAAGCGTATGTGTTCGCCCTCATGAAAAACCTCAAAGGGCCTTGTCTTGTAAATCGCCTCGCCATTGACCTTGAGCCAGTCACCGGCGTACTCGATAGCTTCAACCGCCTTGGGATGAAAAGTACCCTTGCCGCTGGGGCCGACGGTGAGCATGAAGTTACCGCCCTTGGAGCAGATCTCGATAAGATTCTCAATGACCCACGCGCCGTCTTTGTAGTTCTCAGCCTTGGGGTCGTAGGAATAATTCTTGGCGAGGACCAAAATCGACATCCAGGGCTTATTCACCTTCAGGCCTGTTTTTGTTCCAGGAATCTTGCCTTCGGGCGTTTGGTAATCGCCGTATTCATGCACCCCACGGTCGCGTATCATAACCTCCGGCTGCAGGGTACGGATCATGCGAATGGTGTCGAGCATGTCGGCATCTTCAATAAACTCAACCTTGGTTACGTCCAGACACAGCATGTCAACCTTACCGTAACGAGTCAGAAGTTCACGAATCTGCTCTCGATGTCGCTGTACCATGCGAGCGTACCCAGCCGGGT